>Ga0306925_10002187_pt1 | contig 16668 bp, 16 predicted proteins | sample flu12Cox44000176_FD_203755 | JGI IMG/M metagenome (GOLD analysis project Ga0306925, IMG submission 203755) | Lab enrichment of tropical soil microbial communities from Luquillo Experimental Forest, Puerto Rico - flux8day.12C.oxic.44.000.176 (v2)... | ecosystem: Environmental > Terrestrial >... | reverse complement strand
ATGGCAAATTGGTCGACATGTCGAGCGACACGTTACCAGGGCTGCCGACGCAGGAGCAGATTCTAGAGATGCGGGTCAAGGGCGTCCAGCCTACGCGCGAGGGCGGCTTCGGCTACCTCCGCGGTCCAGACGGGACGATGATCGAGAACGCGCAAGCTGGCACCACGGAGCGCTTCAACCACGTGCACATGTATCACGAGCATCCGCTATGCGCGATGGAGTGGTACGCGACGCACCTAGGTGCAACGATCCCGCAAGCGCGCAATGCCGGGACTGCACCGCTAGGGCACGGCGATTGCCATACGAAGTTATACGCGCCGCCGACGTGGCCGTCATTTGCGAAAACCGGGTTCGTGCGCGACCCAGCCGGAGCCGTTAACTTCGGCGACATCTCGATTTTGATCCGGCCGTGGCCGGGTGGCGGCCTCGTCAACCCGCGCGGGAAGATAGTAGACCACTGGGCGGTGAGCACGTCGGATCTGACGGCAACCGTGGCCCGATTGAAGCGCGAAGGAGTAACGTTTCTCGAAGAGATCCACCCGTGGGGCAACTTGCGGGCGGCTATGATCGAGGGGCCGGACCGCATCGCAATCGAGCTCGTCGAGGTGAAGTAAGTGTGACCAAGGTGCCCGTAGCTCAGACCTTGATAGCGTATGGGCTCGCCCCAATCAGGAACCGATGGAGGGCCATCCAGCCTCGGTCGAACGCTACCGATATTCAAGGTTAACGCTGGCGTTGGGCCCGGGCAGTCCTTGCGCCATTAGACGCCGATTTCAAGGCATCGCGACCGCAACTTCGGCGCGTCGTGTTAGACGTCCAAATGCTGGGAGACGACGATCAGACGACGGTATGCCGACTACGAGTGACTACCTCAAAAAAAACGCCACTTTCTTGAATGAGCGAGTAGTTGCGAGCTTCGAATGCAACGTGCGATTTGCGGCGGCGATGACATTCGGACACAATCGGATTGGTCGCCTCTTCTGTTCCAAGTGCCCGTTTACGAACTTTTAGAACGCTCCTGTACCGTCCGACCACCGTCCCAGGCCCCAAGCCCAAGGCAGTTGCGATTTGCCGATACGACCTCTCTTGGCGCCCCAGTTGGTACACCTCCTCCCGGTCGAGCATTGTTCTTGGCCGGTGCGGCGGCATGTTCCGGCCGGATCGGCTGTAGACAGTCCTGCCCACCTTGCGGCCCTCGAAATCCCGCTTGTAACGAGCTCGGCCGGCTTGCGTCCGCTCTGGGATCAGTGCCGCTCGAACTCCGCCGCGGCACCCAGCACGTGCAACAGAAACCGCGACGCCGGATTCCGGATGTCCGTATCCAATCCTTGGGTGACCGAGATGAACCGGATGCCGTTCTCCTCCAGGATCTTGATGTTGTTCAGGCATTCCACCAGTGAGCGGCCGGCCGGTCCAGCCTCCATACCAGGAGGCAATCGAACTTTCTTGCTCGGGCGTCGGCTATAAGTCGATTCAGTGCAGGGAGGCTGGTCTTCGCGAGCCACTGTTCACTCCTCGCAGATATCCGCAAGCTGCCACTCCTGACGTTCGGCATGCTCGCGGAGTCCCGTACTTGCAGTTCACAGCGCTGGTCGAAGTCGATACCCCGACGTACGCCCGTATGGTCAGGGCCGCAAGCCCTCCAGTGAGGCGGCCGGGCGGGAGATTGGCGATCCGAACTGCCTTATCCCAAGCAGTAGGTCCCGACCCTCTGGAGTGGGGCTCAGCAGAAAGTTCATAAAAGCGTCCACGAGGAGAGCCAATCCAAGTCCGTGTTTTCAACGCAACCTCTACACAACGCGCCGCTTGCCCGACTTGCACGAAGCCTAGGCGTTCGTCGCGAATTACCCATCCTTGCTCAAATTTCCTCTTATTTGACCCCTGAGGTAGCCCCAGAAGTCCCCCCAGTTTTTCTCAGCAACCCGAATCCGATAGACTTCCGTTATGCTCGGGCTCCGCGATTGCACGCTCGCGCTCCTGATCAGTGGCCTCGCCGCACCATTGCAAGCAGACCTCAAAATCCGCGTTCAGGAGTCGTTTGGCCGCGGCGGCACTACCTCACTGGTCTACTACTGCAAGGAACATTTCTGCCGCACTGAGTCACCGGGAGGCCGCGAGTACATGATCGTGGATTGGGTAAACAAGCGTGCGACCACCGATCCCGCGCTGCGTCAATACGTTGTCCACACGCAGACCCGTAAGCCGGAAGCCACCGATTCAGCTGAAACGGTCGTGATCAAGATTGAAACCCGCGATAGGGGCGAACAGCGGCAGATGTTCGGACACGCTGCCCGCCGGTTCATCACCACCGAGCGCCGGCATATCGAGTACCGGGATCGGCCGCCGTCAGATATCACGGAAATCGTCACCGATGGGTGGTATCTCGACATTCCGGGTCAATTTCCAACACTGAGCCGTGTCGGCTCGGTCTTTGTCCTGGCCGCAAGCTCCGGCCGACCAGGCCAGCCGGCGATCCCGAAGGTGAAGGTTAGCCGTAGCGGCCCCGCACCCAAAGGCCTCGCGGTGTGGGAACAAAGCGGTGACAATCTCCTGGAAGTGACGGAGTTCTCGGAAGCAGCCCTCGACCCAAGACTCTTCAAGGTTCCCGCAGACTTTCATCGTCTGGTCCACCCTCTGCCTGGAGAGTCACTCTCCTGGATCGACCAGCTCATCTACTATTGGCAGGAAATTGAGGATTGGTTCGGCCATTTGTAGGAATTCGCTGGCACGCGGAGATCCAAGCGTAATCGCCAAAAAACAGCCGACCGACAAAATGTTTGGATAAAAGCTTCGCTTGGGGTAGAATCATTACCAAGGGCTCGGTTCGCCAGGCCAGCGTAAAGCGCATCCTCCGAAAGACACCCTTCAAAAGAACTTATTTGACGCGACGGGATCCGGTTTATGAATGTTCCGCCCGGATGTGCGATTCGCCTCAGTTGAGGAGTGCATCTCGTGAGGGATGCCGGATGTCAAATAGGCGCATGTTGATGCTGTTTGAGAGAAACGGGCGTGGCTGGTCGGGTCTGGCCGCCGTATTGCCGGGACAGCGTCATACCCGAGGTGATGGCTGACCAAGGGCAGCTGGCCGCGTTGCTTTTAAGAGCCTAGCCGGCGTGTTGTGAGGCGAGCCACACCTACTTCCCACCGCCAAAGGCGACGGGTATCCCGACCCTGTCGGTAGCTGACACCTTGAGACGGACGCGGGGAATGCTACCGCACCGGCGATTTGTCGCGGACGCGCAGCCGATGTCACACTGTCCAGATGAAGCCGCGGAATCTCTACATGCTCCTATTCTTGGTCGGAGTGATCATCCCGTATCTCGAGTTTGGACCGTGGGTCCAAGAACACGGTCTGAAGCTGGGACTGATGGTCGATCAGTTGTTCGCCAATCGGATCAGCGCGTTCTTCGGCGTGGATGTCATAGTATCTGCGTTAGTGGTGTTTGTGTTCACGGGCTTTGAACGCAAACGGTTGGGCAGGACGTGGTGGCTTCCGGTTGTGGCGGTGCTCCTGGCGGGTGTCTCGGCGGGACTGCCACTGCTGCTGTACCTTCGCGAAAAGAGTAATCCGAGCTAGCCGGAACGCTACCGATATTCACGTATAACGCTCGCAAGTCCTCCTGCTCGCCTCCTGCACTCAGCAAAATGACAGAGCCGGTGTCTGTCTTGAGCATCGACCTCTCAAGTTCGTCATGGCCGAGCGGGTGAATGGACCACGCCTTCCCCGGCCGTCATCGTTCCGCCAACTCTTGTAACCTGGATGCAGCGAAACTACGCAAAAAAGGCGAACTGCCGCCCATGGCGAACGTAAGCGTAGACTTGAAGGTGTAACGGTTGTGAGCTTAGAAACTGGCGGATTGCCAGCGAAGTATGACGCATCCCTCCTTGCCAAGACCGCTTCTGATCGGGTTGGCGCTGCTATTTGGTGCCGCCACCACCTTCTACAGCGGACTTTGGATGCTCTATGGCAGCCGTGCCGTCCCAGTGGAACTCGGCTGCGACAATAAGTATCTCCTAACCTCGCACTGCCAATTGGTCCTGAGCGTGTCGGCTGGCAGCCCCGCGGAACGGTCTGGCCTTAAGGCAGGAGATTGCATTGTTGCAATTAACGGCTCTCCACTGGAAAGGGAAGATTCTCTCACCCGGGTGTGGGCTCAGCACCAACCAGGCGATTCCGTTGAGTTGACCGTCCGGCGGGCTAATGTTCCAACTCCAGTCGCGCTTCGCGCCATATTTCGGGCAAGCTCTGCCTCATCGGCCGAAGCGGGTGTGGCGGAAGAGCTGGGTCAGAGCATCCTTCGGCTTTTTCCAGTTGCATTCCTCATCGTGGGCTTGGCGGTTCTCTTCTTCCGGTTGGAGGATCGAAACGCATGGCTCCTGGCTCTGATGTTTGCAGCGATCATCGCGATACCGGGTTTCGCCAGTTCGTTCCTCGGCGTGCCCCCATCTCTGCGGCCGATAGCCGTGGCATACCGCGCAATCTTTGACAACATCGTCGCGGCACTCTTCTATTTCTTTTTCGCAGTCTTCCCCGCGCGCTCCCTGTTGGATCGGCGCCTTCCTTGGTTGAAGTGGACGGCGCTTGGGCTCGGAGCAGTCTTGGCTTGGCCGGCGTTGCGATCAGGCACTACCAGCCAGGCCGCCTCTTTAGGATGGCTGTCCGCTGGTTTCGGCCAAGTGTTGGTCTTGATGTTCAACTACGGGCTCATCCTGCTAGGAATTTTCTCCTTGACCTGGAACGCGTGGAGTCTTACATCCGCCGAAGCCGTCCGCAAAATTCGAGTAATTCTATGGGGAACGCTAGTAGGAGTGGTGCCCCCTACTTTGGCGCTGGCCGCCCAGGATTTTTTCGGCTTTCACTTGTCTCTTGGGGTTGGCGCCACGATAGTCGTTGTGCTGTGGCTGTTCCCCTTGTCCTTTGCGTATGCGGTCGTCAAGCATCGCGTGCTCGAGATTCCGGTTCTGCTTCGCAGGAGCGCCCGTTACCTGCTGGTCCAACGTGGGTTCGCGGTGCTGCTCGTCATCCTGAGCGTTGGTGTGACGCTGGCTTTCGCTCTGCTCTTTGCTCGTTATCTGCAGCACTTTACGGAAGAAGCCGTGCCCGGTGGGATCGCCCTCGGCACCATGTTTGGAACCCTCTTGCTTTGGTCCGGAGCGCAGGTCCACAAGGACGTTGGTAAGCGGATCGACCGCGCCTTCTTCCGCAATGCTTACGACGCGCGCATCATCCTGGAAGATCTGCTGGAGAAAACCCGCACGGTCAGCGACCGCAACGAAATGGCGGCACTGCTCGAGCACCAGCTGACACAAGCTCTGCGGCCCAGCTCTTTGGTGGTCTACCTCGAGAGCACCGACGATCAACTCTTGGCGGTAGCCGGCGAGGTCCCTCCGAACGCCAGAACCATTTCCAACACTCAATCCGCATTCGCGAAGCTGGCGCGGCGAGGCAAGCCTTGGGAAGTCTCGGGTGAGAGCCTTGCCGATGTCCCCGCGCCGCTCAATTTCGCGCTCAAGCCGGATTGCTTAGTGCCGATTTTGGGGCGGGACAGCCGGCTGGCGGGACTAGTTGTACTCGGCTTGCGGCTGTCGGAAGAACCGTATTCCCGGGAAGACAAACAATTGCTGGCGTCTGTTGCCAGTCAGGCTGGCGTCGCGCTTGAAAGCATCCGTCTGGCCGAGAAGATCGCAGAGCGAATCGACGCAGAGAATCGCGCGAGACAGGAAATGGAGTTCGCCCGTCAGGTGCAGACTCGGCTTTTTCCCCAGAAACTACCCGCCATGCAGACTCTCGAATATACGGGCCGCTGTGTTCCTGCTCGCACAGTCGGCGGGGATTATTACGATTTCCTGGAACTGCGGCCCGGCCGCCTCGCCCTGGTGCTGGCCGACATTGCCGGCAAAGGAGTGCCGGGAGCCCTCTTAATGGCCAACCTACAGGCTAATCTGCGCAGCCAATATGCGGCCGCTGTCGATGACCTGTCCGGGCTGCTGGCTTCTGTGAACCGTTTGTTCTTCCAGACCACCGACACGTCTAGTTACGCCACGCTGTTCTTCGCCGATTACGACGACGCCACTCACAGGCTCCGTTACGCGAATTGCGGACATCTTCCCGCGCTCCTGCTGCGCTGCGGCGAAACTGCGCAAGCGGAAAGGTTACCATCTACCTGCACGGTGTTGGGACTGTTTGAGCGATGGCAATGCCAGGTCGCCGAGATCACGATTGCTCCGGGCGACACGCTGGCGCTCTATACCGATGGTGTCACCGAGGCTGCCAACGGAGCGGACGAAGAATTTGGCGAGGCCAGATTGCTGGAAACTATAAGAAGGTATCGTCAGCTTCCGGTCGACCAGTTGATCGAAGCATTAGCCGGTGCCGTCCAGAAATTCAGCGACGGCCAACCGCAGGATGACATCACCCTAGTAATTGCCCACTGCCGAGCATAGCGGATGCACCGCTCGATTCAGGGCATTTATCGAACTGACGCCAGGTTGCAATTCCGTTGTAGTCTGTCGATCGTTTTATTCCGACCGCCGCCGATCACTCTTCGACTTAACTGACGATATTGTCTGTTAATGGTCGACAAAGCTCAACAAGGTCAGATAAGCGGTTAGGCGACTTAAAGCGTCCGGGTGGTTTGGTGGGAGCCTGCAAGGCAAGTCCTCTCAGTCTGAACGCCTGCTCTGATGGCCTTTCGCCTGTCGCCTCTCGGCTTCCTCGACTGAACGTCGCAGGTCATCTGGCAATGAGACAACATCGATTTCCACATTGAAGTGCCGGAGTGCAGCGCCCACGCAACTGTTGCTGCGGAATGTGGCCACCGCCTTCTCGTCAATTGCTCCACTTCAGTCCGCAAACTCAGGCGGTACGTGCCGTTCCCCGAAAACAGTTTTCCCGTTGTGCAGGCGAAAGGTCGGCAAGCTCGTGAAAGAGAAGCTCCGCCTCGCGGTTCATCAGAACCTCACCGTCTCCATATCAATACACAGGTGAACAATTATATTTGAATCGCCAAAACCTATGTATCTCCAACACCTCGAAATCTTCACTACAGCCAAGCTGCAGCGCTTCGAATCTCGGCATGCCGGGTCGACTGTGCCTTCGAAATCGGCGCCTCAGCCGATATGGACGAGGTCCGTAGCGCCGGTGCGCGTGTACGGCTTGCCGATATTAGCATGTTGGGTATTCGAGGCTGCACTAACGCTACCAGTTTCGTCGCCGGAGTTGAAGTCGTGGGCGCCTTCGAGCGTGATGGACTCGGGCGGATGCGCGCCGATAAAGAAAATGATGGTCGTTACTGATGCCGTGTTTTGATTGTCCTGATCGGTCCCCTGGAATGTGACACGTTTGAAGCTGGCGTAATTGGCTACGTGTTTGTTTTCCTGAGTAACCGAGCCCCCTTCAAACTGCCACCGACCGGCGGGGTCGTCGACGTTCGTGAGGGCTTTGCGAGCGAATTTTAGAAGTAGAGGCATGGAAACTTCCTTCCTGCGCGGAGGCTTTCGCCTTGGCGCTGACTGTTTGTGATTGGAATCAGGCGAACGTTACAGCCGAACGCTTGACGGTTCGCCCTCGAAGCCAGCGGCTCGGCTCCACAACTCCAATGGCTTTATGACGAGCCCGCCTGCTGCCTCGACAGCAGTTTCAATCCGCTCGCGAACCGGCGGGATTGGAACCAGAGCGCTCCTGCGCTGGCTCAAGATAACTGAGTTCGCGGCAGTGTCCCGGGAGTCTCGCCGGCAAGCGTTCGGCCAGTCGATCGCCCGGTTGCAACAGGCCACCAGCGCAGCCGCCGCGACTCTTATGAAGATCATGGTGGACCCTAGCGCACCAGCCTCAGTTCGCGTCAGAGCAGCCGATAGCATTTTCAAGCACTCCGCCAGAGCTGTCGAAATTGAGGACATCGAAGCCCGCGTTTCGGAACTGGAACGGGCCGCGGAAACTGCAAAGCAGCATACTCTGAGGTGAATACACGCAGCCAAGCCGCCCGATTGAAGCGTCTCGAATTTCGACTGGCGCCGGATTACCAACCACCAACGTTCGAGATTTGCGCCGTCGATTCCAAGGCGAGACCTTGTACAGAATGCGGTTGGGGCAGCCCGAGAATCAGTATTTCGCGCCTGACGGCAGACCCATAACGAGGGACGAAGCCAACCGTTTCTCTTCGGCTTGGGAAACGGCGGACCTGCCACGAGAGCTGCCCCGACGCCTCCTCCGGCTTGAGGACCGATTTGACATTGCAGCTCAGTTAGCTACCGATATTCACGAATAACGCCCCGGAACGCTTTGAGTTCTGGTCCTTGAGGTTTTTTTGCAGCGATTTTCCCTTGTATTGCTGTTTTCGAAGGCGGACCTCGCAGCGGGCCTCCTAAAGCATCTGACGGGCGCGGTCTCGGAGCGATAGAATCTTCTCAAAGCATCAAGGAGGCTCATTAATGCCACGGAAAGCTCAGATTGTCGGTTTGTTTTTAGCGAGCGTGATAGCAACCGGCTGTTTTGCGGGAGCGGCCGCTGCCGCCTCGGTGAACCCTAAAGCACCGCTCGATACCAAGGAGCCCACCAACGATGCGCCAAATCGATACATGACGGTTGAGCACTGGGCCAGGCTCCCCGATGGCCGGAAAATGGGCTCGACCAGCGCCGTGGATATTGATAAGGACGGCGTATCAGTGTGGGTCGCCGAGCGCTGCGGCGCTAATAGCTGTCTGGACCCCCAGACCCGCGAGATCAAGAAGATGAACGTGATCTTCAAGTTTGACACCAACGGCAACGTGCTGAAAAGCTTTGGCAGCGGGATGTTCGTCGCTCCGCATGGCATTTATGTGGATAACGACGATAACGTCTGGGTCACGGACTACCAGGATAACGCGCCACCGCTGGCAGGCGGCCGCGGTGCGGGACGCGGCGCATTTCGACCGGGGAGCATGGATCCTCCTCCGGGAGCCACGATCGGTCACCAAGTGTTCAAATTTAGCCCCGATGGAAAGCTCCTGATGACGATCGGCAAACCCGGCGGCGCGGCTGAGCCCGAATGTTGCTATCAACCCAATGATGTCATCGTAGGCAAGAATGGCGACATTTTCATTGCGGAAGGTCACGGCGCTGGTAAGGACATTGTTTTCAAGTTCGACAAGAATGGTAAACAGATGAAGCATTGGGGCCATTACGGAACTGGTCCGGGCGAGTTCGACCAGCCTCACTCGCTCGCTTTCGATTCGAAAGGCCGACTGTACGTCGCCGATCGTAACAACAATCGCATTCAGATTTTCGATCAAGATGGAAATTACGTTTCGGAATTGCACCAGTGGAGCAGGCCGAGCGGAATCTTCATCGACAAACATGACAACCTTTACAGCGCTGACTCCGAATCGGAGTCCGTCTCCCAAAATCATAACGGCTGGCATCGCGGCCTCCGGATGGGCAGTCTGAAGGACGGCAAAATTGTAGCCTTCATCCCGGATCCGAATATGAAAACTCGGGCTGCCGACAGTTATACAGGCACGAGCGCGGCTGAGGGGCTGGCTGTCGATGCGAGGGGCAATATCTACGGCGCCGAAGTGGGTCCTCAAGACGTAAAGAAATATGTCAAAAAGTAACAGGAGCGGACTGAAGACTTGAAGCTTCGAGCATGGGCGTAAGTTTCGCAAGTGATGCGGCGCGACAGCGGTAGGTCCCACACTAAGTCCACGTACTGCGCGCGGCGCCACCGAAACGCAACGTGCGCAATCACGACAGAGGACCGGCACTAAAACCTTCCGTTCCGCCAGCGCGAAGGAGAATTCGTCATTTCAAATCAGCGCTGGCCTTTTCTCAAGTCAGTTCGTGCGGAGAATGCCATGAATCTCGGTGAATTCATTCGGTCATTTCTGATAGGAAGCCGTTTTTCGGAGCAGTTATCGATCCTGCTTGCCCGTGTCGCGCTTGGGGTCTTTTTCGCGATTTCGGGAGGGAAAAAGCTTTTCGTTGCCAGCCGCACTCGTCAGATGTATGAGACGCTAATTGCAGCGGTTGCTCAAAACATATGACCTTTCAAGCTGAACCTGGACAAGCAAAGTTCTGGTCGATCAAGACGCGATCCCTCACAGCCACCCCGTTCTCACCTTGCACGCTCGCCACCTCAAGGATGACTTGGCTTTGTTATCAACCTTCGTCCACGAAGAATATCACTGGTACGAAACGGCGCACCCGCACGACACAGCTGCCGCGATCGCGGAGTTGAAAACTGCGTATCCGCATGTTCCCGTGGGAGGGCAAGACGGTGCTTCCGACGAAGAAAGCTCCTACCTCCACATCATCGTCTGCTACGGCGAGTATCAGGAGATGAAGGCGCTGGTCGGCGCGGAACGAGCACTGAAGGTTATGCAGCTTTGGGCAACGGGCCACTATCGGTCTAGCAGACATCGGACCTGTTCTCGAACGACACCGTTTATTCCCGCCGCTCTGAACCTCTAAGTACTGGCCATTCTGCAAACGCCGGAAGTGATGGCGCCACTGATCGGCCCTTGGCTGTTGTGTCGCGTCCCGCCGACCGTCTCCGGCGTGGATCTGCTCTTGACAGACACAACCTGCGGATATAGTATGCGTCGGGAGGCGACTTATGTTAGTACGTCTGTTCACGGTGTTGACGATCGTCTCAGCGGGCGTGCAGGCACAATCTGCGAAACAGTTTCGAACACCCTGGGGCGAACCCGACTTGCAGGGCATCTGGAATGGCGAAACGCTGACGCCCTTACAACGGCCGGCGAGGTTTGCGAACAAGCCGGTGCTGACGCCTGAAGAAGCCGCCAAGGCCGAGGCTGAGGTCGATTCGCGCCCGGGCCGCGATAAGCGCGCTAAGGAAGGCACCGAGAAGGACGTCGCCGGGGCCTATAACCAGGCCTTTTTCGACAGATCTCCGCGATCCTTGCATCTCGTCGACCGGCGCACATCGCTCATCATCGATCCATCCAACGGTCTGCTCCCTCCTCTGACGCCGGAAGCGCAGAAGAGAAGGGCCGCCATACGCGAGTATGAGCAAGCGCTGCTTCAGGGGACCTCCGGTGGCAGGCCCGGACCGCCTTCTCCGCTGTATTTCGAACCGCCGCCCTTCTATAACGTTAACCGCCTCAATCGCGCCGACGGTCCGGAAGACCGTTCTCTGCAGGAGCGATGTTTGGCCTGGGAGTTGCCGCATCTGGACACGTTCTATCGCATTGTGCAGTCGCCGGGACAGGTCGGAATCGTAGTGGACGCGTTCCAAGGGCAGGGTTTCGTCCGTACAATTCCTGTCGACGGCAGCAAGCACCTGCCGGCGGGCATCCGGTCCTATAAGGGGGATGGGCGCGGGCATTGGGAGGGCGAAACGCTGGTGGTCGACATCACGAACTTCTCGCCCAAGTCGGACTATCTAGGCTCTAGTCAGAACCGGCATGTGGTTGAGCGTTTCAAACGCGTAAGCCAAAATCGGCTGGAGTACACTGTAACCGTCGAAGATCCGACCACGTGGACGCGTCCGTGGACCGCAATGGAGCCGTTGGAAAAGGAGTCCGACAAGGAAAACCAGATCTACGAGGCCGATTGTCATGAAGGAAATTACGGCATCATCGGTATGCTAGCGAACACGCGGGCAGCGGAAAAACTCTTCAAGGAAGAAAAGGGCCCCAATCCGCGAACCATGGATATTGCGACCGGCGGCGGAGTAGACCCGGCTGACCAAAAGTACAGCTTCGGGCGAGCGGGCAATGAATAACGGCTGCGCGCAAGCCTGAGAAATAACGCTAGAGAGCGTCGAGAGGGTGGATCCGATGCGTAGTCTTAAAAGAGAGACGCTGGTTGCGCTGGTGACAGCCGTCGTGATCAGCGGAATCTGGCTGGCGACAACGCGCCTGGTTCAAAAAGCGGGCCCGGTCGTGCTGGCTCAAAATTCGAGCTCCGCGATACCGCGAAGAGCGGACGGGAAACCCGATTTCAGCGGGATCTGGCAGGCGAACAATTCCGCCAATTGGGATCTGTTGACGCACGGCGCGCGCCCCATGGTGGGTCAACCGGGTGTGTATCCCGACGTTCCGGTCCTGGCTGCGCCGGTGGTCGCGTTGGGCGCAATTGGCTGGGTGCCTCCGGATCTGGGCGTTGTCGAAGGTGATGAGATCCCTTATCAGCCATGGGCAGCGAAAAGAAAGCAGGAGAACCTGGCCAATTGGCTGGATCGCGATCCGGAGATTGGCTGCTACAAGCCGGGCGTGCCGCGCGCCATGTATATGCCGTATCCGTTTCAGATCATTCAGGGAACGACGAATGTCCTCATGGTTTTCGAATACGCGGGCGCCGAACGAACGATTCATCTCGATCCAGTCGGTGCATACCCTGTTGATGCCTATATGGGACACTCGGTCGGGCACTGGGAAGGCGACACACTGGTTACTGATGTTTCCAACTTCACCTCCGACACATGGCTCGATCGGTCCGGCGACTTCCACAGCGACGCGCTTCATGTGGTGGAACGGTATACTGCTATCACGCGCGACGCGTTCCGCTACGAAGCCACCATCGAAGACAAGAACGTCTTCACACGGCCTTGGAAGATCAGCATGCCTATCTACCGCCGTCTGGAGCCGAATACGCAACTGATGGAATTCCAATGCCGGGAAATGGCGGAAGAAACGCTTCTCGGGCATCTGCGCAGGAACCAGCTCGTCAAGCAGTGGGAAGGAAGGACCATGCGGGTGGAAATCACCCGGAAAATGCCTCCAGGCAACGGAGTCTATGAGCGCCATTTCAGTGGCAATCCAACTTCGACAGAATTGGCTGAGCAGCCACCAACACGACAATAGGAAGCCTTCGCATTGACGGGCCGCTGGCCGCCATATAATCCCTCAATCTGACAGGACCGGCACTGCACGTGGTGGCTTCCTGAAAAAACTAATCGATCGGGAGGCGACCGGAGGATCTGCTGGAGATCATCATGCGCCGCTACGAGCGCGCCAGTACGCTGTTGACGACCACCAGACCCGTAGATGACTGGGGCAAGCTGCTCGGCGGCGTCGACGCCGTCAGCGCCATGCTGGATCGCTTACTCCACCACGGGCACGTGCTCAAGTGCGGCCCCAAAAGGCGGATGCCGCGTAGTCGCGAGCAGAGCCGGTTACTCCCGAACCCTCAGCCCGATGCGGTCGGCCAGGAAACTGATCGAATCGGTCTCTTCGTCGATCCTTTTGCTTACCGAGCCTACTGCACTATGACCACCCTTCGCATCGTAGCGCAGGATGACGGGGTTGCCGGAGGCGTTTGCCGCTTGCATGAGCGCCGTCATCTTGCGGGCATGTGCCGGGGCGACGCGGGTATCCCCGTCGCCAGTCGCAAACAGGACGGGTGGATATTTCACGCCACTGCGGACATTGTGATATGGGGAGTACTTGTATAGGTATTTGAACTGCTTGGGATCGTCAGCTGAGCCATACTCCGCTGCCCACCACGAGCCCACCAGCAGTTTATGAAAGCGAAGCATGTCGAGCAGCGGCGCTTCGCAATCGATGGCGCCGAACAGGTCAGGGCGCTGAGTCATCATGGCGCCCATCAGGAGGCCGCCGTTTGAACCGCCCATGATGGCCAGTTTCGCCTGCGAAGTGTAGTGGTTCTTAATCAGCCACTCCGCCGCCGCGATGAAATCGTCGAATACATTCTGCTTTTTCTCGAACATGCCAGCGTGATGCCAGTTCTCGCCAAATTCACCCCCGCCGCGCAGATTGGGCAGGGCAAATACACCCCCGTTCTGAACCCAGAACGCGGCGCGCGGCATGAACGCGGGAGTTTGGGAAATGTTAAATCCGCCATAGGCGGTCATCAGAGCGGGTGTGTTGCCATTGGGCCTAAGTCCTTTGCGGTAAACAAGGAACATGGGCACTCTGGTGCCGTCCTTTGAGGAGTACCAAACCTGCTTCACCTCGAAATCATCCGGCCGCACGGGAACCTTGGGGCGGAACCACAAGTCCATCGCGCCAGTGGACACCTGGTACCGATAGGTGGCCGACGGCTCGACGAATGAAGTGAATGACAGGAAGGCCTCACCTCCCGACCAGCGCCCCTTGGGAGCGCCGCTTGATCCAATCCCCGGCAACCTGGCGTCGCCGAGGGGTTTCCCGTCGATATCGAATTGTTTGATGTGCGTCGAGACATTATCCAGGTAAGCCACAAATACCCGCCCGGCCGCAGCGGACATAGTCTCGATTGCCTGAGGCGCTTCGGGCACGATTTCTTTCCACTGGTCCTGCGCAGGATGTTCAAGATCAACTCGCAGAATATGGCGGTTGAGCGCTTTCCAATTAGTGTTCAACAGCAATGTATTGCCCGCAAATTCTGGGTCGAACTGCGCGTTGTCCTTGACGATGGTACGGAACGTTCCTCCGGCCTGAAGGTCTTTCACATACAGTTCGGTTCTGACCACGGGCACGCCATCGAAAACAGCCACGAGCAACCACCGACCGTCTTCGGAAAGCCTCTCACCAATCCTATGGTTAGGCCCGTAGCCGCTGCCGAACAATTCACGATCCACCCCCTCGGTTCCCATGGCATGGTAGTAGACACGTGATCCCTGGCCATTGGTGAACCGCGCATAGTAGAAACCACTGTTGTTCGGCATGATGTCGAAGCCCATGTAGCGGCCGCGCGGCAATGCATCAGGCAGCGGTCGGCGCGCGGTGACATCGAACAAACGGATCTCGGTTTCATCCTCTCCGCCGCGTCGGATCGCGTAGGCCATCAGGCGGCAGTCACGCGACACGGCCTGGTATTGCACCGACGTGCTGGCATCGCTGCTCACCATCGCCGGATCAATGAGAATCTCGTCCTTGCCTCCGTCACCCGGCCGCATATAAAGGGAGAAGCGATCCTCGCGTGCGGTGCGACGACCGAAGAAATAGCGGCCGCCGCACGCGATGGGCGTGGTCATGGCGTCGATCTTGATGAGGGCCGCGAGGCCGGCGCGGATTTGCTCGCGTCCGGGGATTGCATCCAGGTAACCGCGGGCGTAGTTGTTCTGCACCTCGATCCACGCGCGCGTTGCGTGGCTGTCCTGGTCTTCCAGCCATCGGTATAGATCAGTGACCGTTACACCATGGAGGGTCTCCGTCACCGGTTCGATTTTCGTCGGCGGCGGGGCGCCGATAGTAGCCGCGAACATCAGCGCGGCACCGCTAAACATGATCGGAACGGGATGAGTCTTCATCGACTGGAACCTCCACGGGACTATCAAGAATTACGGCTCATCAAATGCGACGTTTTCATCGCGAATCACCCCTCCTTACTATCCTTACTCAAAATTGCCTGTTCTTTGACCCGAGGGGTACCCCCAAAAGTCCCCCTAGTTTTTCGACGCGAACCATTACGTAAGGAAGCTGGCGAGGCAAACAGCGATAACGAATCAAGGTGTCCTCGGCTCGCGCCATTCCGCCGAAGAGAACACTCGATCGACGCCAGCAGTTTGTCTTTGACTGCGCTATCCGGCCAGCTACGAACCACTTCAAGCCGGTAACGGTCAAACGCCAAGGCTGAATCAAACATCTGGCACACCTCCGACAAATATAGTGCATCCTGGACGGCAAACATTGCGGCGGAGATGGGCCGGCCCGGTACTAGTCATCACCTGGGGCCGCGTGCGGCAAACGGCGCAGCCAGCCGCGTGGTGACGAAGGTGACGGTTCAAATCAAGAAAACCGATCACGAAGGGAACGGCGACTCTGCGTCTTGGAATGGCCAAGGACGGGGTGCTCACCCAATTCGGACCTGAACGAGCACGGGGGCGGTAGTTTCGGGGTCTCAAGAAGAGCCCTCACGCCGGGTGGAAACTTCGATTCCTTGGAGTGCTTCGGTTTGCGGACACTAAATTATGCTTCGTGCCGAAATTCTGGGTCTCCGAGGCAGAATATCGAATCGTTTTGCAGAGGCACCAGGGTGCGCTATTGCTTAGCCGGCGCCTTCCGTCGGCACGATTATCGATCAGCTCATCTTCTATTGGCAGGCAATTGAGCATTGGTTCGGCCATTTTGTAGGAATTCGGCCTGCACAGGGAGGCTTAAACTCGGCATCTGCGTGCTTCTAGATGCGACGACTCTCCGAGAAATTGAGCCGCTGGGCTGATCGCCTGCACGACGACGAGGCACAAAACAAGTGAGCATCTGCGGGCTGGTTTTAGACGGCTGCTGCCATACATCGCGGACCAGGTGAATGCGGTCCGGGACTAGCGAAGACTGATGTCCGTCAAGCAGAGCCGAACGGCGGCTCGGTCAGCCGCCCGGCGTTTCATTCGAAGCCTACCGATTTTACCTAATAACACTCGACGAAAGAAGACGCGTCAAAGGACTTTAAAATAGCCACATGCTCGTTTATGATCCGTTCGTCCGCGGCCCCTTTCCCGTGGGCGTGCGGACCATCCGGTCTCGCGATACTGCACGGAACGCTCGTATTGCCACACGCAGTGGCGCGGGATCGGTTACGGGCCCCGGAATGCCCTGGGTGAGCTGAGTGAGCGAGAGAAGATCCGGCGCGTCGAGTTTCTGTAGTTTCGCACAACGCCGGCATGCGATATAAAGGAAACACACATGACCGCCCAAGAAGCTCGCACCCACATTCGATATTCCGGCTGGGCCTCGCGCAAGGTACTGGAGGCCGCGCTCGCGCTGCCGCACGAGGACCGGGCCAAG
>Ga0306925_10002184_pt1 | contig 16675 bp, 14 predicted proteins | sample flu12Cox44000176_FD_203755 | JGI IMG/M metagenome (GOLD analysis project Ga0306925, IMG submission 203755) | Lab enrichment of tropical soil microbial communities from Luquillo Experimental Forest, Puerto Rico - flux8day.12C.oxic.44.000.176 (v2)... | ecosystem: Environmental > Terrestrial >... | reverse complement strand
CTCTACGAGCACGTCGTCGCGGTCGCGCGCCCGCTCGAGGCGCGCGATGTCGCATCGGCGCGATCGGCGGTTGCCATGATCGTCGGGCGCGATCCTGCAGGGCTCGACGAGGCAGGGATCGCGCGTGCCGCGCTGGAGAGTCTGGCGGAAAATGCGTCCGATGGCATCGTTGCGCCGGTGTTCTGGGGCGCATTGTTCGGGCTGCCCGGCATCATCGGCTACAAGGCTATCAACACGCTGGATTCCATGATCGGCCATCGCACCGCACGCCACGAGGCGTTCGGCTGGGCCTCCGCGCGGATCGACGATGTCGCGAATGCCGTGCCGGCGCGGCTGACCGGCCTGCTGTTCGCGCTGATCAGCGCTCGCCCAAACAATGCGTTCGCCTGCATGTTTCGCGATGCGCGGCACCACCGTTCGATCAATGCCGGCTGGCCGGAAGCCGCCATGGCGGGCGGCCTCGCTGTGCGGCTGTGCGGGCCACGCTTCTATGGTGGCGAACTTGCCGACGAGCCCTGGCTGAACGAAGCCGCGCGTGATCCAAACGCTGCTGATATCACAGAGGGCTTGCGACTCTATATCCGCGCGATGGCGAGCATCACGGCGCTTCTTGTGCTGCTCGCCTTCGTCTAAAGAGACAGCGATGCAGGACCATGGCGGAAATCTCGATGTGGCGCTCGCCCGCTTTGGCGGGCGGTTCGAGGACTGGATCGATTTATCGACGGGCATCAACCGGCGGCCCTATCCGGTCGGCGAGTTGCCGCCGCATCGCCTGAGCGCGCTGCCCTCGCGCTCCGATCTGACGTCCCTGCACGACGCGGCGCGGCAGGCCTATGGAACGACGGCGCCGGCATTGGCCGTCGCCGGGGCGCAGGCTGCGATCCAGTTGCTGCCGCGCCTGGCCGATCCCGCCCGCGCACGCGTTCTTGCGCCGACCTATAGCGAGTACCTGCCGACGTTGAAGGCCGCCGGCTGGCAGGCCGACGAGGTTTCCGATCTCGACGCGCTGGCTGGAAGCGATCTTGCGGTCGTCGTCAATCCCAACAATCCCGACGGGCGTCGCCACGAGCCGGCGCGCTTGCTGGCACTGTTGCCGCGCGTCGGCCGGCTCGTCGTTGACGAGAGTTTTGTCGACGCGGTGCCCGGAAGGTCGCTGGCGGCCGCTGCGGGACGGCCCGGCCTTCTGATCCTGCGCTCCTTCGGCAAATTTTACGGGCTTGCCGGGCTGCGGCTTGGCTTCGTGCTCGGTTGCGAGAGGGATGTGGCGGCGTTCGCCGCGCTCGCCGGTCCCTGGCCGGTCTCGGGCGTTGCGATCGAGATCGGCCGGCGCGCTTTGTGCGATTGCGACTGGGCAGCGGAGACGACGGCGCGGCTTGCGTACGATTCGCTGCGGCTCGACGATCTCGCCTGCGATGCGGGCTGGACGCTGGTGGGCGGCACGCCGCTGTTTCGGCTTTACGAAACGGGCGATGCGCACAGCGCGCAGGAGCGGCTCGCCCGTGCACACATCTGGTCGCGCATCTTCAGGGACGCGCCGGGATGGTTGCGCCTGGGTTTGCCCGGGGATGAAACGGAGTGGGCACGGCTCGCCGCGGCGCTTGCGAGCTAGATTAGCCAGGGCGTGTACGCAAATCCGTATCGGCTTGCGACTTTCAATATTTGCGAACGAGCGGCTTTGACGGGGCCTCCGGCGGCGCCGGCGAAACCGCGAACGTCAACCATGCGGTCCATCCTTCGGGGCGGTTCTCCACGGCAAGATCCTTATAACCCCTCAGATTGAGATAGCCCTGATAGCCCTCGCTGACGGGAAAGATGAAACCGATTTGCGGGCCGATGCCGACAGTCCGGCCCTTGAACGGGCCCAGCGTGGCGCCCGGCCCACTGTCGCCCGTAAGCTGCTGGAAGAAGTAGCCGGCCAATCCAATCTGGACGTTCTTGCTCACGAACTGCGAAGCTGCCCAGTCGAGGTGAAAATCGATGCCATTCTGGTATTGCAGATCGGGATTGATGAGATTGTAGGTAAGGCCTCCGACAACCGAGAACTCGTGTCCGGTCTTTGGATCGAAATAGGTGTAGCCGACGCCGGCATCGTACGCCACGTAGCCGAAGCTCAGATTGGCGAGACGATTTTGATCGTAAGTGCCGCTTGGAATATTGCCCGTGATGTAGACCATCTCGTTGTGAACACCTTGATTCCACTTCAGCGAGCCCTGGTAGAACACGTCGGTGAAGGTCGCGCGGTTATCGCTCACGCTTCCCGAAATCGAGTTTCCCCGTGGTCCGGTCAACGTTGCATCGATGCCGGCGCCGACATTTCCACCGGCACCAAGAATGCTGAAAGCAGCCTGGCCGCCGAGAACAGGCATTGCCGAGACATAGGTGACGCCTTGCACAAGGACGTCGGCGTTCGCATTGAGACCGGCGGCAACGGCGCCGACGGGGCGCCCGCTGACGACAAAGTTCTTTTGCGCACCGGCTGCCTCGCTCTCATGAATATAAAACGTTGAGTACGCCCAGCCGGGCACACCGGGCACCGCGGCAAGGCTGCCGAATATTCCGGGAAGCCAGAAGCTGGCGCCGCCGGCGTCGGCGACGGCAGCTACGGGATTTGCCACGCACGCGAGCGCGCACAGAGCCCCCATCAGGATGGTGTTGCGCTGTCGAGCACGTCCCATGACTATCTCCCAATCGTCGCCCGTTTGCCGCTGCGTTTCCATCCGATGGACGATTCCGACTATGACATCCTAACGACTTTCGCGAAGGCGCTTCGTTTGTGCAGGTCGATTGCCGATCCCGTGTGGCTCAAGGGCCACATCGGCGAGTTCCGACTGCAGCGGGCGCACATCTTTTCAGTCCACCGCCTGCGCCTCCGGGAATTTCCACTTGCCGTCGAGGATTTCCTGGCGCGGGCGATAGAGCCGCACGGTGTAATTCCACCCCTTCATGATCGGCAGGCAGTTCGGAATCTTGCCGTCGCAGCCGCCCAACTGGACGGCGACCGATCCGTCCGGGCCTTTCTTCGCCGTGATGCTGTTCAGCGAATAGGCATCGTACGGGTTCTTCTCGAAATAACCCTTGGCGTCGTAAAGGCTGATCGACCAGAACGCGTCGACTGGCACGTTGGCGGGGACGTTGAGCTTGTAGATCGTGTTGCCATCGTTCCTTGGCGGGCTGAAGCTCGAATAGCTCGCGTCCTTGTCCGGATTGCCGCCCCAACCGGCGGCGGTTCCGATCAGATGCTTGATCGGATCGACCTGGTCCTTGGTGCCGAACGCGTTCTTGAAGCCGTCGGTGTGGGCGGCCAAAACCAGCAGCGCGTCTCGCACGTCCTTCTGGCTGGCCTCGTCCCAGTTCGGCACCTCGAACTTGCCGGGCGCGCTCTGGCTGACCTTGATCGCGTCCTGCAAGGCATGAACCTGATCGAGATCCTTTGGGTCGTTGGGATCGACCAGTGTGCGCACGGGCGTCATAACGTAGCGCGTGCCGACCTGGTCCCTGGTCAGCGTCACCGGTCCGGGCTTGTAGACCACCATCGGCGTGTAATGGTCTTCGTTGATGACTTGCATCGACATGAAGCGCTTGCCGGCATCGGGCAGCGTGATGGTAACGGGTCCGGCATCGAGGTCAAACACCGCGGACGAATAGAGCGTGTCGCGGTTCATGCGGATGACCATTTGCTTGTCGATCTCAGTAGGGCTGCGGACGTGCAGGAGCTTGCCAAGGCCGACTTCTTTCACGGTCTTGCCCATGTAGAGGTCCGACTCGGCACGGGGGAAATTCTCGACCGTGACCGGAACGGAAGGCGATTGCGCATGCGTGCCGCCGGTTACGATCAGCGATAACGCGATGCCGAGTCCAACTCTCATTTTCATCACTGTGCTCCACTTCCAGTTGTCACGACGACCTTTTCGATGTCGGGAAGCACCCACTTCTTCTCGAAGAACTCCTTCCGCGGCGCGTAGAAGCGCGCCATCAGCTCGAATTTTCGCGCCGGATCGGTCGGCAGCCAGTTCGCCTCCTTTCCGGCCGGAGCCACCGGGCCGAGCCAGATATCCACCGAGCCGTCGGCGTTCTTCTGCAGTTCGGGGATCTGCGACGACCGGCTCGCGCGCGGCATGTTCTTGATCAATGCGTGGGTTTGCCGGTCGTAGGCGGTCACCGACCAGTACTGATCAACCGGCACGTTGGCCGGTACGTTGAGGCGGTAGGTCTTGCCGCCGTCAAAGGCCTCGCCATCCTTGTCGCGAATCGAGATCGTATAGAACTGGCCCGCGCCGAGCCGCTTGATGCCGATATAAGCATAGCTGTAGCAGAGTCCGCGGCCGTCGAGCGGATATGCGTTCATGTCTGCAAACCCGTCCGCATAGGCCTTGATGACTTCCGGAGGCGCCGGGTACGTCCAGCGGCTTGTCGGCGAGAAGAACGGCGGAAGACCGGCGTCATATTTCGCTTCCAGCCACGCGCCGCCTTCTTTCGCCGCCGAACTCATCAGTGCCTTCATCGCATCGGACGGATTGAACGGCTTGCCTTTCTCGATGCCCAGCGACCGCAGGCTGTCTATCATCATGCGGTCGCGGTCGATCCACGGCTCTTCCTGAACGATGCGGTCGAGATGCTCGAAAAAGCTGGCGTCGTAGCGGATAGTGGAGTCGAAATCGACGTCTTTCACATCGATGAAGACCGTCGCCGGCGGATTGGCGGCTTGCGCGAGAGGATAGACCTTCATGCGCTTGCCGTAGGCGATTGCCGCCTGCACGTCGGCATTGCCGTGGCTCTTCAGATTCGAGCGGAACAGCATGTAGCCGCCGTAGGTGTCGGACTGCAGAACGATATATCCGTCCGGCTTCGAGCCGGTGTAGCCGGGCGGCAGCACCAGGAATTTGCCGCCGGCGCCCTTGTCGATGCCGAGCAGGCCTGCGTCCTCGAGCGCCATCTGCCACACCGTGACGATGTTGCCGTTGAACGATCCGTTGGCGTCTCCAGGCGGCAGGTCCAACACGACCGGACCGTCCTTGGTGTTGAAGAACACCATGAAATAGAGCGCGTCAGGATTCGGCGTCAGCGTCTGGTTATGCCAGTCAAGCGGCCGGCCCCAGTAAATCACCTGGCCGACTTTGCCCGGCGTTTTGGTGAGCATCTCCTGCCGCATCAGGTCGGTGTTGACGGCGGGTATGCCCCATATCACCGCCTCGACCGCGCGGCTCTGGATCAGCCGCCTGTTCAGCTCATCGGCGGAGGGGGATTGTGCCTGGGCGAGCGCCACCCCCATCAGGAGCGTCAACGCGGCGAGTACCGTCTTCCTCATATCGACCTCCATTTTCTCAAAACGGATTGATGTAGTTGAGGATCGCCACCTGCCGCAGCAGGACGCGGCGGATGATGTGGCTGACCTTGACGTGTTCGGTGTAGACAGCAGCCGTGCCGGTCGCGCCGGCCGGCAGGCGTTCCGCGAACGCCGCGTCGTCGAGTTTCACGCGCACGACGAACGGCCCGGCCTCGATCGCCTTGGGCGCAACCGCCGTACCCGAGGTCTGGGTCTGGCCGCTTGCAATCGCCTGCAGGATGCTTTCGACCTTGCCGGTGTAGACATGGCCGGGCACGAACTTGAAGGTGACCTCGACCTCCTGCCCGGGTTCGATGTAACGCGCATCGATCTGGTTGATCTCCACGCCGATGAGGGTGTCCGACGTGTCGATGAAGGCCATCGCCGGCGACAGCGGCAGGTTTCCGACCCGCGCGCCCTTGCGCAGCGCGAGGTTGGTGACATAGCCGTCGGCCGGCGCGCGCACGACAGTCTTGTCCAGGTTCCACTTCGCGCCCTGAAGCTGCGCGGTGAGTTGATCGACCTCGGATTGCCGCTGCTCGACATCGAAGCCGCGGCCGGAATCGCGCTCGAACAATTGCGTCATCTGTGCGAGCCGCGTGGTCGAGAGTTTGAGCTGCGCCTCGATCGCCTTGACCTGTGCGTCGTAGGGCGTGGGGTCGATCTTGAACAGGACGTCGCCCGCCTTCAGCGGCGTGTTGGCGACGACGGGCACGTCGACGACCTCGCCTGCGACGTCGGGCACGATCGCGACCGAGTTGCGCACCACCACCACCGGCCCCTGCGGCGCACCCCAGCCCATCGGGATGAACAGGCCGAGATTGAGAATGATCAGGAGGATGATCGGCGAAACCTTCCAGAACGTGTTGAACCTGATAATCCCGAGTCACACCAGCCCGAACAGCAGGGCCAGATAGACCGACATGATCGCGATCATCATGGCGTCGGCTCCCTGCGCGGCGCGGGCACGTCGACATAGGCCCAGATCATCACGACCGGCCACAGCACGAACCCAAAAATCAGCGTGATCCAGCCGGCCACCCTGACCGCGTCGGCGTAAGGATGGCCGCGCGATTTCGCGACATGCCCGGGCAGCCAGCCGAGCAGGCAGAACACAAAGACCAGTGTCGCGATCAGGATGATCAAAACGATCCAGGCGAAGAGGTCGAGGCCGCTCATGGCTTTTGCTCTCTAACCGTTGCGAACGTCTCCGGCCGGCGCGATGGCCGGCCGGAGTATGTGACGGCTTTCAGTTCTTGCCGGGGTTGCCGACCGAAATCTTCTCCATCACGTCGCTGACGGTGAAGCTCGCTGCCTTGGCGCGCGGCGGAAAGTCCTTGAAGCTTTCGATATATCTCGCGACGATGGCCTGGGCCGGCACCAGCAGGAATGCCCGGTGCGCGTGCCAGTCGCCATAGAGCATGCTGCTTGGACCGCGCTCGAACGGATCTGACCTCACGTTGTAGAGCATGGGCGCGCGCAGTTTCAGGAAGTTACCTTGCCAGACCCCAAGCGGCGTCTTGGGGTCTACCTCGGTATGTTGCTCCATGAACGAAACCTTCCAGTTCTGAACACGAAGTGCCATCAGATCGCCATCGTCGCTCCAATAGAGGAATTCCTTGCGAGGCGCCTCCTTTGCATCGCCCTTGAGGAATGGCATCAGATTGAAACCGTCGAGGTGAACCTTGAAGGTCTTGCCGTTCAGGGTCGCGCCCTTCTTCGTCCGCTCGACGAGGTCGGTGTCGCCGTTGGCCGCCGCGAAGGTCGGGATGAAGTCTTCGTGTGCGCACAAGTCATTGATGATCGTGCCGGGCTGGATGACGCCCGGCCATTTGATCAGGCAGGGCACGCGGAAGCCGCCTTCCCAGTTGGTCGCCTTTTCGCCCTTGAACGGCGTCGTGCCGCCATCGGGCCAGGTGAAGACCTCAGCGCCATTGTCGGTCGTGTAGACAACAATGGTGTTGTTGGCGACGCCGAGGTCGTCCACGAGCTTCAACAGCTCGCCGACCATTCCGTCGTGTTCGACCATGCCGTCGGGATAGACGCCAAGCCCGGTCTTGCCCTCCGATTCCTTCTTCAGATGCGTGAAAATGTGCATCCGGGTCGAGTTGAAGTAGCAGAACCACGGCTTGTTGGCCCGGTGCTGGCGGTTGATGAAATCCTTCGCGGCGGCGAGGAATTCGGTATCGATCGTCTCCATGCGCTTGGTGGTGAGCGGACCGGTGTTCTCGATCTTGCCGTCGGCAAAGGAATGCAGCACGCCGCGCGGCCCAAACCTTTTGCGGAACTCCGGGTCCTTCGGATAGTCAGGGTTCTCCGGCTCTTCCTCGGCATTGAGGTGATAGAGATTGCCGAAGAACTCGTCGAAGCCGTGCGCGGTCGGCAGGTGCTCGTCGCGGTCGCCGAGATGGTTCTTGCCGAACTGACCGGTGGCATAGCCGTAGGTCTTGAGCACGTCGGCGACGCTGGGATCGAGCGGCCCGAGCCCGAGCTCGGCGCCGGGTAGCCCAACCTTGGTGAGGCCGGTGCGGATCGGCGTCTGACCGGTGATGAAGGCGGCGCGGCCCGCGGTGCAGCTCTGCTGGCCGTACCAGTCGGTGAAGACCGCGCCCTCTCTTCCGATCCGGTCGATGTTGGGCGTGCGATAGCCCATGACCCCCATGTTGTAGGCGCTGACATTGAACCAGCCGATGTCGTCGCCCATGATGAACAGGATGTTCGGCTTGCTGCCGGCGGCGGGCGCGGCCGTCGGTGCGGCCGAGGGTGCTGCCTTCTGCGCCTGCGCCAGCGCTTCCGAGGTCAGGGCGGTTGCGGCGACCAGCGACGACGCGCCCAGGAGCACGTTACGGCGATCGATGGCCTGCGCATCATCTTTTCCCGAACCAGTAACCATCGCGTTGTTTTTCGCTTCGCTGCTCATTCGACACTCCCTTTTGTTGTAAGGTTTGCGGACGGTCATGATGGAAACCTTCTGCGTCTTTTGAATCTCCTTTTTCATCGTGCCGGCAGACGGAACCGGCGATCGGGCGCGGCGAGGTCGCTGACGGGGTTGAGCCGCTGTGGCAGCGGCCGGGCCGTCTCGGTCTGCGCCGCTTGCCGCTGCAACGTCATTCTCGCCGCGCTGACACGCCGCAGCAATTGGGCCAGGGACCAATTGCCCGTGTTGCGATCGGGCGCGAACAATTGCCGTTCGATCGATCCGATCTCCTGATCGAGCGCTGCGTCGCGCGCGCCGGCCTTCAGGCTTTCGAGGTTGTGATCGGGCGCGACCGGTGCAAAGCGCTGCAGCCAATCGAGCAGCGCGAAATAGGCGGCCTTGACGTCGCCACGGCGGGTCGCGCTGCGGAATTGTTCGAACGACCAGGCTTCCGATCGGAGATAGGCCTCGCGGCGCTGCCGGTATCGCGCGGCCATCGCTCTCGCCATGCGCGGCGCAAACCAAGCCGCTGCGCCGAGCGCAATCACGGCGATGGCGGCAAGGAGCCAGTGATCCCACATGAAATCGATGATGCCGTCCCAATCCCGGCGTGCGCGCTGGTTGGCCGTAGCGGCGACCGGCAGATTCGGATTTGCGGCGACCTGCAGCGTAATTGCGTCGAGATGCACACGCTCGATCCTTCCGCTGCCGATGTTCCACCAGCTCACGTCGATCGCGGGCAGCACATAGTCGCCGGGGCGTTGCAGCATGTAGGTCGCGGAGTCGACCCGCGTCGATGTCAGCGCGTCGGTCCGCCCGTCCGTGTGGTCCTCGAGCGAAGGCTGTGCCGGATAGAGCGCGAGGCCATCGACGGCTGCGAAACTCTGTGGCGGCAGCAGCATCGCGGGCGTGCCGTCCGCCTTGATCGTCACCGTCCGCGTCACGGCGTCGCCGGACTTGAGCTGCTCCGAGGAGCGCTGCACCGTCTGTTCGACCGTCAGCTTGGTCGCGGCCACGAACGGGCGTAGCGCGGCCGCGCCATCCGGGATGAGGGCTGCAAATTCCATACGCGGCAAGGCGAGCTCGGCATCGCGTGTCGCCGGCGGCTCGGCTGCGTAGTGGACGGTGACTTTCTGGCCGCCGACGGCGTAGGTGCCCGGTTCCTGCGGATAGATCGCGAATTCGAAGCGCACGCCGGCATAGGTCGTGCCGCCCTGTTGATCGTTGATGTTGACGCTCTGCAATTGCCGCGTCACCGCGTTGCGAACCTGGAATCCCGGCAGCTCCGGCGGCGCGGTCATGTAGTTCGGTGCAAGCACCTCGACCCGCAACGTGGTCTTCTGCCCGACCACGACACGCGGCGGATCGATCGCCGTCCGTAAGGTCGGCTCCGGCGCCGCCGTCTGCGCGCGCGCGCCGGACAGCGCCAGCGCGACAAGGATCAATGCGAGGGACCAGCGCGTCATGGCTTCGTCCCCGCTGGCGGCGCCGCCGCCTGGATCGCGAATTTCAGTTTGAGGAAATCCGCCGGCGTGGTCTGAACCTCGCGCATCCAGGCTTCCGCCGCGCCTTCGGTCGTGAGGTCGTCGGGCGTCACCTGGATTTTTTTGCCGCCTTTCTGATCGGGATCGACGCGCGTCTCGTCGGCCTTCTCGTCCGGAGGCGCGGAATCGTCCTGCTCCTGCTTGCGGCGCTTTTCCTCCTGCGCCTTCAGCGCGGCGGCGACGATCGCGCGGTTGGTCTTGGCCGCGACATTCTGCGGCTCGACCTTCAGCACCTCGTCATAGGCCTTGATCGCCTTTTCATAGGCGTGGTTCTGCGCCTGCGCGTTGCCGAGCGCGAATTTTCCTTGCGTCGTATCGACCTCCTGGAATTGCCTGGCTGCCTCGAGGAAGTCGTAGGCGCGGTAGGAAGCAATGCCGCGCCACATCGGATCGCCAAACAGTTTCGCTGCAGCGGCATAGTCGCCACGGTCGAAGGCGATCCGTCCTTGCTGGTCCGGCGTCAGCCAGAGGCTTTTGAACCACGAGGCGTCCTGTGCGTTCGCAGGCCACGCATGGAAGGCAAGGAAAAACACAATCACCCACGGCACGGTGGTGCCGCGCCTGAACCAGAACAGGGCGATCAGGGCGGCCGGCAGCAGCAGCCAGTAGCCCTCGTCCTGCCATTGCGCGCCGAAGGCATCGCCCTGTGCGGCCTGGAAGCGGGTCTCGACGCGGCGCTCGAGCGCGCGGATGTCGGCATCGTCGACGCTCACAGGTACGACATCGGATCGTGCAAGGGAGGTTGCCGTCTCCGCGCCTTGCGAGGGACGCACGGCCAGCATCAGCAGATTGTTTCGCCCGGCTGATTGCCGAAGCGCGCCGCCGTCCGCGCTGCCGAGATCGTCGGCGACGAGCAGTATTGTTCCGGCAACCGGCTCCGTCGCCAGCGATTGTGTTGCAAGTGCAATCGCCGCCGCGGCGTTCTTGCCGTCCTGCGGCATCAGGCCGGGCAAAAGGGCGGCAAGGAACGGCGCGATGACCGTGCGATCGTCGGTGAGCGGCATCACCAGATGTGCCGTGCCGGCATAGGCGATCAGCCCGGTTCGCGCGCCCGTGCGGGCCGCAAGCAGGTCCCGTATCTTTTGCTTGGCGCGTTCCAGCCGCGACGGCGCCACGTCGGTCTCGCCCATCGAGGACGACAGCGCGAGCGCGATCATCAGCGGCGCCTTGTCCTCGACAAAGGGCGGCAGCTCGCGCTTCCAGGTGGGTCCCGACAATCCGACGATGGCGAGCACAAGGCCCGTCGCGACGAGATAGGCGGGATTGACGCTCCATCGCCGGCCGGGCTGCACGATGAGATTCTTCAGGAGATGCCTGGCGATCACGCCGCCCCATTGCGCTTCCGGGCTTTGTCGCCACAAAACCAGTGCGAGCACGATTGCGACCGGCACAAGTGCTGCGAGCCACAGCGGCCGCAACAGGTGGAACGGAATGGCGGCGGCGTCATGCATGGCGCGCCACCTTCCTGCGGCCCCATTCGCTCCCTGCGAGCAGCGCGAGCCACAGCGCCAGCGCAAGGATCACGGCGGCGCCGAGCGGCCACTGGAACAGCGGCAGCTTCGGCCGCCATGACAGCGTGTCGAGATTGGCGGGCGCGAGCTTGTCGATGTCGGCGTAGATCGCCTCGAGTTGCGCGCCATCCTCGGCACGGAAGAACTGCCCCTGCGTCGTGCTGGCGACGTTCCGCAGCACGCTGAGGTCGACCCGGTTCTCGCCGGAAGCCGCGGGATCGCCGACGCCGATCGTGTAGACGACGACGCCGTTCTGGTGCGCGATGTCGGCGGCATGTTCGGGCGGAACGCGGCTTGCGGTGTCGTTGCCGTCGGTGAGAAGAATGAGCAGCTTCTGCTTCGCCGTGCTCTTCTCCAGCGTCTTGATCGCAAGCCCGATGGTGTCGCCGATCGCGGTCTGCTGGCCCGCCATGCCCACCTGCGTCTGCTCCAGCAGTTGCTGGGCGGTTTGCAGGTCCTGCGTGAACGGCACCTGCACATAGGCCCTGGTGCCGAACAGGATCAGCGCGATGCGGTCGCCGTGCCGGCGGGAAATGAAATCCTTGATAACGCGCTTGACGCCGTCGAGCCGGGTCAGCATTTGCCCGTCCGCGGCGCGGAAGTCGCGTTGATCCATCGAGCCGGATATGTCGACGGCCAGGATAAGATCACGCGCGGAGACCTCACGGGTGAGGGGATCCCCGACCCATTGCGGCCACGCCAGCGCCACGACGATCAGGATCCAGACCAGAATTGCGACGATCATCTGCGCGGCGCGCCGCCGCCGTACGACCGCGCCTTGCTGCGGAGTCTGTCCGGTCGCGGCGGCGAGGCGATCGAAGAACGGCACCTGCACCGAGGCCTGCCGCGCTCGATAGGGCGGCAGCAGCCACCAGACCAGAAAAGGCAGCGGCAACAGCGCAAACATCCAGGGCCATGCGAACTCAAACATGATGGCCTCTGATCCAGCGGCGGGTGAGATCGATCAATGCGGAACGTTGGCCGTCGTCCGGCTCGGTCCGCGCGTAGGGTGAGCTGGCAAGCCAGCGTCCAACTCCGCGCGAAAATTCCGTTCCGTCCGAGGTGCGGTCGAGAAAGGCGAGCCATGCGGCGCCGTTGAGTGGCGCAACCTGTTCGCGCGGAAAAGCCGCGAGCGCCGTCCGACGCACCAGCAAGGACAACTGCGTTGCCAATTCGCTCGGCGCCATGTCGGCGGCACGCGCGTGCGTGATCCGCTTCAGCTCGGCGAGCGCTTCCCGGCGATATCTGTTGGCGCGCCGATGCCGGGTGAATTGCCACGCCGCGACGATGCAGGTGGCGAGCAGCAGCGCCAGCGCGATCCGCGCCGGCCATGTCCGCGGCCACAGGCTGACCGGCGGCGGCAGCGGGATGTCGATCAGGCCGGCGACGGGATCAGGTGGCAGGGTTTGAACGTCAGCCAAGCGTCGCCTCCGTCCTGGTGTGACCGCCGCCGCGGCCGTGGCGCGACGGCATCGCGCCGAGCAGGCGGCGGAGCTGCGGGGCAGTCTCTTCCGCGGCGCTGAGCGGCAGCACCGGAACGCCGAGTTCGCGCGTCCAGGCGAATACGCCCTTCAGTCTCGCCTCGGTCGCCTGCTCGAGACTCTTGCGCACGCTGGCGCGCCCGACCTCGAGCTCGATCTGCAGCTCGCCGTCGGTGACGGTCATGCTGGCGGAGGCGGGGAGATCGCTCTGCAGGGGATCGTGCACCAGTAGCGCAACGACGTTGTTATGCCGCGTCATCGCGCCGATCATCTTGCGCGTCGCATCGTCGGCGCCGTCGAAATCGCTGATCACGATCACGGCGGCGTCGTGAAGCGCCCGCCGCGTGGCATGCTCGAGCGCGGTGTTGAGCATCGAAGGCGCGGACGCGAGGCCGCGGCCCACGCCGAGTGCCCGGTTCCGGGCTACGACGGCGTTGAGAATTTGCAGCACAGTCGCGCGGCTGCGCCGCGCCTTGATCTCCACGAGATCGCGGTCGTTGAAGACGATGGCGCCGACGCGGTCGCCGACGCCGAGCACGCGCCAGGCGCCGATCGCCGCCGCCTCGGCCGCCGTGACCGATTTCATCGCCAGCCGGCTGCCGAAGAACATCGACAGCCGCTGATCGACCACCAGCAGCGCCTGCCGGTCGCGCTCCTCGTTGAACACGCGCACATGCGGCTTCTGCAGCCGCGCGGTGACCTTCCAGTCGATCGAGCGGACGTCGTCGCCGGATCGATAGTCCCGGATTTCCTCGAAGTTCAGCCCGCGGCCGCGCATGCGCGAGGCAAAACGTCCCGACAACAGGCTGTGCACCGGCTGGCGCGGCAGGAACGAGACCTTGCGACCGCGATATTCGAGCGCGATCAGATCGTCGAGATCGATGTAGACGCCGGGCATTCCGCTTTCCGCCTCGGCCATGTCAGCCTCACGCCGCCGCCACCAACGAGGCGATCTTGTCGATGACCTGATCGGCATTCACGCCTTGCGATACCGCCTCGTAGCTCAGGATCAGCCGATGGCGCAGGCAGTCGTGCATAACGCTGCGGATGTGGTCGGGCGTCACGAAGTCGTGGCCATCGAGCCACGCCCGTGCCCGGGCGCAGCGATCCAGCGCGAGGCTTCCGCGCGGGCTGGCGCCGATCTGGATCCATTTGTCGAGGGGTTCGCCGTAACGATCCGGAAACCGCGTCGCATAGATCAGATCGACCATGTATTTCTGCGCGAGATCGGAGACAAAGATGTTGTCGATCTCCGCGCGCGCGTCGAAGATCGCCTGCTGCGGCACTGCCGCAGGTTCCGCGGCATGGCTTTTCGGCTTCTGCGCGTTCTCGGCGCGGTTGAGCTTGATGATCTCGCCTTCGACCGCCTCGTCCGGATAGGTGATGACGACATGCATCAGGAAGCGGTCGAGCTGCGCTTCAGGCAAGGGATAGGTGCCTTCCTGCTCGATCGGGTTCTCGGTTGCGAGCACCATGAACAGGTCCGGCATCTTGTAGGTCTTGCCGGCGACCGTGACCTGCCGCTCCTCCATCGCTTCGAGCAGCGCGGACTGCACCTTGGCGGGCGCGCGGTTGATTTCGTCGGCGAGCACGAGGTTGGCGAAGATCGGCCCCTTCTGAAACTGGAACTGGCCGCCTTTTTCGGTCTGCAGATAGATCTCCGCGCCGGTCACGTCCGACGGCAGCAAATCCGGCGTGAACTGCACGCGCGAAAGGTCGGCGGCGAGATTCTTCGCCAGCGTCTTGACAGCGCGAGTCTTGGCGAGGCCGGGCAGGCTCTCGATCAGGAGGTTGCCGTTGGCGAGCAGGCCGATCAGCATGCTCTCGACAAGGTGATCCTGGCCGAGCACGGATTTGCCGATACGCACCTTCAGATCGAGCAGCGCGTCGCGCGCCGACGAAGTCTTCGGGTTCTGGGATACCTTCGCGGCCGGCGGACTTGTGCTGAGATCGGACATCATCTTCTCCGCGGGATCGGGCGTTCACCGGCCGCCAGATCGGCGGCCGGTGGGATGAATTTTGCCAGTGGGCGTCGCCGGTTGTTATGGGGAGCGGGAGAGCGGGGAGAGGCTCGTTGCAACGAGCGCCGTGGCAACCAGGGCACCGAGCAGGCGGACTCTGCTGCGCGTTGTTTTCTCGGGATTGTTCTTGTTTTTGGTTTCAACGCTCATTCGATGCTCCTTACAATTATGGACGTTCCCCATGAAGGCTGGAGAGAATCGATCGGCTCGGCATGCCGCGCAGCCGGGCGATAGCGGCGACAGTAGTTTGGCGCGCAGAGATGCGAGCCAGCCTACAAAACTTGCGGGGGATGCGGATGCTCGGTTGACATAGATCAAACGTCCGGTTTTCGGGACGGCCACGCGGATTTTGCGCGATGCAGCGTGTCTTCGACGCGTCGGCTTCGTGCTTGTCCAAACCACAACTCGGAGTTCCATTCCCGGGCATTGCCGATCTATCGCGACGTCGTAGCATACACATAACATCAAAAGATTCAGCCGAAGCGCAACCGCGACATGCGGTCGCTGAGAAGTCTTCTAAAATTTCCGCCTGGCCTGTTCCGCCTTGCCTGCGAAAGCAGACATCGCGCCGAGTGCGTCACCGCGCCAGCGCGAGCAGGCCGTCGACGTCGAGATGTTTCTCGATGTGCTCGGCGAGCGCTTCAAGCGTGCTCTCGACCCTGTCGCGATAGCGCTGCTCGGATGGTTCCATGCCAAGCCGCGCGAGGAAGGCGGCGCGGAATGCGTCCGACGCGAACAAGCCATGCAGATAGCTGCCATGCACGCGTCCGTCCGCCGACACCGCGCCTTCCCGCTTGCCGTCGATACGCGCAAAGGGGCGGCGACAATCTCTCCCTCTCGTGCGTCCGATATGGATCTCGTAGGCGTCGATGGTCGTTATCGTGTCCGCGTGCACGGCGTTGACGCGCGTCAGGCTCTTTTCAGGTGTCATCATGGTTGTGACGTCAAGCAGACCAAGCCCTTTGGTTCTTCCGGCCGGTCCCTCGATGCCGTCGGGGTCGGACACGCTTTTGCCAAGCATTTGATAACCGCCGCAGAGGCCGAGCACATGTCCGCCGCGGCGATGATGTGCGATGATGTCGATGTCCCAGCCCTGTGCGCGCAGGAAAGCAAGATCGCCGCGGGTCGATTTCGAGCCGGGCAGGATGACGAGTGTGGCATCCCCGGGAATGGCTTCGCCCGGCCGCACCATGACGAGATCGACGTCGGACTCCAGCTTGAGCGGATCGAGATCGTCGAAATTGGCAATGCGCGCGAGCGCAAGGAACGCGACCTTCTGTCTGCCTGTTTTGCGCGCCTCGGAAAGCCCGAGCGCATCTTCCGCAGGCAGTTCCCGCGCGCGAGGAAAGTAGGGCAGAACGCCGAGACCGCGCCAGCCCGTGCGCGCTTCGATCAGCTTGTAGCCGGCCTCGAACAGCGACGGATCGCCGCGGAACTTGTTGATGATGAAGCCAACGATCATCGCAGCGTCTTCAGGCTCGAGGACCGACTCGATCCCGACCATTTGCGCGATGACGCCGCCGCGCTCGATATCGCCGACGAGAACCACGGGCACGTCGGCGCTCCGCGCAAATCCCATATTGGCGATGTCGTTGTTGCGCAGGTTCACTTCGGCGGGGCTGCCGGCGCCCTCGACCAGAACGAGATCGCACCGGTCCTTCAGCCGCTCGAAGCTCTCGAGCACGGCCGGCAAGAGCGAAGGTTTGAGCTCCGCATAGTCGCGCGCCTGCAACGTCGCGACGCGCTTGCCGTGGACGATGATTTGCGCGCCGATGTCGGTTTCCGGCTTCAGCAGCACCGGGTTCATGTCGGTATGCGGCTCGACGCCCGCTGCCTGCGCCTGCAGCGCCTGGGCGCGGCCGATCTCGCCGCCATCGA
>Ga0306925_10002178_pt1 | contig 16702 bp, 13 predicted proteins | sample flu12Cox44000176_FD_203755 | JGI IMG/M metagenome (GOLD analysis project Ga0306925, IMG submission 203755) | Lab enrichment of tropical soil microbial communities from Luquillo Experimental Forest, Puerto Rico - flux8day.12C.oxic.44.000.176 (v2)... | ecosystem: Environmental > Terrestrial >... | reverse complement strand
CACGGTGCGAGCCGGACCCTCAATCCATCCCTGCCGCAGCGCGTCGTCGATCGTGCGCTGGAGAAGGACCGCACCCGCGCGACGGCTGAATATCTCGCCGAGTTCCGCACCGATGTTGAGGGCTTCGTCGCGCTCGAGGTGGTCGAGAGTTGCGTCGGTGGCTATCGCGAGATGCTGCCGGCTGCGGGCGTCAACTATTTCGCCTTCATCGACCCGAGTGGCGGCAGCGAGGACGCCATGACTCTGGCCATTGCGCACAGGAGCACAAGGCCGGATGAACGAATGATCGTGGACGCTGTCCGCGAGGTGCGGCCGCCGTTCTCGCCATCGGCCGTGGTCGACGACTTCGTCGTTCTGCTCAAGAGCTATTGCATCAGCAAGGTTGTTGGCGATCACTACGGCGGCGAGTTCGTGAAAGAACCGTTCCGCCGGCACGGCATCAGCTACGAAGTCTGCAAGTCGCCGAAGTCCGATCTCTATCGCGACTTGCTACCATTGCTGAACAGCGGCCGCATCGTGCTGCCTCGCCATGATCGGCTCATCGCCCAGATCGTCGGCCTGGAACGGCGGGTCTCACGCGCGGGCCGCGACAGCATCGACCACGCGCCCGGCGCCCACGACGACCTCGCCAACTCCGTTGGCGGCGTTGTCGGCGCGATCTCTGGCGTCGGCGAGTTTAATTTTGAGTTCTGGCACGACGATCGTGCCTGGAGTGGTGGCGCACCGTCAAGCGACGAATTGCTTTGGTTCCTCAGGCGCTGACGTTCATACAAGAGAATGCCCACTTTGATGTGAGGGGGGTCGGCCGCGAATGCGCAGCCATTTCAGTTTCTCCCGGGAGTTGCCCGGGGCCATGCGGCAGCGGGATCATCATTGATGGGGATTTGCGGTCGACCAGCCCACGATCACTGGATGAACTCGCCTAGCTCCGGACAGCATACTGCCACTATTCGCCTGTGATGATTGCACGTTTTCGTCGGGTCGGGCGATGCGCTTTTTTTCTGAAGACCTTGCCCCATCGATAGCCATTTAGCCTCGCCAATTCGTCTGGATCAGTGACTTCCTCTCCCTTGCTGCCAAGTGTTTCCTCGAAGAACTCCACCAACGCATCGCTGCAAGCTGCGGAACAGAGCGGTCCGATTTGCATCGGGTTATGTTCTGGGCGATCTTGGCCCCACACGAACCCTACGGAAAACTTGATGGCACAGTCCAAGCACATGCCATGTTTGCGGACTAGGCAGTTGGCCACACCATTAGTTAGCTTGACCTGCTTGCGGTTCATTCCAGTCATTCCCGCTACTTTGATTATTCGCCGGGTCATCGCCGTTCCTCCACCATTGCCCGGAGCGCAGCCTGACACTCTGCGAGCAGCCATCGGCTAGAGTTGGGGCCAACTTTTATGGGCTTCGGGTATCTGCCCAACTTGATATTTCGATAGAGCGTACTTGCGTTAATTGGCCGTGTGCCGCCGAATAGTCGGCAAACTTCGGCCTTGTCTAACAACTCAGTTTGCATACGTTCTCCTTCAGTCGGTTAGGGCTGGTGCACAGGCCCACACCGGAGTTGGAGCCGAAGCCGATCCCCCACCCTTTGATGGACAGGTCCCGAGGCTCCAAGGTCGCGCCATCGCAATAGGACACTCGCGTTGGGCCACTACTTCAACCCTTGGCCGCCGCCCAAGTTGAACCGGAACGGACAACGACCAAGCCTTTCGTTGGCGCACCCGGAAGTAATGCCTCGAAGGCGGCCACCATCTCCTGCTCCACTATGCTCTTAGCCGCCAACACTGCGGTTTCAGTGCCTTCGACCTCGACGATGAATTCATCGTGCACTTGCAACACGAGCTGCCCCTTCCCGGGCAGGTCTGCGCGCAATCGCGCATCGATGCGGATCAACGCCTCAACGGCAATTTCTGCGGCGGTACCTTGGATAGGGAGATTAAGGGCTAGATTCCTAGAGTACTCGCCGTCTGGCTCCCAGACAAAGCGATGCACTCTGCCGCCTCTGGTCGAGACGGCTCTGGTTTCCCTCGTCCTTGCTTCCTGCTCACGCTGCCAGCGAGCTACGCCCGGGTAAGTAGCGAGGAAGCGGTTGATCCACGCGCGGGCCTCTTCCACTGTGAGCTGCAGATTAAATTCGTTTCGGGCGAACTCCTTCAGGCCCGAGGGGCCCGACCCATAGATCACCGCAAAATTGACCGCCTTGGCCTTCTGACGAACGTCCTTGTGCTCCGGCCGCTCGGGATCAAACTCATCCGGCTTCATACCGAGCATTGCCGCAGCCGTGACAGCGTGTAGGTCCATGCCCTTGCGACAAGCGTCAGTCATTACGGGGTCGTTGGCGATCTGTGCCATCACCCGCAGCTCCAGCTGCGAGTAGTCCGCGACGACGAGCTGTTGGCCGGGTGCGGCGACGAAGACCGAGCGAATCGCTTCATCCCTGGGGATGTTCTGCATATTGGGATTGGAGCTGGAGAAGCGCCCGCTCTTTGCCTTCGCGATCAGGAAGCTGCCGTGCAGCCGACGCGTCTGCGGGCGGATGCGAGCGAGAAGCCTATCCCCAAAATTCGAACGGAGCTGCTCACGGGCTGAGAATCGCACGAGCAGGGCGGCGCCAGGCAATTGGTCGGCAACCCGTCGCAAGTGTTTGGCCATCGTCGAGAGGCTCCCCCTGGGGGTGCGCGGCCAGCTCGACCCCAAATTCGTCGAGTTGGTTGCGTCAAGCCGCTCCAGCTCGCGGCTGAGCCATGCCGCCAACTGGGGTGCGCTCGAAGGGTTCATAATTCCGAGTTTGGCAGCGATCTCGTCCTTCAGCGCGGTCAGCTCGCGCTCCCAGGCGGTGGCCTGCTTCTCCAATGACTCGCGGTCCACCGTGATGCCGGCAAGTTCCATGCGGGCAACTGGACCTACTGCTTCACAAAGACGGGTCTGCAGTGTCTTGCCGTCCGGCCCTTTGCTTAGGGTTGCAATCCGCGGCGTCAGCGCAGCCTCAAGCTTGAGCGCGAACACGCCGTCGAGTGCCGCGTACGCGATCTGCTCTTGGGTGAGCCGATCGCGCCACCATGGCGAGACCTGAGATGTCTTTGGCAAGTCAACCTCGAGCGCCTCCTTGACGGCGTCGGCAAGCGATGGTCGCCGTGACCCCGCCCGGCGCGCGTCCTCGACGCCGCGCAGCGCGAGGCCCGCCAGGAGAATGGTATCAACCAGGTTCTCATCGGCGATCTCCACGCCGTTCGCCATGAGCATCTTGACGTCGAAACCAAGATTGTGCCCGACCAGCTTGCAGCACCATAGTGGCGCCAGGGCGGGACTGCCCAGTGGGACGTTTCGCAAGTCAATCACAAGCACCAGCATCCTTCCCTCGATCTCTGCCGCCACTTGCAGCAGGCGCACCTCGGCTCGGAACGGATCGAGCGCCGCGAACGTCTCCATCGCCATCTGTATTTTTGAGCGTCTGCCGTCCTTGGTGATGGCTATAGGCCATGCTACTGGAAGGAACTCCGGCCGAGGTGCGGTCTCCAGATCGAGGCCAAGCTTCGTTCCCGATCCGCATAGCCGCTGTACCTCGGCGGCGGCCCGGCCTTCCGTGTCGATGTAAACCAGCTCAACGCCGAGCTTGGCCAGAAGATCGCGGGAGGCAGTCGAGGTGCTATCAGGCAGAAGCTCACGGCGAAGATTGTCCCACTGGGCTTGCAGCTTTTGACACTCAACCGGCGCTAGCTGATCCAAACCCTCAACAATAAGTTCGCCATCGGTCACCCGCTCCATGAATTTCACGCCGGCCTTCTGGGCGGCCGCCAGGATCGTCGTTATTGTTTCTGGAGCGGGCTTGTCCGCGCGTGGCGCCGCCTGCCGGGACGGCGGGACATCCGCCATATCCGGCTTGGAGGAAGGTGGTGCATGCTCGGGACGCGCTGCTGGCCCGTCATTTCCCGGCGGCACCGTGGCCGGCACCTCAATTCCAATCGCCTGGAGTTGCTCGAAGATAGAAGCCCAGGAAAGTGATCTCATGGCGCACTCATCGGTTATTACTCGGCTAAAGGCCTTTTTCATCCTTGAGACAGGACCGTCATGCTAGGCGGGTGGGACCGGTGGGACCGGTGGTACTGCAGGCCGTTCTGCAGACTTTTGGTGGGACCAATGGGTGGGACCGGTGGGACCACCATGAAAGATTGCCGATCCGCGCGAGCAGCATGAACCCTTGGCAATGCCGGTCCCACCGGTCCCACCCGCCGGTACCGCCTGCTCGCACCAAATCCTGTGCAGTACCACCGGTACCACCGGTCCCACGGAAGAAAGGTCCAGCGGACTAGTGAAGATGGAATTGCACATCACGCCGACGTCTCCTTAGGCCCAGTGCCCGCCGCGTCGTCGAGTATCTTGGGGTCGAGCACGTAGAACCGGGCCTTCACAACGTCGCCGCCCCGCTTCACTTTCTCTTGGTGCGTCAGCTTGCCTTCGTCGGCTATTAGCAATCCCTCGTTCTTGAGGTGCCGCGCCGTCTTCTCAGGGTCATAACCGGCGCAGAGCACACTCCGCCATCCCGTAGGGTCGACCAGGATGCGGCCGGCTTTCACATAGCCCAGCGTGTCCCGCTTGTTGGCGTCGGCCGGGTCGGCGTAATCAAGCTTCCCGTCGATGAGGCGTTGATGGATGAAGCGGCCGTGGAAGCTTGCGGCGAGAATGGTGCGAATCTGCTCGGTTGCGCCGAGCATTTCGCCGGTGACATCGAGGCGGCCATTTCTGCTTGTAAGCCAACGCGCCATGCAGGCCGCGATGCCGCAATCAGTCTCATCGACGGACCAGGGAAGCAGATTGGCCTCGATCGCCATCCGCAACGCCGCGGCGATCAAAGCGAACCGGTTGAGGATCGAACGCACCTGCGCGGTAGCGGTCTTTCGCACCGCAGCGACGGCGAGCAGTGCTAGCCATTCGTCTCGATGTCGACGCAGTCGGGCGGTTATCTCGTCAGATCCAAGGTCGACGAGGTGCTGCAGCCAGGCCCGCCCTGCCGCCCCGTGCAGCCGCAGCGTAAGCGGGTAGAACGCCTTACCGAGTTCTTCAATTCCGTCTGCAGAGCAAGTCTCGAACGCGCTCTCAGCTTGCACCTCGGCCGGCACGTCGAGGAGCCGCACTTTGAGGCCTGCTGGCACCTTCTCGCCGCCCGAGGAGAGGTAGGCTTCGATAGTCGGCTCGCCGGTGGAGATGCCCAGAATGCGAAAGCTCTCCATCGGTCGAAGGTCGATATCCGGCGTACCGCGCAGCTTCGACGAACCATTGGCCAGGACGTAGACCGCGGGGCGAATAACCTTCGGCGCACCTTCCCCGATCTCGTCGAAGTAGCCGCCCACATCGCTTCGCAAGACGGCGTAGCGTTCGAGGCCGACGGTGGTCGCGGTCCAGCTCGCGCCAAAGGCGTCGGGCTCTCCAGGCACCTTAGGTCGCCCCCAGATTGACTGTCCGATGGCACCACTCAGCGATTTAGCTATCTTTGACGTGCCCCAGAGGTGGAACATGCCGGGCGGTTCACTCGCCCACTTGAGTAAGGGCCCGGCAAAGGCTGTGCCGACGCACAAATGCACATTACTGTTTCCTGCCATAGGAGCGGCGACCTGATTGCGCCATTGCTCGACGGTGCCGGATACGTCGAGGCCGTGCTGCACGTGGAGGCTCGCTGTTTGTAGGACCGGCTGTGGACCATCGAATCCGTGTGGCACGATGGTTTCGTCGGGCAGCACAAATAGCCAACTGCCGCGGCTGCAATGCCAGCCGATCTGGGCAACGGCCGTAATGCGTTCAGGGACTTCAAGCGTGAGAAACTGCACCAGGAGTTGACGAGCCTGGCGGGACGGAACAATTCCGACGCCAAGCGAAGCTAACCGGGCGGCGATGTCCGCGACTTTGTCTGCTGCGGTGAGGGCGTGAGGAATTGCGAGCTTCTTCTTTCCTCCGTCGCGGTTCGTGATGGTAATATAAGTGCCCCAGTTCTCCTCGCGCACGTCCCTGGTAAGGGCTGCTAAATCTATCCGCGTCGTGCAGACCTTGTCCCAAAATGGGTGGCCATGGTCGTCGAACTTCCTTGCAAATACGCCGCGATCTGAAACCTTGAAGTCGGGGGAGTAGTATTTAACGTTGTTCTCGTTGTCCCTGGGCTCTGTGCGGCTGCGCTCCTCTTTAGCTTTAGCCTTCAATTTTTCCGCGCGGCGAGCGGCGATGATGCGCTTTAAAGCCCTGCGTTGCATTCCAAAACGCTTCACAGCATCGTCGAGGGCTAGCTCCAGCTCTGTCTCATTCCGGCCGAGTACGCTATCAGCCCATTCGAATAGCTCGATCTTGCGCCTAGTCTCCTTCGCCGCCAGGTCCTCGGCGCTGCCTGCGAACGGGTCAGATTCGGTGGCACCTTCGTTGCTCTTGGCCTCAGCGCTGCCGTCGCTATCATGATTGACAGCCTCCTCCTCCAACCCGCTGTCTGGCGTTTCCCTGAATCCGTCGGACGCTGCTTTTGACATCTACGCGCCCAAGAGCAGATCGTTGAAGTCGTTCTTTCCCCGAGCGGGGAGTTTGATATGCGCCTGCAAGCCTGCACGCAGCGCCCGCTCGAGCAGGACCTTTGCTGCCCCTCGACCTACTTCGTCATTATCTGCCGCTATCCACAGGCGCCTGACCCGGGGAGGCCATCGCACCGATCGCATCCCCGCCGCACTGAGTGCCGCGACTGTTGGTAGGTTGGTAATTTGCTGAACGGAGAGCGCGGTCTCGATGCCCTCGGCGACCGCGAGCTCGTCAATCTCGTTGACCGGCGTGAGCCAGACGCCGCCATACCGAAGCTGCCCGAGCGTGAGCTTGCAGGAATTCGTAGCGGCTTTGCGCACCGGGCCGTTAACTCCTCCGGCCTGGAGGAACGTAAAGTGAGCGCCCGCATCAATCAGCAAGGCTCCGTTCTGCTTGCGCTCGTCGGCGCCGGGCACGCGCTGAACGAGAGAGATCATCACGGGATATGTCTTGCCGTCGATCCAGTTTCGCTGCCGCGGGAGGAAACGGATCGAGGCCGGGGGCGGACTTACGATGCCGCGACCTTGCAAGTAGCCTTGGACGAAGGTCCCGGTCGCTGAAATCGCGCTGCGCCAAGCGCCAAGGGCTCGGGCGACCTTTGACGGTCGCGCCGTCGGTGCGACAACGAGTTCGCTCGGGAGACCCATCATGCGAGCGATGCTCGCATCGGCGCCACAGGCGGTGCAGCGGACCACAATCCGATCGCGCTGCACAGCGAGTTCCAAAGTCGGCTTGGCGTAGCCGCATGCGGGGCAGCGCCCGCGCCATATATTGTCGCGCCCACGGGTCAGGTTGAGGCGCGCCGCTGCTTGGGTGGCCACGTCGTTGATACGTATTAAGGGGCAATAAGGTGAGGCCGAAGGAACCTCGGCGGCTTGATTTTCGACCAGAAAATTGGCATCTTGCACGGCAACAACCTTCTCGGTTGCTCGGGTCCTGGCAGACCTGGCTCTTCAGTTTTCGGCCGGTGGTGCCCATAGGTGCCGCCGGCCGTCGCATACTTGCGCCCCTTAACACTGGCGAACGCGACCAGGTCTATTCAGCAGGCAGTCGAAGGGGCCGCGGTCTTGACCTCGCGCTCGCGGCGCCACACGCTTGCGGCCTCGTACGAGATCAATCGCCGACGGCCGACTTCCATTTCGACCGGTCCCCATCCCTCTTTTTTCATCTCGTAGTATTTGGCCTGCGAGATTCGGTGGGCTTCGCAGAACTCTGGGACCGTGAATGCCGCTCGTGGTGGCGGCGGCGGCCCGCGCGGCATCGACACCTCGTGCGTGGGTTTGGGGAAGCTGGTCGACTTATGAGGATTGGGCGTGAACTTACCCGCTAGAGCGGCGACCACTGCGGGATCGACGGGGCGCTTCTGTTTTGGCCGTGGAATGTCTTTTTCTTCTCGGCAGTCCGATGTGGCCTTTCCGCTGGCGGCGGTCTCAACGGCAGAATCGGCAGACATCGTCGCGCTCCATCTGAAACATCGCGGAGGAGCCTAGATGCAGATGGAAATTTATGTGACCGGTTTTGGCCGGAATTGGCCGGAATTTATTTGTACGCCGTCCGTAGCGCTGCACAGATTGCCTTCACCGCCTCGCGCATCGCGCTTTCTGCGGGCTCTTTCCCGTACTTCTGCTGGCACCAATCGAGCGTCTGCCTCGCGAGATTCCGTTCGTTTTCTGGTACCAGCACCCGGCCGGTTTTGGAATCAATGCAGCGGCGAGCGATCTCGCCGGCGATGGCGATCCACTCGTGTTTTAGGATCCGCCCTGGGCGGCGCTCCGGCGGCCCGGCTTCCTTCGATTGCGTTGTCGTTGGCGGCGCAGCTGTCGGATAGTACTCGTCCAGGTCGGCGCGGCAGATGAAGACCTGCCCCGTGAACTCGGGTCCCTCGATGTACGTCTCCGTACGAGGAGGGAGCATCGAGCGGTGAATCCGCACCCTCCGTTGCGCCCAATCTGACCAGTTGAGAGGCCTCCACGTCCGTTCGCTATCGGGCGAAATCTGCCACTCCCCCGATTTCAGCCGTTCACTGCGCAGGCCCTCGTTGATCTCGTCCTCGGCAAGAACAGCTCCGACGACGGCCTCGATCCGGGCAAACGCGACCTCCAAAATCACCCCCCACTTGTGCGGAGAAAATTTCGGCGAGGGCTCCCGGGGCTTGCTCACGATCGCTGCCCCGGCAGCGCGACGACGTTTTCGGGGGCCGGGCGGGCGGTGTCGAGCAGCGCGCGGCGTGCAATCGCATCGCTATGCTCGGCAATGAACCGGCTGTAGCTGGCCTCGATCATCTTGACGCTTGTATCGTGCAGGGTCGCCACGATCCTGATCGGCACGTGGGCGACCAACATGCGCACGATCGAGCTATGACGTAACGAGTAGAGCGTCACGTGATCGGGATCGAACCCGGCGGCCTCGATGACTGCGCGGAAGTCATTGCGATGATGACGGCGGCGGCCGTGGCCCCATCGCTCACCGTTGGCGCGCAACAGGAGCGGTGCCTCGCTCGATCGCCCGGCGGCTTCCTGCTTGAGCACCGCCGCCAGCGCAGCCGTGATCGGCACCGGGCGGCGTTCGTGGCGCTTGTTGCGCGCCCGGCCCTTGGCCGAACACGGCATCAACAGTCGAGGCTCGGTCCCCTCGGCTTGCAGATCGGCGACTTCGAGGCGCGCCAGTTGCGAGAGTCGCCCGCCGGTCAGCGCCGCCACTTCGGTCATGAGTCCGAGGGCGCGATCATGGTCATAGGCGGCCGCGACGACGCGGCGGACTTCGTCGTCGGTGAGGATGACGTTTCTGGCGCGGTGCGCGTCCGGCAACGCGGCGAGCCCAACTTTCCAGGCGCGCTGGTTCGCGATGCGCGGGTCGTGCGCCGCCGCGAGTTCCAGTGCCGCCCGCAGGCCCGTCTTTGTCCTGTTGACGGTGCCAGCCGCGAGCCCCTTGTCCAAGAGGCTGTCGCGCCATTTACGCAGCTCGGTAGCGCCCAAGAGCGCGACCGGCTTGCTGAGGATCGAGCCGGGCAGATGGAGGCGCGCGTGCCGCGAGTTGTAGGGACTGCCGCCGCGCGCGACCAAATCCTTTTCGTAGAGCGCGAGCGCTTCGCTGACAGTGAGCGGCCGACTTTCGTCGATGGGCTCGCCGGGCTGCCGCCGCGCGAGCGCCCGCGCCTGGTCGATTGCTTGCCAGTAGTTCAAGACGGCGGGGGGACTGGCAGGTTCGAGATCGTCGGCGACCGCGATGCGCTTGATCCATTCCGCACCGCTGTCGGCGACGCGGACCGACCACGTGCCGCTGCCCGCGTTGCGTCTGTAACCAAGCGCGATGCCGGGGCTGATCGTCGTCCAGTAGGGTTTCTTGCGCACCGCAAGGCGACGGCGGGCTGTCGGAGTCTCGAGCCTGGCGGCGCGTGGCTTGCGCATAACAGCTGCGGTGTCCGGTACGTGTCCGAGATATAGGAGCGGAGCCGTATAGAACGCAATAGAGTCTCGTAGAGATAATTGCGGGGTTCCAATGCGTTCGGCCCAGGCAGGTGGACCTGTATGGAGCGCGATGGAGCGGCAATTTGCTATGACGCGGGACGCTCGCCTCTCGGCGCTCCACCGTGGCGGTTTTGGGCCTCGGGGCCGCGCTTCCGTCTCCATCGGCGCCCGCCGTCCTACAACGGCGGGCAGTTGCCTTCGGATCCGTGCAGCGAGCTCCTCGCAGCCAGGTCGTAGTGCCTGGCGGGCGGGGTCCCGGGCCTCCCGAGGCAAACGGTTACAAGCCGCCGCCGCAGGACGCCACGCCTCGCTCCGCCTTCAGGATGTCTCCGGACGACGCCCTCAATGAGCGAGGCTGCGCACTGTCTAGCATAGACACGGGACGTAGTCAAGCCCTGTAGCTAAAATGTAGTCGAAAATTTGACGACCTTGGCAGCGTCCGGCGAAGGCCGGCTAGCGCTGGCACACCGGGCAAAAGAACGTCGACCGGCCGGTCTGCACCATGCGCCGGATGGTGCCATTGCAGCCCGGCGTGGGGCAGCGTTTGCCGGCGCGGTCGTAGACGCGGAAATTGTGCTGGAAGTCGCCGAGCTCGCCGTCGGTGCGGCGATGATCGCGCAGCGAAGAGCCGCCGGCGGCGATCGCGTCCGCGAGCACGGCCTTGATTGCGTCGACCAGCCGTTGCGCGCGCTCGTTCGGCGCCCCGGTCTTGGTCGCGATCGTGGACGCGCGCCGCTTGGGCGAGAGCCGCGCGCGGTGGAGCGCCTCGCAGACGTAAATGTTGCCCAGCCCGGCCACGACCTTCTGGTCCGACAGCGCGGCCTTGAGCGAGGTCTTCTTGCCGTTGCACGCGCGCGCGAGCATCGCGGCGTCGAATTCGTTGCCGAGCGGCTCGGGGCCGAGCGCGCGCAAGAGCGGCTCGCGCTCGAGCTCGGCGCGGGGGACGAGCTTCATCATGCCGAAGCGGCGCGGGTCGTTGAAGGAAATGCGCGCGCCCGACGACATGTGGAACACGACGTGGTCGTGGGCGGCGCTCTTCGCGCGCTCGTGGTAGTAGCGGCCGGGCGTGGTCTTGCCGCGCCGCGTCGCGACGCGAAACGACCCCGACATGCCGAGATGCATCACCAGCACGTCGCCGGAGGAAAGGTCGACGAGCAGATATTTGGCGCGGCGGCCGAGCCCCGCGACCGTCTTGCCTTCGAGCCGGGCGACGAAATCCTTGGCCAGCGGCCAGCGCAGGTCGCCGCGATGCGCGATCACCTTGGTAAAGCGCGCGCCCTCCATCACCGGCGCAAGCCCGCGCCGCACGGTCTCCACTTCAGGCAATTCGGGCATGGTTAACGAGCTCCCGCGCGACACATAGCGTCCGCCGCTCCGTCGCGCTATGGTCTCGGCCGGCGAAAAACCATGCCGAGCGCGCGCGAACATACCGATTTCGGCTTCCGGCGGGTGCCGCTCGAACACAAGCAGGCGCTGGTCGACGACGTTTTTCACAGCGTGGCGAACCGCTACGACCTGATGAACGATCTCATGTCGGGCGGACTTCACCGCGCCTGGAAGGACGCGCTCGTCACCGCCGTCAATCCGCCGCGCGCGCGGCCGGCGGCGGCGCACGAAGCGAAGGCGAGCGCGCGGCCGTTCGCGCTGCTCGATCTTGCCGGCGGCACCGGCGACATCGCCTTCCGCGTGGTCGAGGCGGGCGGCAGCGGCACGCGCGCGGCCGTCGTCGACATCAACACCGATATGCTCGCGGTCGGGCGCGCGCGGGCGGCCGAGCGCGGGCTCGACGACGCGATCGCGTTCGTCGAAGGCAACGCCGAGGCGCTGCCGCTTCCCGACCGCAGCTACGACGCCGTCACCATCGCCTTCGGCATCCGCAACGTGCCGCGCATCGCGGCCGCGCTTAGCGAAGCTTATCGCGTGCTGCGCATCGGCGGGCGCTTCCTGTGCCTTGAATTCTCCACCGTCGACGTGCCGGGCCTCGCCGCGCTTTACGATCTCTATTCCTTCAACCTCATTCCCGCGCTCGGCCGCGCCGTCACCGACGACGCCGAGGCCTACCGCTATCTCGTCGAGTCGATCCGCCGCTTCCCGCGACCCGACGCGTTTGCCGACATGATGCGGGCGGCCGGCTTTGCCCGCGTGTCGTTTCAACGCATGAGCGGAGGCATCGTCGCGCTGCACTCGGGCTGGCGATTGTGATCGCGGGTCCGGCCCACCTCGTCCGTCTCGCCCACGCCGGTTTCGTGTTCGCGCGCGAGGGCGTATTGGCCGGCATCGATACCACGCTGTTGCCGCCGACGGCGCGCGCCGCCGTGCGGCTCGCGCGGCTGATCGAGCGGCCGGCGAGCCGCGTGGCGGCGAACCCAACGGCGGCCGCGCTCACCCGGCTCGGCCCCAGCTACGTGAAGCTCGGCCAATTCCTGGCCACGCGGCCCGACGTGGTCGGCGTGGGCTTGGCGCGCGACCTCGAGACGCTGCAGGACAAGATGGCGCCGTTCGCGCAGGCCGAGGCCGAACGCGCCGTCGAAGTGGCGCTGGGCAAGCCGCTCGCCGGGCTGTTCGCGTCGTTCGGGGCGCCGGTGGCGGCGGCCTCGATCGCGCAGGTGCATCGCGCCGCGGTGGCGACCGGTGACGGCCGCCGCGCGGTGGCGGTGAAGGTGCTGCGGCCGGGCGTCGAGCGGCGCTTCAAGGTCGATCTCGACGCCTTCGTGTTCGCGGCGCGCAACGCCGAGAAGATGTCGGCGGAAGCGCGCCGGCTGCGCCTCGTCGAGGTGGTGGAAACGCTGCGCCGCACGGTCGCGATCGAGATGGATCTGCGCTTCGAAGCGGCCGCGCTCTCGGAGATGGCGGAGAACACCAAGAACGATCCCGATTTCCGCGTGCCCGCGGTCGACTGGGACCGCACCGCGCGCGACGTGCTCACGCTCGAATGGATCGAGGCGACGCCGCTCTCCGACCGCGCCCGGCTCGAGGCCAAGGGCTTCGATCTCAAGCGCCTCGCCCGCGCGGTGATTCAAACCTTTCTGCGCCAGGCGCTGCGCGACGGCTTCTTCCACGCCGACATGCATCCCGGCAATCTCTTCGTCGACGACGCTGGCGAACTGGTCGCCGTCGACTTCGGCATCATGGGCCGCCTCGGGGCGAAGGAGCGGCGCTTTCTTGCGGAGATCCTGCTCGGCTTCATCACCCGCAACTATCACCGCACCGCCGAGGTGCATTTCGAGGCCGGCTACGTGCCGCGGCAGCATTCGGTCGAAAGCTTCGCGCAGGCGATCCGCGCCATCGGCGAGCCGATCCACAACCGCACCGCGGAAGAGATCTCGATGGCGAAGCTGTTCGCGCTGCTGTTCGAGGTCACCGGCCTGTTCGACATGCGCACCCGGCCGGAACTGCTGCTGCTGCAGAAGACCATGGTGGTGGTCGAGGGCGTCGCCCGCTCGCTCGATCCCAAGCTCGACATGTGGACGGTGGCCGAGCCGGTGGTGCGCGACTGGATCGAGCGCAATCTCGGCCCCGTGGGCAGGATCGAGGACGCCGCGGAAGGCGCGATCGAGGTCGGCCGCTTCCTCGGCGGCGCGCCGGAACTGCTCGCGCGCGGCGCGGTGCTGGCGGAGCAGCTCGACGCCATCACCCGCGACGGCCTCATTCTGGCGCCGCAGACGGTCGCCGATATCGGCCGCGCGCAGGCGCGGCGCAACCGCTGGACAGCGGCGGCGTTGTGGGCGATCGCGCTGCTGCTGGGGTGGCTCATCTATCTGCTGGTGACGGCGCCGTCGTGATTGCATTGATTGCATTGCAATCATACGCTAGGCTTTAGCACCACCGAGCATCCGCCCATGGCCAGCATCACCATCCGCCAGCTCGACGACGATTTGAAGCGGCGCCTGCGGCTGCGCGCGGCGCGCAACGGCCGCTCGATGGAGGACGAGGCGCGCACCATTCTGCGCCACGCCGCGAGCCTCGAGGAGGGCAAGCTTGACGCCCGCGATGGCGCACGCCACCACGCCGCGCCGCGCGGCCGCGTCGTCGCGGATGCGCCGGCGCGCGCGGAACAGCGCGATCGCGCCGCCGACACCAAACGCGTTCTTCTCATCATCGGCGGCGGCATTGCCGCCTATAAGGCGCTCGATCTCATCCGCCGGCTCAAAGAGCGCGGCCTCGCCGTGCGCTGCATTCTCACCAAGGCGGCGCAGGAATTCATCACGCCGCTGTCGGCCGGCGCGCTCTCGGGCGAGCGCGTGTTCACGGACTTGTTCGATCCGGGCAGCGAGTTCGACGTCGGTCACATCCGGTTGGCGCGCGAGACCGATCTCGTCGTGGTCGCGCCCGCGACCGCCGACCTTATGGCCAAGCTCGCGGGCGGACACGCCGACGACCTCGCCAGCGCCGTGCTCATCGCCACCGACCGCACGGTGCTGCTGGCGCCGGCGATGAACCCGCACATGTGGGAGCACAAGGCGACGCGGCGCAATCTCGCGCGCCTCATCGACGACGGCGTCGCGCTGGTCGGGCCGAACGCGGGCGAGATGGCGGAGGCGGGCGAAGCCGGCCTCGGGCGCATGGCCGAGCCGCTCGAGATCGCGGCGGCCGCGCTGTCGCTCATCGGCCATGCCGGGGAGGGGGCGCTCGCGGGCAAGCGCGTGATCGTCACCTCCGGCCCGACCCATGAGCCGATCGATCCCGTGCGCTACATCGCCAATCGCTCCTCGGGCAAGCAGGGCCATGCCATCGCTGCCGCCGCCGCCGCCGCGGGCGCCGAGGTGACGCTCGTCTCCGGGCCGGTCAACGTGCCCGATCCGCCGGGCGTGCGCGTCGTCAAGGTCAAAACCGCGCAAGACATGCTGGCCGCTGTGACCAAAGCGCTGCCCGCGGACGTCGCGGTGTTTGCGGCGGCGGTCGCCGATTGGCGCATCGCCAAGCCGCAGGCGAACAAGATCAAGAAGGGCGCGGGCGGATCACCAAAGCTCGCGCTCACGGAGAATCCCGACATTCTCGCGACCGTCGCCCATGAGGCGCGCAAGCGGCCGCGCCTGGTCATCGGCTTTGCGGCCGAGACCGAGCACATCATCGCGCACGCCAAGGCCAAGCTCGCGCGCAAGGGCTGCGATTGGATCCTCGCCAACGACGTCTCGGCCGAGGGCGGCGCCATGGGCGGCGACCGCAACACCGTACACCTCGTGACCGCGCAAGGGGTGGAGTCGTGGCCGCCGCAATCGAAAGAGGAGGTGGCGCGCGCGCTCGTCGCGCGCATCGCCGAGACGCTCGCCGGAGCCAAGCGGTGAGCAAGGTCGAAGTTCGGATCATGCGGCTCCCGCACGCCGCCGACCTGCCGCTCCCGGCCTATCAGAGCGCGCACGCGGCCGGGCTCGACCTCGTCGCCGCGGTGCCTGCCGGCGCCCCCGTCGTCATCGCGCCGGGCGGCCGCGCCGCAATCCCGACCGGGCTTGCGTTCGCGCTGCCCGCAGGGGTTGAGGGCCAGATCAGGCCGCGCTCCGGGCTCGCATTGCACCACGGCGTCACCGTGCTCAATTCCCCGGGCACGCTCGACCCCGATTACCGCGGCGAAGCTCATGTAATCCTTGCGAATTTCGGCCATGACCCCTTTCCGGTGGAGCGCGGCGCGCGCATAGCACAACTGGTGCTGGTAACAACCCTGCAAGCCGCGATCCGCGAAGTCACAAGTCTTGATGAAACAACACGCGGAGTTCGGGGTTTTGGTTCTACGGGCACGGGAAGGGAAGGACGGACCGACTAGTTTTGGCGGCCGTTTCTCCAATCTTGGGGAAATCTCATGCCGCTTCTGCCGCGCAAAGGCGCTTTGGCCATCGCCGCCGTCATCGACATCGCGCTCAACGCGCGCTCCCGTCCGGTCGCGGCCAAATCGCTGGCGACGCGCCACCGCTTGCCGCCGCGGCATCTCGAGCCGGTGCTGCAGGCGCTGGTGCGCCACGGCATCCTCAAGGGCACGCGCGGACCGCGCGGCGGCTATGAGCTGGCGCGCGAGCAGCGCCGCATCACGGCGGACGATATTTTGCGCGCCGCCGGCACGGCCGACGACATCAACGGAATGCCGCTCGCCGGTTCCGCGCTGCTCAGCAAGGTGGTGATGCCGGCGCTCGGGCAAGCCGAGCACGCCTTCGCCGCCGCGCTGGCGCGCATCAACGTCGAGGATCTGGCGCATTCCGCCGCCGCGCTGCGCAAATCGGCGGGCGAGGGGTAAAAAGTTTCTACTGTCAACGCTTCGGCTCGATCAATTCCAGCACCGCGGTAAAAGGAAAAATACGTCCGTCGACATTTTGCTGCATTGTGTGCTTGTCAAAGGTTCGTTTGCGCTGGCGGCAGACTCGATTCTCCAGCGCCGGGATGGCGGAGCGAGAAGAAGCGGAAATGAAGCTCGTATGCGCCTTCTTTGCTGCGCTGACGGCGTTGCTCGGATCGCACGACGGGTTTGCCCAGTCCGCCTACCCTGACAAAGCCGTTCGAATTCTCGTCGGTTTTCCGCCAGGCGGTCCCCCTGACATCGCGGCGCGGCTGCTTGCAGACAAGTTTGCCGTGGCCTGGGGCAAACCCGTCTTGGTCGAGAATGCGACCGGCGCCGGCGGCAATGTTGCGGTCGAGCGTGCCGCAAAGGCCACGCCCGACGGTTACACGCTGGTGATGGCCAGTTCCGCCATTACCATC
>Ga0306925_10002174_pt1 | contig 16717 bp, 10 predicted proteins | sample flu12Cox44000176_FD_203755 | JGI IMG/M metagenome (GOLD analysis project Ga0306925, IMG submission 203755) | Lab enrichment of tropical soil microbial communities from Luquillo Experimental Forest, Puerto Rico - flux8day.12C.oxic.44.000.176 (v2)... | ecosystem: Environmental > Terrestrial >... | reverse complement strand
GCCGCTGCGCGAAAAGCATAACCAGTCGGTTCTCTGGAACGCGTTGGCACAGGGCGAAGTCGATACTGTCGGTACGGACCATTGCCCCTTCGACACCGAACAGAAACTTCTCGGCAAGGATGCGTTCACCAACATTCCGAACGGCATTCCCGGCATCGAAGATCGCGTCAACCTTCTGTATACCTACGGCGTGAAGCTGGGACGCATCGATTTAGACCGCTTTGTGGACGCCGCGAGCACGCGAGCTGCGAAACTGTTCGGCCTTTTCCCGCGCAAGGGCACCATTGCGGTTGGTAGCGACGCGGACCTCGTAGTCTACGACCCGAATTACCGTGGCACCATTTCGGCGAAATCGCAGCACGTGAATAACGACTACAATGCGTTCGAAGGGCTGACGATCGAGGGCCGCCCTGCTGTCGTTACGGTGCGCGGTAAGGTCCAGGTCCGCGACGGGAAATTTGTCGGTGAACGCGGCCGGGGCCGCTTGCTAAAGCGCGAGCCTACGAACTTTTGAGCGAGAATCCGAATGAGCTTGAATCCCAAACGCACTGTGGCAGAACTCAAAGAGCTGCGGGCCCTCACTTCAGACGAGAACGGCGCTCAGCGCGTCGCCTGGACAGACACCTGGTTGAAGGCTCGCGACTGGTACGCGAAAAAGCTGGCTGAACTGCCCGTCGAACACCACTATGACGCCGCCGGAAACAACTGGGTGACCTTGCGCGGTGCCTCCGAAAAATGCCTGCTCATCGGAGGTCATCTCGATTCGGTGCCAAATGGCGGCTGGCTCGATGGCGCGCTGAATGTAATCGCAGGCCTCGAAGTTCTGCGGCGGTTTGCTTCGGAGTTCAACGGCCGGCCACCGGTTACGGTCCGCCTTGTGGATTGGGCTGACGAAGAAGGTGCGCGCTTCGGCCGCAGCCTGCTGGGCTCGTCGGCGTTCGCGGGCACCCACACAATTGCGGCAGACCGCGGCCGCACCGATCGCGATGGCGTGAAAATGGAGGACGCGCTGCGACGTTGCGGCGTGGAAATCGACCGTTTCCCTCAGGCGGAAAAGGAACGCAAGAACGCAGCCGCTTACCTGGAGCTTCACATCGAACAGGGTCCCGTGCTCGAAAAGCTGAATCTTCCTCTCGGCGTCGTTCTCGGCACCAAGGGAGTTGAGCGCCACATCATCGTTTTCACCGGACAGGAGGCGCACTCCGGGTCCACGCCAATGGATGCGCGGCGCGATGCGCTTGCTGCCGCGGCTAAATTAGCGCTGGATATTCGAGCCATCGCTCGAAAGCATCCCGATGCGGTCTGCACCATGGGCAGCGTTAAGACGTTTCCTGGGATTGTCACAGCGGTTGTTGGACGGTGCGAAGTCACGCTCGACCAGCGCGATTTGGACGCGGCAATCCTCGCCCAGATGTATCAGGAAGCACAGGCTGCCAGTCACCGCTTTGCCCTCGAAGAAAGGTGCACGGTCAAGTGGTCACGCCTCTGGAACATCGAGCCGGTGCCGTTTCATCCCGCCCTGCTTGACCTGTGCGAACAGGCGGTTCACGAAACCGCTGGAACGTCACACGGCATGCCTTCGGGCCCGCTGCACGACGCTGCCGAAGTTTCGCGCTCCGGTATTCCTACCGTGATGATGTTCGTGCAATCGCTTCAAGGCATCAGCCACAACAAGATTGAGGACACCAAGGAAGAGCACCTTGAAATGTCGGTGGCCGCACTCGACCGCCTGGCGGCCAAAACGGTTGACTGGATCCTTCGCCAGGCATAGTAGAACCATCCTGCGTCCTTCTCCCAGTGGCGAGGTGACAGCTCAATCGAAAAGAAAAAGCACGATAACACCGGTCAGCAAGGAGAGTACAGCAATCCCGAGAGCAATCCAGAGTTCGTTCCGCTCGATCAATGCCGCGACTCCAGACGGCATCTGCTCGTTGCGTTTCGCTTGAGGAAATAGGTAGGCAAGCACCAAGGCGACCAAAGCGAAGCAGTACAATATCATTCGAATCGGCGGCACTCCCGACAGCGAGATTCCCATAAGGCTCGAATAGGTGGACAGCGAAGATTAGACCTCCGACAAGTGCCGTCAGCAAGCTGGCCATCCGACCAGCCAGCTGCGCGATCAAAACGAGCACAACCACAAAAATGGCCGGCACCGCTCGTTTGACCTGGTAATCACGGCAGAGAATGGCTAGCACGAATGCCAACCCGCCGCCGAGTAGGCTCGATAGGACTGACTTCAAGAAACTTTGCATAACCATGCCTGAGTTTAGACCAATCTTCGACGCGCCCTTCGTGCTGCGTAGCCCGCTTTCAAGTTCGCCGCGCGAGTCAGTCTGCGTGGGACTCGATTCTCGCCCCAGCACAACTGAGGGTAAACCGTAATCGCGGACAAGGGACGCTGCGGATTCAAACCTGCCTCCGCACAGTTAACAGCTACACTCGCCCACGCCCTCTTTCAGCCCTCTCATATTGCTTTCGTTCGCCACTCTCTCTAACATGTTTCTATCGTTTTGCCGCGGAGAGGCAGCACAATCATGCACTCTAATTCAAAGAAAATCGTTCAAGAAAATCGCGATTACACCATGTTTTCCTGGTCCGTTCAAGCCACGTCAAACCCGATCCATATGAAGCGCGGCCAAGGGGTCTGGTTCTGGGATGGCGACGACAACCGCTGGCTTGATTTCAGTTCCCAGCTCATCAATTTGAATGTGGGCCACCAGCATCCGAAGGTTCTCGAGGCCATCAAGAAACAAGTGGACGAACTCTGTTTTGCCGGCCCTGGTTTCGCCACAGAACCGCGGGGAGCGCTTGGCAAGAAGCTTGCCGAAGTCACTGGACTCGCAAAAACCTTCTTCACTCTGGGCGGCGCCGAGGCGAACGAAAACGCGATGAAAATCGGGAGGCTCGTCACGGGACGCGACAAGATCATTACGCGCTACCGTTCTTATCACGGCGCGACCATGGGCTCGATGACCGCTTCTGGTGATCCGCGCCGCTGGCCTGTGGAACCGGGTATACCCGGCATCGTCCGCGCGTTTGATCCCTATTGTTACCGCTGCCCCTTTGGCCAGAAGGTCGAAACCTGCGCCCGCGAGTGCGTTTCGCACATCGAAGAAATCATTCAGATGGAGGGCCCTTCGAACATTGCCGCTGTTATGGTGGAGGGAATCACCGGTTCGAATGGTCTGCTGGTTCCTCCGGACGATTACTATCCAAGGCTGCGTGCGTTGTGCGACAAGTACGGCATCCTCCTTATCGATGACGAGGTAATGTGCGGATTCGGGCGCACGGGCAAGTGGCTCGCAACACAGCACTATGGCGTCAAGCCTGACATCGTAAGCTGCGCGAAGGGATTGACCAGCGGCTACCTGCCTCTCGGCGCCGTCATTGTTTCCGATGCCATCGCAGACTATTTCGAGAATCACATGCTGTGGGGCGGTCTAACCTACAGCGGCCATCCCGTTTGTTGCGCGGCGGCCGTTGCGAATCTGTCGGTCTATGAAGAGGAACACATTTTTGCCAACGTCGAGCGCCAGGGGCGCTATCTCGCTTCACGCCTCGAAGCGATGAAGCGCAAATACGCGTGCGTGGGCGACGTTCGGTACAAAGGGCTTTTCAGCGTTCTTGAACTGGTGAAGGACAAATCGAGCCGAGAGCCTCTCGCTCCTTTTAACGGCAGCAGCCCGGGAATGGCGAAGATCGCCGCGCATCTGAAATCCAAGCACCTTTACGCTTTCAGCCGCTTCAATATGCTGTGGGTTTGTCCGCCACTGATTATCAGTGAAAATGAGCTGAGCCACGGGCTCGATATCATCGAAGAAGCGCTGCTGCTGGTGGATCAAGACCTGGGCAAGGCGTCGCCTGCATCCACATTCGAACCCGTCGCACAGAAGTAGCAGCACACCTTTTTTCGAGACGCGCAGCGACCCCGACAGAAAAAGTAACAGCCTGGTTAACACGCAATTTACAGGAAATTTGTTCCGCCGCAATGACCCGGCACCCGACAATATCGATATAGTGACGGGCACTCCCGCGTGAGTGTTGCTTCTAGAGCAACGCTGTTTTGCGCTCTTTCCGTGGCGCGGAACAGCCAGCCGATTCCCGAGACGTCACTTCTCTTTTCGCTGGTACATAAAGTTCAGAAACACAAGCGCGAAAGCGTTGGACAAGGAGCCCATCTCATGCATCGAATCAATTCCCGTATCTCATGCTTCCCTGCCCTTGTTGTTTTGGTGGGCGCCGTGCTGCTGGTGGTTACGTTCCTCGGTGCGCCTGGCCACATGGAGGCGGCGGCGCCGCGCCCCACCAGCTCACCAGCCGTTCAAATTACGCCCAACAGTGGCCGGTATGGCACCGAAACCGTCGTGACTGGCCAAGGCTTTGCGCCTCACGAGCAGGTGGCTATCTACAAAGAAACGCGCCCGTTCTTCGCCTATAACACTGATGCAACCGGCAGTTTTGTGGGAGCCAAGCATCCGTTGCTGGGACCAGGGCCTGTTTCAGGGATTATCACCATCACCGCAACCGGGCGAGCGTCCGGGCTCAAGGCCACTTGTACCTTTACCGTAACTCAGTGAGGTGGCTCTCGCAGTTCGGAGTTTAGGCATTTTGTTGTTTTCCGCGGGCGAGGGGGAATCCGGCCTGCCTTACCGGCCGTCAACCCGGGTTTCCCCTCATTTCTCGCCCAAAGGGCTGGTACCAAAAATCTGAACGGTAGCATCAAAAAAATGATTGGACGGACCGATTGCAGTTGTGGAGGGTAAGCCGTATAGTCATGCGCATGTCACGAATCGTCAGCCAGAATTTCGCTCCACAGGCCTGTTGTCTGTGTTGTTGTCCTGGGTGTTCTGGCGCGGGGCTCGTGACATAGGATTTTCCTAAACTCGAGCTGTAGGGAACCCACCGCCGGAACTAAATCGGCAGGTGGGTTTTTTGTTTTTACCTTGGCCTTTTGAGGAAGGCAGGACAAATGTCGCAGACGGGAATGGATTTCACCCAAGCTACTCCGCCGAGTGCGCAACCGCCAGCGTCCCTGATGGCGGTCAAGAAATTGAACCACCTCCGCGCGCTCGAAGCAGAAAGCATTTTCATTCTTCGCGAAGCCGTAGCGGAATTCGCGAATCCAGTAATGCTCTATTCCATCGGAAAAGATTCCTCGGTGATGCTCCGGCTAGCGCAGAAGGCCTTCTTTCCAAGCAAACTCCCCTTTCCCCTGCTGCACATCGACACGAGCTACAAGTTTCCCGAGATGATCGAATTTCGCGACCGCTACACCAGGGACCTAGGCGCCGAACTCATCGTGCATCAGAACCGGGAAGCTCTTGGTGCGGGGGCAAGCCCGTTTGCGCTTGGTACACAAAAATGTTGCGGTCTGTTGAAAACCCGGGCTCTGCTCGACGCGCTGGCTGTGGGTGGATTTACGGCAGCGTTTGGCGGAGCGCGCCGCGACGAGGAAAAATCGCGCGCCAAGGAACGTGTTTATTCCTTCCGCGACGTTCACGGCCAATGGGATCCCAAAAACCAGCGTCCCGAACTTTGGAATATCTTCAACTCCCGGATCGACAAGGGCGAGAGCATCCGCGTTTTCCCTCTGTCCAACTGGACGGAACTTGACGTCTGGTTGTATATCCACGCCGAACAAATTCCGATCGTACCTCTCTATTACGCCCGGGAGCGCGAAGTAGTCGAGCGCAACGGATCACTGGTGCTGATTTATTCGAGAGATCAGCTGATTCCTGGCGAACAGTCAAAAATCGTGAAGTGCCGGATGCGTTCTCTTGGCTGCGTACCGTGCACGGGAGCCATTCGCTCCCACGCAGAAACGGTCCCGCAGATCATCGAGGAGATGATCTCTTTCCGACGTTCGGAACGCGAAAACCGCGCGATCGATCACGACGAGGAAGGCTCGATGGAAATCAAGAAACGCGAGGGCTATTTCTGATGCCGGCTGTAACCGATATCGAAGCCCGGGACGACCTGGAGCGGTTCCTCGCGGGCGAGTTGAACAAGGAACTGCTGCGTTTCACCACGGCGGGCAGCGTCGACGACGGCAAGTCCACGTTGATCGGACGATTGCTGCACGACTGCAAAGCTGTCTACGAGGATCAACTCGCCTTGGTGAAGAAAAGCCGCGTCAACCGATCCGGCAAAGCCATTGATTTCTCACTGTTGACGGATGGCCTGCGTGCGGAACGCGAACAGGGCATCACGATTGATGTGGCCTATCGCTACTTCAGCACGGCACGGCGAAAATTCATCATCGCGGATACGCCGGGACACGAGCAGTACACACGGAATATGGTCACCGGGGCCTCGACCGCGGATCTGGCGGTGATACTGATTGACGCTTCAAAGGGCCTGCTCGCGCAAACGCGCCGCCACGCCTACATCGCTTGTCTGCTGGGAATCTCGCACGTGCTCGCCGCCGTGAACAAGATGGACCTCGTCGGCTACCGCGAAGACATGTTTTTGCGGTTGCGGGATGACTTTTCCGTACTTGCTGCGCGCCTGGGCATTTCTTTCGTCGAGTGCATCCCAATGAGCGCACTCGAGGGCGACAACCTTGTGACCCGCAGCGAGAACACGCCCTGGTATTCCGGCCCAACGATGCTGGAGCACCTGGAAACGGTTCCGATACAGCGTGCGGCCGAAACCGGCGCCCTGCGGTTTCCGGTGCAATCCGTTATTCGTCCGGGTGCAGGCTTCCGCGGCTTTGCGGGGCGGATTGCCAGCGGGTCGGTGCGGCCCGGCGACGAGGTTGTTGCGCTTCCGTCAGGACAACGCACCCGGGTGGAATCGCTTGTCAGCTTCGATGGCGAGCTCGAGACGGCACATTCTTCAGAGTCCGTAACTCTGAAGCTGGCGGATGAAATCGATTTGAGCCGTGGCGATCTTCTCGCCTCTCCCGGGAATCTTCCCCTTGTTTCCAGCCGGTTCAACGCCATGGTCGTATGGCTGCACTCCACTCCACTCGAGTTAAACCGCGTGTACCTGGCCAAACATACTGGGCGACAATTGAAAGCAAAGGCAAGGCACATTCGTTTCCGCGTCGACGTCAACACACTCTCCGAGCATCCCGCAAATCATCTGGAAATGAACGAAATCGCCTCAGTTGACTTTGAAACCAGCCAGCCGCTCTTTTTTGACCTTTACCGATCCAACCGCACGACCGGCAGTTTCATTCTGATCGATCCGCTGAGCAATGCGACGGTGGGCGCGGGAATGATCCGCGAGGCTTCGCCGTCAGAGCCAGGGCGCACAGAGTGCGTCAAGGGGAACCCAGACAAAAGTACGACTGGCAGGGTCACCGTCGAGGAGCGCATCGCGCGCCGCGGGCATCGTCCAGCCATTTTCGCCCTGGCTGGTGAGCGTAAACGCGCTGAAGAACTCGAGCGGGCGTTGATCGAACGCGGATTCGAGGCTGTCCTCGTCGGTCCCCTCGAGGTTCCAGCCGCGGCGCGGAGCATTTTCTTCTCGACGCTGTTGAACCTTGGCCTCTTGGTTGTGTCGTGGCGAGAGAAACAACTTCGCTCCGAAGATCACGACCTGTTCCAAACGTTGGCGCGTGAATCCTACTTCGATTTTGCGGGCGCCTATTCATCCAAGGACAGCGAGCGCGCTTTCCATCGAGCGCTCGCCATCGCGGAAGCACTTCGCGTGAAGCACGACACAAACGAACTGAGGGAGGATTGACGTGAGTACACCCCACGATTGGGACGCCTTGGAAACGCGAACCGCCGAGGAGGTCGTCGATGCCATCCTCAGTGAGCGACCAGAGAAACACGCCTGTTTTACCTGTAGCTTTCAGGCTGAAGACGTCATTGTTCTCGACCTGCTGCGAAAGCGCTTGCCCGGCATCCCGGTGCTTTTCCTCGAGACCGGCTACCACTTTCCGCAGACTTACGAATTTCGCGACCAGCTCGCACGTGATTGGAAATTGAACTTGATCAGTGTAATTCCGCGGCAAAGCGTTCAGGAGCAGGAATCGGCGTTCGGTGTGCTTTACCGCGAAGATCCGACAAAATGCTGCCAGTTGCGCAAAGTGGATCCCTTGTTCCGGGCACTTGAGCCCTACGAAGCGTGGTTCACAGGACTGCGGAAAGAGCAATCCGTCACGCGAAAAAATTTGAGAAAAGCCGAACTGCATCGCCTGCCGTCCGGTAAGACACTCACGAAAGTGAGCCCGTTGGCCGACTGGTCGTGGGGTCAAGTCTGGGAATACACCGCCGCCCACAACTTGCGTTACCTGCCGCAGTATGACGAAGGTTATTTGAGCATCGGATGCCAGCCGTGCACCGCTGTGCCGGAGGACCCGGCGAATCCGCGCTCCGGACGTTGGGGCGGCCGCAAGCTTGAATGTGGCATTCATACCTTTTCGGAGCGATCACAATGATTCGCCTGCTTATTGGATTTGCGATTGCTCTTTCGGTGGGCCTGACCGGAATCGGTGGAGGCAGTTTCACCGTGCCCGCTCTTTTGCTGATCGCTGGCCTTCCACCGGCAGAGGCCGTCGGAACGACGTTTGTCTTTGCCGGGGTTTTGCGTCTGGTTGCGGCGCCGTTCTACCTGGCCGCACGACAGGTTCATTCGCGCTACTTCCGGTTGTTGCTGATCGGGGCGGTGCCCGGCCTGATGCTAGGCATGGTTGCCTTGCGAATCCTGGCGAAGCAGGACAGCAACGCGCTCATCGTATTGCTGGTTGGCATTCTCCTGACGCTTTCCTCGAGTGTCACCTTTGTCCCGCGGGCCCAGGCCCCCAGCTTTGCCTGCAAGAATGCGCGCTGGCTGCCGTGGCTGGCGTTTCCGATCGGTGTCGAATCCGGGTTTTCTTCGGCAGGTGCCGGCGCGTTGGGAACCGTTCTGCTGTTGAATTATTCGGAAATGGCCCCGGCACAGGTGGTCGGGACCGATCTCGTCTTCGGGCTAGTCCTTGCGATGATTGGCAGCACGATTCATTGGACGTTTGGTTCGATCAGCACCGTGGTGCTGCTACAACTGCTGCTTGGCGGAATTCCTGGTGTAATCGTTGGTTGCATGCTCTCACGCAAATTACCGGCGCAAAAACTGAAAGCGGTAGTTGCGGCCATCGCCATTTGCGCCGGGCTTCAACTCGTCTGGTCCGGTGCGCGTGCGCTCGGCGTAAAGAATGCAGCCAACACCACGCCTATCCCTGCTCGAGTCGCGGGAACGGTGCGGCCATGAATGTTTCTGAACTTCGAATCGTCATCCGGTGCAGATTCATAACCTCCTCCCTGTGTTTCTGCTGGTGTTGTCGGCTCAGGTCTTCGCGGTAAGTCAGTCGTCACGAATTCCCCTAATTCCTGAATATCAGAGACTCAGGAGCGCTCCGGCGCATCAGACGTCGATCTTGAAGGGAGAATAAGATGAAAGCCGACAAAATTGAACCCACGCAACTACTTGGAAGTGTTCTATCCATCGGTATCCTGCTACTTGCCGGGATCCGCGTTCCCACAGTGTGCGCACAAGACCATGCTTCCATCGCAGGCGTGGTGCAAGACGCTACGGGCGCCGGCATTGAGGCGGCCACCGTGCACATTAGGAATCTCGAAACCGGCACTGAGCGGATCATCCAAACCGACGAGGGAGGCCGTATTCATGCACCCTCCTTACCTGTTGGCAGCTACGAAATCGTCGTGGATAAGCTGGGCTTCCGTTCTGAGCGAAGATCGGGAGTCGCCCTCGTTGTCGGCCAACACCAGGAAGTCGACTTTACGCTGCAGGTCGGCGACGTTCACCAGACCGTGGAAGTCTCCGCCGATCCCGATGTGCTCTCGGCAACGACGGAAGACGTTTCAGGACTTGTCGGAGAACGGCAGGTGAAGGACCTTCCTCTGAACGGCCGCAGCTACGACCAGTTGCTCACCCTTAATCCGGCCGTGAATTACACGTCGCAGCGCGCCGGCGGCGCCGCGACGTCCAATTCGGAACTCGGCAACATGTTCTCGGTTTCGGGCCACCGCCCTCAGGAGAATCTCTTTCTGCTGAACGGCGTCGAATACACGGGAGCGTCAGAGATCAGCAACACGCCCGGCGGAGTGAGTGGCCAGTTGCTGGGTGTCGATGCGGTGCGGGAGTTTGCGGTCGTCAAAGACACTTATGGCGCGGAGTATGGGAAACGGCCCGGCGCTCAGGTGAGTAACGTTACCGCCGGGGGCACAAATCAGTTTCACGGAGCGGTGTATGAATTCGTCCGCAACAGCGCGCTGGATGCACGAAACTTCTTCGATCAAGCCGGGATCCCAGGGTTCCAGCGCAATGTCTTCGGCGGTTCGCTCGGCGGGCCCATTCGTCCTGACAAATCATTCCTTTTCGGCAACTATGAAGGTTACCGGCAAAACCTAGGCCTGAGTGACGTTACCCTCGTACCTGATAATGCCTCTCGCGCCACTGCTGCGCCGAGCGTCCAGCCACTGCTGGCTCTCTGGCCGGCCGCAAACGGACCGGAAATCCTCACATCCAGTGGTGCGCAGAGCGGAATTGCCAAGGCGTACAGCAGCCCGGTGCAAAATGTTCGCGAGGACTTTGGCACCACGCGGCTCGACCAGATTTTTTCTACACGCGATTCGTTCGCCGCAATCTACACGGTGGATGACAGTCGGGCGCATTCCCCTACGACAAACCCCTACAGTTTCGACAACGTTTCTTTGCGCTCGCAGGTCGCAAGCCTGAGCGAGACACATGTGTTTTCTTCGAGCCTCGTCAATAAGGTGGTCTTTGGCTTTTCACGTGGGGCGTTCTTATTCGATAGCGGGACAACGGTCGACCTGCCAGGCTGGATTCACGCTGGGCAACCCGTCGGAGCCGTGGTTGTCGGTGGCGGCACGACGCTCAATGGAGCTTCTCAGATCACCAACGGTGGGACAAATGCCGGCAGCAATCTGCGCGCGGTGCGCAATCTGATTACTGCCTCCGACCAGCTCTCCTATACCCGAGGACGCCACGCCTTCGGTTTCGGCGGCTGGCTGCAGCGGATTCAGTCCAACGACTCGCTCGTCCAAGATCAATATGGCCAGGCTTCCTTCACCAACCTGCAGACCTTCCTCCAGGGACAGGTCAGCACTTACACCTACGCACCGAGCTACACTCCTTTAGGCTGGCGTAGTACCGAAGGCGCCGCCTTTGCCGAAGACGCTATCAAAATCAGGTCCAATCTGGAATTGCGGCTCGGTCTCCGTGCAGAATTCACGAATGGCTGGAACGAGGCGCAAGGCCGCGCTTCGAACTACGCATTCGATGCGAACGGACGCATTATCAGTGATCCGGTCGTCAGCGGCTCGGCGCTCTCCGTAAACAACGCGAAATTTCTGCCCTCGCCACGCGTTGCCATTGCCTGGTCGCCCTTTGGTTCAACAAAAACTGTGATTCGCGCTGGATTTGGAACGTATTACGCGCTGCTCGACAACTTGAGTTACCGCCTCGATCAGAATGGCCCGTACAACACCCTCTACGCCGTGAAAAGCATTCCCTTTTCGGACATTTCGCCCGATTCCAACTATACGAAAGCGAAAGTCATCCCGAGCGGGGTGCAGCCAAACCTGAAAACTCCCACCGTCGAATCGTGGAACCTGAAAATCGAACGCCAATTTTTGGCCAATACCACGTTCGGCATCGGCTATGTAGGCTCCCACGGGGATCACGAGCTTCTTTCGCTTGACGCGAACCTGCCTTCGCCGACGGTGTGCCCCGCGCCGCCGTGCCCAGCCGGATATCCAAACGGGGCACTTTACTTCCCTTCCGGAGCGGCCCTCGCCAACAATGCTGTGTGGAACACGACGCACTGGTTTTCGGAAGGTGTCAGCTCCTATCACGGCCTCGAGGTGGATTTGAATCGTCACTGGGCGAACGGTCTGCAATTCCGCGGCGTTTACACCTTTTCGAAAGCGCTGGATGACGGGGACAATCTCAATACCAGCGTTGCGACGAATTCCCCTGCGTTCCTTTCAGATCCGTTGCGCCCAAATGCGGATTATGGCCGCGCATCATTCGATGTGCGGCACTCCGGCGTGATTCAGGTGTCATACGATCTGCCGTTTGGACGCCCCGGCTCATCACTTGGAGAATCCTGGAAAGGATGGCTAGTCGCCAACTGGCAGGTCAGCGGCATCGTCACGCTGCAATCCGGGCTGCCGTTCACGCCACAGTTGTCATACAACCCGTCGAATGACGGAGACACCCGCAACCCCGTCCGGCCTTCGTGGAATCCGAATTTCAACGACAGGGTGATCCTGGGAGGGCCGAACGAGTATTTTAGTCCCTTGGCCTTCATCCAACCCTTGGCGGGAACGTACGGAAACGCGGGACGCAACATCCTGGAAGGCCCTTCGCTCAAGCAGTTTGACCTGGCCTTGGCGAAGCACTGGTCCTTATCGGAGCGCGTGAACCTGCAATTCCGTTCTGACTTTTTCAACTTGTTCAATCACACGAATTTCAATACGCCGAACCCCGTCGTTTATGCGGCAGCAACCGGAGGGCCGTCGTCCACGGCGGGCGTGATTACCTCGACGTCAACAACGTCTCGCCAGGTACAACTGGGGTTGAAGCTGCTCTGGTAACTGCAAGGACGCAGTAGCCCGGATTCCACCGTTTCGGTGGATAATCCTAGTGTGGCACAACTCGAAAACTTCCGGCTAAAGGTGTTTCGAACGGTTGCCGAGCACCTCAGCTTTCGCAAAGCGGCGGAACAGCTATTCCTCACACAGCCTGCGGTCACGCTTCAGATCAAGGCGCTCGAAGATGATCTCCGGGTCCGCGTGTTCGATCGCACCGGGGGCCGCGTGTCTCTCACGCCTCAAGGAAGGGTTCTGCTCCGACACGCACGACGAATCTCGGCCATTGTCTCCGAAGCCGAGCAAGACTTGGCCGCGGGTGAAGGTCGATTGTCAGGCGAGCTTTCCCTTGGCGTTTCTACGACCATCGCACAGTACGTCCTCCCGCGGCTCATCGGCGCATTCCTGGCCGAGCATCCTCGAGTTCGGTTCTCGCTACACAGCGGCAATACCGAGGAAATAGTCGCGTTTCTGCTGGACGAGAAGGTTTCCATCGGGCTGATCGAAGGCCCTGCCCGCCATCGCGAGGTGCACACGGAGCCTTTTATGGAAGACGAAATGGTCCTGATCGCACATCCGGATTTCGAGGCGAATCGCATCTCGCGCCAGCAGTTGCTTGCCTCAACATTACTCATGCGCGAGCAAGGCTCCGGATCGCGCCGCGTGGTCGAAACGACTCTTCACCGAGCAGGATTCAAGCTCAAGGCCTTCCGGAGCGTGCTGTATCTTGATTCGACAGAGACGATCAAGTCCGCGGTGGAATCAGGACTTGGGGTAGGATTCATCTCGCGCTGGGCCATCGCGAAGGAGTTGGAATTGCGTGCAGTGAAGATGATCGAAGTCCCAGGGCTGCGCATCAGGCGCCACTTTTCTTTGGTCTCACGAACCAGCCCCGAACCGCAGGGCCCCAGCGCCGCTTTCCGCGACTTCGCCCTGGCCCGCGCCCGACTGGTTTCGCGTGCCGCAAGAAAGCCTTCCGCATCCGTGCCGTGAGCCCATAAGCTTACCTAATTGCGAATTAGAATTGTTGCTTGGACGCCAGCGGGCGCTCCGCGCCACACTCGTTCGATGAACAGGAAGCTGTTTTTCGTTGGACTGATTCTGGCGGCCAGTGGCTTACTCTCTCCCCCGCTCGCCCTTCTCGGCGGCCTGGTGTACGGACTCAGTTTGGCGCACCCATTTCATATCGAGAGCAAGAGCCTTGCAAAGTTCCTCCTCCAAGCCTCCGTTGTCGGATTAGGCTTCGGCATGAATCTCCACGAGGTTATCCAGGCAGGCAGGTCGGGCTTCCTTTACACGGCGGTCAGCATTACCGCGGCAATGTTGCTGGGGCTTGGCCTCGGTTGTCTCATCCAGGTCAGCAAGAAGGCTTCATTTCTGATTAGCGCCGGGACGGCAATCTGCGGAGGTAGCGCGATTGCCGCAGTGGGTCCGATTGCGGGGGCCAACGAAGAGGAAATGGCGGTATCGCTGGGAGCTGTGTTCATTCTCAATTCCGTAGCGCTATTTCTGTTCCCAATCATCGGTTTCGCTCTGCACATGAGCCAGACGCAGTTCGGTCTTTGGTCAGCGCTGGCGATTCACGACACGAGTTCTGTCGTGGGCGCAACAGCGCGGTATGGCTCGGCAGCTCTTGCAGTCGGAACAACGGTCAAGCTGGCGCGCGCGCTTTGGATTGTGCCTCTTTCTCTGATAACCGCCGTCATACTCAAGAGCAAGTCTCGCATCCCGCGGCCGTGGTTCATCTTGTTCTTCTGCTTGGCCGCGCTATTGAACACCCTGTTCCCGACTTTTCGGCCGGTGTTCGGAGGGCTCAATCATCTTGGCAAAATCGGACTTACCGTGACGCTCTTCCTGATTGGCACCGGGCTCAACAAACAAACACTTTCGAGGGTCGGCTTTCGTCCCCTTTTGCAGGGACTGGCCCTGTGGGTTGTTGTGGGCGCGTCAACCCTCGCGCTCATTCTTTGCGGCTTAGTTCGGCTCTAGAAGCGCTCCGAGCGTGACTGCGAGTTTCAGAGTCGCGGCGGTCAAGGGCGGACGCGGTGTGCCATCCTTCGGTCGACCATCATTCATTGCAACGTGAACCAACCTGGTGGCGCAGGGCACTCTTAGAAAACATACTTTAGGGCGAACTGGAAAACGCGCGGGCCGTTGAGTGGACTGATAACTTGCCAAGTCCCAAAGCCAGCATGAGGAATCAGATAGCAAGTCTGGTTCAGGGTTTGGCCGTCGCCGCAGGTTGGGCCTGTCGGTGTGTACTGAATCGCGTCGACGCCGTTGCCGTTTTGCACATAGTAGTTTGCGTGATTCAGCAAGTTGAAAGCCTGCGCTTGGAAAAGAACGGATCGCCGCTCGGTGAGGGAGAAGTGGCGCGAAATTCCAAAATCAATTTGCTGTGTCCAGGGCCCGTAGAACGAGTTCAATCCAGCAACCGGGCTGGGTCCGTTGCCATTGATGCCGAGCGCGGAATTGGCGGTGGTTTGCAGCGCCGCAGTATTGTTGACGCTGTTGGACTCTCCCAAATCACCCGAATCGAACGGGCGGAGACGGCCACTCATCGAAACGGAGTCGCCGGCCGCGCCACCGCCTCCATTTGCCACGTCCAGCAGCGCCGCATACGGACGTCCCGAAGAAAAGAGCATGACGGTGCTGATTGTCCAGTTCGAGGTCAGGGCACGAACGAGGTTGTTGTCAAAGTGTTTACCTACGAATGGCTCGTAGGTCCCGGCGATAGTTAGGCGGTGGCGCTGATCGAGCAAATACGGAGCGTGGGTGTTCGAAAAGTCGAACTGGTTGTTGAAGTCGACGCCATCAGACATTATGTTTTTGGCGAACGTGTACCCGGCTTGCAGAGCCAAGCCTGAGCGCAGCCTGCGTTGCAGCTGGACGAACAGGGCGTTGTAGTGATTGATTCCGGGGCTGATCAGTGCATTGATCTGGCCAAGCCGAGAGGAAATGCGGCCTTCCTGCAACAGGCCCGAATCGAGATTGGGTAGCACGACCGGGTTGTAGTTGCAGGTGCTGAGATCTGCAGAGAGACAAGTGATGTATTTTGTGGTTCCTTTCGGAGGCTCAAGATTCAAGTCGTAGGCGCTCGAGGAGATGAGGTGGATTCCATGCGTCCACATGGCTCCGACGCTGAACACGGTCTCGGGCAGAATTTGCCGTTCGATCTGTAAACTCGTCTGCAGCACTTCAGGATCCCGGAAGCTTGGATCGACCAGTGAGATATTCGGAAGAGCGCTCCCACTGCCATTAAATACCCGATCGGACGAGAGGCGGCCGGGGAAAACGACCGCTTGCTGATTTGGCGCTAGCGTCGGATCAAAAGAGACAGAGACCGATGATTGCTGCGTCGGAACGCCATTCGTGATGACGCTGTTCCGATAGTTGAGGCCATTGAAGTTTTCGTAGAAAACGCCGAAACCTCCACGCACAACCGTTTTTTCGAACGGTCGCCAGGCAAGGCCCAAGCGTGGTGCCATCCTCTGATATTGGTTCGGAAACTGGCCCGTCAGCGGGAAAGCAGGATTTTCGGCAGGCTGCGGGTAAACCTGGAAGTCTTCCCGTATTCCCAGATCAAAAGTCAAACGCGGCGTCGCCTGAAATGTGTCGTGGACGTAGAACCCCACGTACGGAACATTAAAGGAAAAATTAGGATTTCCTGCACTCTGGGAAAAGGAATCAAATATCCCGAGAGCAAAATTCGTGAAAGAAGAGAACGCATACGTACCGAGCAGGGTGCCATTCTGTTTTTGTGCGTCAGGGTCAAAGCCGCCGAATGCCGAGTCGGTAACATGAGAGTGGTTGCCCTCGACCCCAAATTGCAAATGGTGTCGCCCGTGAAGGTAATGCAGGCGCTCGGCCAGTTCCCATTGTGCCTCGTTGGTGCGCCCGCCGGCGAAACCAGCGTTTCCGAGAACGAAATTCGTCGGGATGGAAAGCACCACAGACGGGAAATCGGCGGCGACAATACCGCCCGCTGGAGAATGCTGATCGTCGCGAGAAAAGCTGGCGTGAAATTCATTCAGCAGGCTCGGATTGATGTTCAACGTCCAGCCCGCGCCTACGACATAGTCGCGCACGTAGCTGTCGGCCAGAGCGCTGATGCCAAACAAAGCGGTATTCGGCGAGGTGATCTGGCCGTT
>Ga0306925_10002173_pt1 | contig 16719 bp, 9 predicted proteins | sample flu12Cox44000176_FD_203755 | JGI IMG/M metagenome (GOLD analysis project Ga0306925, IMG submission 203755) | Lab enrichment of tropical soil microbial communities from Luquillo Experimental Forest, Puerto Rico - flux8day.12C.oxic.44.000.176 (v2)... | ecosystem: Environmental > Terrestrial > Soil... | reverse complement strand
CGAGCGACAAGGCAGGCGTCCGGCACGGCGATCAGGTGACCGCGATCGACGGGGCGCGGGTCCACGAACTCGCGGATTTCTATCGCACGCTGTGGCGGCGCGGCGACGCCGGGGTCACGGTGAGGCTCGGCGTGACTCGGCATGGCGAGGAGCGCGAGATCGAGGTCGAGACGATCGACCGGTACCGTTACCTCAAGCTCAACACGACCTATTGACCGCACCCCGCAAGATGTCCTGCACGTGGACCGGTCACTTTAGGCCTTCTTATATTAGGCCACCCGGCCGAACCGTCCGCGCTAAACAATCTCGCCCGGCTCTATCAGCAACAGGGCGACTTGGCGACCCTGCGGACGGACTGGCCCAGCGGGCGTTCAACCTGACCCCGGGTTCGGTACCGGTCGTCGACACCATGGATCCTGGTGGCCGGGGTGAGCCTGGAAAGGCGCCGACCTATCCCTGCGCCGCCAACTCGGCGGCGCCTCCCCAGAAATGCTCCGGACTCTCTCGAATTTACTTGGAAGGGAGACGAACGTTATGCGCAAGGCACTGCTCTACGGAACGGCGGTTCTCGCCTGTGGCGTATGTGCGGCAGGGGCGCAGGCCGATCCGGTGACCGTGCAGCTTTTCTATACGCCCTTCAATGGCGGCCAACGTCGATGCCGTCACCGCTGTCACGCTCAGCGGATCAACCCTTACGTTCACCGGGAACCACAACATCGCCACGACGGCCGGAGCTGACGGCATTCTGTTCCTGCCGGACGGGAACCTGGCGATCGCCGGGCAGGGCGGCGGCACCTCAACGGCGCAAATCCATGAGATCGCCACGGCGGGCGCCGCGGTCGCCAACGTCAATACGCCCACCAATGGCTCGCGGGGTGGTACCAACATCGACGGATCATATCACTTGACGCTGTCGTCGCGCTCGCCGACCGCAACACTGTACACCATGTGCAACGGCGAATGCGGAGCGAATTTGTCGCGAACTACCCCGTCGGGCGGTGGGCTCGTGAACGCCTCCACCGGCACCAACATCACGGTAATCGGCGGGACCAGCCAAGACGTTAGGGGTATTATTTTCCACCCTGTCAACGGCAAATGGTACTACGGCACCGCGGGCGACGGCAGCACCGCGGGAACATTCGCGACGGTCAGCTTCAGTAGAACCACCGCGACGCTTACCCAGCTCCCTAGCAACGTTCCAGCTCACGGCCTCGCCTTCGACTCGTTCACCAAGAACATCATCTTCAACAGCGGTAACGAGATAGATCAGTTCAACCCCACGACCGGAACAGTCGTTTCCTCGGTCACGGATCCGACGTCCGGCAACCAGTTCGACCAATCCGCCGTGGACGGGTAGGGGCATCTGTTCGTCGCGTCCAACAACGCAACCTCGTGGGCATCGATTATGACAGCACAGGTTTAATTGGCACCGGCACTTTGGCAGAGAAATTCCAGGCGGCCAATCTCGACGATATCGCCCCGCTGTCGGGCGCAGGGGCACCGTCGACGCCGGAGCCGGGCTCGCGCTGGCGTTGCTCGCCACCAGTCTCCCCGGCTTCGGCCTTGCGCGGCGTCGGCGCAACCGAGTGTAAAGAAAACCGACACCTCGGAGCTAACGGGCGGCGCCTTCGAACGCCGCTCGTGTTTCCGAAACCCGGACCCTCAGCTGCGCCATTCGAGGGTGCGCGGCTCGACCGGGTTCTCGAACGGCCGGCCTTCGGCACGGGCGCGGCGATATTCTCGCTTCAGACGGTAGTACCATTTCGCCTGGGTATCAGCGTCGTCGATCAGGGTTAACGGCGGGTCGTAGCGCAGCCCTTGCTGCTGGCGCTCCATGATCGCGCGGTCCTGATGCAGAAAGGCACGCACATAATGCCGCAGAAACGGCTTCAGCGCGGTGAGCCAGGGTACAGTCCAATAGACGCAGTGGTTGATCTCGGTCACCCGCGCGCTGACCGGGGTGATCGCGGTCAGATTGCCCACGCGATAATGGCCGGCACGGATGTACTCGATCCGCATGCTCGGCAGGCGAAAGATGATCTCGGTCTCCGGCATGCCGCCCAGGAGGCGGTAGGCACGCGAATTCGCCGAGGGCGCATGGCGGCTCATCGTGAAGCCGAAGGGCGAGGGGGCGAAGGCCTTGCTCTTAGGCTGGATCGAATAGCGCGAGCGCCACCACCAGGCGCGATGGACAAAGGGCCCGTGCGCCGGGTCCATCAGCCCGACGACGGCGTGGTCGATCGCCGCTGCGAAGCTGACACTCTCGACGAGGTCGGGTGGTCTTCCATCGAACCCGTCGAGCAACGGGATCTCCGGCGCCGTGGCGGGGTCGTCGCCGAAAAACACCCAGATATTCCCCTGCACCTCGCGAACCGGGTAGCTGCGCACACGGATACGCTCGGGCGTGAAGGCCTGGCCCAGCACCAGCGACGGGATAGAGGTGCATTGCCCGCCGACGTCGAAGCGCCAGCCGTGGTAGCAGCACTCGACCTCGCGCCCGTCGAAACGGCCGGCGCTGAGCAGCATCCCACGATGCGGGCAGGGGTCGTGCAACGCGAACGCCGCGCCGGCTGCGTCGCGGCCGATCAGGATCGGCTCGCCGAGCATGACCCTCCCCAGCATCGTTCGGCGCCGCAAGCGTCGGCTCGGCACGGCGTAATACCAGGCCTCGCGCAACGGCGCGGCAGTGTCCTGCAGCGAGAATGTCTTGGCGAAACCGGTTAAAGGCGGGTCGAGAGCCAAATCGCGATCCGCGAGCCGGCCTTAACTATGCTGCTGATAAGCCCGTATCCGAGAGCACCCTCGGCCCCGTGCGCTATCGCGATTTCGCGATGCGCCAACTCGTCGTCGCGAAAGGCGAGGACCGTCTCTTGCAGCGCGGGATCCTCTTCGGCGAGATATCCGGCTTGCCCCCGGTAATGCTCATCGATAGCATCCTCGACCGCGACCGTGCAGGCCATCGCGGCACGCTCGCCGAGGAGCGCCGTCGCGGCGCCGAGCGCGTAGCCGGCAACCGACCACAACGGGTAGAGAAGGGTCGGACGCACTCGCCGCTCATGCAACAGCTCCTCAAAGCGCGCGAGATGGCCTTTCTCGGTCTCGGCCATCCGGCGGATTTCGCCGGCGGCGCGACTGCGTCCGAGCACATCGAGCTGACCCTGGTAGATTCGTGTCGCCCCGTACTCGCCGGCATGATCGACGCGCAGCATTCGCGCGATCTCCTCCACCGGGCGGCGGTCTCCAGGCAGGCGGCGCGGACGCTGCTCGCTCATGCGATCATCCCTTGGCGCACCCCGGTTCGCCGTCGCGGTCGGCGCAGCCGCCAAAAGATGGCAAGACAGCTGCTGCCTATTACCAGCGAGGCTAGCAGGTTCCAGCCGGCGAGCGAAATGCCCCACAGAGACCACGCCGGCTCATCGCAACGCACCGGCATTTGCCCGAGAATCCGCGCCTTTAATTCCTCGACCGTATCGGCCGCGGTGGCGGCTCCGGTGCAGGCGCTGGGACCGGCAAACCAGTGCTTCTCGACCCCGACATGATAGAGCGCGAGCACGCTGCCGATCGCAAAAACCGCGACGAGCAACAGCGCGACCCACGGCAATGTCGATCGGCTCCCGACCGTGATTGCGATCAACGAGATTATGATTGCGGCGGCCCAGGGCCAGCGTTGCAGCAAGCAGAGTTCGCACGGGGCGAGCCCGCCCCAGTATTGCGAAATAAAGGCGCCGCCGAGCACCGCAGCGCTCGCCGCCAGGACAAAGATCGGGAAACGCCCAGGGTCGGCTCTCATGACCTCATAGATAACGCAGTACCACAAACCCGCCAACCAGCGCCGCGGCTATCATACTGGTGACCAGCATAAGCCGGCGCTCGATAAAATCCCGGATCGGCTCGCCGAAACGCCACAACAGCGCTGCAAGCACGAAAAACCGCAGACTGCGTGAGACTAGCGACGCCAGGGTGAAAGCGACGAGGTTGAACTGCGCCGCGCCGCTGGCGATCGTAACCAGCTTGAAGGGGATCGGCGTCAGCCCCTTGATCACGATGATCCAGGCACCCCATTCGGCGAAGGCCGATTTGAACGCCTCGTACTTGTCCATGGCGTGATAGAATTCGAGCAACGGTCGGCCGAGCGCGTCGAACAGGAAATAGCCGATCGCGTAGCCGACATAGCCGCCGACGACCGAGGTGATCGTGCAGACCGCAGCGATCAGCCACGCCCGGCGCGGCTGCGCCAAGGTCATCGGAATCAGCAGGAAATCCGGCGGCAGCGGAAAGAACGAGCTCTCGGCGAAGGAAATCAGCGCCATCGCCGCCATCGCATGGCGGTGCGCCGCCATCGCCAGCGTCCGGGCATAGAGGCGGTCGATCACGTCTCTGCGTGGGCGGGTGGTGGCAGCAACTCGTCACGCGTCATGTGCTTGATCGCCAGGTCGCTCATCTCCGACTTTGTGCCGCCGATATATGGCGATTTTCCGGCCAGTCTTCCGCGGCGGGCTCGAACGGCTACTCCGCGGCGGCGGCGTCGACCGGGATCGCCGCGTCGACGTCGGTGAACCCACCCGATTGGCGCTGCCACAGGCGCGCGTAAGTACCGCCGCTGGCGAGCAGCTGGGCGTGCGTGCCTTCTTCGGCGATCCTGCCTTGGTCGAGCACGATGAGGCGGTCCATGCGCGCGATCGTCGACAAACGATGGGCGATGGCGATGACCGTGCGCCCGCGCATCAAGCTGTCGAGCTGCTCCTGGATCGCCGCCTCGACTTCGGAATCGAGCGAAGAGGTGGCCTCGTCGAGCACGAGGATCGGCGCGTCTTTGAGGATGACCCGGGCGAGGGCGATGCGTTGACGCTGGCCGCCCGACAGCTTGACGCCGCGCTCGCCGACATGCGCGTCGAAGCCGCGCCGTCCGTACCAATCCTCGAGCCCCTCGACGAATTCGAGCGCGTGCGCCTGCGCCGCCGCCCGCCGCACCTCCCACTCGCTCGCCTGCAGCCTACCATAGCGAATGTTGTCGCGGATCGATCGGTGCAGCAGCGAGGTGTCCTGGGTTATCATCGCGATGTGCCCGCGCAGGCTTTCCTGGGTAACCTGGGCGATGTCCTGTCCGTCGATCAGGATGCGGCCGGCCTCGATCTCGTAAAACCGCAGCAACAGGTTGACCAGGGTCGACTTCCCGGCGCCAGACCGCCCGACCAGACCGACCCGTTCGCCGGGTGCGACCGAAAGGTCGATGCCATGAAGGACACCCCTTGCGGTGCCATAGCCGAAGCGCACCCCCTCGAAGCGGACCGCTCCGCGCGTGACCTGCAAAGCCACAGCGTCGGGCCGGTCCGGCATCTGGCGGGGCACGGCAATCGTCCGCATGCCCTCTTGCACGACGCCGATATTCTCGAAGATCGTCGTGATGTTCTGCGCCACCCAGCCGGCGATCGCAGCTATGTGCCAGGTCAGCGGTAAGGCCATCGCCACCGTCCCGACCGCGACCCGCCCATCGTTCCACAGCCAGATCGCCAACGCCGCGGTGCCGACCACCATGGTCGCATTCAGCACGGCGAGACACAGATTGAGCAGCGTCGTCAGCCGCACCTGCCCGCGATGCGCATCGGTAAGATCGTCCACCGCGGCGCGGACGAATTCGTCCTCGTCGCGCGGCCGCGCAAACAGCTTGACCGTCGCGATGTTGGTGTAGCTGTCGACCACGCGGCCAGTGAGGGCCGAACGCGTATCGGACATACGCCGCGATCGGGTGCGCAGCCGCGGCACAAAATAACGCAGCAGCACGGCGTAGCCGGCGAACCACAGCACCACCGGGATCGCCAGTCGAGAATCGTTGGAGGCGAGCAGGATGATCGCGCCGCCGCCGTAGACCAGGATGTACCAGACCGCCGTGGTCGCCGCGACGACGCTCTCGCGCAGCGACGGACCGGTTTGCATGACCCGTTGCGCGATGCGTCCGGCATAATCGTTCTGAAAAAAGCTCCAGCTTTGCCGCACCACGTGCCAGTGGCTCTGCCAGCGGATCAGGTTGGAAAAGCCGGGGATGATCGCCTGGTTGGTCAGCATGTTCTGCAGCAGCATCGCCAGAGGCCGCACCACCACCAAGACGAATGCCATCCCGAGCAGGGGCGGCCACGAATCGCGCAGCAGCGAGCCGGGCTCGTATTTGGAGACGAGCGTGATCACCCGGCCGACGAACACCGGTATCGTCGTGTCGATCAGCGCGACGATAAAACCCACGACGAAGAGGGCAACGACTAGGCCGCGCGCCTGCCGCGCATAGTGCCAATAAAAGGCGCCGAGCCCGGCGGGCGGCGGGCCTTGCGGCGGCAGAGCCGTCGGTTCGAGGAGGGTTTCGAAATACCGGAACAAGCGCATGGAGGAAGTTCGCTTCGAGATTCCTGATGCGAAGGAGAGAGGACGGCGAGATGGTTCAGGCTTAGATAGCGCCGCAGACTGGTGGCACAACCCTAGCACATCCCTGAGTAGTATAGCCGAAGAAGATCCGTCTGTCCTGGTCAATGTAGAAGTGGCCGAAGATCGGGGTTTTTGCGGCTGCCCGTCTCCGTGATCCACCGATCGCGCCTTAGGTGAAAATGCGTGCCGAATCGATCGTGACAACCTCTTCGATGCTCGTAATGTAGTCCTAGCCAAAAATATTTGAAATTTTCCGATCAGGCGATCTGCCTGAGCTTATCGGTCGGGTAACCGAGGATCGTCGTGGTGACCCGGCCGGTATCCTGATCCGAGTACACGAACGTCGGTCCCTCGATACGATAGCGGCCCCTCCAACCGATGGCGAACGTGGTATCGGTTTCATCGATATGGATCGGTTCGCGCTCGCCAGGCGCAGAGCCGGTTCCGCCCGCGGGGGCCGCTAGGTTGGCGCCCCCAACCGCCGCCCATTTCATCGCCTGTGTCTCCCCGATCGGATTGGCAAATATACTGGATCAGCACGGTGCGTCTATCGAGACGGCTGGGCAGGCGAACGCTGGCGAGGATTCGGTGAATATGCCGACCGGGCTCAGGGATTGGCCTCCCGGCTTGCCGTTACGCCACAGGCATGCAGCAATGTCGACAGACACGTTCGAAGATCGTTTATCTTGCGTTAAATTGATCGCCAAGTAGTTTCGACGCGACCCCCTATGCCGAAACCGTTGCGCTTGGCGGATGTGATTCTAGTAGGGTGCAACCCGTGGAAACCAGGACCGCATCGGAAGCGACCGAAGAGTATGAGCGTGCGCATGCCTACAGAAAGTGACGCCGTGGGACGAACCTTCCCGGTCGCCTTAGTCGGATTGGCCTGTCGGTTCCCGGGTGCTGCGGACGTGGCGGAATTCTGGTCGCTGCTCAAAGCCGGGACGGACGCCGTTACCGAGATCCCGGACGACCGCTGGGATGTCGACGCCTATTACCATCCTGACCCGGCCAAACCCGGCAAAATGTATACGCGCGCCGGCGGGTTCATCGCCGACATAGACAAGTTCGATGCCGGGTTTTTCGGGATTTCGCCGCGCGAAGCGCGCCGGATCGACCCGCAGCAACGTCTCCTGTTGGAGCTGACCTGGGAGGCGTTCGAGAGCGCGGGCATCGTTCCCGCGCGGGTCGCCGAATCGCAGACCGGCGTTTTTGTCGGGGTCTCGGTGTCCGACTACGCGGCGCTGCAGCGCGAAGAGCCGGACCAAGTCGATCCCTACGTCATGTCCGGCAGCGCGATCAGCAATGCGGCGAACCGAATTTCCTACATCTTCGATTTGCACGGTCCGAGCTTTACTGTCGACACCGCCTGCTCGTCATCGCTGGTTGCGGTGCACGAAGCCTGCGTCAGCTTGTGGACGGGCGAGTCGAGCTTGGCGATTGCGGCCGGCGTCCATGCGCTGTTGTCGCCGTCCGGTTCCGTCGGCTTCTCGAAGGCGCGCATGCTCTCGCCGACCGGCCGATGCCGCCCCTTCGACGCGGCCGGCGACGGTTATGTCCGGTCGGAAGGCGGCGCGGTCGTCATTCTGCGCCCGCTCGCGCAGGCGATCGCCGAGAAGAACCTGGTCTATGCCGTCATCGTCGGCTCGGGTGTGAATTCGGATGGCCGTACCACGGGCTTGGCGATGCCCAACCAAGCGGCGCAAGAAGCGCTGCTGCGCCGAGTGTACCGTGACGCCGGGATCGACCCGAGCGAGATTGCCTATGTCGAGGCGCATGGCACCGGCACGAGCGTCGGCGACCCGATCGAATGCGGTGCCTTGGGGACGGTGCTCGGCGCTTCGCGTGCGCCCGGCGATTGCTGCCGAATCGGCTCGGTCAAAAGCAATATCGGCCATCTCGAACCGGCCTCGGGGATTGCCGGGCTGCTGAAGGCCGTCCTTGCGCTCCGTCACCGCGCGATCCCGCGCACGTTGCACTTCACGGTGCCCAACCCGAAAATTCCGTTCGAGGAGCTCAATCTTTCGGTCGTTTCGGAATATACGGAATTGGCGCCGGGGCGCTTGACCATGGGCGTCAACTCGTTCGGGTTCGGCGGCACCAACGCCCATATCGTCATCCGAGAGCCGGATGCGCCGGTTGCTGCCGCGGCCCGGCAGCACGCGGAGACGGAAGGGCAAGAGGTCGAGCTGCTTCCGATCTCTGCTCATGATCCGGAAGCTCTGAAGAGTCTCGCCCTGCGCTACGCCGAATTGCTGAGATCGCCGACGGCGCCCTCCTTTTCAGCCCTGTGTCGCACCGCAGCCACCCGACGGACCCACCACCAGCATCGCCTCGCTGCATTTGGCCGAACCCCTGAAGAGGTCGCTGCCCAATTCGAGGCGTTCGCGGCCGGCGATCCGCCACCGCTCCTCGCCCAAGGGCATGTCCAGACCCCGCCGGTTCGACTGGCCATGGTATTTTCCGGAAACGGCTCGCAATGGCGCGGCATGGGGCAGGATTTGCTCGCCGACCCCTTCATCGCCGAGTGCATCGAGCGGGTCGATGCGCCGCTGAGCCGGCTCAGCGGCTGGTCGGTTAAGGACGCCCTGTTATCGGCGGAACCGGCGAACCTGTTCGATCGCACGGAAATTGCGCAGCCGGCGCTCTTTGCGCTGCAGGTAGCGATGCTCGAATGGCTGGGGGCGCACGGGATCGAGCCCGAGGCAATGCTCGGCCACAGTGTCGGTGAGGTGTCGGCGGCTTACGGGGCGGGCATTTTGTCGCTCGCCGAAGCCTGCCGGGTCATCGTCGAGCGCAGCCGAGCGCAAGGGCGGACCGCCGGAACTGGCCGGATGGCCGCCCTTGGACAATCGCCCGAGGATGCCGCCGCACTGATTGCCGCCTATGGCGAGGCGCTGACGATTGCCGCCGTCAACGCCCCGAATTCGGTCACGGTAGCGGGCGACGCTGCTGCGATAGACGCGCTTGGTGGCGAACTCGAGGCGAGCCAAGTCTTCTTTCGTCCTCTCGACCTCGATTATGCCTTCCACAGCCGCTGCATGGACCCAATCCGCGAGGGGCTGTTGGACCGGCTTGTCGGATTGCGGCCGCAAGATGGTCGGCTACGTTTTGTCTCGACGGTTAGCGGCACAACGATCGAGGGTAGTCGGCTCGATGCAGGATATTGGTGGGACAATATCCGCCGACCTGTTCAGTTCGCCCCCGCGATCGAATCGCTAAGGGCCGAGGGCTTCAATGTCTTCCTCGAAATCGGTCCGCATCCTATCCTCGACACCTATCTCCGCGACTGCCTGAAGACCACCGGCGGCCAAGGGATCTCGATCCCCACTCTGCGGCGTCACGAGCCCGAACGCGATGCATTGTGGCTGGCGCTCGGCCGCTGCTATGCCGCCGGCGTCGCAATCGATTACAACGCTCTCTACCCTCGCGATTGCGCGTTCGTGCCGCTTCCTGCCTATCCGTGGCAGCGCGAACGCTACTGGTTTGCCGAAGATGGCGAGGTCGGAGTGTCATCCAGCCGCCGCAAGCACCCGCTTTTGGGCAAGCGTCTGCCTGCCATCGACGGGATCTGGAAGAACCGTCTCGATCCGGAGCTGCTCGCCTGGCTCGCCGATCACGTCGTCCAAACCAGCACGGTCCTGCCGGGAGCGGCATATATCGAGATGGCTGTCTCTTCGGTTTTGTCGACCCGCGATTGCGATGGGGTCGAGATCGAGGCCTTCGAGATCAGGCGGCCGCTGGTAATTGCCGCTGGTGCCGAGCCATTGGTCGAGGTCGCGCTGTCGGCCGAAGACGGCACCTTCCGACTGCACGCAAACGAGACGCGCGGGACCGCCCTGCCCCCGGTCGCGATTGCCCGTGCCCTGCCTTTGGCGGGGAGTCAATCGGAACGACTTGCCCCGGTTGACGCGATCAGGGCGCGTATGGGAAAGCGGATCGACGGCGTGGAGCTCTATCGTCGATTTACCGCTCGCGGCTTGATCTATGGGCCGGCCTTCCAGGGCATCGCCGAGGCATGGGCCGGCAAAGATGAAGCGCTCGGACGCATCGCTGTGCCTGCGGCGGTGGGGGCCGAGCTGGGTGAGTATCACATGCACCCGGCGCTGCTCGATGCGTGTCTTCAGGTCACCCTCGCGACCGTTGCTGAGCAATCGGATGAGCACCGTCAGGGTGTCTTTGTTCCGAGCAAGGCTGAGCGTATCCGTTACTACGGCGGCGGCCAACGCATCACCTGGTGTCATGTCACCGTGCTTCACTCCGGAGCTCGCTCGATCGTCATCCGGGCTCTGGTGCTTGGCAACGATGGCGCAACAATCGCCGAGATCGACGGTTTGCGCTTGCACCGCGTCGATGTCGGCGGCGGCGGCGAAATCCCGGCTTATCAGTGGCATTACCAACTCCGGCCCGCGGCACACGACGCCAATGGTGCCGACCTGCCGCGGCCGCCGGCGCTGGCGCCGTTCTTTTTCCCGGCAAATGCCGGCGAAGGCGAGCGCGATGAGGAGACCCGTTCGCTCCTCGATCGGGTCGCCGCAATCTATGCCGGAGAGGCTCTTGCGCAGATTGTCGGCGGCAGCCATCGATTCACGGTTGCACAGCTGATTGCGGAGCGCGGCGTCGCGCCCGAACAAGAGCATTACCTCGACAGGCTTCTCGCCCTCGCCCGCCGGGCGGGGGTGGCGGAAGGTGATGGGGCCGAGTGGCGCCTCGCCGGTTCTTCGGCGGCGGCGGAAACTCTTTGGCGCGAGGCGATCGCCCGTTATCCCGCCCACCTCGCCAGCTTGCAGCTGATCGCACGATTCGCGGCAACGATCCCCGGAATCTTGCAGTCGCGAATCGACCCGCTTGATTTGCTGTCTACCGAGCCGGGCTTCGACGCGGTCGAGCAGCTCTATGATTGCGACCCGCTGTTCCGCAGGGCGAACGAAGCGGCGGCGGGGGTGGTTCGACAGCTGTGCCATGCAATGCCTCGGACACGCTCGCTGCGGATCCTCGAGATCCGGGGCGGGACAGGCGGGCTCGCGGGGGCTTTGCTTGCGGCGGTGCCGGCTGATCGCGTGGAGTACCTCTTCACCGATCCGAGCGAGGCGGCCCTCGCGCGCGCGGAAGCGCGCTTCAAGGGCCTTTCCTTTGTTCGTTGCGCAGTGCTCGATCCCGAGAAGGAGATCGCCGAACAAGGTTTCGCCACGGACCGATACGATCTCGTCGTCGCCGCAGCGCCGCTCATCGCCCAGCGTGACGTTGGCCGCGATCTCGCCGCCACTCGCATATCGCTCAAACCGGGCGGCCTTCTCTTGCTGATGGTACCAAAGGAGTGCGGGTTTCTCGATCTCGCCTGCGGCATGACCCCCGATGGCGCGAGCGAGAGTGATTGGCGGCGGTTGGTGCTCGACGCCGGCTTCGGGGACGTGGTTTCACTCGGCTATGACGACCCGATCGCGGCCAGAGCTGCGGTCATCGGGCGCAAGCCAGCAGCGACGGAGCGGTCATCCGTACCTCGCGAAGTCGATCCGGCCACCTGCCTGTTACTCGCAGATGACATCGCTGTCGATCCCGCTGCAGCGGTCGTCCGCGCGCTGGCCGCGCTTGGCCAGCGCGTCGCGGTCGCTCGGTCCGGTCATACCTTCAATCGTCTTGGCCTCGACCGGTTCGACGTTCGTTGCGGGGACGCGGACTCCTATAAGCGGCTTTTCCGCATTCTCGCGGCAGACAGCGTTGGCCCGCTTCATCTTTTGTATCTGCGGGGAATCCATGAAGCCGCGCCGGCAGATCCGCTCACGACCCAGCGGGCCGGCAGTTTCGACCTGCTGATCGCCGTGCAAGCGCTGATCGCAGCGGGGCTGGCGCCGTCGGCGCGTCTCACGGTCGTTACGTCCGGTGCGATGCCCATGCCCGACGGGTCCGCGGGTTGCGTGCGCCCCTGGCAAGCTACGCTCTGGGGCCTCACGCGCGCCATCCTCAACGAACGGGCGGACATCTCCTCCCGCCTAATCGATCTCGATCCCGGAGCGACCACGCTGGGTTCGGCTGAGGCGCTCGTCGCAGAGATCCTCCACCGCGACGACGAGGACGAAGTGTTATTGCGCGGTGGTGTGCGCTATGTGCCGCGCCTGACGCGGCAGATGTCGCCGCCGGCTTTGCGCGACGGCAGGCACAAAACCGGTTTTAGATTAACTTTTGCGCAAGGAAAAGCGCAGGACGGCATAATCCTGCAACGGATCGCCATCCCGCGGCCCGCTGCCGGGGAGGTCGTCGTACATGTCAAGGCGGCGGGCGTGAATTTCCGCGATGTTCTGCAGCGCATGGGGCTCCTGCCAGAGGAAGCGTTCGAGGGCGGGTTCGCGGGTGCGACGCTCGGGATGGAGTTTGCGGGCGAGGTGATCGAGGTCGGCGACGGCGTCGATCGCTTCGGTCCGGGGGACGCCGTGTTCGGCTTCGGCCGCGACGCGTTCTCCTCCGATCTCGTTGCGCCCGCCTTCGGTCTTTTCGAGAAACCGGTATCAATGAGCTTCGAGGAAGCCGCGACGCTCCCTGTCGCCGCGATGACGGTCTACTATTCGCTGCACCATCTCGCCCGGTTGCAGAAGGGCGAACGAATTCTGGTTCAAGGGGCCGCTGGCGGCGTCGGGTTGGCCGCCATCCAATATGCCCAGTCAGTCGGCGCCGAAATCTTCGCTTCGGCTGGTTCAGTCGAAAAGCGTGAGTTTCTGCTCCGGCTCGGGGCTCAGCACGTTGTCGATTCGCGGTCGCTCGCCTTCGCCGATGACATCCGTGAGATTACCGATGGCGAGGGTGTCGACGTTGTCCTCAACTCGATCGCCGGGGAGGCGATCCACAAGGGCCTTTCGATCCTCCGGCCCTACGGGCGTTTCGTGGAGCTCGGGAAGCGGGACTTCTTCGCTAACAGCAAAATCGGACTGCAGCCTTTCCGCAATAATATCCAATTCTTTGGGGTCGATGTCGATCGACTGCTGGTTGATCGCCCTACTCTCTCCGGCCAACTTTTCGCCGAGCTTGCTCCGCTCCTCGATCAGCGCGTTTTTGTCCCGCTGCCATATCGGGTCTTCCCGATCGCGCGCGCCGCCGAAGCGTTCCGCTGCATGCAGCACTCACGGCATATCGGCAAGATCGTTCTGGCGATGGACGGGAATGATCGTCCCGCGATCGCCGCGGAAAGACCAGAAACCGGGCTGAAGCTTTCGCCGATGGCGAGCTATCTCGTCACCGGGGGCCGTGGCGGGTTCGGCCTTGCAACTGCCGAGTGGCTTGTCCGGAAAGGGGCCCGCCATCTCGCCGTGGTCGGGCGCAGCGAGACCACCATGCCCGATGCAGCCCTGGCACTCGGGCATTTGCGGCAGGACGGCGTCGCGGTTCACGAATATACCGCAGACGTCGCCGATGCGGACCAGGTTGCCGAGCTGTTCCGCCGCATTCAACGCGAAATGCCGCCATTGCGCGGTATCATACATTGCGCGGCGGTAATTCAGGATTCGAGCCTGGTCAATATGACCGAGGCAAACTTCCACGACGTCTTGCGCCCGAAAATCGCCGGCGCCTGGAACCTGCACCAGCAGACGCTCGACCAGAAGCTGGATTTCTTCGTTATGTACTCGTCGGCGACGACCCTGTTTGGCAACGAGGGACAAGCGAACTACGTTGCGGCGAATCTGTTTTTGGAAGCTCTGGCCGACTACCGGCGAGGGCTCGGCCTGCCCGGGCTGGCGGTTGCCTGGGGGGCGATTGGCGAGGTGGGGCATCTGGCGCGGAACCCCGTCGTGGCCCGGATGCTCGGAGAGCGGCTCGGCGTGAAGCTGCTCGCACCGACACTGGCACTCGACCGGTTGGAGCAAGCGATCCTCTCCGGGGTGTCGCAGATCACCCTGGCGGAACTCAGCTGGTCGCGACTGGCGATTCTATCGGTAGTCGCCAAAACACCGAAATTTTCCCTGGTTCGCGAATCTTCGGACGACGCGGCGAACGATGCTACCGGCGGAGATTTTGAGGAAGTTCGGGGACACCTGGCCGGGCTGCCGCGGACCGAGGCGATTTCCTTCGCCGAACAGCTGCTGATCAAGCATGTTGCCGGTATCGTCGGTATAACATCGGCAAAACTCGCGGCCGACCAGTCGCTGCTGGATCTCGGGATGGATTCGCTGATGCTCGTAGAGCTGCAGATGCAGTTGGAGAAGCAGTGCGGGATCGTCATCTCGACACTGGAGCTGATGGATGCGACGACGGTGGCGAAGCTCGCGCAGCGCATTGTCGACCATGTCGGCACCGCACCGGCGATCACCCCGACCTTGACGGCGACGGATCCCGTCGCCGATCCGGACCAACTCGAACCATCGGCCGAACCTGAGCTCGTCGCTGCGCTGGGGCGGCTCTTGGAAGATGATCTTGATCGAGCGAAGGAACGCGCCCTTTGACCAAAGCTGCAACGGCACTGCTCAAATACTCTTCGTCCGACCAAAAGCGCGAGCTGGCCAATCGCATGATGCGCCAGCGTGTCGCCCGTGCGCCTCTCGAACCGATATTAGACCCGGCCGCCCTCGAGGACGCCGAGATTCCCGAATCGCATTACCGCCTCGATCTCCATCCGGCTTATCTAAACCTGCTGGCGCGTATGGCGGAACTCGAGCCGCCCGACATCGGCGGGGTTCCCTATTTCCGCTTTCACCAGGGCCTCGTGCGAGATACCACCCGGATCGGCGAGCGCGAGTACATCAGCTTCTCCAACTACAATTACCTGGGGCTGTCCGGCCATCCTGCTCTGAAGGCGGCTGTCGCCGACGCGCTCGATCGTTACGGCACGTCCGTGTCGGCGAGCCGCATCGTAGGCGGCGAACGACCCATCCACATCGAACTCGAGGGCGCACTCGCCGAGCTTCTAGATACCGAGGCCTGTCTCGCCTTTGTCAGCGGGCACGGGACCAACGTCACGACGATCGCGCACCTCTTCGGGCCGAAGGATCTGATCCTCCACGACAAACTGGTCCACAACAGCATTCAAATGGGTGCCCTGCTCTCCGGCGCCCGACGCATCGCCTTTCGGCACAACGACTGGCAGATGGTCGACGATCTGCTGCAACGTCATCGTCACCACTACGAGCGCGTGGTAGTGATCCTCGAAGGTGTCTACAGCATGGACGGAGATTTTCCCGACCTGCCGCGTTTCGTCGAGCTGCGCGAACGCCACAAAGTCTTCCTGATGATCGACGAGGCGCACTCGCTCGGCGTGTTGGGTGCGCGCGGACGCGGTATCCGCGAGCATTTCGGGCTTTCCGGCAGCGATGTCGACATCTGGATGGGCACGCTGAGCAAGTCGCTCGCCAGCTGCGGCGGATATATCGCTGGCTCCCGCGCGCTGATTCTAAATCTCAAATTCAACGCCCCCGGCTTTGTCTTCAGCGTCGGCCTGTCGCCCGCCAATGCCGCGGCCGCGTTCGCGGCGCTCCAGGTGATGGCGGCCGAGCCCGAACGCGTCGGAGAGCTGCGCCAGCGCGCCGGGCTGTTCTTGGAACTGGCGCGTGAAAGGCAGCTGCCGACCGGCTCGAGCAAGGGCGTCTCGGTCGTGCCGCTGATCGTCGGCGATACGAAGCGATGCGTTGGCTTGACCAACGCCCTCTTCAAACGTGGGATCGACGTGCAGCCGATCCTCTACCCGGGGGTGAGGGAGCGCGCGGTGCGGTTGCGATTTTTTATCAACGGTACCCACACCGAAGACCAGATCCGGCGCACGATTGGCATCGTCGAGGAAGAGTGGCGCCGGTTTGGCGGCCATCCGGGTTGAATGGCCCGACAGCCCGGTATCGGTACTGACAGGTTTACGGAAATGACAATCGACGCCTGCAAGGTGCTGATGATATTTCCGCGCTTCAATACCGATTCGTTTTGGAATTACCGGGCAGCATGCGAATTGACGGACGCCCGTTATCCGGCGGCGCCGCTCGGCCTGATTACCGTCGCCGCCCTTCTCCCGCAATCCTGGGAGGTTCGGCTCGTCAATCGCAACACCGAAACTCTGGCCGACGCCGACCTCGAGTGGGCCGATCTGGTGATGACCGGAGGAATGCTCTTTCAGCAGCCCGATACCCTTCGTATCATCGACATGTGCCGCGCGAGGGGGAAGCCGGTCGTGGTCGGCGGCCCCGATGTCACCTCGACGCCGAATATCTATAGCAGCGCGAACTTCCGAGTTCTCGGCGAGGCCGAGGAGATCATGGAGGATTTCGTTGCCGCTTGGCGGAGCGGGGCCGAGCAAGGGGTCTTTCACGCGCCAATGGGGCAGACCGATGTTACGAA
>Ga0306925_10002170_pt1 | contig 16726 bp, 20 predicted proteins | sample flu12Cox44000176_FD_203755 | JGI IMG/M metagenome (GOLD analysis project Ga0306925, IMG submission 203755) | Lab enrichment of tropical soil microbial communities from Luquillo Experimental Forest, Puerto Rico - flux8day.12C.oxic.44.000.176 (v2)... | ecosystem: Environmental > Terrestrial >... | reverse complement strand
TGCCACAACAGCTGAGATTGAGACCTCCATTTTTGACTGGGTGGAAGGGCAGACCAACGATTATGAGAGGCGAAAAAACATGGCCGAGTTTACTCCGCCCCCATTTGGATCAGCAAAAAATTACCATGCCAGCCCCACGCCCACGCCGGCCATAAAAGCTTCGCCTGTTCCACCTAAGTGAGCAATGCAACAAAACAAAACAACAGTGGCAACGGCGTGGGCGGGATTCTGCTTACGCTTGCCAAGAGCGGCGACAAATGGGTGCAACTACTTATCATTGGCGGCATCATCCTTAACACCATTATGACCAAACAAAACGGCAACGGGATCAGCAACAACACTAGGGAATTGGACATATTGCGCTATAACGTGGCGCGTCAGGTGCGATCAGTTTATGACAATCAGAATTTCCTGTTCGATTTCGTGGACGAAGTGCGAGCTTCGCAGGACAAAATCCAAACGAAACTGGACATTCCCCATGCGTCGGTGACGCCTTTTCCGAGACAGCATTTACCGGAGTTTCAACCGTATCCATACCCATGAAAGGAATTAAAGAGAGATTCGAGACTAAATTCATGCCAGAGCCATATTCGGGCTGCTGGCTTTGGACGACTGGGTTGTTCAGAAAAGGTTACGGTATGTTTAAGATTAAGAACAAGAGCGGCCGTGCGCATCGCGTAGCGTGGCAAATCTACCGTGGCGAGATTCCGGCAGGACTTCACGTCTTGCATCGTTGCGACACTCCTTCCTGCGTTAATCCGCAGCATCTGTTTCTCGGAACCAATGGTGACAATGTCCGGGACGCGGTTGCTAAGCACGGAAGAAAAGTTCCAATGCTTAAGGGCGAACAACATCCCTTCGCAAGACTAACTGAATCGCAAGTTCACGAGATTCGCGAGATCGGCGACAGTCAGCGGGGCATTGCTGCCAGATATGGAATAAGCCAGTCGCATGTCAGCGGCATTAAACACCGAAGGTTTTGGAGGCACATCTAGGTGAAGAAAATCGGCACCATAGAGAAATGTGACATTTGGCATGGCAATGATAAGAACGGGCGCGAGATAATTCAATACGTGGCGAAGATGGCAATATGCGCAGATGGAATTCCGCGCAACACCTATGGCGATCCGCATTGGCAGAGCAAGACTGCTTACCGGCACGGAGGCAAGTACCTTAACGCCGACAAGGTTCCATACGTCGTTGTGCCCCCGTCAATCATAGCAGCAGTGGAACCACCCGTTTTAGGCAGCGAATGCGAGGTGGAAAACCTTTCTAACAAGATGGTGAGTGACGCCATCTGCGGTGAGGTGGGCCCGCAGCACAAACTGGGGGAAGGCTCAATGGAGCTGGCCCGACGCCTGGGGCTAAACCCCAATCCGCGCCACGGCGGCACTGAGGATCACATCATCCGTTTTACAATTTTTGTAGGAGAAAGTGCCGTAGTCGATGGAGTTAAGTATCGGTTACAACCCAGTTAGAAAGGCAGCATGGGCTATCGGACAGTAAACTTTCGTGATGGAATCCTGTGGCCTCTGGCGTATGAGTTAGGCTTGGATCCCACCAAGGAACTCTTAATTGATCAGGCTGCGGCGTTGACCAGTTACATCAACGCGTGGGTGCGCAAGAGTTGGGATTCGACCGATTGGCCGGAGTGGACAGAGATTCTTCCCTTTGCGCCGGACACGTCGCATCGCGTCCCATTGGTTTTTCTTCCCACGGGACAAATTATTTCCACGATCATATCCAGAGTATTCAAGGTTTACTTGCGCGATCCCAATCTTAGCCAGGGACCGCTGGACACCGCGTTCCGATTACTGGGTGACTTGTATGTTCACTGTGGGTTTGAGCACGGAACAAATATCTGGCTCAAATTCATTGCCAATCCCCCGCAGTTTACCTCCGATGAATGGGATCCGGGGGTCACCTACCGGCTGGCGCAGGAAGCGTATTCTCCGGTTACAGGGGAATGTTACATAAGTTTGTCCAACAACAATCTTGGTCATGATCCATCGCTGACTGCGACCCAGGATCCGCTGATCGCACCGGTTATCCCGTTGGCAGTAAATCAAACCCAGTACTATTCGTCTGGAACCGCTGCTGTCACGGGCCAAGACGAAATCTGGCGTTATAACATCGCCAAAAACAACTGGTATCAGTTAACCGGCACCATATACACCTTTCATCTCGCAGATTCTGGCGGGTTGACGCACACTTTCAGTTACACCACGCCAAGTGCAGGAATGACTGCCAGTGCGGTCATGGACGGGATCATTGCCGCCGCTGGTGCTTCTTCTGATACATGGCCGCATGCCCTTACCTTCGTAAAGGACACGGTAAACAATTTTCTGTATTTCCATCTTGCCACCGCCCCATTCGCAGACGCCAATTCCACGATTATGCAGGGCACAACTCTGGCGCCCCCGGATGCTACTGAGACACAGAAATGGGTTGCGACCACCGCTGCCACGGCGTCAATACCGCAGACTTTCCTTGTGAATTTGAATCCGGGGACATGGCAATCAGGGGCGACATACCAAGTAAAAGTCACTGATGCTCACGGGACATTGCACACCGCCAGCTACGCGAGTGCTGTTACTGATTCCAGCTCCGATGTAGTCAACGGTGTATTGGCGGCGATGAATGCTGATCCGTTCCTGCAAACACTCCCGGTCATGGCGGATCATGTCAACATGACCCTTTCCATCAGCAGCCCCTCGCAGCAGATTGCCGTAGACGCGCAAATGCAGGCACCTGATTCCGTCTACTGGCAGTATGTCCCTTTCCCGTTTGCTTTGGCTGACATTGTTTTGCGCGGGGCGTATGCCGATTGCTTGAAAGAATGGGGACAGAACGAGAAGGCAGCGGCATCCGAGCAACTGGCAGCAACCGAGGGCGCCTCCAGGGCCAATAGTTATCTTGGCCCGCCGTTCAACAAGCTTACCGACCAATCACAGCCCAGACCTAAATACACCGTGCAATAAATGGGTGCGCCTATCTTAAACGTAAGTCTTGGTCCCGGATTCATCGGTTACATCAATAGTTCGGTAATAAACGATTTTGAGAACATGCCGGTTGGAACATGCACCACGCTCTCGGGCGAAATAGTCCAAGGCAACGCCGCTTTCGGTGTGGCGTATTTTAGACAGAGATAAAACGCAATGGCGGCAATTTGGAATAGATCGGCCAGCGCCGACAACATTCTCATACTCGGTGTGCGCGAGAGCGCCACGCAACCGTTCCGTGCGCCTAACTGGCTTGATCTGCGGGTTGGCATGTACCTGTCTTTAACCAATGCTACAACCAATGAAACCACTACCGGACTAGGCGAAACGATCACCCCGGTCGGGGGTGCGACCAATCCCGCTGATTACATCTGGATTGGGGTCAAAGATCACGGGACGGTTCTGCCGGCGGCAGGCACGGCGCAGTTTATCGGGTTTAGCCAGTACGGACCTAATCCTCTTGGCAACAGCGTTCTTTCATCCAGCGATCTGGGGGTGGGCGTATCAAACGCCTATTACTGGCGACCTAACAACTCCATAAACAACACTCTGGTCTTCCAGTTGCTCGACAACGCCGTGCTTCGGGCCTATTCCCAGGACGGCGTGCAACCCCACTTTTACCAGGCAGCGGACCCGGGTAACCCGGCTGGTTATTACTGCGGTATGCTGGGTTTTCGCCTTACCCGTCCAGCCGTAAATTCTCGCATGATCACGGTCAAAATCCCGCACATAGCGTTGCACTCAAGCGACATGGATTGGACCGCCACGCCGACGCAGCAGCAACTGCTTTCCAAACTCGATCCGTGGCCGGGAACGGTGCAGACACTTGGTCCGATAAATTTCTCTTTTGTGCCGGATTCGCTATTTGCGTACTGGCCCTTCCACAACAGCCGGTTAAGAATCAGCGCAATGGGAGTGTTACGAACAGCCTGACTCGAAGGAGGAAACATAATGGCAGACATAGACACAACGCAGAACCCGATCCAACCGCAGACGGAAACCTATCCGCCTGGCAGCGCGATCCCGATTGATCCAGTTACGGGTCAACCGGTGCCGCCGGATGAATCAAACCAGTATCAGGAGCAACCGGAACCAGCGCCGGAACCCGAACCGGAAAAACCCAAGCCCAAATCGCATAAAAAAAAAGTAGCAAGCAGGAAGAAGAAAATCGAACGCAGTCCGAAGGAGGTGGATAAACTAATGGCAACATACCCGTTCAAATCAAAAAAACCTAAGATGCCACGCGCCGGTGCAACCCATCATCGAGCCGGTCCAAAACTCAAACGAGCGTCAGCCGGTCATCATAAGGGGCATCGGAGTAGCATGTCGCATCACGCGCTTAAAGGCAGTTACAGGAAACATTACTAAAGCGAGGAGTTAGCCAAGTGCCGCGGTGGTCTGGACAGGGGCAGAGTGAGAGCCGGGTCTTAAGCGAGGGCGATGCGCGTTTTATCGGCATGGATCTTACGCGTGATCCGCCCTTGCTTCAGCCAGGGATGCTTCATTACAGCGGGAACAAGCGCCTGCTGAACGGTGTAGCGGAGACCCGCCCTGGGATCCAGTTCCCTCCTGATTTTAATCCCGGTTACACAAACCAGCTTGTGGGGAGCGGGGTATTCAGCAACCCCAATGGCGACGAGATGCTGCTGGTGGGCGAACTGAACGCCAACTTCATCTGGGCGCTGGAATTCGGGAAAGACCCGGTTCAAATCCCGATCGTTAACCCCGACTCGGTTGCCGGTGAATCTGGGATCCTTGATTGCCAGAGAGTGCGTTTCGTGCAGGCGTTCGATCACGTTTACGCGTTGCGCCGGCCGAGTGGCACTCATACCGCGTTGATCTGGGACGGCGCCATCCCTGGGCAATTTGTTCCGGTCAAATTGCAGGCTGGCGCTCCAGGGACTTCGGTAGTCATTCCCGGCGGCACATCCGGGACCCCGGTGGTTCGCTCTAATCTGGTCTCCTGGAACGGGGAACCGTTTGCCGAACGGATACTTTTTTACAACGATTTTGATTTCGTAAAACGCGACGGCACCGTTCCAGACCGTGACACCTTGATAATGACTGACACGGATCGCTGGGATAGTTATGACCGGGCTAATGGAGCGTTTCGGATTAACTCCGGCGAATCAAACGTGCTTACCCGGGTCCTGGGTTATTACCGGGGTTCGGTGCTGGTCTTTTTCCGGCGCGGCATTCATATCCTGGAAAATTTCACCACGCCTGTTCCAACCGCGACCCCTCCCATAGTTGGCGATCAGCGGCAGATAAACAATTTCTTGGGCTGCGTAAGCAATCAGTCCATGTGCCAGGTAGGCGTAGACGTTTATTTTCTGTCTGAACCCGGCCGCGGCGTTTACCGGATCAGTGAAGCAGTGCAGGAGCAGATCGCGGTTAATCCGATGGCGGTAAGCGATCCGTTGCAGGGAGTCATTGATCTGATTAACTGGAATCAGGCCGCGCAATGGGCGTCCATGAGGGCGCTGGGGCCTTACGTTTATCTTGCTGTTCCCATAAATTATCCGCCGCCGTTCACGCCACCGAGGGGCAATAACGTTGTCCTTGTTTACAACCAGTACAGCAGGCAATGGGAATCGATCGATTTCTTTCTGGATCCAAATTTCAGTTTCCAGGAAATGCACGTTCTTTTATGCGGTGATGTACGACAGATGGTGGCGGTCGATTGGTACAGGAAACAGGTGCACGGAATGTATTACGGCGGGTTGACCGACATGATTGGTGTGGGCGAGGCTGAATATACAATCCAGGATTTGATACAGACCCGCGGTTATACACTTGGCGATCCCACAGCTTTCAAGCGGTTTGAGCGCACAAGCATCGCGGTGGAAACGTTTGATCCCGAGTTCAAGGTCAGTTCTAATACCGACGGGTACAACGAGGTAAAACTGCTCACTGACGTCCCCGTCACCAAGAACCGGCTACGGTATTACATTCACGGACACAAGTTTTACACTGAAGGGGTTGACAGCGAGGACGCGCCAAAGCGCGAGGATTACAGTGCAGCCAATGTTAACTACGCGATAGAAGACTTTCAATCGCTTCAAACTGGTCCGCTCACCAACTGGCCGGGAGTTAACGCGACCACATACACCGGGGAGGACCAATCCACGGTTGAGCGTTTTCAGATCCGGCAGAACGGCCGCTGGGTCTTTATCACGATAAACAACGCGTTCGGTCGCTGCAATGTTGCCGCTGTGTCAGTAGACGGAATCCCCGTCCAGGAAGGGATTCGCACCCTGGCATGATAACAGACATCACAAAGGAGACCATGTTAAAGTCAAGGCAGGGGATAAACCTGCCTATCCTGCTTTCGCAGTACTGGTATTCAAAGCATAGCAACCTGAATTTCGTGGTTGACCTGAACCACTATCTTTTCGAGGGATACGTTCTGTCGAAACCGGGAGTCTTTGTCATGGGCAAAGTGGTTGAGATAGACGGGGAGCCAACCTTCTTTATCCGGTTTGCTTACGGCAACCTTAAAGAACTGCGCAAACATGCTTTGGAAGGAATAAAGTGGATCGCGTTTTGCCGCAATAATCAGGGGAACGTGCGCAAGTATAGCGTTGACCGTGTATGCGAGTTGAGTAATCTGGACACGCTTACTTCTCCAATTTTTTCCATGAACACCGAATTGGAGGACGGGCAGTTACTGCCTGTGTAATTCTATCGGAGGCGCTCCTAACATCCCGCAGATTAACGTCCAGCAGATGATCAACTCCATGCTGGGCGCTGTTCCCAGGGAGATTGGGCAGTTCCACAAGTTCGCAATGAACGATCCATTGCTCAGTTCTGCCAACGCCCAGACGTTGCACATGATTAGCGGTATCCCCGGCATGGTGCAGCCGTTGCAGAACATTCTTAGGACTCTGCCCAGTGTCACTGGCCTAACCGCCCCGTTGCAGAGTGCTCTTAATCGCGATGCGCAGATTGTAGCTACCGGTGGGAGGATGACGCCTTCTGAAGCGGCGAGTTTAAATGCACCCTTAACGGCTGAACTAGGGCAGGCCGGCATGGGGCACACCGCTCCGGGGGTGTTCACCCAGGGGATGAACACTTACCAGGAAATGCAGAACCGGGTGAACACCGCCATCGGCCAGGAAATGCAACTCGCGCCCGGCATAGAACAGTTGCGAACAATGGATGTCGGTCTCAGAACGGCGTTGCCACAGGCTATCGTAGGTTTGCAAGGCACGGGCATAGAAACCGCCCTTGGGACAGAAGCGTCACGCCTTGGCGATTACACAAGTTTGGCTGGAATGTTTGCTCCATCGATTTCTTCGGCGGCACTGGCGAACCAGCAGGCAGGAGCAGCGTCATCCATTGCGGGCGCAAATAAGAATGCCGGACTTGAAACCGGAGCCGTAAGCGCACTGGGGTCAATAGGAGCAGCGGCGATTGCGGCATGACGAAGATCAAAGAATCCATTGAACTGATACGCTCTCTGGCAGCGCAAGCCAGGGCGCCGGCGGCAATGATTAGTTTCGGCAAAGATTCAATGGTCATGGCGCACCTAGTCCGTGACGCTTTCCCGGGCGGGTTAAACAGCGAACATTTCCCGCAAGCTCACGCGTTCCCGCTCCCGGTGATTCATCACCGTGATCCGTGGTTTCCGTTCAAATACGATTTTGCTGACTGGGTGATCAGGGCTTACGACATGGAAGTGCATGATTACCCACCTGTCATGGCCGGAGTTAAATCTAACGAGAGCCAGATAGAACTGGTGTGCCGATATAACTTTGGCGAACAAGGCATCGACATGCCTAAGAACGTCGAGGACCACAACCGTTATCCCAGGCGCGATTACATCTGCGGGTTATACGATTGGGTTTTACGACCCAAGATGCGGTTAATGACTTTCCCGTGGGACATGGTGCTAATCGGCCATAAATCAAGCGATGTAGACCCGTTTGAGGGAAAGATGCCTCTTAAATACGACAAGTTTACCGCTGCCAACGTGACGATCGGTTTTCCTTTGCGGCATTGGACCGATGAAGACATCTGGGAATACATCGAGACCAATCATGTGCCGTTCCAGGGAACACGTTACAAGGATAGAAAAGAAGTCCCGGACACATGGTATAACCCCGATTGGACGCACGCCTGCACGGCTTGCATCGATCCCCGGGAGGAACACGAGGAGGTCTTTTGTCCCAAATTAAAACGCAACGTACCTAACCAGGGCAAGTCCGTGGTACAACTTAGAAAGATCCCCGAGTATGTCGGCTAGAAGTCTTTTCCCAATTCAAATGCTGCAAGGCGGCGGCGAGGTTGAGAGAGCCTACCAAGAAAGCATTCGCAAAGTGCGCGGACAATCCCAAATGCAGATCACGCAGCCACAGAAATTCCCCGAGGACAGAAGAGGCGAGATTTTGTCATCCGGTCTCGCGCAAGTCGGCAAAACTATCGCTGCTGGATTTAAGAAGCGCGAGGAGGAGCAGAAAAAACAGCAGCAATATCAGCAGCCGGCTGAGTCTAACGTGCAGACGATGCGGCGCGGAGGAAAGGTAACTATGCGTCCAAGGGGCACGGACACGGTGCCTGTCATGGCTACTCCCGGCGAGTTTGTGCTAAACCGGGGCGCGGTAGAAACCGCCGGGAGACCATTCCTGCATTACCTGAATGAGATGGGAAAAGCGCACCCCATAATGATGCAGGATTACCAGGAATCCGAGATGATGGAGGAAGGCGGCGAGATTGATCCACGGCGACGGATGTTTCCTGTCAGGTATATGCTGGAAGGCGGGCCGACACTTTCGGACGGTTTTGGTGTAACTCCCGGCGACATCTGGGGACCGGATTGGACGGGTGGCCTGCCGCCGGACTGGCCGCCACCCGGTGGCCTGCCGCCGGACTGGCCGCCACCCGGCGGGATGCCATCCCCGAATACGCCCTCAATGAATATCCCGTTTTCCCCGCCACCCGGATTGCCTGACATACCTAACATGGGTACTCCTAGTTTTGTGCCCAGATACGGCGGCCCCGGCGGTTTCCCGTTAGGTGGTGGTGCCCCAGGCGGTCCTTTTGAGCCACCGGAATTCAGGGGGCGAACTTTCCGCCCGCCGGCGCGCATTGGTCGCGGTCGTCGAGGAATTTTCCATCCACGCATGGCTCATCCGGCCATGCACCCAAGATTCAGAGAGAGAGGATAAAACAATGCCTGACCTATATCCAGTTGGTTTCCCTAACGTAGCCCTTGTCCCCGGAGCCACCCCCGGCACTCAAACAGCCGGTGGCGTAGTTTTAAGCACCTCCACAGGGCTGCATGTCACCACAAATACCACTAACACCATCCCGAGTCCTGCTGCCACGATCCGGTTGCGCCAGATCGTCATCAACGTCACCGGCACGCCCAGTGCGTGGGTAGTAAAGATCCAGGATAAAGGCGCAACGCCGAAGATAGTGTTTAGCCAGACGTTTAATGCCGCTACGACCGCGCCTGTCGTCGCTAACTTCGGGGACGGCATAACCTGCACGGGTGGTGTGGATGTTATCACGAGTGGCACAACGCCGGGCGTGGCTGACGTGTTTCTCAACTACTGACGTTTATGCCGTACTTCCCAGAATTCTACGGTGGTGAAATGTGGAATAAGGCGCTAACCGGCCTTGGGCAGAATATTGCTGCATCGCTGGATGATTACCGTAAGCGGCACGAGGACGCCACCAAGACCGAGGAAACAATTAACTACCTGCACACCACGCTTAATCCTGCGACTAACAAACCGTATCTGGACCAAAAAGCCTGGGAACACATATCAACCTTGGCGGGTCACCAGCGCGAACTGGCCGAGCAAGGCATTTTGCAGGGGATGGAGTTCGGTCAACAGTTGCAGAAAAGTCAGGTTGCTATTCAGCATACACAGGCGCAAATGGAGCATCTTAACCGGTTGCAGAAACAGTCTGAACTGGCTGGCAAGCCGTATTTTCAGAATGGCCAAAAAGTTGGCGTCTACAAAGCTGATGGGACGATCGAATATGATCCAGCTTGGATGCACCCAAAGCAGAAAGAAGAACCCAAAAAACCGGCACCACCTCCCCCGAAAAAGGGAGTAATCCAAGGAGTTCACGATTGGTTACTTGGCGAAACACCACAGCAAGGACAACAGCAGCAGGGACAACAGCAGCAGGAAGTAGCGCAATCTCCACAGCAAATTGCCCAGCGAGACAAGGCAATCGCGATTTTGAAAAAGAACAACAAGCCTTTGACCGAGGCCAACATTCAATGGGTACTTAAACAAATGGGTGGTGGCAGTGCCCAATGATATTGATTTGTCGAATTTGCCGGATCAGGAGACGCAACCTGATTTAGCCGGGCTTCCCGATAACAGTCAACGAGCGCGGATCATGGCTTATGGTCCGGTCGTAGGAGAACGTTACCATGACGCGATGTATGGTCCTAGGGATAATTATCTGCAACCCTTCGATGTCGCCGTATCAAAGGACATGGGACTAGAGTTGGGCGATTGGATCGAGGTAAACGGCAAACCACGGCGCGTAGCGGATTGGAGTTATTTTTCGCCTGGAAATCCCACCAGCCAAACCATCGAGCTCCGAGATGAAAAGGACCAAGGTTACGGCACCTGGCGCAAGTTAAGTACTGAGGAAGCGCAGGAGAGAATGGGTGAAGCGTTCCCCACCCGCAAACTATTGTCGGGACCAATTTCAATGGGGAACATGGATTTCACTGGGTTACCCGATACCGAGCACCAAATTGATTTTGAGGGGTTACCGGATCAAGCCCCGCAGCAACCATCTCGGATGCCGACTGAAAAGGAAGCACAGACGGCACCTCACGCCGCAGCCGTTCATCCCTGGTATGAGCGCGTTTACTCTGAAATTCAGAAAGGCAATTACAACAACGCGCTCAAACAATTCGATTCTGCTGCCCAGCAAGGTGTCCGGCGGGCATTGAATTTGCCACTAACAGGCCAGTTAAGTAAATCGGATCTGGAAGAGGCCATGCAACCGACTGGTGCGCCACTAATCGGTGGCAAGTTATCACGTGAGGAACGCGAACCGGATACCGTCGGGGGAACACTGATCAAAGGCACGTACAACGCACTAGTGGATACCGTTAACTTTATGAACACGCCAGAGGGTGCGGCGGTGACACTACTTTCTGGTGGGGCGTCTCCAGGGATTCAGCGACTTCTGGCAATGGGCTTTAGCGCACAACAAATCGGTGGTGCGTTAGACGCTGCGCGCAACGGACGTTGGAGCGATGCGCTTGAGAATTTGTTGCTGGGCGGTCTGGGAACCGCTGGGGTGCATCAACTGGCGAAAGACGAATTTGGCGTTGAGCGTCCAGTGCCAAGGGTCGTAACGGAACCCTTTACCGAAGCAAAATCAAAAGACGCAGAACAAGCCCAGCCACAGGCAAAAGAATCTAATCAAACGACAGGCAAAACACCTGTGGTCGAGCGGAAACCCGATGTCAGCGAAACAGAAAACCAAGTTCAAGAACTGCAACAGCAGCAAGCCGCACCGACACCGATAACAGCGGAACTACCATCTGCTGCAATGGGAGCAGCGCGAGCTGGCGAGATTCCGGCTACTTCGGCAATCGGACAATTGCAGCAGGACGTTGCCGAGTTACACGACACGGTTGATCCGGCCAAAGCCGAGGATTTAACCGAGAAACTGGTTAACGAATGGTCACGGCGCAAGAGCGCCACGCAACAGGCGCTGGGGCGCATGGCGGCGTTTGGGCAACGGCTCAAAACCATCTGGCGCGGTGTCAATGACCCGAGCGAAGTGGAATCGCGCCAGGGAACATTGGACTTTGAATTACAGCAATCCCTGGTGCGCAGCGCAGAAGCTAAACGCGCCATGCCGTCTGATTTTCCAAATCAAACTTTACGGGAAGCAGCCAACCTCTGGATTGATTCAGGCGGCGAGGCTGGTGTGCCCCTGATTAAAGAGGCACTGGCAAATTTGCCAAAGGGAATCCCCAGGAGTGTGCGCAAGGCGATGCAACTGGCGACCGATCTTCCCGCACCCGGACGTTACCTGGCTGAATACATACAAGATTTCTTTAAGACCCGAGGCGACGAAGGGGTTCAAGCAGGCGTAATGGATGAACTGTTGAGCGATTATACTACGCATGTTTGGAAGAAAGAAGCGAACATGCCGGACGAGGTTCACGCCGCGCTCTCAGGAGGCAGGATAAACACTTATTTCCAATTTGGCAGGCAACGAAAGATTCCCATGTTTTTGCAGGGGATCATGGCTGGTAAAATTCCGGTGCTTGATCCAAGTGAAACAATTCCCTTTTACAATCACGCCTTGGACCGCGCCATATCCAGTCGAAGTTTCATTAAGGATTTAAGTGATTTAACCGAGAAAGATGGTCGTCCCACGGTAAGCCCCAGCGGGGTACGAATGACGGTAGGAACACCTGAAAAGGGGGCAGTCTTAATTTCTCCGCGTGCCAAGGGAAGCAAACGCGCCAAGGGAACGCCGGAACCGATGGATGAACAGATCGAGCGCGAAGCCCAAACCCGATATGATTACAAGGGAATAGATCATCCCGCCATGCGCAAATGGCGCTGGGGCGCCACTGATGAGAACGGCCGACCCGTGTTTTATCAGGCTGATCTGCTTGTTCATCCTGACGCTTACAAACGGTTGTACCGGATGATGGACAGCAAGGCGTTGACCCCATCCAATGCGGCGAGGGCGTTGCTCGGTCTGGGTTACCAGGTCAAAGGCGCGAAGCTGGGTTTCTTCTCGCTTTTTCATCCGGTGCACGTCGGCTCACACGCACTGTTTCACTGGACCAATCCGTTTAAAGCCCTTGGAAAAGGGCTGATTGATCCCGATACACCGAAGTTCCGGTTTGCTACTGAGAAAGGGCACTTGAAGGTGGCGCCATCCCCGGCCGAGTTAGAGATTTTTGCCGATGGCGTTTTGAACCGTGGACTGCTTATCCACAAGATCCCGTTGATCGGCCGGTGGAGCAAGGCCATGAGCGAATGGACTTTTACCCAGTTCATCCCAAAACTGAAACTCGCTACATTCGATAACGCTTACAAACGCGCCATTTGGATGCGGGATCACAGAACCCCGCTTGCGCCCCGAGGGGCTTACAAAGGGTTGACTGAAGATCAGATTGCCTCGCGAATAGGCGACAGCGTGAACAACGCTTTCGGCGAACTCAATCACCAGTTTCTAGGCAAATACGGCCGGTCGCCGCAGTTCCAACGGTTGCTGCGCGGGATATTTCTGGCTCCTGATTTCGGTGAAGCACGATCGCGTTTTGCCGGCAAGGCCCTGACCAGATACGGACACGAGGAACGTCTGGCGCTTGCCACGATGTTTACGACTTTGTACGGCGGTGCTCGCGTTGCAAACATGCTATCCACCGGAGATCCGCAGTGGGATTGGCGACACGCCTTTGAGGTCAAGATCGGGGATCACTGGTGGTCCATGCGAAGCGTGATTGGCGACTTAAACCATATGATGTCAGACAGTGGTCAGTTTTTCTATCACAGAATGAATCCTCTGTATGCCCGTACCATGATCGATTGGCTGACCAGTCGTGATGTTTATACCGGGCGCAAACTCACTCCGAGCGAGAAATTCTTCAGTCGCCCATTGGAACAACTAGTTCCGATCCAAATTGGCGGTCTAACCCGCGACGATCAAAAGGTGTGGGAATCTTTTGTTACCACGATGGGCGTTCAAACCCGGCGCGATAATCCCGTGGCCGACACGTTGCGGTTGGTTGCCAACTGGAAAGAACATTCAAATGATCCAGCATTGCGCGCACAATGGGAGAAAGCGCAGCAATACAGCATGCCCAAGAGCGATTACGCCAAACTGCGATCGCAACTGGATTTTGACGACATCGAGGGCGCATATCGGGAATACTATCGGCTCGTTACCGAACAAGGAAAAAAAGACAAAGACATTGAAAAAGCGTTGAACCCCAAGCACCCATTTACTGGCAGCAAAGCGGCAGAAACGCGGTTCATTGAATCATTGGATGCCGAGGATCGCGCCACTTACGACAGGGCAGTCGCGCACAAGGAAGAATTGTTCGACAAGTTTCAAGCCATGCTCAAGGAATACTCTGGGCAATGAAACGTTACGCCTTCCTAACGGCCGACGGACATTTTCTCCCTCTGGCGTTCCACATGGAACAGGCCGGGCACGATGTTTACGTCGGCATGATCCAGAGTTGGGATGAAGTTAAAATGCACCGGAACGAGGATGAGTATGACCGCGAGCGGCGCCTGTCGCTTTATGACGGGATGCTCAAAAACCGGATGACTGCCTCTAAGCTGGTGCAGAAACTGGAACAGCAATCGCCCAAGGACTGGTTCGTGTTCTGTGATTTCAATTACTTTTGGGGTTATGCCGATCGGCTGCGTAAGAAAGGATACCGCGGACTGCTCCCCAACAAGGGAGACGGTCGGCTGGAAAAAGACCGCGATTACGCCAAAACGTTTGTGAAACAAAATTACTCCGAGGTCGAGGTAGCCGGGCACCAGGAATTTAAGACGGTCCAGGACGCCATGAAGTTCCTCGACAAGCATTCTGAGAACCTTTACGTGCTCAAAGGCAATAGCGACGAGTGCCCCACCGTTGTGCCATCCCGAGATGATCCGGCGATTAACCGTGAGCTCATTGTCGATTCCCTGGAACGTTTCAGCAAATGGTATGAAAAGGAGGGTTTCAGCCTTGAGGAAAAGATCCCCGACATCATCGAGTTTACCCCGGAAGCTTACGGTTACGACGGTGAGCTGATCGGGGTTAGTGTGGACATCGAGGCAAAACATCTGGGGAGCCGGGGAGGACCAATCGAAGGGTGCGCGGCTTCCCTAGTTCTCTGGCAGGAAATCAATGATTCGCCCATCTACGAAATGTTCCTTGAACCAATAGCGCACCTAATGCTACGTCCTCGGGAGTTCACGATCTGGGACATGTCAGTTTACTGGTCGCCTTCGCGGAAAGCTTACTACTTCGGCGAATTCTGTTCCAACCGCCCCGGATACGATTGCGTGTTTGCCGAGATCGCCACCTGTGGCGGCGTGGAAAAGTGGATCGAAAAAATTGAGAGCGGCGAAAAATTTGGGGGAGATAAACCGGTGGGTGTTTCGCTGCGGATATTTAACAAGCAACGGATAGACCAAAAGAAGGGGTGGCAGGAAATGCTGATAGGCGATCCGAATGATCCCAACGTGTTTCTATGGGACGTGCGAAGCGAGAATGGCAAGCTCTACACTATCGGGTATGACTCAAATACATACGTTGTGAGTGCCGCCGGCGACACACCCGAGAAAGCGATCGATCAACTTTACAAGAACGACGAGCACGTCGTGTTTGATTCCGGGTACAGTTTGGAGAAGCACGATTGGATGGACAAAGAATTTCCAGAAAACATTTTACATCGCTACGAAATTTTGAAAGAATTGGAACTCTAAGGAGGCAAACACAATGGCAGATGAATTGAGTATCTCGTATGCAATCGATCAATCAAGCGGGGGCGCGCAGTGCAAGGGCACAAGCACCTACGAGGGTGAGGACATCACCGCTTACGGGCTTTCATGGCCCGAGGCTAAAACCAACGTGATAAGTAAAGCCAAAGCGATCAAGGCGCTTTGCCCCATCCCGCCACCTGACACGGTTGACTTGGACGCGCCATGAGTTTGTCGCCTAAAGTGATCCTGGTAATCCTGGCGATTATCCTGGCGGCACTCTCATACATCTACCAACCGCTTTTGGGGGCGTCGGTGATTCTGTTGGCGGTATCCCATTTTATTCCTTGATACAGTTCGGTAACGCGAGCGAATCGTTTAAAGCGGCAAACCCGCACATCATCTTCGGGGGAGGCGGGCAGGAAACGGTTAGGCAGGCGCCTCCCCTATCCAGGCACGAACTGAAAAACGAGCGCCGGCTACAGGCCGAGGTTGAAAATGCCGGGAAAAAAGCTTTCGCCTGAACAACAGAAGATGGCGGTCGAGATGCTCGCTCCGCCTAACGGATGGATTTATTATGTGGTGACCAGTGTCCAAGAGGTATTTGGGATCCTGCGAAAGCTGGGGATCGAATAAGAAAGCTTGAAACATGCCCAAATTGAAAGCAAATGAAGTGAGAATCCACTACCGCTGGCGGGTGAGCACTGGCCCTCCCTGCGTGGCCGAGACCAGCTTTCGCAACGCTCCGTTTCTGGCTGCCGGTGATACCTGGGATGAAGCGCGGGAAAAACTAATCGTAGCACTCAAACGATTTGCTCAAGACCCGCCGAAACCCGAAATCATAACCCTGGAAGACCTACGAGACACTGATTGAACTCAAGCGGTACGGCATATTTTAGCGGAAATTCGTTACGTCTTGGCGTTTTTTTTAAGTAAGTAATCCGCCTTCAACATATGCGACCCCAGCACTTTTTTGGCTGACCATTTCCTGACCATCTTCGTCTCACCACGGACTTTCAACCAATTCCTGTCCTGTGAGACTGTGCATGTAGCCGTTAGCTGTAAGAATACAGACCCCGAGAATACCGATTATTATCCAGATCATTACTTTCTCATCCGGCTCCAGTTCTCTAAAAATGAGGAGCGTTAGTAAGCCAGATGCGGTCGCGTCTATTGTCAGCCAAAAAATATTGTTGAGCATTTGTTTGTGAATTTAATTGGGTTTAATTTGGAACTTTTTCAGCATCCCTTTCGTCAATCGGCGGGGGATTTGCGCCAATAGCT
>Ga0306925_10002164_pt1 | contig 16742 bp, 16 predicted proteins | sample flu12Cox44000176_FD_203755 | JGI IMG/M metagenome (GOLD analysis project Ga0306925, IMG submission 203755) | Lab enrichment of tropical soil microbial communities from Luquillo Experimental Forest, Puerto Rico - flux8day.12C.oxic.44.000.176 (v2)... | ecosystem: Environmental > Terrestrial >... | reverse complement strand
TGGGCGTGACAGCGATGCAGCATGCCAGCCGGACCTTGCCGGTCGTGTTCGCGGGTGTCTCTGATCCGGTTGGCGCTGGTCTCGTCGATAGCCTAGCTCGGCCAGGCGGCAATGCCACTGGCTTCATTTTCGAATACAGTTTGAGCGGGAAGTGGGTGGAGCTCCTCAAGCAAATCGCGCCTGACGTAAAACGGGTAGCAGTCCTTCGCGATCCTGCAATACCCGCCGGCATCGGTCAGTTCAGCGCGATCCAGGGCGCAGCGCAATCTCTTGGCGTGGAGGTGAGTGCTATTGGCATACGTGACTCCAGCGAAATGGAACTCCAGCGAAATGGAACGCGCAGTAACAGCCTTTGCTCGTCTTGCTGGTGGAGGTCTCATCGCGACGGGAACCGCGTCGGCATTCGTTTATTCTGATCGAATTATTGCGTTAGCGGTCCGACTAAAGCTGCCCGCGATCTACACTTACCGTTACGAAGCCACCAATGGCCGGGCCTGACTATCTCGACCAGTATCGTCGTGCGGCCAGCTATGTCGATCGCATCCTCAAAGGCGAGAAGCCGGCCGATCTCCCGGTGCAATCGCCGACCACTATCAAGCTGGTCATCAACCTCAAGACTGCCACAGCACTCGGCCTCACCGTACCGCCATCGTTGCTTAGCCGTGCCGACGACGTGATCGAATAGTCAGCGCTCCATGTCTGCTTTTGGCATACCGGATCGAATTCGAGATAATCGGACATCTGGATCGCTCTTATTCAGCCTACCAGCAGTCAGGTCTGCCTGAAAGCGAGCACCGTTCGACGGATACACCGCGTCGATATTTGGTGTACAGGGGACCCGTGCAGTCCGAAATCGGCAACTGCGACTTCGTCCGTTGTTTCTCCTGGGTTCGTTGATCTCTCACCGGGGAAGTCACCGACCTTATTCTCTATACGTTCAAAAATTCTCTATAGTTCAAAACTCGCTTTTGGCGAAGCGCCAGCACGTCAAAGCAAAGCTTGTTGTGATCGGTTTTGCTCCTGCGATACGATCCAAGCACGACGTACTGGCGGCCAGAGGTCAGGGAGGAAAGCATGGGCGAATTCGGTGCAGGCGACACTTATCGGTGGTACAGATCGCTCAACTGGACGCAATGGAAAGCATTGATCGCATCCAACCTGGGGTGGACGTTCGATGGTTTCGAGGTGTTCGCCCTCATTCTCACCGTCGGCGCCGCGTTGCATGAGCTTCTCGACGCCTCCGAATATCGGCTCATCCCCTTCTATGCCGGGGCAGTGATTGCAATCACGGTGTTCGGTTGGGGCACCGGCGGTCTCTTAGGTGGCATTCTTGCCGACTATATCGGTCGCAAACGATCGATGACTCTTACGATCCTCGCGTATTCCGCGCTGACAGGCTTGAGCGCGCTGTCCTGGAATTGGTGGTCATTCGCTGTGTTTCGCTTTCTGGTCGGGCTCGCGATCGGCTCGGAATGGGCTACGGGCGCATCGATCACGGCTGAGCTTTGGCCGGACCACGCCCGCGGCAAAGGCGGCGCCTTTCTGCAAGCGGGTTACCCGATCGGCAGCATTCTGGCCTCAGGCGTCTGGGTGGCGATCGGCACACTTGGTCCCGATGCATGGCGCTATATGTATCTGGTCGGCGTTCTGCCGGCGCTCGTAGCGTTTTGGATCAGGCGCAATATTCCGGAATCGCCGCGCTGGGAGCGATCGAACAGGCAGCGGCGCGCCGCGTACGATCGCAGGCGGCAGGGCGAAGTGCTGCAAGGCGAAGACGCTGCGATCGTGCGCTTTACGCTTGTTGACATGTTCGCCGAACCTGCCGTCCGCTCACGTTTGATTTTGACGTTCCTGATGTCGTTGTCGGTGACGATCGGTTATTGGGGCGTCTCAAGCTTTGTTCCGAGCTATGTCGGATCGGTTGCCACCGCCGCGGGGCTTGCCGCGCAGCGGTGGGTGGGATTGGCTGGGCTGGTGCAAAACATTGGCGCTTTGATCGGTTTCATCAGCTTCGGCTTTCTCGCCGATGCGGCCGGCCGCAGGCCGACGACGTTCTTATACTATCTGATGAGCCTTATCCTGACCCCGATCGTCTATCTGTGGGTACAGGACATTCATCTGTTGCTGCTTGTCTTTGCCGTTTACGGTTTTTTCGTCCAGGGCGTCTTCTCGTGGACCGCGGTATGGCTGCCGGAACTCTTTCCGACGCGCATGCGCGCGACAGCCGCCGGCTTTATCTTCAACACTCCGCGGCTGATCTCGGCGATTGCGCCGTTGTTCGCCGGCACCTTGATTGTCGGTCTCGGCGGTTACGGCAAAGCGGCCACCATTATCGGCTTGTTTTATGCCCTCGGGCTGTTCGCTGTGCCGTTCCTACCCGAGACGAAGGGAATACCGCTACCGGAAGCCGACACGCTGTCGCTGCCTCAAGAACCAATCCGCAAAACGGCCTGATCAAGGGCAACGCCGAAGTGACGAGTGCCGCATGTATCACGATCTGCGCGAGTTCATCGGTCTGGTGGAGAAGCTCGGTGCTTTACGGCGGATCCCCGATGCCGATCCGCAGTTTGAGATCGGTGGGATCACCGAGGTCGCCGCCGGTTTGCCGGAATGTCCGGCATTGCTATTCGAACAGATCAAGGGGTTCGCGCCAGGCGTTCGAATCTTCACAAACGCGACGACTACGCCGCAGCGGGCGGCGCTCGCGCTTGGCATTGATCCGGGCCTGCGGCCGCTCGATGCACTCAAGGAATGGATGAAGAAACGGCAGACGCTCACGCCGTGCGCGCCTATTGCAATATCATCTGCTCCGTTTCTTGAAAACTCTCTGCGTCACAGTGATGTCGATCTAGCGAAGCTGCCCGCTCCGCATTGGCATCGCAAAGACGGCGGGCCGTTCATCGGCTCCGGTTCGCTTGTAGTCATGCGCGATCCCGAGCACGGGTGGGTAAACGCCTCAATTTACCGAGTGCAGGTGCACGGTCGAACGAAGGTCACGGTCCAATTCGATCATGAGGGTCGACATGGGGCAATCATCACAAAAAAATACTGGGATAAAGGTCAATCTTGTCCGGCTGCAGTAGTGAATGGCGAAGATCCTGCCCTCTTTGTCGCCGGATTCGAGTATTTGCCAACGGGCCAGTCTGAATATGATTTTGCTGGAGCAATCAGAGGCGCGCCGATTGAAGTCGTGTCCGGACCGGTGACCAATCTGCCGCTCCCGGCCCACGCCGAAATCATTTTGGAGGGCGAGATATTGCCGGGTTCCCAAGAAAGCCTGCTCGAAGGCCCGTTCGGCGAATTCACCGGCTACTACGCCGGTGACAAACGGCCGTGCCCAGTGATGGACGTAAAGGCTATTCACTTTCGCAACGATCCGATCCTGCTCGGCTCCCCGCCGATGAAGCCACCGGGCTTCCATTTCGGCCTGCCCTTACGTGCTGCAACTGTCTGGAGTAATCTCGATGCTGTCGGGGTAACGGACGTTGTGGGTGTTTGGCAGCATGTAGCCCAACTGATGACCGTGGTCGCGATCAGGCAGCGTTATGCTGGGCACGCGAAGCGGGCAGGACTAGTGGCAGCAGCGAATAGTTACATGGCACGCCTGATTGTGGTGGTAGATCATGACGTTGACCCTTCCAATCTAAATGATGTTCTGTGGGCGGTGACCACTCGCTGTGAGCCATCAGAGCAGATTGATATCGTGCGCGACGCTTGGAGTTCGGCCCTTGATCCGCGCATACCGGCCGAGAAAAAAATGGCGGGAACCACTTCCCACTCGAAAGCGATCGTCGACGCCTGCTGCCCATTCGCGTGGAGAGATGAATATCCGCCTACCTCATCGCTCACTGAAGAGGAGGCGCGGACGATCGAGTCAAAGTGGGGAGCGGTGTTAAAGTACTCCACGTGATTGGCATGTCCACGCGCCTGCACAAAAAGTCTGTATTTTGCACATAAAGCTCTCCCCTCATGGGGCTTTATGTGCAAAGCCCCTTCAACGAGTGGGATCGCCACGGCACCTGTTCAGGCCAGACGCCGCGCGCCTATTTCGGGACGGTGCGCAAGGCCCGCGCGGCGGTAAAAATCCCACCCGACTATGCTGATGTCCAACAGCAACTCAGCGTTACGCCGCGCGATGTCGAGGAAGCGTTCATCAGCGCCAATCCCGGTTTGTCGCCAGGCGCGATTGCGATCGGTTGCGCTCGCAAGCGCTTAACCGAAGTGCGACTTTGTCTTTCTAAGGATGATTGCCCAAGCGGTCACTAAGCGCAGCTGCCGACGCGACCAACTCGTCATGCCACCGACGCGCGGCGAGTAGCGCGACCGACGCTCCAGCGATGTCCGCTTTTGAGGGTAAAGCGGACATCGGGCGGAAGCACTTCAATGTCCGCTTTTGACCCAAAGCAGACACGGCTTAGCAAGGGACGCGGGTGACGCACACTGATGCGCTAGGAGGAGAAAGAGGATAGGATTGAGCTGGCTGAGGGGCTTCCCATAAGGGAGTTCCGAGATGTGTGACTACAGCCTTCACAGCATCAAATCTCGCCCTGCGAAAGTTGGCGACAAGCTGACGACGCGAGACTTTGGTACGGGCACGCGAGGATTTGCGCCGTCAGAAGATGCGAGCGTCGCGGTCTGCGTTCGACCAGGAACCGAGTTGTCTTTTGTTCGCGAGGTTACGTGCCAATCGATTGGTATGTCGGGTTGGCGGGATAAGATCATCAAGCACAAGACGGCGATCTTTCGGCAAATCAATAAAGAACGGGTCGTCACCCACTCACGATGCACTGGAATTTCCGGACGGCCAGATCGTGCTCCTGACATGTCTGAGAGAAGATCAAGAGGCTACGGTTCTTCAGTTGTCGGCCGCGCCAAGGAACGCCGTAGAATCTGAAGCCCAGCGGCGCGCAGCCTATGTGGGCTAAATTTGAATACGGTGGCTGTCCTAATGCGGGCGGTCATTCCTACATTACATCAAGCACACGAAATTATTCAGGAGAGATGCCATGCCAATCTACATCTCACGTGGTTGTTTCACTTCAGCCGCTGTCAAAGGCATGCTGGCAAAGCCAGAAAATCGTGAGGAAGCGGTTGCTAAACTCTTCAAGAGTGTTGGAGGTAGGCTCATCGGGTGGTACCTGACCTTCGGCCACCATGATTGGATGGCGATTGGTGAATTCCCGGACGAGAAAGCGGCGGCTTCCGCGATCCTGGCTGCCGCCGGCGGCGGTAGTCTGTCTGACATCGAAACGACTGTCGCTATGAGCGCACAGGATGCTCACGCAACGTTCCAGGCTGCCGCAAAGGCAGCGAAGGACTTTCGGAGCGCCGGGCGTTCGTAGGCTCGGACGAGACTTCAATCTGAATTTGGCACTTAGCGGACACGCCAGTCGCGCTCCGCAATGTCTGCTAATGGCACAAAGCGGACATCCCAACGCGGCCGATGAATGTCCGCTTTCGGGGGTAAAGCGGACATCGATTACTGCGCGCCATCAGCGCCGTGCGCCGGTGACCGTCGCGAGTAGCGCTTTTATCTCCTGCTGCGGATCGGCCGCCCGCATCACGCCACCCATCACCGCGATGCCGGCCGGACCTAGCGCAAGCACCTCAGCCGCACACGTTACATTGAGGCCGCCAATAGCGAGGATGGGGACATGCGCCGCAGCAGCGATCTCCGCAAGCCCTTTGCGGCCAATCTCGGGACCATAGCCAGGTTTGCTCGCAGTCTCGAACGCCGGTCCCGCGATCGCATAATCGAGAACGCCAGGATCGATCGCCTCGGCTTCGGTGACGGTGTGGATCGACACGCCGATGAGCTTGTCGGTTCCTAATAACTCACGCGCAACGATCGGATTGCTTCGCGCGGACAGGTGCACTCCATCAGCCTTCGCCGCCTTTGCCAGCGCAGCTTCACCATGTAGCGACACGCAAGCGCCGTGGCGCCAGGCAATCGGCAGCAACGTTCGGACCAGCGCGATCTGATCGCCCTCGGACAGATCCTTCTCTCGCACGCTGATCCAGCGGCAGCCGCCTGTGATCGCGCGTGCCACTATTTCGACCAACGGCCACCGTGCCTGTCGGCGGTCGGTGACAAGCAAAAGCGGCGGTTCTGGAAGCTTCACGTCCCGACGAGACCGAATTGTGGGCTGGATGGCTCCGCATGTGCGATCTTTGGGATCCGTCCGGCAAGCCGGGACCAGCGGCCGGCCTCGACCGCGGCACGCATGCTCGTCGCCATCATGACCGGGTTCCGCGCCTTCGACACCGCGGTGTTGAGGAGTACAGCGGAGCATCCAAGCTCCATCGCAATCGCGGCATCAGAAGCGGTGCCAATGCCGGCGTCGAGTACCACAGGCACGGGCGAACGTGCACAGATGATCTCGATCACGTGTTGATTACAGATGCCAAGCCCGGAACCGATGGGGGAACCAAGCGGCATTACGGCGACCGCGCCCGCATCGGCTAATTTGCGACAGACAACCGGGTCCTCGGTGCAATAGGGCAGTACGACGAAGCCTTTCGATACCAACGTCTCGGTCGCGCGCACGAGCTCTTCGGTATCCGGGTAGAGCAGCTCGCGGTCGCCAATGACTTCGAGTTTGATCCAGTTGGTGTCGAGGGCCTCGCGTGCGAGCTCGGCAGTGAAGACAGCATCCTTCGCAGTCTGGCATCCGGCGGTATTGGGCAGGAACTGGATGTGCTTAGGAATGAGATTGAGCAGGCTCTCGTCATCGCCTGCGAGGCTGATGCGCCGAATAGAGGCCGTTACCATTTCCGTACCGCTTGCGGTGAGCGCGTCGAGCATCACCTGCCGATTCGGATAGCCGGCAGTGCCAAGGAAGAGACGTGATTTGAATTCACGGCCAGCAATCACGAGGGGATCAGACATCCGCGTCACTCCGGTTAGCCACCCTGCATCGCCCGCACAATCTCGACACTGTCGCCAGAACTGAGCGCTGTCTCACCCCATGCCGAGCGTGGAACGACCGAGCCGTTGAGCGCGACTGCAATGCCCCGCTGACCCATTTCGATAGCTTGCTCTGCCAGGAGTTCGGCGATAGTCGCTGCAGTGGCGGATACGTCCTGCCCATTCACTCGTATCTCCAATGCCTGTCCCATATTCGCGTACCTATTCCTTTCCTCGACCTATTCTGCAGCTTGTGCGGGTGCGAACCGCTCGAAGCCAAACGGCCGAATGGCCGAGTCCAAGGCACCTTCGAGCACCAAGCGCGCAATCGAGTCAGCAGTCACGGGTGCGAGCAAAATCCCGTTGCGATGATGGCCCGTCGCATAAATGACGCCCTCGGCCGGTCCGCAGCCGAGAATGGGCGCGTCATCACGACTGCCAGGACGGTGGCCGACCCACATTTCCTCGATCGGCAATTCCTCGACAGACGGCACCGCTCTCCACGCCGCCTCCAGCAGCGTTAGGAGGCCGCCAGCTGTTAGCGAGGTATCAAACGCCTTCTCCTCAACGGTAGCGCCGACAACGAGACGTCCGTCGCGGCGCGGCACCAAATAGACGCCCGGCGCCCAGACAACGTGATTGAGCAACGGTGAAGCGGAATCCATGCGCAGCGCGAGCATCTGGCCCTTGATCGGTCGAACCGGCGGCCGTAGCTCGTGCGGGAGTCCTGCAATGCCACGGGACCAAGCGCCGGCCGCCAACACCACTACGTCGGCCAAGACCTTCCTTTCGTCGGCAAGAATAATTCCGTCCGCGTGACCGCCGGTGATCGAGATTTCCTGGACCAGCATGTGTTCGCGGACAATCGCACCCTTGCCCTCGGCTGCAATGCGCAATGCGGAAGCAAGCTTGCGGTTATCAACCTGGTGGTCTTCTGGGCTCCACACAGCTCCGGCTAGCTTGCCTGCAAGATGCGGCTCGCGCTGTCGTGTCTCAGCGGGCGTGATCCATTGCAGCGGTAGGCCGAGCTTGTGCTGAAAAACAAGTTGGTGGTGAAGGCGCGCCTGATCGTCCGCAGTTAAGGCCAAAACAAACGTGCCCTCGGTACGCAGTTCTACGTCGATGCCGGACGCTTGCAGGAGTTCCGCCGCGAACGACGGCCAGCGTGCTTGGCTCTCGCGACCTAGCGCGATAAGAGCCTCCTCTCCCGGCTCGGCTTCCACACAGGCGGCAAGCATTCCGGCGGCCGCGTGAGTTGCGCCGGCACCAGCCGCGCCGCGATCAAAGACCTCGACAAAAGCGCCGCGCGACGCGAGCCGCCAAGCAATACCGAGCCCAACGACGCCACCGCCAATGATGGCGACCTTTGGTTTGCCGATGCGCGGGAAGCGATCCGTCACGACGCGGCTCCCTTCGCTGGAATGACCCAGACAGGTTCTACGGGTTTGATCTCAGCCGCGAACACCGCGGCACCCCGGGCCGTCTGTAAGAATGATGGGAATTTGTGCGCCATTTTACAAGCGCAACACGGGAGAGCAGGTCCGTTGTAGGGAAGCTAAGGGGCAGGCCGCGAAAGTTACGGTAGTTTCGGGGCCCACCAATAATTTGATTTTGAGATGGGCGGAATGTCCGCTTTTGGGGGTAAAGCGGACATCAGTCGCACGTTCCCCCAAATGTCTGCTTTTGACCCAAAGGCGACATCGGCGGACACGATCAACTTCCCCAGGCGGGGCAAGCACAAAGCGGCGGGCGTTTCTTTGGATACTCGGTTGGGCAGTGCCACATAACATGACAACGCCCACAACCATAATTGGACAGGCCACGATCGCCGCTCTATCCATTCGGCGAACCTATTAAGCGATTAACGCGAGCCCAACATGACTGACACACCTGTGTACACGCCGCCGGAAGTCTGGGTCTGGGAGAAGGATGACAGTCCCAAGTGGCGCTATAGCAATATTAATCGTCCTATCGCCGGCGCGACGCATGAGAAGGTGTTGGCGCGCGGAAAGCATCCGCTTCAGCTCTATTCATTGGCGACGCCTAACGGCGTCAAGGTTACGATTATGCTGGAGGAATTGCTGGCCACCGGTCAGAGCGAAGCGGAATATGACGCTTGGCTGATCCGGATCGGTGAGGGCAACCAGTTTGGTAGTGGATTTGTCGGGGTGAACCCGAATTCCAAAATCCCGGCGCTCATGGACTATAGCGAGCAGACGCCGCGACGCGTGTTCGAATCTGGCGCGATCCTGCTCTACCTGGCGGATAAATTTAGCGCCTTCCTACCAAACGATCGCGGCAAGCGCACTGAGGCGCTGAACTGGCTATTTTGGCAGATGGGTTCAACGCCCTATCTCGGCGGTGGCTTTGGGCATTTCTACGCCTATGCTCCGGTGAAGATCAAATACGCCATCGACCGTTTTTCAATGGAGGTGAAACGCCAGCTCGACGTGCTCGACCGGCAGCTTGCGGACAATCAATTCATCGCCGGCGACGAATATACGATCGCCGATATGGCGATCTGGCCGTGGTACGGCAACGGCATGTTGAACGGCGCCTCCTACAACGACCCGCGCACGTTCCTGCAAACGCACGAGTATAAAAACCTGACACGCTGGACGAAAGAAATCGGTGAGCGCCCGGCCGTCAAGCGCGGGCGAATGGTCAACCGCACCAGCGGGCCGCCTGAAGAACAATTGCACGAGCGCCATGACGCCAGCGATTTCGAGACCAAAACGCAGGACAAGATCGGCGCGCACGGGTAACCAATAGTAATCTTAATAAATCAAACCGATGATGCGATGTTCGCTACTTAGCGGACATTCCAGTCGCTCTCAGCGATGTCCGCTTTCGGGGGTAAGCGGACATTGGTTGGAGATGCCGCGATGTTTGCTTTTGACCCAAAGCGGACATCAGCCATTTTGCTGTTGTGCACTGCATTGTCGTCGTTCGATGATGTGTTAACGTCCTCGGCGTGAGGGGTGCGTAAATGACTCCATGCGGGGCGAGCCGGGAGGCGTTTGCCCCGGCCATAACATCCCGATCACGGGGGTCGCCGGCTGCTGTGCGCGTGCGCCGACCGGCAAAGTGGCTGCCGTGCTGGCAAGACCGGCGATGAAATCACGTCGCCTCATGGGCGGTGCCGTTCATGATCTGAACAACAGGATCGCAATCGGCGATCTTTGATCGAGGTCAAAGCAACACAGCCCGAGACGGGAAATCATTCAAAACTTAAGGCGTGAGGGGTCGATGTTTGGAGCGCCTTATGAAAGTGGAGAGGTTTGGCTACACAAGGACCGAGAGACTTGCAGGTAACCGCGAAGGATGGCGAGCTTTGTGGCTCGCAATCGCGGGGGTTATGGCCATTATGCTGGCATGGAATGTGCTCATACTGAGCTTGAACGGTGTCTCGTATTGAGTTGCAACGAGTAGGCCCGCTACTGGAAAGAAAAAGGCCACCCCTATGTGTGGCCTAGGTCTTTTAGGAGGAAAATCACCACGCCATTACTGACGCAGCGCATAAGCCCACCACGAGGTCGCAATCGGCGTCTTTGATCGAGGACGACGAGGTCAGCATCTTGAGCTGTTGCAATAGGCAGGGGTCTGCTGCGCCTGAATGACGGCTGCCCGGACGGCCAACACCGCAAAGCCTACCGCAAATAACATCAATAACGTTCTCATGGTGATCCACCGCATCCGCCTGTCCGGCCGCGTCGGCGGCCGACCGCGATAGCGTCACGGTCGTCAAAAAGCTTTCAGGCGGGAACCAATTCCATCCCTTTACGTTTGTTAGTTTGGATGGGTGGGGGTTTTACCTTTTATCGCCCCTTCAGTCTTGGATGCGCAAGCTAGGCGCTCCCACCTAATGCCCGTTTAGGGGGTGATAAGGGTTGCGCGCGTAGAGTAGGCCGTGACGGTTAGCTCGTCATGCCAGGGGGAATATCATCATGAAAGCACTCGCTCTACTGACGGCAGCAGCGGTGACTCTTTTTAGCGTCGCCGCCTCTGCACAAACCTACGGAGTACCGTACGGCAAGGGTAAAGCCCCGCCGCCGCCGGTTGTCACCAAAGGCTAGCCAAGGAATGGAGGGATCGGCCGCCGTGTTGGTCCCTTTATCTTTCGCGGTTCAGCAATCAAATGTATCACCCGACGCGTCGCGCATTCGTCTCGCTGATACCCGGCGCCTTGGCGCTGTCGGGTTGCGTAACAACGCAGTCCCAGTCGCGCTCTAATACGGGCCCAGCTTATCGAGTCGTTGAGTATCAGAGCGGGCAAAAACCCGGCACCATCATCGTCGATCCGGGCAATCATTTTCTGTATTCGGTGCAGGATGCCCGGCAAGCCTTGCAATACGAAGTTGGGGTCGGCAAGGAAGGCTACGGGTGGTCAGGCGTTGCGACCGTACGCGACAAGAAGGAATGGCCAGACTGGTATCCGACGGCGGATATTCTGCAGCGCAAGCCCGAAATCAGGCAGTATATGGTCCAGCTGCAAAACGGTAGCGGCATGCACGGCGGACCTGACAATCCGCTCGGCGCCCGGGCGCTGTACCTCTGGCAGGGTAACGCCGATACGCTTTATCGCATCCACGGCACCAATGAACCGGAAAGCATCGGGCGCAACGTTTCATCAGGCTGCATTCGCATGAGGAACGAATCCGCGGTCGACCTCTACGACCGCACACCAATCGGAACCAAAGTCATCGTGCTGGCCACGCGTTCAGTCGGCGCGTAAGAGCCCTCTTACAAAAAGCTGCTGGGCAGCCGTCTGCTTTAGCCAAACTGCGCGTGGCCGCATCCGCCTGTCTGCCCGCGTCGTGACCGACGGCAAAAATTTGACTCACCAAGCGGGCCCGTAGGGGCGGACAAGGGCATGCGGGGCTGAGTGGCAAGTTGTAAAGTTCAAAATCTGGGTTTTTTGGTCAGTGTGGCCCCCTACGGGGGATGACCATTTACAATTAGCGTGCGGACGCTGCGCGGAAAGCATGTCCGCTTTCGGGGGTAAAGCGGACATCGGTCGGACACCGCGTCCAATCCGGTTCGTAATTGAGCCGAGGATCCGGCGGCCGAAAGTGACACCTCCGTGACATCGGCCATGTTTTCAAATTCGCGTTGTCGAGCTTGGATACTTGATCTGAGTCAAATCCAAAGTCGTTGTATTTAGGATTGAATGCATGGGTTGCGCCGAATAGCCGCCTCGCGTGCGTCGCCGCGTTCAGTCGTCGTGCGATGGATCAGACCAACAGTCCTCTCGTCGGAGGTCAGGGCCAATGAGTCCTGTCATCATTACCCTGCTCGTGGTCCTGGGCGTCGGGCTGCTGCTCGCGCTCTGGCTCATGGGCATCTACAACGGGCTGGTGGTCGCCAGGAACCGCTTCGAGAACGCCTTCGCCCAGATCGACGTGCAGCTCAAACGCCGCTACGAGCTGATTCCGAATCTGGTCGAAGCGGTCAAGGGCTACATGGGCCACGAGAGGGAGACGCTCGACGCCGTCATCAAGGCCCGCAACAGCGCGATGGCGGCCGAGCGGAAAGTTGCCGCCAACCCCAGCGACCCGGCAGCCATGGGGGAGCTTAACCAGGCCGAGGTCCAGCTGGGCGGCACCCTGGGCCGGCTCTTTGCCCTGTCCGAGGCGTACCCGGACCTCAAGGCCAACCAGAACATGCTCGCCCTGCAGGAGGAGCTGACCGCGACCGAGAACAAGATCAGCTTCGCCCGGCAAGCGTTCAACGACGCCGCCACCAACTACAACATCCGGCGCCAGGTCTTCCCGGCCGTCAAGGTGGCAGGCATGTTCGGCTTCAAGCAGGCGGCGCTGCTCGAAACCGCAGAGACCGAACGCGCAGCGCCCAAGGTGTCGTTCCAGTAACCCAGAACCGCCACCGCTCTGTGCGTCCATGCTCCCGGTTCCATGATCCCAAAGCCGCTCTGACCATGGCCACCAATTTCTTTCAGCAGCAAGATTCGGCCCGACGCAAGACCTTCCAGCTGGTGGTCTATTTCGTCCTGGCGATCCTGATTCTGATCGCCCTGGTGTACGGGCTGTTGCTCGCGCTCGATAGCGCCCGCGAGCCGGCGTCCTGGTGGCAGCCGGAGCTGCTCCTGCTCGCCGCGCTGGGGGTGGGCCTTGTGGTCGGCGGTACCAGCGCGTTCAAGGTGGCCCAGCTCTCCTCCGGCGGCCAGGCCGTCGCCCTGATGATGGGCGGTGAGGAGGTGCCCGGCACGACCACCGACTCGCGGCAGAAGCGGCTGCTCAACGTCGTCGAGGAGATGGCCCTCGCCGCGGGAGTGCCGGTGCCTCCCGTCTATGTTCTGGAGGAGCCCGGCATCAATGCCTTCGCGGCAGGCTACGCCCCTGGCGATGCCGTGGTCGCCGTCTCCCAGGGCTGCCTCAACTACTTGACCCGCGACGAGCTGCAGGGCGTGGTGGCCCACGAGTTCAGCCACATCCTCAACGGCGACATGCGGCTCAACGTCCGGCTGATCGGCCTGATCTTTGGGATTATGGCGTTGTCCATCATCGGCCGCATGCTCATGCTCACGTCCGGCGGACGCTCGTCGGGAAGGAATGATTCCCGTGGCGGCCTGATGCTGCTGGGCCTGGGCGTGTTTGTGCTGGGCCTGGTAGGAGCGTTCTTCGGTCGGCTGATCATGGCGGCGGTGTCTCGGCAGCGCGAATACCTGGCCGACGCCAGCGCCGTCCAGTTCACGCGCAACTCCGACGGTATTGGCGGGGCGCTCAAGAAGATCGGCGGGCTGGCCGAGGGGTCGCGCATCGCCAACCCCCAAGCCGCCGAGGTCGGTCACATGTTTTTCGCCAACGCCTTAGGCGGCGGGGGGCTTGCCGGACTGCTGGCCACCCACCCGCCCCTCGTAGAGCGCATCCGCCGGCTCGATCCCCAGTTCGACGGCCAATTCCCGGAGGTGCGGCCGGTTGGTCTCGATCGAGCAGAACTCGAAGGCCCCTGGGGCCGCGTCCCGCCGGTCGCTGGGATGCCGAGGTTACCGGGACTGCCGCAGGTGCCGCTGCCGGTCTTGCGGTTCGCCGATGAAACGGCGTCCCGGATCGGCCACGTCGATCCGGAAGAAATTGGCTACGCCCAGGCGCTGCACGACGGCATGCCCGATGTGCTCCGGGTCGCCGCCCAGGAGCCGTTCAGTGCTCGCGCCCTAGTCTACGGCCTTCTCCTGGACCCGCGGGCGGACCTGCGGGACCTCCAGCTGACCCGGCTGAAGGCCGGGGTTGAGCCGCAGGACTTCGCCGAAACCTTGCGGCTGGTCGCCCCTGTCCAGGCCCTGCCGGACACGCACCGGCTGCCCCTCCTGGACCTGGCCATGCCAGCCCTGCGGCAGATGTCGCCCCGACAGCACCGGGCTTTCCGCGCCCAGGTCGAAGTGCTCATGATCGCCGACCAGCGGCTAAGTCTGTTCGAGTACACCCTCCGCTGTGTGCTGCATCGCCATCTCGACGCCCAGTTCCTGCCGCGGCGTCAGACGCGACCGGTGCACAACTCGCTGAAAAAACTGGCGCACCCGGTGGCGATGGTGTTGGCGCTATTGGCGTGGGAAGGCCAGCCGGAACCCGACCGGGCCGCCCGGGCTTTCGATGCGGGCATGCGCGGTTACATCGGCGACGACAACACCCACCGCTTGCCGCCCCGCGAGGAATGCTCCCTCGCCGAGTTCGACGCGGCGCTGCAAACGCTCAATCAATCCGTCCCGGCCATCAAGCGCCGGGTCGTCGTCGCCTGCACGGCCTGCATCCTGGCGAACCAGCAGGTCACCGTCCGCGAAGCGGAGCTGCTCCGCGCCATTTGCGATACGCTCGACTGCCCGCTACCGCCGCTGGTCGTGGGTGAAGCGGAAGATTTCCAAAAATGATCGCTCATCACGGCATCGAGAGATTTTCCACATGATCGACACGCACACCGTCAAGATGCTCGCCCAGTACAAGGCCTGGGCGGACAAGGTGATGTTCGATGGCGTCGCCGCCCTGCCGCCGGGCGAGGCCGAGAAAGAGCGCAAGACTCTCTTCAAGAGCATCATCGGCACGCTCAACCACATCTATGTCGTCGACCTGATCTGGCAGGCGCATCTCGAACGCCGCGAGCACGGCTTCTGCGCGCGCAACCTCATGCTGCATTCAGAATTGCCGAGGCTCTGGGCTGCACAGCAGAAGATAAACAATTGGTTCATAGACTGGGCCGCAGCGCAGAGCCAGGCGTCGCTTGACGAGGACGTGCCCTTCACCTTCGTCAACGGTACTCATGCGTCGATGAGGCGCGGTGAGATGTTCCTCCATCTCTTGACCCACAGCTCGTACCACCGCGGGTGGGTGGCGGAGATGTTTCTTGAGGCAGGTGCGCGACCGCCGCAGCCCGATCTCTCAGTTTTCCTTTGCGAGGCGCCGCGGGATTGGCGCGCGTCTATCTGAAAGACCCCCAGCTTTACTTGGCGCGGCCGACGAGGTGATCGAATAAGCCACGATGGAGGCCAACCCATAGATCAGATTAAGTGCTGGGTTCAGATTAAGTGCTGGGTTCAGATTAAGTGCTAGCTAGATGCATGTAAGGCGCGTTGGTCAGTCCAGGCTCATACACCTCGCGCATCGCGCACGGCCTGAGCAACTTTCGTCGCCTGCGACACTCGTCCGATCTTTGCGCCTTCAATGATCGTTTTTCGGCGCGGGCTCAAACGTGGGACCATGTCTTCGCTCGCGGTAGGTCCGGCAGACGGATAAGGAATGAAGTTCGCAGCTCGATGCAAGGCGAGAGCCTGTCGAGCCGCTTCGACATGTGCGGTCCGAGCCGCTAAGTTATGAAGACGCTCGAGCTCCTTGTTCACCCGCTTCAGCGCCGCGGCGAAGACCTGTTTGCGTTGTGATGGCCGCTCGGCGGTTCCAGGAAAGCTTGCTCCCCGTCCCCCGCTTTTTCCGCGCGCTTCTCGCCGTTTTTGTCGACTCAGCGTTTGCTGCTTGTCGCGCATCTTGCGCAAACGGGATCGTATCGCCTCAAGCTCAGCTGGCTCGACCTCATATATTGTGGGATGGTGCGTAAAGCGGATTGTCTCGTATTCGTCGTGGCTGAGGATGCTGCGTTCGAACTTACACGGGACCGACATTCCGTTCCTCCATTCGGTTCTCGGAGCTCACGTAAAAAAGGAGGACTAACATTTTCGCTTACGTGGTGCTTTCGTTCCAGCTTCCACAGCACCCGCAAGATAATTGATCTTCGTGCCCCTGTATTAGCGGTACCGGATAAACCACCAAGCTATTACACCGACAATGACTATTCCCATAAGCCGTTTGTCACTCATGTGCCCCTCCCTGCGGAAGCGGGTCTACAATATTAGTAATATCAGTAATGCCGGCTGTCGTCTTTCAGACCGCGAATATGGGCCGGATCAGATCTCGGGCCGACGACGGCGGCTTGATCTCTTATGGTCCCGACACTGTCAACCAGTGGCGGCGAGCTGCTTCTTACGTTGATCGTATCCTCAAAGGAGAGAAGCCGGCCGAATCTTCCGGTCCAAGCGCCGACGAAGTACGAGCTGATCGTTAATCTCAAGACGGCCAAGGCGCGCTTGGCTTGACGTTAGTAACATCGCTACTCGCTCGCGCCGACGAGGTGATCGACTAGATCGCAGTGTCCGCTTTTGGCACAAAGCGGACATCACATCCCCGCCGATCCATGTCCGCTTTTGGAGGTAAAGCGGACATTCGGTCCTGAGGATTGTTGCTACGCAAAATGACGCTCGAACCCCATTCCGCGGGTCGCAAATCCCTGGTGTAATCGCTCGAAGAGGCGTCTGATTTCCAATACGTCTGGTCCACAA
>Ga0306925_10002160_pt1 | contig 16750 bp, 13 predicted proteins | sample flu12Cox44000176_FD_203755 | JGI IMG/M metagenome (GOLD analysis project Ga0306925, IMG submission 203755) | Lab enrichment of tropical soil microbial communities from Luquillo Experimental Forest, Puerto Rico - flux8day.12C.oxic.44.000.176 (v2)... | ecosystem: Environmental > Terrestrial >... | reverse complement strand
GCGCCCACTTCGGCAGCGGCTGGCTGTGGCTGGTGTGGCGCGCCGGGACGCTGGAGCTGCTCACCACCAGCAACGCCGGTACACCGCTGGTACGCGGCGACGCCCCGCTGCTCGCGCTCGACCTGTGGGAGCACGCCTACTACCTCGATCACCAGAACCGGCGCAGCGCGTACGTCGACGCCTTCCTCGAGGAGCTGGTTAACTGGGACACTGCCAGCCAGGCGTTAGCCGAGCTCGGTGCCGGCGTGGCAACGCGCGTCGCGGCGCGAGCGCGCCCCGCCACCGAGCCAGTGGTGCGCGCGCGCGGTGGCCTCGGGACGCCCTGACTGACCTACAGGCTGCTCGCGACCCGCACGCGGTGCGGATGGTACGGCAGCACCTCCAGCACCTCGCCCTCCTTGAGCCTCTGCTGCACGCCTCGCCAGAAGCCCGCGGTCAGGATCTCCCCGTGCACCCGCAGCAGCGCCGCCCGCTGCTCGTCGCTGAAGCCGAGGAAATTGAGGAAGGTTTCGGGAAAGATATCGTTCTCGGCGACGTAGAACCAGGCCTCGCCGCGCAGCTCGTCCTCCTCGTGCGTCACCGGTGGCACGTCGCGGAAGTTGCAGTCCGTGACGCGGCACAGCTCATCGTAATCATAGAAGATCACCCGCCCGTGGCGGGTGACGCCGAAGTTCTTCAGCAGCAGGTCACCCGGGAAGATGTTGGTATAGGCGAGATCGCGGATGCATTGGCCGTAATCGAGTACCGCCCGCTCGGCCTCCGCGGCCGGGGAGTTGCGCACGTACAGATTGAGCGGGGTCATGCGCCGCTCGATGTAAAGATGGTCGAACACCAGGTCGACCCCATCCTCGTGGACGGTCCCGGCGGTTTCGCGGCGCAGCTCCTCGAGGAGCTCGGGTGCGAACCGCGCCAGCGGGAAGCGCAGCCGGCGGAACTCCTGCGCATCCACCAGCCGCCCGGCGCGATCGTGGATGAACACCAGGCGGTACTTGGCCATCACCTCCTCGCGCAGCACGGTCTTCGGGTAGGCAAAACGATCACGGATCACCTTGAAGACCACATCGAACGAGGGGAGCGTGAAACACACCATCACGAGGCCGCGCTCGCCCGCAGCGTGCACGAACAGGTCACTGGTGTGCTCGAGGTTGCGCATCAGCTCACGGTAGCGCTCGGTCTTGCCCTGGCGGGCGCGCCCGAGCACCGTGAACAGCTCGCTCACCGGCTTGCGTGGCATCAGCGATCTGAGGAACACGACCGCTTCGGCGACCCGCTCGAGATCGGCATGAAAATATGAGCGCGTGAAGCTGAAGACGATACTGACATCGTCCTCGGCGAGCATCACCGCATCCACCAGCACACCGCTGTCGGTGTTCTTCAGTGCTATCACCAGCGGCACGAGAAACCCGCGCCCGAGAACGCGCCCCACGATGTAGGCGCGCGACACCTGGTAGAACACCGCGCGGATCACCTCCACGCGCTCGACCGCGCGCCGCTCGCCGCGTGCCTGCAGGTAGCTGCGCAGCTCGTTGGCGACGTGCGCGATGCTCGTATCGAGGTCGCGCCACGGTGAGCGGAAGCGCACATCCCCGAGCAGGTCCTCGATGAGCAGCGCGAGCGAGCCGTGATTCGCGTAGGTGTTGGTGCCAACGGCCGAGTGGATGTCGGCGAGCGGATCGAGGCCGGTGGCGACGAACTCGATATCGGGTGCAACGCCGACCGTACCGAACAGCCGGCGACTGATCGAGCTGAAGAACGTCTTGGTGAACTCCGGATCGGGGAGCGCGACGATTTGCGTCGCGAATTCGCTGCGGATCTGCTGCCACAGGCTCCGCTCGGTCGCGCGCGCACCGAGTGCCAGGCGCAACGCCGCAACCGTCTGGTTCACGAAATGGTCGTACAGCTCGATGCGCTCGACGGCATCCCGCTGGCTGCCTCGCCAGTCGCGCGTATCGAAGCGCTGCGGCGCACGGCGGGTGATGACCCGGAACTCGGCGTTGTAGCGGGCAAAGGCGTCGACGATGTGCCGGGCGCACTCACGCGGGGAGGTGGGGGCGGCGGGCATGTCCATGCGGAGCGGCGCGCTCAGTCGAAATCGGTCGGCAGGGACGGGTCGATGCTGTGCTGGTGGAGTCGCTCGATCTGCGAGGCAAGCACCCGTCCGGTGGAGAGCGGCGGCAGCGCATGCACCGGGAAGAATTCCACCGCGTCGGTCTCCGTGCTCGTCGCCGGAGCACCACCGGTGAGCTCGCAGAGGAAGAACAGTTTGTAGATGTGATGCACACCCGGGGGATGCGGGTGGCGGTTCTTGTCGATGAGCGCGGCGAGTTTCACCGGGCGCGCACGGTAACCGGACTCCTCGTAGATCTCGCGTGCCACCGCCTCGGACGGTGCGTCGTTCACATCCACCCAGCCGCCCGGCAGCGTCCAGCGTCCGTCGGTGCGCTCGCGCACGAGCAGCACGCGCTCATCGACAAATACCCCGCCACGCACGTCCACCTTGGGAGTGGCATAGCCGCGTTCCTCCGCCCACAGGGCACGCGCGGCTTCCGCGGACACGTCGAACTCACTGGCAAGGAGCAGCGCCACGAGCTCGGTGAGCTGCGTGTAGCGCTCGCGGTCGAAGGGATCGCGCGTGAACGCCAGCCCGTTCTGCGCGATCGCCTGCACCTTGCGCGCCCACTCGAGGAGATTGCGCGGAGCCGCCGGGCTCATGCGCGGCGGGGCGGCTTCGCGGCGCCGGCGCGCTCGCTCACCCGCAGCACGAGTTTCAGTCCCGACCAGGTCTCATCCACCGCGCAGACCTTGACATCGACCAGCCCCAGCGGCAGCGCCAGCGCTCGCACCCCGTTCTCGCTGACGTCGGAGTCGACACCCGCCGTCTTCTTCGGCCAGCTCACCCAGATCACCGCATCAGCGCGCATCGCGCGACGTGCAACTGTCAGCTCCCGCCGCAGGGCGGTGGTGCGCGTTACGAACAGATGAATGAGATCGGTGCGACCATCGATGCGCCGCACGCGTTGCACACCCGCGGGTAACGGCTCCAGCAGCTGAGCGTAATTCTCCGGCGGGGCGCGCACGAACATCCGCGCCGCCGGGCGGAGGCCGAGCTTCCTGACGAGCGGTGTGCCCGAGTAGCCGCTCATGGGTGCGCTGGCGGGTGGTCCGGGTGCAGGCGGCGGCAGTGCCGTGTGCTACAGGTTGCGGATCAGCGCATCCGCGAAGGCGCTGGTCGAGACTTCCTGCGCACCCTCCATGAGACGGGCGAAATCGTAGGTCACGACCTTCTGCCCGATGGTGCGGTCCATGGCGGTGATGATCGCGTCCGCCGCCTCCAGCCAGCCGAGGTAACGGAACATCATTTCGCCCGAGAGGATCACCGAGCCGGGATTCACCTTGTCGAGGTTGGCGTACTTGGGTGCGGTGCCGTGCGTGGCCTCGAACACCGCGTGGCCCGTGAGGTAGTTGATGTTGCCGCCCGGGGCGATGCCGATGCCGCCGACTTGCGCGGCGAGCGCATCGGAGAGGTAATCGCCGTTGAGGTTGGTGGTGGCGATGACGTCGAACTCCTCCGGGCGCGTCAGCACCTGCTGCAGCGTGATGTCGGCAATCGCGTCCTTGACGATCACGCGGCCGGCCTTGCGCGCCGCATCCATCTCGGCGTTCGCCTGCTGCTCGCCCTTGCCCGCCTTGGTGCGCTCCCACTGCTCCCAGGTGTAGGTGCCGGCGGCGAACTCGCGCTCCGCGAGCTGATATCCCCAGTTGCGGAACGCACCCTCGGTGAACTTCTGGATGTTGCCCTTGTGGACCAGCGTGAGGCTCCGGCGCTTGTTGGTAATGGCGTAGGCGAGGGCGGCACGGATCAGCCGCTCCGAGCCTTCCTTGGATACCGGTTTGATGCCGATGCCGGAGGTCTCCGGGAAACGGATTCTGGCGTAAGCCTTGGGGAAGGCCTGGCGGAACAGCTCGAGAAATTTCTGATCATCGGCCGTGCCGTACTCGAATTCGATGCCGGCGTAGATGTCCTCGGTGTTCTCGCGGAAGATCACCATGTCGACCTTCTCCGGGTGCCGCACCGGCGAGGGCACGCCTTTGAACCAGCGCACCGGTCGCAGGCACACGTACAGATCGAGCATCTGCCGCAACGCCACGTTGAGCGAGCGGATCCCGCCACCGACCGGGGTAGTGAGCGGTCCCTTGATGGACACCAGGTACTCGCGACAGGCTGCGACTGTTTCATCGGGCAGCCAGGTGTTGAACAGCTTGTTGGATTTCTCGCCGGCGAACACCTCCAGCCAGTGGATGCGGCGCTTGCCGCCATACGCCCGCGCGACCGCTGCGTCCATCACCCGCACGCTCGCACGCCAGATGTCGGGGCCGGTGCCGTCGCCTTCGATGAAGGGGATGATCGGATTCTCCGGGACGCGCAGCTTGCCGTCCTGTATGGCGATCTTCGCGCCCTCGGGGGGCGGTGTGACCTTCAAGTTGGCGGCCGTGGACATGGGGATGCACTCCTAGCGGGGGAATTCCCGGCGCGTGGCGCGCCGGGCGCGGAATGCTAGCACAGGGCGTACCAGCGCGGCCGGGCGGGTACGTACCCGAGCGCGGCTGCGTATGAGAGACTGGCCAGCGGCCGACACCCGGGGGCGATAATGAAACGAGCAATGGATGTCCGACGCCATAGATATCAATAAGAGCAGGGGTGTGCCCGCTGCCCGGCGCTCGGTGCTGCGTCGGCTGCTGGCAGTCCGGCCGATCGACTCGGTCCCGGCGGGGAAATCACGCCTGAAGCAGGTGCTGAGCGCCCGCGCGCTCATCGCCATCGGCCTCGGCGCCACCATCGGTTCGGGCATCTTCGTGCTGACCGGTACGGTCGCCGCCAACCACTCCGGCCCGGCGATTACGCTCTCGCTGCTGATCGCTGCATTCGGCGGCGGATTGGCCGCCTTGTGTTACTCGGAGTTCGCCGCATTCCTGCCGGTGCCGGGAAGCGCCTACAGCTACACCTATGCGACGCTCGGCGAGGGGCTCGCCTGGTTCATCGGCTGGAACCTGCTGCTCGAATATGCCATCTCGGCATCGGCGGTCGCGGTGAGCTGGTCAGCTTACGTCGTGAGCCTGCTGTCCGATGTGCACATCCGTCTGCCGGCCGCGCTTGTGAATGCACCGCTCGGGGTCGATGCGCACGATCGTCTCATCGCCACCGGTGCAATCGTCAACGTGCCGGCGGTGCTGATCATCGCCGCCATGACCTGGCTGCTCTATGTCGGGGTCCGCTGGTCTGCCGGTGCCAACACCTTCATGGTGGGGCTCAAGGTTGCGATCATCATAATCATCGTGCTCGCCGGTCTCTCGTACGTGAATGCTGCTAACTGGCATCCGTACGTACCAGCCAATGCCGGCAGCTTCGGGCATTTCGGCTGGAGCGGCGTGCTGCAGGGGGCCGCGATCATCTTTTTCTCGTACGTGGGGTTCGACACCGCCTCGACGACGGCCCTCGAAGCGCGCAACCCGCAGCGCGATCTGCCGCTCGGCATCCTCGGCGCGCTGGTCATCTCCGCGGTGTTGTACGTGGCGATGGCAACCGTGCTCACCGGCATGGTGCCGTACCCCAAGCTCGACTCGGATGCGCCGGTGGCGGTGGCGCTCGATGCGCATCCGCAGCTGTCATGGCTGTCCTGGCTCCTCAAGGTCGGGGTGATTGCCGGCATGACTTCCGTGATCCTCACTTCGCTTCTCGGTCAACCGCGCATCCTGCTTTCCATGTCGGATGACGGCCTGCTGCCGCCGAGCGTCAGTCGTTGCCATCCGCGCTTCAAGACACCGCACGTCGCCACGGTCGTCACCGGGGTGTTCGCCGCGCTGATTGCCGCGGTCTTCCCGCTGGATGTGCTCGCGGATCTCATCTCGATCGGCATTCTGCTGGCGTTTGCAGTGGTGTGCGCCGGAGTGCTGGTGCTGCGCAAGACCAGGCCCGATGCCTACCGGCCATTCCGCGTGCCGTGGGCGCCGTTTACCTGCACGCTCGGTGCCCTGGTGTGCCTCGGTATGACACTCGCGCTGTCCAACGGCACCTGGATCCGGCTGGTGGTGTGGACCATCCTCGGGATGTCCATCTACGGGTTCTACGGATTCCGCCACAGCCGCCTGCGTCAATGACGCGCACTCTGGCGAGCACGCCGGCCGCGGACGGCTTCCGCATGCCAGGGGAGTTCGAGCCGCACGCCGGTTGCTGGATGCTCTGGCCGGAGCGGCCCGACATCTGGCGCGAAGCGGCCCGGCCCGCGCAGCTCGCCTTCGTACAGGTGGCGGTGGCAATTTCCCGGTTCGAGCCGGTTACCGTGGGAGTCTCCGCTTCGCACTACGCTGTCGCACGCGCGTTGCTTCCCGAGCAGGTGCGTGTGCTGGAGGTAGCGCACGACGATGCGTGGATGCGCGATGTGGGTCCCACCTGCGTGGTGAATGGCCGCGGGGCGGTGCGTGGCGTCGACTGGCACTTCAACGCGTGGGGCGGCCTCGGCGGCGGTTTGTACTTTCCCTGGGATCAGGATGATCTGGTCGCACGTAAGGTGCTCGAGACCGAGCATCTCGATCGCTACCGCGCGCCGATGGTGAACGAGGGCGGCGCCATACACGTGGACGGGCAGGGCACCGCGCTCGTTACCGAAGAGTGCCTGCTCAATCCCAATCGCAATCCGCGCTTCCAGCGCAGCGATCTCGAGCGGCAGCTGCGCGAGTACCTGGGGGTCAGCCGGATCATCTGGCTCGGCAAGGGCATAGTGAACGACGAGACTGGCGGCCACATCGACGACCTCGCCTGCTTCGTGCGCCCGGGAGTGGTATGCCTCACCTGGACCGATCGGCGGCGCGACCCGCAATACGCCGTTTCGTTGGATGCCTTCGAGCGCCTGCAGGAGGCGCGCGATGCCCGTGGCCGGCGTCTGAAGGTGATCCGGCTGCCGATGCCCGGACCTCTTTATATTCGGGCCCGCGAGGCCACCGGCATCGTTGCAAAAGAGGGCAGCCGGCCGCGCGTCGCCGGCGAGCGTCTGGCGGCGACCTATGTCAACTTCTACATCGCCAACGGCGGCATCGTCATGCCGCTGCTCGATGCTCGCACCGACGCTGTCGCCGCGACGCGACTGAAACGGCTGTTCCCCGGACGGCGCGTGGTCGGTGTGCCCTCACGCGAGATCCTCCTCGGGGGCGGCAATATCCACTGCATCACGCAGCAGATTCCCTCGGGAACGCGAAGCCGGTCACCCTCTGCGCGCTGAGAAAAGGCTTCGTTCCCCGCCTTCCGGTATCGTCGCAGTGATGCAGGGTTCACCAACGCGTCTGCACTGGCTGGGCGTAGTGTTGTTGGCAGCGCTTGCCCAGGGGCCTGCCGTGGGCGCCCCGTCCGCGGCGCCGGCGGCTTCGACCGTAGAGCGCATCATCGTCAGGCTGCGCACGACAACCGAGTCGGCAGCATACGAGCCGGCACCCGGGCGCGTCACGGCGCTTGCTGCGCGCCACGGGCTCGCGGTCGCCGAGGCACGCCACATCGTTGCCGGGATACACCTGCTGCGCGTCAGCGCGCGCGCCGGGGAGGGGAGCGCCCAGACCCTCGCGCGGCTGCGCGCCGATCCGGAGGTCGAGTACGCGGAGATCGACGAGCGGCGGCACGCGCTCGCGACGCCTGATGATTCGCTGTTCAACCAGCAGTGGTACCTGCAGAACGCGCAACCCTCGGCGGTCAACGCCGTGGCCGCCTGGGACCTGACGAGCGGGTCCCCGGGTGTCGTGATCGCCGATCTCGACACCGGTGTGCGCTTCGATCATCCCGATCTGCGCAACGCCAACGCCAACCGCTTGCTGCCGGGCTACAACATGATCGCCAACGTCACCGTCTCCAACGATGGCGATGGGCGCGACGCGGACGCCTCGGATCCTGGCGACTGGGTGACCGCTGCCGATGTGAAGACACCGCAGTTCACCGGCTGCACCGTGGGCAACAGCAGCTGGCACGGGACGCGCGTCGCGGGAATCCTCGGTGCCATCAGCAACAACCAGCAGGGCATCGCCGGCATGAGCTGGCAAGGCTGGACCGAACCGGTGCGGGCGCTTGGTAAGTGCGGCGGTTACGACTCCGACATCCTCGCCGCGATGGGTTGGGCCGCGGGCTTTTCCGTCTCCGGCGTGCCCACGAATCCCTACCCGGCGCGCATCATCAACATGAGCCTCGGCGCGCCCGGAGCCTGTCCACAGAGTTATCAGACCCTTATCGATCAGCTGGTCGGCACGGGCGTGCTGGTCGTGGTCGCGGCCGGCAACGAAGGCGGGCCCGTGGATACGCCGGCCAATTGCATCGGCGTGGCGGGCGTCGCCGGTCTGCGGCAGATCGGCACCAAGGTCGGCTACAGCAGCCTGGGTGCGGAGATCGCCTTGAGTGCACCGGCGGGCAACTGCGTCAACACCGGGGCAGGGCAACCCTGCCTGTTCTCGATCTTCACGACTACCAACACTGGCACCACCGTACCCGCGAGCAACACCTACACCGACGAATACAACTTCAACGTCGGCACCAGCTTCTCTGCACCGATTGTCGCGGGTATCGCCGGGCTGATGCTGGCGGTGAACGGCAACCTGACTCCCGACCAGCTCATCGCACGACTGCAGACGAGCAGCCAGCCCTTCCCGGTCAACACGGCCGTGCCGATGTGTCACGTGCCTGCCGGCTCGAGCGATCTGCAGACCAGTGAGTGCAACTGCACCGCCCAGACCTGCGGCGCGGGCATGGCAAATGCCCACGCCGCGGTGCTCGAGGCGCTGCGTCCGATCGCTGCGGTGGCGAAGTCCGGCCTGGTGCAGCCCGGGAGCACGGTGACACTCGATGCCAGCGGCAGTGGCGCCGCCTGCCAGGCGAGCATCGCCAGCTATGCCTGGAGCGCGGTGCCGCCCACCACCATACAGAACGCTAACAGCGCGCAGGCCAGCATCGTGGTTCCGATGGCGCCGAACAGCTATACCGTGACGCTGACGGTGACCGACAACCAGGGACGTATGGACACCGCCACGGTGACCGTCACCTCCACCAGCGTGCTGACGACTGCGCCCGCGGCCGCGGGCACCAACGCGTGCCTCCCTGCGGTGGCCTACACCGTGCCCCCAGCTAGCAGCGGCGCCGGTGCCGCAGGCGGCGGGGGCGGTCACGGCGGGGGCGGCGGTCTCGATATCCTCAGCCTGCTGGCACTTGCCGGCTGTGCGCTCGCGAGCCTGCGCAGCGAGCGACGCGTGCCGGGGGTGCGCTTTCAGCCGGCCTGCAGCAGCCGCTGCGCGGCCTCGAGCCAGGTGCGCTGCGCGCGGCGATAGTGTCCGGGCGCAATGCGAGCCTGCTCGAGCAACTCACGCACGATCCGCTGCGCCTCGGCGCGCTCGCCCTGGGCCTGCAACAGCTGCGCGTAGCGCACTGCCGCCTCGGCACCCGGATAGGAGTTCGCGAGCACCTTGTACTCCGCGAGCGCTTTCTGCGCGTTGCCCTCGGCCTCGAGCGCGCGTGCGTATAACAGGTGTCCCACCGGTGAGCGGAAGTCCGGGTTGAGGCGGATCAGCTCATCGAGCGTCTCCCTTGCGCCGCCGGCGTCGCCCTTGCCGAACTGCGCCTGCGCGAGCCCCAGCATCAGGTTGGGATCATGCTCGTAGAGGCCGCTGAGCGCCTCGCGGTACTGAGCGATCGCCTCATCGAAGCGCTCGTGGCGCACGAGCTCCTCCGCGTAGCGCTGCCGGCTCGCGACATTGCCGCCGATGCGTACCTCGCTTTCGTAGCGGCGCAGGTCTGCGCCCGGGTCCATTGCCTTACGTATCCCACGGGCCGTGCGCCGCGCCGCGCGGCTGCGGAAGAGCTCGGGCAGTATCTCTACGGCGAGGTAGGCGAGGCCACCGGCGAGCGGCAGGAACAGCAGCACCCAGATCCACAGCTGATTCCGCCCGGTCCTGATCACATGGATGATGAGCAGCACCTGGATGACGATCGGCACGATCAACAGCAGCATTCACGAGTCTCCGCAATCTACGGACGGGTGCGCGCAGCCACGGCGGGCAGAGCAAAGGCGATCACATAGTCACCGCGCGCTGTGCCAAGCGTGCCGTGGCCACCGGCGCTGATGACCAGGTACTGCCGCTGGCCCGCACCGGCGCGGTAGGTCATCGGCGTCGCCTGACCGCCGGCAGGCAGCTTGTACTTCCACAGCTCCTCGCCCGTCTCGATGTCGAACGCGCGCAGGTACCCGTCCATGGCGGCGCCGATAAACACCAGTCCACCCGCGGTGGCGATCGGGCCGCCCATGTTGGGCATGCCGAACTCGCGCGCCGGCACGAACCCAGGGGTGAAGCCTTCGGTCGAGCCGAGCGGCGATTGCCAGGCGATGCGATTGTGCCGCAGGTCGACGCTCAGCAGCACGCCCCAGGGCGGTGCGGTGCACGGCAGGCCCCACGGCGAGAGCAGCGGCTCCCGGCGCATGCCAAAGGGGGTGCCCACCTGCGGCCCGAACTGCGAATGCGGGTAGCCACCGGCCCGCAGCTCGCGCTCGAACTCCGCACGCGGCAGCAGTGTGACCACCATGGGCAGCAGGTTCACCGCGGCGATGATGCGCCCGTGATCCTGATCGAACGCTAAGCCACCCCAGTTCACGCCGCCGATGTAGCCCGGGCTGAGGAGCGTGCCGCGCAGGTCGGGAGGTGTGAAGATCCCCTCGTTGCGCAGGGCCGCGATGAGTGCGCGGCACTTGCCGCGGTCCCAGAACGTGAGTCCCCACGCGTCCTCGGGGAGCACCGCGCGCTGAGGGGTGAGCGCGGGGAGCGAGGAGAAGGGCTGAGTGGCCGAGGCCTGCTCGCCAGCCACATGACTTGGCGGCACGGACCGTTCCGTGACCGGAAAGAGCGGTGCGCCGCGCGCGCGCTCGAATACGTACAACATGCCGGTCTTGGTCGCCTGGATCACGGCGGGTACCGGAACTCCCTGCACCGCCACATCGCCGAGCACCGGCTGGGCAGCGAGGTCGTAGTCCCAAAGGTCGTGATGAATGAGCTGCTGGTGCCAGACGAGCCGGCCGCTGCGGGCATCAAGCGCGAGCAGTGAGTTGGCGAAGCGATTGGAGCCGAGGCGCTGACCGCCGTAATAATCCGGGCTCGCCGAGCCAGTGGGTACCAGCACCAGCCCGTGCTCCTGGTCGACCGACATCACACCCCAGGCATTGCCCGCACCGGTGGTGTGAGCCTGCGTGAGATTCCAGTCGGCTGCGGCCGGATGCGCAGGCGAGTCCGGTAGCGGGTCGAAGGACCAGAGTTGCGCGCCGCTTTCGGCATCGTAAGCCCGGATGACTCCGCGCTCGACCTCCGTCGCACGGTTATCAGCGATCGCGGACCCGACGATCACGGCCCTGCCGAACACCGCCGGGGGCGAAGTGACCAGATACGCTCCCGCATCGCGAATGCGCACGCTGCGAGTGAGATCCACCTGCCCGCGCTCGCCGAAATCGCTGCACGGGCGGCCGGTGTCGGCATCGAGCGCGAGCAGCCGCGCGTCGAGCGTCCCGGTGAATACCCGGTGATGGCACGCACCGGCACCGGCGCCGGGACCGGCCGTCCACAGGCTGACCCCGCGTGCACTCGCTTCGGCGTAGCGGCGCGTCCGGTCGATGTGCGGATCGAAACGCCAGCGCTCGCGGCCTGATTCCGGATCGAGCGCGATCACGACGTTGGTGGCCGTCTCGAGGTAAAGCAGACCGAAGCCGAGCACGGGCGTCGCTTCGAAGGTGAGCTTGCCGGCGCTGGCGAACCCAACGCCGAGCTCGCCGGTCCGATAGGTCCACGCCGGTGTGAGGCCTGCGACGTTGCCACGGTTGATCTGATCGAGCGTGGAGAAGTGCTGCCCTAACGCATCGCCGCCGTAGTAGCCCCAGTCGCTCGAGCCCGGCGCCTGAGCCGGCAGCTCGCACGAGGCGGCGGCCAGCGCCAATGCCGCGACCGTCCGCGGCAGCCGCTTCAGGGTCCGCGCGCGCGGCGCGTCGCACGCGCAGCACGCGTGCCGCACCGGGGAGTATCGCCTCATGCCCGCTATTATCTGTGAAGCTGTGCGCGGGCTGCGAGTCTCGAGGCTCGCCCTCGCGGACAATGCTGGTATTCTTCGCCGCGTGAGTTCAACACGGGCGGTCGCGTCCCGTCTTCGGGCGCTCGGTCTATTCCTGGCAGCTTGTCTCGCGGTGCCCGCCATCACCGTCGCACAGTCAACTCCCGAGCCGGTGACACGGGACACTCACCATCGGCCGCGCATCGGGCTCGTGCTCTCGGGCGGCGGCGCGCGCGGCGCCGCCCACATCGGTGTGCTCAAGGTGCTCGAGGAGATGCGCGTGCCGGTGGACGCGATCGCCGGCACCAGCATGGGCGCAGTCGTGGGCGGTCTGTACGCGAGCGGCCTCTCGGCACGCGACATCGAGAAGATCGTGACCTCGATCAACTGGCAGGACGCCTTCCGTGACCGCCCGCCGCGTGAGGATCTCGACCTGCGCCGCAAGGAGGAAGACGAGACCTTCCTGGTGAAATACCACTTCGGTTTGCGCGACGGTCACATCGTGGTGCCGAAGGGGCTGATCCAGGGGCAGAAGCTCACCGAGACCCTGCGACGCCTCACGCTGCCGGTGGCACGCATCAGCGACTTCGATGCGCTGCCGACCCCCTTCCGCGCGGTGGCGACCGACCTCGAGAGCGGCGAGAGCGTCGTCATCGGTTCGGGCGATCTCACGAGCGCCATGCGCGCCAGCCTCTCCGCCCCGGGGGTATTCGCGCCGGTGGAGCGCGAGGGACGGCTGCTGGTCGATGGCGGCATCGCCGACAACGTTCCGATAGACATTGCACGCAGCATGGGCGTCGACCTGCTGATCGTGGTGGATGTGGGCTCGACACTGCTGCCGCGCAAGCAGCTGACCAGTGCGCCGGTGATCTCGAACCAAATGCTGGCGATCCTCATCAACCGCAACGCGCAGGCGCAGCTGGCGAGCCTCAGCGACAAGGATGTGCTCATTACCCCCATACTCGGCGACGCCTCCTCTTTCGATTTTGGCAGCGTCGCCCGGGTCATCAGCGTGGGCGAGAAAGCGGCCCGCGCCAGTGCCTCACAGCTCGCAGCGCTGGCGGTGAGCGAGCAGGACATCCAGGGCTACACGCTGCATCGCGAGGTGCTGCGCGTTCCGCCTCCGCGCATCGACTTCGTAACGGTCGAGCCCGGTTCTGAGCCCTACGCTGCGGCCACCAATACCTTGTTCGGCGACCTCATCGGCAGGCCGCTTGACCCCGACGCTATGGCGCGGCGCATGACCGCGCTTTATGGCCGCGGCGCCCTCGACACTCTCGACTATCGGGTGATCGGCGAGCCTGACCACTACGGGCTCTCGATCGATGCACGACCGAGCTCGCAGGGGCCGAATTACCTGCGCTTCGGGTTGAGCCTGCAGGATGACTTCCAGGGCAACTCCACCTACACGGCGGCCATGCGCTTCGTCATGTCCGACATCACCCGCAACGCCGGCGAATGGGTCACCGACCTCGCGGTCGGCGCAACCTCCGGTATCGCCTCGGAGCTGTTCCTGCCGCTCGCGCAGTATTCCGGCTGGTTCGTCATGCCGCACATCTCGGACCTGGCGCGCGATCTATACGTCTACCAGGAGCAAACGCTGGTGGCGAAGTACCGTCTGCACACTTTCGATTATGGAGTGGATTTCGGCCGCCAGTTTGGCAACTGGGGAGAGATCCGGGTCGGCGCGGTGCGTGAGGAGGGGCACTACGTGCTGGCGATCGGCGATCCGACCGACCCGCATTTGCCGGTGCAGAGCTTCGATCCCTACGACCTGCATGACTATTTCGTGCGCCTCACCTACGACCGCTTGGACGATATCAACTTTCCGCATCGCGGCCAGCAGGCGGTGGTGCAGTGGAGCGCCTACCGCAACGCGAGTGGCATCGTGCAGACTGCCGACCAGGTCACCGGCAGCTACATCGGCGCCTACTCATTCGGCCGCGACACGCTCGCCTTCTCCGCGGCCGGCGGCACGACGCTGCAGGCGAACGTCACCGACCTCAATCTGCAGTTCCCGCTCGGCGGTTTCCTCAACCTCTCGGGATTGCGCGCCGACTCGCTGCTCGGCCCCAACTACGGCATCGCGCGCGCGCTCTTCTACCGGCAGATCGGGCGCGGAGGCCCCGGATATTTCGATGTGCCCACTTATCTCGGACTGTCACTGGAGATGGGCAACGTCTGGCAAAACCGCAGCGAAGCGAGCTTTGGCAACACCGAGCGCGATGCGAGCGTGTGGCTCGGGCTCGACACCTTCATCGGCCCGGTCTACATCGCCACCGGCTTCGATAGCCACGGCAACCAGCAGTTCTATCTGTTCCTCGGGCGGCCGTTTTACGGTGGCCCGCACTGAGGCGGCGCGCAGCTCCATCCTCAGACGGCGCACAACTGCGCGCAGGTCGCGAGCTTCAGAGGCCGCGGCTCTCGGCGAGCTTCTCGACTTTCTGGAACACGAGCGCAGGCTTGTCGCCCGCCCTAGAGTACTCGTGCCGCCGGCTCATTTCCGCCATGGCTGCATCGCGCTCGACCGGGGAGGAGTACCAGTGCAGCCGATGCCAGTCGGGCCCGAGGAGCTTGCGGAACGGATCGCCCGGGGGAAGGCTCACCCGGATCCCATAGGGGCGGAGCTTCTCGATCGGCGGGATGCGCAGGTTCTGTGACTGACTGATTCCCATGGCGGGCGAGAGCTTACGGTGCCCCGAGCGCAGCTCGCAAGCCGCCGGGATCATGCCGTACTGACGGCCGACTCTTGAGTCGTGCAGCACGCACCCCCACACTCTCAATCCAACCACGAGGAGGCTCTCATGGCGCTGTTCCGCAGGAAATCCACGATGCCAGCCGCCGATAGCGCATTGCCCGGACGGACCACACCGCTCAGGGTGCCGGAGGTGCATTTCGTCAACGGGCACCGGATCGTCCCGCCATTCCCCGAGGGGCTGCGCGAAGCCATCTTCGGCCTCGGCTGCTTCTGGGGTGCAGAGAAACTCTTCTGGCAGCTACCTGGTGTCTATTCGACGTCGGTCGGCTACGCCGGCGGATTCACCCCGAACCCAACCTATGAGGAGGTCTGCAGCGGCGACACCGGGCACGCGGAAGTGGTGCGCGTCATCTACGATCCGCAGAAGGTCTCGTACCAGGAACTCCTGAAGCAGTTCTGGGAAGCGCACGACCCGACTCAGGGAATGCGCCAGGGGAATGACACCGGCACGCAGTACCGCTCAGTCATCTTCGCACTCGATCCGCAGCAGCGCGCGGCGGCCGAGGAATCGAAGCGCATCTACCAGGCGCGGCTCAGCGCGGCAGGTCGCGGCACGATTACCACCGAGATCGTGGACGCGCCGAAGTTCTACTACGCCGAGGACTATCACCAGCAATATCTGGCGAAGAATCCCGATGGGTACTGCCCGGATCACTCCTGTGGGGTGCGCTTCAATGTCGCGGAGTTACAGGTGGGGGAGAAGGCGTAGTCGGAGGTTCAGCGAGGGTTCCGTCAGGAAGTCGCACGGTTAGCGGCGTCCTGAGGCAAGACCCTGCGGGTTTCTGCGGAAAGTTCCAGCGGGTGGTCGGCACCGACGTCTACTGGAAGTCTACCGTCGACCGCGCAACAGGATAGTCCGCGGCGAAGGGCGGATCGCGCCGCAGTGCGAAGGGAGTCGCACCTTGTGCACGTAATTGGACGAACACGGTTGAAAGAGACAGTGTAATCCTTTCGACGACGGAGTAATCCTCGTGTTGCGGCAGAACGGCAGCGCGTTAGCATATGAATCGGTTCCCTCGGATATCGACGGCGAACTAAAGGCAGATGCCAACTCGCGCGCGCACATCTCCGGTTGGCGCTGAACGAGTCGCTCACTTCATTCTGGTCATCCGCCGCCAGCGAGTCCTGCTCGACGCGGACCTGGCAGCGCTGTATGGCGTGGAAACTCGCGTCTTGCTGCAGGCGGTAAAGCGGAACTTGAGGCGCTTTCCGCCGGACTTCATGTTTGAACTATCGGCCGCTGAATGGACATCTTTGAGATCACAATTTGTGACCTCAACACCTCGTCTCGGCGGCCGACGCTATGCCCCGTATGCGTTTACCGAGCAAGGTGTAGCAATGCTGTCTTCCGTGCTCAACAGCGACCGCGCCATCGCTGTAAACATTGAGATCATGCGATCATTCGTGCGAATCCGAAGGTTGCTCGAGGCCGACAAGTCCTTGGCGCGCAAGTTCGAGCGTCTCGAGCGAAAGCTTGCGTCTCATGATCAGGCGATTGTCGGCATTCTTGCCGTAATCCACCAATTGATGCATCCGCCGGTGGCCAAGCGGCGTGGCATCGGATTTACGGCAGATTTGGGCGAATAGCGCTCGGGCGCTGGGCTCTACTACACGGAGGGTTTCGGCAGGAAGTCAGCCGGTTAGCGGCGAGCTTAAGCGAGACCCCTCGATTCCCCGAGGAGAATTACACATCGTTTCCGACGCAGACGTTTACCGAGATTCTACCGTCGACCGCGCTTCTGGATAATCCGCGGCTAAAGCGACACAGGTCAGTCGCCCGCTCTTCGCTGGACAAATATTCGCAGGCGCTCGGGCTGGCACTAGCCATTCAGTGAAGTGCTGACAGCCAGGTAATAATCGTGGCTTCCAGCGCGATCCGATGATCC
>Ga0306925_10002156_pt1 | contig 16760 bp, 13 predicted proteins | sample flu12Cox44000176_FD_203755 | JGI IMG/M metagenome (GOLD analysis project Ga0306925, IMG submission 203755) | Lab enrichment of tropical soil microbial communities from Luquillo Experimental Forest, Puerto Rico - flux8day.12C.oxic.44.000.176 (v2)... | ecosystem: Environmental > Terrestrial >... | reverse complement strand
CGGCGCCGGGAGCCAAAGTGCAGCCGCCGCCGCTGACGACGGGCGGAAAGCAGCTTGCGGCCGAGATGAAAGGCTACTGGGCAAATTTCGTCCGCTTCCACGACCCCAACAGCCAAGACGATGAGGGACTCGCCTTCTGGCCTGCCTTCGGCCAGACGGGATTGGTCCAGAAGTTGGTGCCGGGGCCGGCGCAGCCTTTCCCGATCACGACCTTCTCGAGCGAGCACAATTGCGACGCGCTCACCATCCTCGGGCTGATCAAGTAGTGCGAGCGCCCGCCGGGCCGTCGGTGCGCCGCAGCGCAAAGGCCGTTTCTGCTGTGGCTGCAGCGCAAAAGCCATGTCTGCTGCGGCAAAGTCCGGACAACGGTAGCCGCTTCACACGACGGTTTTCTCGAAGCTTGCCCGCAAGTCTCCGACGAAGTCGCGCTAAAGCCCATTGTCGACGGGAAAGAACATCGCGTCGGGCCGGCCTGAACTGCGGCCCAGATCGCGCAGCCCCGACCGCGACGGTACCTCGCTGCGGCAGAATCGCGTCCGATGACGAAAGGCGCACCGAAGTCGTGCCGAACGGGAGCCGTCGAAAATGCTCTCTCTTCCAAGCCTTAATGCGGAAAGGGCAACGACGCAACGCTAGCGGGTGCATGCACCGCAGCAAACGCGACGAACGCCGCTAGCTGACCCGACGAGCTGCGGCGAGGTACCGCTTCATCCCAGTTCTTGACTTTCGTCGCAATCCTGAAGAAAACTGTCCGTGAACCGCGAGTGGGGCGTGCCGAAGCTTCGTGCGTGAACCGGCAGCGGATTAATCGGCAATCAAAAATTACCTGATCGGGCCTGCCTTTTTGGCCAGGCTACTTGCGACGGCGGCTTGACGTGCCTGCGCTGAACGCGGGCGGCGTGTGTGTTGCTTTTTGAAAAAATACCTCATGGAGGACAGCATGAATCTTCGAGCAAGCCTAGGAATGGCCATTGCTTTCTCCACCTTGATAGCGAGCACTTCGTTCGCCCAGGTCGATCCCGGTGTGAGAGGTGGTTTGCAAAATACTGGCGGCGGGCTGCAGGCCCAGGGCAAGAAAATACCGCACCCGCCGTTGATCAGCCCTAACCCCGTCACCGGCGCAACGGTGAATGACAACGAGAAGGTCTCGTTCTTCGAGGGGATCAACCGCGCCGGGCAACTCGAATCTACCTGCGATCAGTGCGCAATGGTCACTGACGGCTCTCCGGCCGTAACCAACCCGATCAACGGCCTCAAAGAGGCGGACCCGATCTTTCCGCAGTTCACGACCAACTCAAATGGTCTGGGAGCCCGCCATAATGCCGATCAATGCTTTGCCTGTCATGCTCAGCCGCAACTCGGCGGAGCCGGCGGTTTCTTGGTACCAAATCCCGTGGACGTCGCACGCAATGGACCGGCTGCGGCAAAGCCTCCGGAGAATCCTCAATTCAACTTGATCCCGCATCGTTTCGGCAAACAGAACATTGTGCCGAGTTTTCAACAACAATTCGGGCCTATCCGGGAGGTGCGCTTTCTCTTCCAGGTGGATGCCAACGGCAACTTTCTCCATGACATTAATGGGCAGCTTATCCCTGATGGCGGCGTCCATCAACTATGGGTCGTGACAGGCATCCAGAACGACCCAACGATCCCCGGTTGCGCTCTCGTTCAGCCCGACTTCCAAAAGCAAGTCGCACAAAACAATGTGGCCTTCCGCATTCCCCTATCGATGAGCGGGCTGGGTCTGATCGACTCGATTCAGGATCGCGAAATCCTCGCGCATCAGGATGCGACGAAAGACCAGCGCGCTGAACTCGGCATTGCGGGCCATCCCAACCGCAGCGGCAATGACGGTACCATCACCCGCTTCGGCTGGAAGGCACAAAACAAATCGATCACGATGTTCGCAGGTGAGGCCTACAATGTCGAGATGGGCATTACCAACGAACTGTTTCCGCAGGCCAAAGAAGAGGACCCGAATTGCAACGGGCCAGAAAAGCCCGAGCCCAACGACGTAACCAGGACTGCAAAAAATGATTCTTTCAACCAGGCGTTCGACAATCCACTGCATATTCTAGCGGACTGGATGCAGTTCCAGATTTTGATGCGCTTTACTGATGCTCCGCAGCCTGATCCTCACCCAAGTGCCAGTGCAGTGCGCGGAGGTCAACTGTTCGGTTCCATTGGTTGTGCGTTCTGCCACACGCCGACAATGCAGACGGCGCCGACCTTGCTCAGTCCGGTCCTTCAGAACCGGCCTGTTAATCTCTTTTCCGATCTGCTTGTGCACGACATGGGGCAAGGTCTGGCTGATGGCGTTACGCAGGGCTTGGCTGGAGGTCGGGAATTCCGCACGACACCGCTCTGGGGCGTCGGCCAGCGGATCTTCTTTCTCCATGACGGTCGGACCAACGATATCGTGCAGGCCGTGAATCTGCACGACTCACTGGGCTCGGAGGCACACAACGTGATAAAGGCCTTTGCAAAACTTCCAGTCTCGGACAGGCAGGCAATTATTGATTTTCTACGCTCGCTCTAGGTCCGAGCGATCTGCGAGCGTTCCACGCCTCGCCGTTGGTCGTCGCGCGCCGCTTCTTTGGCGGTGCGCGCGCCAAACGTCAGTCGGATTATGACGAGGCGAGCAGGCCTGCTCCCAAAAAGCGCCGCGTCGTCAGAGCGCGAGAAAACGGGCCGAACGCCAGTGACGTCTGGCGCGTTATCGTGAGTCCCGCAAGCTTGTGAATGCCCGCAGCGGCAAGCGCCGTCAGTAAAGCCACCAGCAGATGCGCGGCTGCGCCGGCGATGCAGAGCCGCTCGGCGGAGCGCAAGCAGGCGTGAGTAACTCGCGCCGACGCATCACCGGGTTCTCTCTTGCGCAGTTGGCCAATTATGCCGGCAAAAAGCGAGTATCCGAACGGTTTGTGAGATGGGTGTTACCCGGACGACGCTCAGGGTAAACGGAAGTCCGGTCCCCCCCCAAATGCCTGCAGCAACGGTTATGAGCTTGTTAGGCTCCGGGTCAGGGCTGACTCATGCGCCGCACAATGTAACGTCCAAAGAGGCTGTCCGGCCGAGACTCAAATCTCGAGGTCAGCGAGTGGCTTTCGGACCGCGCGACCAATCCGGCCGACGCGGATCAGCCGAGACTCAATGTCGATATGGGGCATTTATCACCCCAATATTGCTTCACCGTCCGGCTGCTGTGCGGGGACGGCGTCGCCCGAAGGAAAAATGCGCCGGCAAGCCCACGTTCTCGCCGGCGCCGCATTCTTCACGGCCCGTACTTCGGGGCCGGTGTCTGGTTGAAGTCGGGCTCGTCCGCGACGCAGGTAAAGTTCGCCGCAATGCTGGGGCTGCCGCTCCCACTGTACCTCGCGACCTTGGGGTAGACGCAGAGCGGCCGGGTCATCTGGACCGCGGGCGGCGTAGTGGTGGCAACGATCGTCTCTGGCGCCACGCCAGACTCGACCCAAGTGACGAGCGGTGTGAGTGCATCGAACACGTTGGGGCCGGGCCCGCCAGAGCAGTGGTACATTCCGGGCACCATAAACAGACGAGCATATTTCTGCGTCTCACCGAGCCCAGCGTCGCCCGGGCCGAAGCTCGCCTGTTGCAGGTCGGAATTTTCCGCACTGACCAGCGCATTGAAGTAGTTGATGCTGCTTTGCGATGGGATGAGCGGGTCGGCCCAACCGTGATACATCAGGAGCTTGCCGCCGTGGTCCCGGAAAACGCTAAGATCGCTGCTGACCGCGTTCAGCACCGTGGCAAGCTGGTTATCAACCGTAACGACGTCGCTGTGGAAGTCGAAATTCGCGAAATTGACCGCACTCCCCGGCTGACCGAAGCCCGCGCCGAACACCCAGTAGAACAGACCGTCGAACGCCGGCTCGGGAAGATTCTCCTGGAACTCCAAGCCGAGCGCGAACAGATTGTCGGTCTCGTTGCCGCGTTCGGAGCCCGGATTGATCACCTGCCCGGTTACCGGGTCGATCGTGCCAGCATAGTATTTCTGGATCGTCGTCACCTGGTCGGCCGTTAGGCATGCTGGGGGCACATTGCCGCCCGTGCCGCACAGCAGCGCCTTGGGATCGAACTGGCAGTCGCGCGGATCGGTCAAAAACTGGTCGGTGCTGGCGCCGCCGTCACGGCCGACGCACTGCGCGAGCACGGCCTTGTTGATCAGTGACATCTGGCCAGGCAGGATGAACCGGCTCGCGCTCGCGTGGGTATCCTGCCACGAGGCAAGCCCCGCCATATGCAGGTGCGTGCGGTTGAAGGCTGCGGCGCCCGCCAGAATGCCGTTGTAGTCGTTGGGGAAGCGCTGCGCCTCCATCAAGGCGTTCTGGCCGCCCGTGGAGCATCCGGCGAAATAGGCCTTGTTTGCATTCCGCCCATAGAACGCGTTGGCGATCTCCTTGCCTCGCACGGTCATCAGGTGGATCGCCCGGTAGCCGAAATCCTTGATCCGCTCGGGATGCCCAAACAAGCCTGTCGAAGGCGAGGACGGATCGCCAAACTCAGTCGCCAGCGGATTGCCCATGTTGCCGTCCGAGCCGCAATACAGCGGACTGCATCCGGATGAACCGGTGCCAAGATCACTGTTGGTCGCAGCAAAGCCGTTCTGGATACCGCTGGCGAGTTCGCCGTAGGTTATCACGCCCTGGAAGCCTCCGCCGCCGGTACCGAGGAACCTGCCGTTCCACGTCGTCTCAGGCAGCCAGACCTCGATCTTGATGTTGGAATCCGAGGTCGGGATCAGGCTTGCGGTGACCCGGCAGAAGGCCGGAAGGCCGGTAATCGGGGTGGAGCCTGGGGGGGTGAAGACACCGGTGGTGTTGTCTGTCGCCGAGGTGATCATCGTGTCCGGTAATTGCAAGGACTGGAGATTGGTGCACGGCGTGGCTTTCGCGGGCGTGCTGGCGATCGCCACCCAGGCAAACAGGCCAATCGTGGCGCCGACGAGGTAAGATCGATGACGCATCACTCTGTCCCCCCTGATTGTTGTGGTTTCGTAGGACCGACAGGTTATCCAATCGGTATGACAGCTTAAGGATTCTCGCGAAAGGGTGTCAACACATTGGACTGTCGCGCTCGTCGAGCAGCACTTCCTGGTGCACTAGCGCGCTGCAACAGAGTCCGCAGTGGGCGGAGACCGCCGTCGTCATCCTCTATGACGACTCCGATGGCTGGTACGACCACCAGATGCCGCCGGTGGTGAACGCATTGTTCAATCCGACCGTCGACACGCCCAACGTGCCCGGGCGTCTGCGATACCGGCCCCGCCCAGCAGAGCAAGCCGACTATAGCGCCGACGCTGAACGGCGCTTTCGGCCAGCCGGTAAACGGCCGTTGCGGCTATGGCACGCGCATGCCGCTCTTGTTGGTCTCGCCATTCGCCAAGCGCAACTTCGTCGACCACACGCTCACCGATCAGTCCTCGCTGCTGCGCTTCGTCGAAGACAACTAGCTTGATGGCCAGCGCATCCAGCCCGGCGGCTCGTTCGACACTCTTGCCGGCCCACTCAATCACATGTTCGACTTCGACGACAACGACGAAGGCATCCGCGTAAAGTGATCATCGACGAGAACAGCGGGGTCGTGCTCTCCATCTCCGGCAGTGACGACAATCACTGACGGTGTGTTTCAATGTTCCGCCACCGCCCCCGGGGTTCACCCCCGGGGGCTTTTTGTATATTCAGCCAAAAGGCCCGGCCCCAACACTCGCATGATTGCAAGCGCCTCCGTCGCCCTGCTTTTTCTCGCAAGCATCCTGCTTGCCTGGGTCGACCTGCGTCGCGGTGTCATTCCTGACTGGCTCAATCTTGCGATTGCTTTCGCTGGGCTCGCCAGAGCGGTCGCCCTTGACGGTTCGGCAGCGGCGCTGATTGCCGGCTGCGAAGGCATAACCATCGGTGCGCTCGTCTGGTCGTTGCGATGGCTGTACTTCAAGCTGCGAAACTATCAGGGACTGGGCCTCGGTGACGTCAAGCTGCTTGCGGCGTCGGGCGTCTGGGTCGGCATCGCCGGTGTGCCGGTGCAGCTTCTCGTCGCCTCCCTGACGGCGCTTGCGGCCGCAGGCTGCCTGTACATCGCGGGCCGCACCATGACACGCCAGACGCGGCTGCCGTTCGGCCCGTTTCTCGCATTCGGACTTTTGGTCACGCTTGGGCTTCAGGAAACAGACCTGATCAACGCGATTTTCTGGAAGCAATGGTGATCGCGATTCGGCCAATGATTGGCGCATGATGCCCGCGCAAATGCGTTCGGCACGCGTCAGGCCGAAGCGAAAGCTGGTACCATCCCGCTATCCGAAGGCCGAGCGGGCTCTTCCGGATCAAGCACTAGCGGTGTGAGTCGCGGTGGCGCGCAGGCTCGACCGCGCCTGGCGTCGCGGCGGTTTCGGTCTTCAGCCGCAACCGGCCCGGTTCGGTAGTGGTCGTGCCAGGCTGCGGCAGGCTCAGGATCGTGGTGTGCTGGTCGCGCTCCAGCGTCACCTCGCGGCCCTGTACTGCTTGCAGTCTCCAGCCCTGGTAGTCCTCGCCGAGTTTGAGGCGCAGCGCAGCCGCGGTGGTCTGATCAACGAAGATTCCAAAACTCTGCCCGTCGCCGGCAATGGTGCCGACCAGCGACAGTTGTGGACGCTCGACACGTGGCGGCATTGGAGGAGGCGGGTCCTTCGCCACGGGGATCGCGACGACCGCCGGCGGCGGAGGTCGTCGCGACGGCGAGAAGATCGGCCGCTCGCGCGTGCCCGATAGGCTCGTCAGCGGAATCTCCCACAGCGGATTGGCGCTGATCGTGCGCTCGGGTGCCGGAGGTGGCGCTTCCGGAGGCCGCACGATCACCGCCGGCTCGCCAGAAGCTGGCCTCTCCCAGACCGACGAAACGGATGGAGCGTCGGCACGGCGTCCCGTGAGGGCGGCGTCGAAATCGAATCCCTCCTTGGGCAGCACCGAGGTCGAGGCGGGAATAGCGAGCGCAACCGCCAGCAGCACTGCCTGCACTGCGCCTCGCGTACGGGTGATCTCAAGATTTCTCATTTCGTCCCCCGCCATTGCCCGGAAACGCTAAGCAGGACGCGGAGCCTGCCCTCGCCGGATGAAGCGAAGCTTGCGGGTGCCTGCACCGAGAGCTGGTCGACGAACAGAAACGGTTGGCCCGCCTCGATATCATAGAGCAGTCGCTGCAAGCCGCCCTGGTCGATGTCGCAGCTTGCGATGATGCTGAGGAATCCCGCCCTGGATTGCGTGCCCGGCAGGTCGATCTGGGACGACAAGACGTTGCCGCCCAGCTTCGTGACCGCTGCGGTTACGCGCTGCAGCAGCGCCGCTCCTGCGATCGTCACGGTTGCGCCCTCCAGGAACGGAGAGCCGGCGGGGCCTCCATCGCCGGGCCCCCGCCTGCCGGCGGCAGCAGCCTTGCGGCCGTCGAACTGCTCGAACATCGCCCAAGAGGAAGCGACTTCGGCACGCCGGTTAAGGACGTCGGTAAAGGAGCTTCCGATCACGAACAACAGCAGGATCATCACGCAAAGGTATGACGCCGCTGCGAAACCCGGCTTCGACAGGAATCTTCGCAAGGTTGCGGTCCGGTTCATGATCCCGATCCGAAATAGGGCGTGATATGCGCCTCGATGTGAAACCGCTCGCCGGGATCATTCTGGTCGCGCGTGGTCGGTGCGAAGAAGGTCGCGTGCATGAACTGCGGCGACTGCTCCATCAATTTGATCAGGGACGGTGCGTCCTGGGTCAGGCCGACCACCTGCATCTTGTCGCCTTCGATCCGCAGCTCCGTCACGTAGGTGGTATCTGGCAGAACATTGGAAATCGCCTCAAGCACCATGACGCTCGCCGGCGAGGTCTGCTTGCGTCTTGCGAGCAGCGTCTCGGCCGATCCGTCGCCCTGGTTGGTACGAAGCGCAGAACGGCGCTGCGCGATGCTGCGCTGCAAATCCTGCTGTTCGGCATCAAGCACGCCGTCGGTGTAGGTTGCGATCGCAAGCGAGGCCGCGGCCGCGAGCGAAGTGCCGAGCAGCATCCGGCGCAACAATCGCGGCACATCGATCCTGCCGCCGGGCCCTCCCGTCAGCGACTGGTCGAACACCCTGACCGGCGCGGTCGTGGTGCCGGCGTCGGGCACCTCTACCACACAGGCGATCGATGCGGCACCGACGTCCGCCGCAAGCTTGAGCAGCGGCTCGATCTTCTGCCTGGAGGTCGCCGCCAGGGTGAGTGCAATGCGGTCGTTGGCCGTCGGCTCGGGCCTGGTCAAGCCGAACACGGCATCGCTCGCCGTCCATGGCGTCAAACGGTCGATCTGGGCTCGGACCATGCCATCGAGAAAATCAGCCGCAGCCTTCGGAAAATCGATCGCGCGGAACAGCAGCCGGTCCGGTCGCAACTGGACTACGACACGGCTACCGCGCAGCGCGGACTGCCAAACTTTGTTGAAAGCCGGCGCGGGCCTGCCGTACTCCAGGCGAAACGACGCCGCCGGCAGATCGGCGCCTTTGCCGGCGAGACGCGCTGAAAAGTTGTTGTCGTCGCCCTCCACCAGCAGAATGCGCCGCTGCGGCACGATCCGCGTCAGCAAAGCTTCGATCGCGGCGGCGACGGCAGCGATCCAGCTTGCCAACAGCTCTTTCAGCTCCGACCACATCTTGCGCCCCCGTCACAGTTTTGTCTGACGAGGCAGGCTGACATTATCCTGCCAGGACAGCACACGGTAGGGATCCTCCTCGCTCCGAAGAGAGATCACGACTTCGGAAGCGGTGTTCCGGCCGTTTTGGAGATGAACTCTTATCAGGAGCCGATAGGCTTGGCTCTTCCGGACGGTGCCAAGCGCCTTGGCCTCGCCGAGCGCGGCGGCGATTGCGGCAGGATCACTCGGCAGCGCGGCTCGATCGCTCAGGAATTGTTTGAGCGACAGTGGCGTCATCCCGGGCAGTGCCGCGATAACTTCAGGCGGCGCGCTGAGCGGGTCGACGCCGGGTGCGCCCGAAAACACGGTCACGAATGGCAGCGCCCGTTCGACCAGCGCCGGCGGCAGGCCGAGCACGAGACCCAATTCGTTGACATGCGCAAACGGCGCCTGGCGCGGCGTGTAGGATCGACCTGCCGCAAGATATAGCGCATCTTCGTTGCCGACACGCTCCGGCGTTGCCTTGGTCCGCCAGCCGACGATTCGATCGGCAAACTGCCTCGCGTCATCTTGTGCCGCACCCAGCACCGTAAGCAGATTGGCCAGCAGCTCCTTCGGCGCCGCGTTGAGATCAACCCGTGCCGCCTCCGACACGAACGTGACGGCAAGCTCCGATCCGTTCAGGCGGGTTCGAAACGACCCTTGCGAAGGACGGGCATCCTCGCGCGGGAGCCGCAATTGATAGGCCGTGAGCTCGACGCCCGCCGACACCAGGGCTTCTGTCTCCAGCGCACTGTCGTTGAGGGCGATCGCCCGCGCCGAACTCGAAAGATACGCCGAGAAGATCACAGCGAGCGCCGCAAGCGCCGCGACGAGCCAGAGCACGGCGACGATGACAAAGCCCCGTTCGGACGAAGATAAATCGCCGTGCCGGCCCGATTGCGTCATGATGAGCCGCCCTGTTTCGGTGCCGCGCCCGCGGGACTGCCGTCACTTGCTCCGTCCTTGCCGCTGTCCTTGCCGTCGCCATCAGACCTTCCGCCACGAGGCGGCGCGTTGACGTGGACCGGCGTTGCTGCTGACACGCTCAGCACTCGCCCGCTCGCCGCGTCGCGCACCGTGAGCATGATCGTCGATGGCAGCTCGTCCATATCGTGCCACTCATCCCGAAAGACGCGGTCGGCGCCGGCATAGGCAAATGACATGCTTAAGGGAAATCGCAGAAGCACGACCGGATCGGTGACATTAATGAGCCCGGATAGGGAAACACCCACGGGGAACGGCGTGAACGAAGCGCGCGAGCGCACTGTCACGAGCTGCCCGCGGTCGGTCGTCTCGCCGATCCTCACCACGTCCAGGCCGACGCCGACGTTCGGGCCAAGCGCCGTGCGTATGAAGGTGACGGAAAGCGCCGAGCCGTCGAACAGCGGTTTTTTCGTAGCGCGGCTGGCCGGCACGAACTCGGCGGCCGCGAGGTCGGCAGCAATCCGCTGCATCGAGATGGCGACCAGCTCGCTTTGCTGGATACGGTCGAACCCGCGATTCCAGCTCGGCAGCCATTGCGCGGTCAGGGTCGCGAGCGCCGACAGGATAAGACCGGTCAGAGCCAGCGCCACCAGCGCCTCGACCAGCGTGAAACCATCTTCGCCGCGCCGAGCGCCGGTTCCGCTGTCCATCATCGCCGCTGCCCCTGCATCAGGCGAACGGTCTCGAGATTGATCGTCGCTCCCGACGGCGAGCGGACGCGAAGCCTGACCAGTTCGGGCAACCAGGCAACGTTCGCGTTATCCACCGTCCAGCCGCCGCCAAGCGGGCTGACGTCGATCTGCCAGCGGTAGTCGCGCGTCTGCCCAGCGAGCGTGCCCGGCCCAAGCTGCTTGCGCGAAGGTAGTTCGGTGGCGAGCACCGTCTGCGCGGTTTCGATCAGCGCAACGTGGTTTTCAAGCGCCCGCACGCCGCGCGCGTTGGTCGACATCACCGATCCGATCGCCATGATCGCAACCGCGACGACGGCGAGCGCGATCAGCACCTCGAGGATCGTGAAGCCGGCATCAGGCCGATCAGTTGGCGAGCAAGCTGTGTGAGACAATATCAATCCTTCCGGTCAACCAGTTGACGCGAATTTCAAGGGCTGTATCTAGCCGGGTCAACGCAATGGTGCCCCCGCAACTGCCGCCGTCGGCAAAGAAGCTGATGGTCGACAGCGCCGCGCGCTGCCGGCAGGTCTGCGGCAGCAGGGCATCGACCCGCACATCGTCGGGAATGCGCAGCGTTTGCGCGGTCGCGCCGGAGTGGATCGCACGCGAAGGCGCATCGACCAGCGTCGAAACGTCAGTGCCGGTGCGGATCGCGGCGTTGCGGTCGGCCTTGAGCAGGCTCGCAGTCTGCAGCGCATAGGCCTGCAGCCGCGCGCGCGAGGTGTGACGCGGCACCAACGGCAGCAGCACCGCGGCGATCATGGCGACAAGCGCAATGACACACACCATCTCAAGCAGCGTGAAACCGCGTTCGTAAGCTCCCGCCATGAGTGTCACTCGTTGCTGGCACTCGTGATCGTCTCGAGCGAGATATCGGCCGCAGTGCCGCTGCCCCCTTCCTGACCGTCTGAACCGAGCGACATGATGTCGTAAGCGCTGTGTACACCCGGCGCGTGATAGATGTAAGGATGGTTCCAGGGGTCGTTGGGAAGGTTGCCGCCTCTCAGGTACGGGCCGTTCCAGGCGGCTACACCCGGCGTGCGGCGGACCAGTGCGGTCAGCCCCTCGGACGTCGATGGGTAGCGGCCGGTATCGAGATTGAACAGATCGAGTGCGCTGGCGAAGCTCTGCATCTGGATTTTCGCAGCCTTGACCTTGGACTCGCCCAGATAGTTGAGCACGCGCGGGCCGATCAGTCCCATGATCAGGCCAATGATGGTGATGACCACAAGCATTTCAACCAGGGTGAAACCCTGTTCGCCATGCCGGGTCGCTTCTTGGCGAGCGGCTGGGCCAAGAATTCCAGCGGAGCTTTGTTTCGACATCGCGATGATCCTTTACTTATTATCCAACAAGCTGGGTGACCGACAGCAGCGCGGTCATGACAGAGACGATCAGCCCGCCAACAACGGTGCTGATGGTGATGATGGCGAGCGGCCCGATGATGCCGACGATCCGATCAAGGCTGCGCTGCAATTTGGCTTCGTAGAATTCGGCAACCCGGCCCGCGAGCACCGGCAGCTGCCCGGTTTCCTCGCCGAGCCTCAGCATGCGCACCGCCATCGGCGGCAACGTGTTCGAGGCAGATAACGCGTCCGACAATTTGCCGCCATGCCGGACGCGATCTGCCGCCAGCGTCCAGGTTTCGACTTTGCCGGTCACGGCCATGATATCGACCAGAATGCGCAGTGTCGGAGTGAGGCTCACTCCGCTCGCGAGCAGGACGCCGAGATTGCGGCAGAACAGGCTGGTTCGGTAAAATCTGAAGATAGCGGCAAGCCCGGGACTACTCGCGGCTACACTGATGATTGCAGCCCTCACGCCGGGCCGTCGCAACATCAGCCAGAGCGCGGCTAAGAGTGCCGCGCCGGCCAGCAGCAAGGCCGTGCTGTTCGCGCGCAAGAATCCCGATAGGCGAATGAAAAAGCTGAGCGCCGAATCCGATTTGCTGCCGAAATCCTGCAGGACGGCGGAGAACTGCGGCAGCACGAACACGATGAAGAACAGCATCACGCCGAATGCCGCGATCAGTACGAACAGGGGGTATTGCATGGCATCCGTCAGCTTGCGGCGCATCTGTTCGGCGCGCTCGCGCTCGGCTCCCAAGAGCTCCAGCACCTGTTCGAGCGTTCCGGACACCTCGCCGACCCTGACCAGCGCCAGATACATCGGCGGAAACAGCCGAGGATGCGCGGCCAGCGCTTCGGCAAGGCTTTCGCCGGCAAGCAGCGCCGCGCGCAGCCTGGCGACCACGGGCCGCAGTCGCCCGACATCGGCGTCGCCCGAGAGCAATTCGAGCGCGTCGTCGAGCCGCGCGCCGGCTTTCAGGAGCAACGCGAGATCACGCGTAAAGGTCGTGACCTCCCCCCGCCCCGGCTGGCCGAACACGCCGAAACCGCTTGACGCCGAGGCAGGCCGCTTCTCCTCGACCGTCTCGATCGGCAACAGGTGAAGATAATCAATGCGCGCGGCGACCTCTGTCGCACTCGGCGCCGACAGTCTGCCGTGGACGATTTCGCCGGTCTGTGTGAGTGCGCGATAGCGAAAATTGGGCACGGCTCACCTCATCTTGCTGTGGTGACGCGGAGGATTTCCGCGGGGCTCGTTACCCCGGCGCGGCACTTGGCGATGCCGTCGTCGAGCATCGTCGTCATGCCGGCGCAGATGGCGGCCTGATCGATCTTGAAGCCGTCCGTCTTCTCGCCGATCAATGCCCTAAGATCATCGTCGAGTTCGAGAACCTCGAAGACGCCAAGCCGGCCGCGATAGCCGGTTCCACCGCAGCGTTCGCAGCCGCATGGCGCATAGATGGTCTCGCCGGAATGAAAGCCGAGCGTCGCCAGGCGCGGATCGTCGGCAAAATCCGCCTCGTTGAGCGTTTTAGGCGACTTGCAGCGCTCGCAGAGCTGGCGCACGAGACGCTGACCGATCACCGCGCGCAGGGTCGAGCGCAACAGATAGGCTTCAACACCGAGATCAAGCAGCCGCGGCAGCGCGGCTGCCGCCGTTTCGGTGTGTAACGTGGTCAGCACCAGATGGCCGGTGAGTGCCGCATGGACGGCAACGTGAGCAGTTTCCGCATCGCGCACCTCTCCGACCATGATGACGTCAGGATCCTGGCGCACGAAGGAGCGCAGTGCGCTCGCAAAGGTCAATCCGATCGCGGGCTTGATCTGTGACTGGTTGACGCCGGGAATCTCGTATTCCACGGGATCCTCGATGGTGAGGATCTTTCTGATCGGCTCGTTCAGGATCGAAAGGATTGTCGCAAGCGTGGTGGTCTTGCCACTACCCGTCGGTCCGGTGACGACGATCATGCCATGAGGCAGCTTCAAGAGCCGCCTCAGGCTTGCTTCGTCAGGCGGCGCAAAGCCGAGCCTGTCGACCACCAACAACCCGCGATCCTTTGGCAAGATACGGATGACGGCAGATTCGCCATGCTGGGTCGGCATGATGGCGACGCGGATATCGATATCGGCACGACCGACGCGCAGTCGCGCGGCGCCGTCCTGCGGCAACCGGCGTTCAGCGATGTTGAGGCTGGCGATAATCTTGATGCGGGAGATCACCGCCTGCGGCAACACGCCGACTGGGGCAGCGACCGACCGCAGCAACCCGTCAATCCGCATGCGGACGACGAGCGCAGTTTGAAAGGGCTCGATATGAATGTCGCTGGCGCGCAACTCGACGGCCTTTTCGAGGAGATCATTGACGGCGCGCACCACCGGCGCGCCGCTGGCAAGATCGCGCAGACTTTCGATATCGTCTTCGCGGAGCTTTGAAGGACCATCGGCCTCCGGAACCCCCGCGGGACCATCACTGGCCAGCCGCCGATCCAGCACAACGGAGAGATCATCGAATGCGGCAATCTTGATCTCCAGATCCGGCCCAAGCACGATCTCGGCCGCGCGTTTGGCTGCAAGATCAGTGGGATCGGCGATCGCGAGAACCGCGCCGCGCGCGGCGGATTGATAGGGAAACACCAGCGTTTCCCGCAAAAAACGCTGCGAGAAGACTGAGACGAGCGGCGTCGCCGACAGCATCTCCTGCAGCGTGACGCGCGCGAAATTGTGAAAGCGTGCCGCTTCGTCGGCGAACTCGCCGGCCGAGAGGTCCGTGATCTCCCAAAGCCGCCTTAGCGAATCCGACCCCAATTCGCGGCCGGCGTCAACCGGAAGCCGGTCGGCAGCGCTTGCGTCCGAGGCCTCTTGCCTCCTGGCCGACCTCAGGCGCCCGGCGCGGTCAAGGTAATCTACGAACTGCGATGACAGATGGCGGGTCATGCGCCTTTCCGGTCGCGCGCTGTTTTTTGAGGGAGTGGATGATGCAACCATCAGACGCCGCGAACAAGGTTATTCATGGGGATATGACGCCCGTGCGAAGACCTTGAGGTGGTGAGTTGCCAAAAAGGTACACTTCGCGTGAATTCGCTGGCGCCGCCCAAATTAACTATTGTACATGTTTCCCAGCTAGGGATGAACTCTTGCCCGGATCGGTGCTTGCGCCGAGCCGCAAGTCCGGTACGTCGAGTTGGATCGGCAAAATTATGGGGCGCGTCGGCAATCAGGGCCGCTTTCGAACGGCTTCGCGTCGCGTTTGCGCGATTGTCTTGGCATCTTTTACAATTAGTCTTTTAACATCATGCAATTATACGATACTCGGGACCGGGGGGAGCGTCGCGCCTGGCGACATCGACGTGCTCGACAAGGTGCGTTCGGTCGACATCATGCCCCGGCAGACCCAACCGGTCGCCTCCTCGCAGAACAACCCCGGCCAACGCGGCCAAGCCGCAGTGTTCGAGGGAACTGAAATCTCCGACGTCGGCGACGCCGTCGTGCGACCCCAGCCCGTTGGCAGCGGCTACGACCTCAACTTCGAAAACACGCCGATCGCAACCGTCACCAAGGTCGTGCTCGGCGACATCCTGAATACAGGCTACGTGATTGATCCGCGCGTGCAGGGTACGGTCAGCCTGGTCTCGGTGCGGCCGGTGCCGAAGTCCGACATCGTCTTCGTGCTGGAGAGCGCGTTGCGCCTTTCGGGCGTGGTGCTTGTGCACGAGGGCAACGCTTATCGCTTGACGCCGCTCGGCGATGCGGTTGGCGGTGGCCGGGTCGATTCTGCTGCGACAAATCCGGAGCCCGGCTACGGCGTCTCGGTGGTGCCCCTGCAATATGTCTCGGCGCAGACCATCCTCAAGTTGATGGACTCCTTTGCCACCAAGCCCGGCGCCGTTCGCGCCGACACGACCCGCAACCTGCTGCTGATTCAGGGCACCGGCGCGGAACGCCGAACTGCCGTCGATACCGCCATGAGTTTCGACGTCGACTGGATGCGTGGCCAATCGGTCGGTATCTATCCGGTCAGCAACAGCGCGCCTGAGGCGATCATCTCCGAGTTGGAGAAGATCATGGATTCCGGCGATAGTGGCCTTGCCCAGGGCGTGGTCAAATTCCAGCCGATGGCCCGCTTGAATGCGATCCTGGTGGTCAGCCGCAAACCACCGCTGCTGCACACCGCCGCGACCTGGATCAGGCGGCTCGATCACGCGGATACGGCGCGGACCAGCGTCCATGTCTATCGCATCAAATATGGCGAGGCCCGTCAGATGGCGCGCGTTCTGACGGACATGTTCATCGCCGGATCGAACGCCTCGATCGACAGTGCCGACAACCAGCTGGCGCCAGGATCCGGCGCGTCTGCGACATCGAGCCTCGAACGCCTGTCGCTCAATTCGAGCGGTCAGTCGCAGATTGGCGGCTTCGCTGCGCGCACGCCAACCGGAATGACGCCTTCCACAAGTTCGGGATTTGGGCAGTCGCTATCGGGCGCCGGCACGCCGCCGGGCAGCGGCCAGCTCGACAGAAGCGGCGTCAGCACAGGCACAGGCACAGGCACGGGCACAGGCACGGGCACAGGCAGCACCGGTCAGCCTTTGATGCAGGGGGTGCGCATCACGCCCGATGTCGTCAACAATTCCCTCCTGGTCTATGCGGATCAGGGCAACTACAAGATCATCGAGGCTACGCTGCGGCAGATCGACCAGCCACCGCTTCAGGTAGCGATCGATGCGACCATCGCCGAAGTCACTTTGACCAACGAGTTGAACTACGGCGTGCAGTTCTACATTACGAGCAAGAATTTGGGGCTGAAACCAAATCAAGGCTCGCTGCTCAATACGCAATCCACAGAAGCGCCGACCACGACCACAAGTGCGGTTACTGGTGTCGCGACGGCGGCGACCAGCGCCCTCATCAACCGCGCCTTTCCGGGATTCAACTTCCTGATCGGATCGGAGGTGCAGCCAGCCGCCATCCTCGATGCGCTTCACGCCGTCACCAGCGTCAAGGTGCTGTCGAACCCCTCGCTGGTCGTCATCAACAATCGGGTCGCGACCCTGCAGGTCGGCGACGTCGTGCC
>Ga0306925_10002154_pt1 | contig 16772 bp, 14 predicted proteins | sample flu12Cox44000176_FD_203755 | JGI IMG/M metagenome (GOLD analysis project Ga0306925, IMG submission 203755) | Lab enrichment of tropical soil microbial communities from Luquillo Experimental Forest, Puerto Rico - flux8day.12C.oxic.44.000.176 (v2)... | ecosystem: Environmental > Terrestrial >... | reverse complement strand
TGCCACTGCGGCTACGTGACGTTCGAGGCCGAAGCCGATCCCGAAACGACGACCATTTGCAACTGCACAGACTGCCAAACAATGAGCGGTGCACCGTTGCGAGCGATCGTTGCCACTCGTCCAGGCACGTTCGTGCTCCTGTCCGGCAAACCGACGGAATATCGAAAGACCGCCGATAGTGGAAACGTCCGTCTGCAAGCTTTCTGCCCTCACTGCGGGACGCCGATCTATGCGACATCGACTGGCGATGAGCCAAAAGCCTACAACGTGCGGCTTGGATCGCTGCGCCAACGAAATGAACTGGTGCCACGCCGGCAGATATTTGTTCGCTCGCAGCAGGCATGGGTCCACGACCTCAACTCGATCCCGAAATTCGACGGGCCGCCGCGTTGACCTGGCCGATGGGCTGCGAACTGGTGTGTTGCCTCAGAGTGTCCGTAACATGGCAATTAGCGGGTCGTGGTTGTCCGGTTCAACGCACGTCTATGTCGAGACGAACTTCCCGAGCGAAGCCGCCGGGGAAGAGAACGAGTAGCTCGAATGTATCGCTGCCGATGTATTTTTCGGCTGACTTGTAATTAACTTGCTGGCCTCGAACCTTATGTCGATTGCACCTGTAGCGGATGTTTTCCTTTCCGAAGTTGGGGAAGTCGGTTGCAGCCGCGGTCTCGACTGTGCCATGTTCCGGTCGCTTGGTAACACGGATATTGATATCGCTGGCGGAGCAATCGGGGCTGCGTAGAAAAAGTAAATCCGCTGGTTTGTTCCGGAAGCAACGACACGGGTGAGTTCCATCTTCTGAATACCTTCGACGCCGAGCATCTGGTTGCTTTCCTCTCGATGCTGCTCCGGTGATTTCTCCTCGGCGAATGCAAACGACAAAAGCAGTCCGAATGCGCATACTGTAAGCAGGAACTTGCTCATTTTGACCCTCCCGCTCATTGCTCCAATTCGAGACAGTAACATCACACTTTGGTCGAAAGAATAGTCTCGCAGGCCTTCCAATGGCGGAGCCGAGCGCAGCGACATAATCATCTGGCCCCGGTAAGTATATCATGCACCGAGGTGAGATGCCCTCGCCAACTTGGATGAAGGCGACTTCACCGAAGGCCACGAGCTTGATCGCAAATGGAAGGTAGCGAAAGAGATGGTAGGGCGACGGCTATCGCAGGAGGAAGCGAAAAGGTTGTTGGCGAAGTTGGAATGAGGGCAGTGCCCCGACTACGAAGAGTTCATTGGAGCAAAGAAGCATCTGGTCTTAGGTTTGTCTTCCCATACTGGTCCACCCCAGCGATCAAGGTCATTTGCCATTGGATAATAGAAACAATGGTGGAAGCGATCATCAGGTGATGGTGTTGCCATGTCGGCGGGAATAGTTTCATCACTTTCTGGTAGATAGTAGCTGCCATTCGACAGCACTATAGCCTCCACTGGCTTACAATCCTGTCCGCCACAGCATAGACTTCCATCCCGATTACGGAGAGGGCTGTATATGTCATGAGCTAGGACGGTACTCGACAGGCAAAGCAGGGCAATTGTTGCTACCAACTTTTTCAATGCCCCCTCCTAGCGCCAGATCGATATCATCGGACTTTAGGAGGCGAATTTGGGAGAGATGTGTGAGCTACGTCACACTTCGGCGCTTGTCCAAAAAATGCAAGGTGGCCAAAAAACCCTATGGCACTGGCGATTATTTGGGGCCGGGGCCCACCTAGCGGCAGCGGGAAGGCCCGCAGGGCTGGTAAGGCAAGAACGGACTTGAGTTCGTTTAACTGATCGAACTCAACTCAAGCTCAAATATAGCCATCATCAGCAGCCACAGCAGCACCGTCATTATGATTAACTCAATCCATTCCCTAGTGGTGTGAGGGAACCATCCCAGCATTTTGTCGAGGCTATCCATTGCCAGCCTCCTGCAATCAAACAGGTCATTCAGAGTGGAAGCCGCTACCATACTCCAATTCGATCAGCATTTACACAGATTTCGGCGGGCGCTAGGGAGCGAAATCCAGACTGCCTCCTGTTGTTGGGCGGTTTCGGTGAAATCCTGCACCGCCTTCTCGTAGACCGTACGTGGCTTCATTTGATCCCAGGTGGGGGCCATGGACGGAAAAAGGCCCCAGCCATTCACGACCGGGGCAAGTTAAGCAGAGTGGATCGACGTTAAAGTTCGGCCCTTCCTACTCTGCATCACGTAGGGCCGAACACTTCTTTGAAGCTCTTACAGAGGGCCCTCGTCCAGAGTGCATTTTTTGGACAAGGCCAGCAGAGACTTGTTCATCTGCGCCAAATATTTGTTCGTTGGAGCCACGGTCGTAACCTGGAGACATGCCCCTCTATTGGCTCTGTTACCGCCACGACGATCAGATTGCGGTTGTCATCGAACAGGCAGCGTCGCTTGTTCATGCTAGGATGAAGGCTGCGATCGCTGGATTGGATGAGGGTGAATTTACCGAAGGCCACGAGCTTCCAGGCAAATGGAAAGTGCCGAAGGCAATGATTGGGCTCCAGCCCGTCCGGCTCAGTGGATTTAGAAGCAGAAAGGAGAACTTCTGGATCGGTGGATGCCTGGGAGCTGGCGTACCCCGTGTCCACAGTTCGACTGGAAGGAAATGACAATGACCCCGACTGAATGGCTAATCTTGATTATAACGACTTCCGTCATTGTGATTGTGCTTGGCGTATGGTTTTACCGGCTAACTCATTGAACCTGTTACGCTATGTTTTGGTGGCGGCTACGCTGTCCTGCCTTGGGTTCTTTTTGTATATCGTCGCTACCGAAAAATATGAAAAGCGCGTTTAGCCATGAAAATCACATCCTACTTTTGCGACCTCTGCGGCTCGGCAATCCCAACCGAGCTCGTCGATGACGTGAAAGGCCTCAACATTCGCGTCGATCTCGACCATGGCGCCTATGAGAGTTTTGTCTTCCAGCACGCGTGTCTCAGCTGTCGCAATTCGGTAAGGACGGTGCTCGTAGAATGGCGAGATAAGCACAAGAAGGCAGCTCAAACATGAGGCGCACACTCCCAAGCCTGTGGCTGGATGCGAAGGAGCGTGAGTTACGTGATCGGGCAGGCAAGTCGTAACGCCGACGCCACTAGGTCCACCAGCCAACGCCGCCACTCGGAGGGGGAGACTTCCAAGGCGAGTACAGCTTGTGAAGCTAGTCGGAGACCTGGGTTCCGGCGTAGGTTCTAGCCTCGATCCAATCGCCCCACTTCTGCAACGCTGACCTCATCTCATCCGTGTACTTTGCGCGGTTGTACACGCCAGCGACCCCGCCCTTATGACCACTCACATGATTGAGGATCGCCTCGATGATGTGCGGAAGGACGCCAAGCTCTGCCATTCCAGTAGCCGCTGTACGACGCAGGTCATGCAGTCGCCATTCGGCCATCCCATTAAGTCGGCTATCAAGGATTGCCCCGTGCCTGCTCCAACTCGTCCACCTTCTACCAAACACCCACTCATTCTTGCGCGGTTGGCGTTCCAAGATCGCCCTAACCTGACTTGATATGGGAAGTTCATGCTGACGATTGTTCTTGGTCCTCTCGGGTGGCAGGACAATCAACCTTCGCTCTAAATCAACTTCACTCCAACTCAAGCCTCCCATTTCCTCTCGACGCTGACCAGTCAGCACAAGCAGCCGAACAATATCTCCGAACGGGCCTGCATCGAGGGCATTCAACACCGCTCTTAACTCAGCTTCGCTCAGTGTTCGATCCCGGCTTGGCCCTTCATCCGCCTTCCCCGTTCCGGTTACCGGATTAACGTCAAGCAAGCCTTCACGGATTGCGAACGTGAAGAATGCAGACAAACTAGACCTGACCCGGTTGCGTGCGCCGGGTCCGCTAGCCTGTTCAATCTCGGCGAGCCTCGACGCAATCGTTCTTCGATCTATGTCAGCCAGTCGCAGGTGGTGGAGTGGCTTGGCGTGGACCAGGAGATGCCGCTCGACCTCAAGTATTGTCCTTGGCTTGAGTGAAGGTCGCTTGCGGTCCAAATATCGAGTGATTTCCGCGCCGAGTGTTTCAGCGGGTCGCACTCGTTCGCTGGCAGGATCAACCTTCGACGCAACCAATCCCAAGAGCCGCTTGGCTTCAGTGCGAGCGCTGTCGGGGGTCCACATCCCATGACGACCTATTGTGTGGAAGCGCTGGTGGCCATTCAGCCGATAACGCAAGAGGTAATGAACGTGTCGGCGTTGTCTGCGTGCTCCGAACCCAACGAGCGATTGGTCCCACAGCACTGCGTTGAGTGGTAATCGCTCAACTGTGGTCTTGGTGATCTTGCCAAGCATTGGACCTCTACTTGCTAAGTCGCTTGCTAATCGGCCTGGACCAAATGCGGGCACCAGTCTGCCCGATTAGCAAACGGTTAGCAAGCACCATGGATAGAACCAGGGTCGGCCTGCGTTGGCTCTTGGCGGCTGGTGACGGTGAAGAAAGTGCCGACACAGTTGGCCTAAGTTCGCTGACGGCTCGCCTTGGGTCCATGGAGAGGTCATTAGTTAGATTGCGCGGCACCAGTCAAGCGGAATGCGGCCGAGACGCTGGTGACATCGTCCATTGGCGAGTTGGCGAAGGTGACGAATTACCATCAAGCCTTGATGCGCGCCGCGACGGCCTGCGCGCGCCGGCGATAGGCGTGGGCGAGGCGCTCGGCCGGTTCGCGAAAAAGATCTGTCTCGCCGTCGGTCAGCGCGAGCAGGCGTTGCTCCGTCGCCGCATGTGGTTCGATCGTCCCGTCGGCGCGGATATGACCGAGCGCCAGTCCGCGCTCGGCGAGCGCCCGGCCCACCAGCAGGCAGCGATGGCAGTCGAGCGGCTCGCGCTCGGCGCAAAGCAGGCACACGCGATGGCGCGCCATTTCATCCACCACCCGCTCGAGACCGGCCGCAAACTCCGCCCTGGCGGTCATGGCCTCGTAGTCGGCGACGCCGTCGCGATAGAGTCGAGGATCGCGCGGGCGGCCACCGAGGGCGTCCCCGAGCGCGAAGTACGCGATGGCCTCGCAAGCGAGTCGCTGCGCCAGCGCCTTGCCCGAGAACCAGGGGCACCAGCGCGAAAACGGCACCGAGCGCACGTCAACGATGGCGGTGACGCCGGCGTCCTTGAGCAAGGCCACGAAGCGATCGGCCGCAAGGTTGGAGTGGCCGATGGTCAAGAGCTCGCAGGCAGCGGATCGCGTCATTGGACTGGTCGAATTCTTGCGGTTTGTCCCATTCTTAGCGCCGCCGCGAGATCGGGCGGCGGCTCGGTCGCGGTTGCGAACATCGACGGCAACCGAGCGTTAGCCTTTGTGGTAGTACATCTTACCCGACGCGCGGGGTTTGATCGTCGAGCGCGGGCTGGAGGATGCCAGCTGGAGGATGTCATGGGTCGCCTTGCCGGCGTAGCCGGGCTTGCAGTTTCGGTTTCGCTGCTGTCGTGGCCGGGTGATGCCCGCGCCGACGTCGTGGTCAGTATCGACAAGTCGAGCCAACGGATGTCCGTGATCGTCAACGGCGAGCACCGCTATACCTGGCCGGTCTCTACCGGCATCTATGGCACGCCAAGCGGGACCTTCCGCCCGCAGTCGCTCGCGCGCTACCACCGCTCGACCCTCTACAACAATGCACCGATGCCCTATTCGATCTTCTACGACGGCAATTTCGCCATCCACGGCACGACGCACGTCTCGCAGCTTGGCGGACCGGCGTCCCGCGGCTGCATCAGGCTGCATCCCTCCAATGCCGCCGTCCTGTTCTCCCTGGTGCAGAGAGAAGGCCTCGGCAACACCAGAATTTCGATCCGCTAGGCCCTAAGTCCCGCCGCGCAACTCTGCCTGTGCCTGGGCTTTTGGGTCGAAGACCCGAAGCATAAGTTCGATCGAGGCGCCTCAACGCGGGGCCAAATCGGCGACGAGGTCGTGCACGCCGTTGGTGAGCCCCTCGAACATGGGAAAGTTCAGCCGATTGACCGCGACGAAAACGCCGACCCCGCGCGTCGGCGCCAGCACCACGTAAGTCATGAAGCCGGCGATGCCCCCGCTCTTGGTCAAGATCGGCGGGCGATGCCCGCTGGCGAATGAGATGATCCAGCCGAGGCCGAGGGCGTCCATCTTCTCGCCGCCGACGCCGACCGCGGCCTTGAGGCCGTCGTGCCAGCGGTAGGGGACGTGGTCGATCATGCGCACCTCGGCGCCGGCGGCGTCGTTCACCGCAAGGTGCCAGCCCATCCACTTCGTCAGGTCGTCGGCGGTGGTGAAGACGTTGCCGGAAGCATCCATCGCCGCCGGCGTGTCCCATAGCGGGGCCTCCTTGCCGTCGAGGTCGAGGCCGGTCATGGCCCGCGGCGTCTGCGCCGCGGAGAGTTTCGTCGTCGTGTCGCTCATGCCGAGCGGCGCCACCACGCGCTCGTCGAGCAGCGCGGCATAGGGCTTGCCGCCGGCCTTGGCGAGCGCGTCGCCCAGGAGCCCGAAGCCGAGATTGGAATACATGGCGCCCGTGCCCGGCGCGTAGGGCAGCGTCGCCCCCGCGAGCCAGCGCCAATAAGCGTCGGCTTGGAAGTGCTTGAACGGGTTCTCCCCCGGTTGCGGGTCCGGCACATCCGGCAGTTCGCGCGGCAGCCCGGCGGTATAGCTCGCGAGATCGAGCAGCGTGATCTGCCGGCCCGCGAACGCCGGCACCTTCGCGCCGGGCGGGGCGTATTTGGCGAGCGGATCGGTGAGCTTCAGCGTTCCATCCACCGCCATGCTCGCGAGCACGTGGCCCGCCATGACCTTGGCGATCGACCCCATGCGCAGGATGGAACGGCCGTTGGGCTCGACCTTGCTGCCCGGGCGCGTCTCGCCGAAGCCGAGCACGATCGACTCCTCGCCGCGCACCACCGCCAGCACGAGGCCGGGCGCGCCGGAGCTGAGCCACATCACCGCGCCCGCCATGGACGCGGCGTCTTTGAGAACGATATCGGCGGCGCGCGCAGGATTTGCCGATGCGCCGGCAGCGAGCATCGCGAAGATCACGGCCGGGCGGTATCTCTTCATTCTCGGGGTCATGGCACTCGCCAGTCGGGGATGATTGTCGCAGGATAGCATGGATGCGCGCGGAGATGGCTCCCGCCGCCGCCAGCGTATGGTCCAACGCTTGCCGAGAGGTTGACATGTATAAACCCTGCGCGTGCCAGCGCGCGATCCATGCTCCGAGCCGACGCTTCTTCCTCGCAGGGCTTGCCGCTGCCGCCATCGCGCCCACGGGCGTGCATGCGCAAGCCGGCGGTCCGGCCTCGGTCGAAGATATGCGGTTCATGCGCATGGCGCTTGACGAGGCCCGCCAAGCCGATTTTCCCTTCGGGGCGGTGATCGTGCGCGACGGCACGGTCATCGCGCGCGGACGCAATTTGGGGCGAACGACCGATGACCCGACCGCGCACGGCGAGATGGTGGCGATCCGGCGCTGCCTCGCCGATCACGGCAGCGCGGCGCTGCGCGGCAGCACGCTCTACACCTCGGGCGAACCGTGCGCGATGTGCATGGGCGCGATCCTCTGGTGCCATGTGGGGCGGCTCGTTTTTGCGGCGTCGGTTACGCAACTCGCTACCAAGATCAACCAGATCATGCTCTCGAGCGCCGACGTCGCCGCCAAGGCGCCCTTCGCTCCCATCTCGATCACCGGCGGCGTGCTGGCGGACGAGGCCATGGCGCTGTTTGTGAAGTGATCGCACGACTCCACAACCGTCATGGCGCGGACGTGATCCGGGCATCCACGGCTTTCTTTCGTTATTAGCGTCGCAAGACTTGGAGATATCGATGATCGCCATTCGTGCGGCGAAGGTGGCGACGGTCGCGGCCATCGCGCTGTTCGCGAACCTCGTCACCTTCGGAAACCTGACCGACTACAACACCAACTTCGTTTTCGTCGAGCACGTCCTGTCCATGGATACGATCTTTCCGTTTTCCACCATCAAGTACCGGGCGATCACCAATCCTGCGCTTCATCAAGCGGCTTACGCGCTCGTCATCGCGGCGGAGGCGGCCACAGCGGTGCTGTGTTGGATCGGCGCGGGAGCGCTCGCTCGCCGGCTCTCCGCCGATGCCGGTGCGTTCAATCGCGCCAAGCGCTTTGCTGTCGCGGGCTTGACGCTTGGTTTCCTGCTCTGGCAGGTCGGCTTCATGTCGATCGGAGGCGAATGGTTCGGGATGTGGCAGTCGCAGCAGTGGAACGGTGTGCCGAGCGCCTTCCGGTTCCTCATCACCATTATCGCCGTGCTGATCTTCGTGGCGATCCCGGATCAGCAGCTCGATCGGGGAGGGGCGGCATGAGCCGCGGCCGTCACACATCCACCTTGAGCGCGGCGATGAACGCCTCCTGCGGGATCTCCACCTTGCCGAACTGGCGCATGCGCTTCTTGCCCTCCTTCTGCTTCTCCAGGAGCTTGCGCTTGCGCGTCACGTCGCCGCCGTAGCATTTGGCGGTGACGTCCTTGCGCAATGCGCGCACGGTCTCGCGCGCGATGATCTTGCCGCCGATCGCGGCCTGGATCGGCACCTGGAACATGTGCGGGGGAATGAGCTCCTTGAGTTTTTCCACCATGGCGCGGCCGCGGCTCTCCGCGCGCGTGCGATGGACCAGCATGGCGAGCGCGTCGACCGGATCGCCGTTGACCAGAATTTGCATCTTCACCAGGTCCGCCGGCCTGAAGTCGGTGAGGTGGTAGTCGAACGAGGCGTAGCCCTTCGACACCGATTTCAGCCGGTCGTAGAAGTCGAACACCACCTCGTTGAGCGGTAGGTCGTACTTCACCATCGCGCGGTTGCCGACGTAGGTCAGCTCGATCTGCGCGCCGCGCCGATCCTGGCAGAGCTTGAGCACGCTGCCGAGATAGTCGTCCGGGGTGAGGATGGTCGCGCGGATCCACGGCTCGTCCATGTCCTTGATCCGCACCGGATCCGGCATGTCGACCGGGTTGTGGATCTCGATCTGGCTGCCGTTGGTCAACGTGATCTTGTAGATGACCGACGGCGCGGTCGCGATCAGATCGAGATTGAATTCGCGCTCGAGCCGTTCCTGGATGATCTCGAGGTGGAGCAGCCCCAAGAAGCCGCAACGGAAGCCGAAGCCGAGCGCGGCCGAGGTCTCCATCTCATAGGTAAAGCTCGCGTCGTTGAGCCGCAGCTTGCCCATGGCCGCGCGCAAATCCTCGAACTGCGCGGCGTCGACCGGGAACAATCCGCAGAACACCACCGGAATGGCTGGCCGGAAGCCGGGCAGCGCCGTGCTCACGGGCTTGCGGTCGTCGGTGATGGTGTCGCCGACGCGGGTGTCGGCCACTTCCTTGATCGAGGCGGTGAGAAAGCCGATCTCGCCAGGGCCGAGCTCGTCGACGTTCACCATCTTGGGCGTGAATACGCCGACGCGGTCGACCTCGTAGGCGGCGCCGGTGCCCATCATGCGGATGCGCTGGCCTCGTTTGAGCACGCCGTCGACGATGCGAAGCAGCACGACGACGCCGAGATAGCTGTCGTACCAGCTGTCCACCAGCAGCGCCTTCAGCGTCGCATCGCGGTCGCCCCTGGGCGGCGGCAGCCGCGTGACGATGCCCTCGAGCACCTCGGGAACGTTGAGCCCCGTCTTCGCCGAGATCAGGATTGCGTTCGAGGCGTCGAGCCCGATGACGTCCTCGATCTGCTGCTTCACCTTCTCGGGCTCGGCCGCCGGCAGGTCGACCTTGTTGAGCACGGGCACGACCTCGTGATTGTTCTCGATCGCCTGATAGACGTTGGCGAGCGTCTGCGCCTCCACGCCCTGGGAGGCGTCGACCACCAGAAGCGAACCTTCGCAGGCGGCCAGCGAGCGGTTGACCTCGTAGGCGAAATCGACGTGCCCCGGCGTATCGATCAGGTTCAGGACGTAGTCCTTGCCGTCACGCGCGCGGTAATTGAGCCGCACGGTCTGCGCCTTGATGGTGATGCCGCGCTCGCGCTCGATGTCCATGGAATCGAGCACTTGCTCCACCATCTCGCGCTCGGCGAGACCGCCGGTCGACTGGATCAGCCGGTCGGCCAGCGTCGACTTGCCGTGGTCGATATGCGCGATGATGGCGAAGTTGCGGATATTTTCGATGGCCGCATTCATGGCGCGCGGATTACCACTCGCGTCCGCAAGCGGCAAGGACTAGGGGCTTCTCGCCTGCCGCCGTGTTCGAAAGCGCGGCTCACTCCGCCGCGACCCGGTGCTCCGCCAGGAACGGCTCGACCGTGGCCCGTTGCTCGTCGCGCGCCACGATCGCATGGCCGGGCGGCACCGGCTTCCAATGCGCGCGGTCCGCGTCGAGCGGTTCCGACACGATCACCACGTTGCCGCCCGACTCCCGGTAATAGAGCGAGTTGGCGTTGTCGTTGGCGGCGTAGCGGAAGGCGTAGAGATCGCGCCCGTTGGCGAGCGCCGCCGTGAAGCGCAGCGGTTCGTGATAGCCGTCGGTGCTGACCAGCTCGGTCAGCGTCGCGAGCACGCGCGCGGTGGCGCCGACCGGATCCTTGTCGCCGCCGGCGCCGAGGATGGCGAGGAAGACCGCTTCCGAATCGGTCGTGCCGATGCGCGAGCCGTAGAACGCGTCGGGAATGAGCGCTTCGACCCTTCGCCGCAACCGTCCCCAGTTGCCGATCATGCCGTTGTGCATGAACAGCCAGCGCCCGCAGGCGAAGGGATGGCAGTTCGGGCGCGTGATCGGCGTGCCGGTCGCGGCGCGCACATGCGCGAAATAGAGGTGCGATTGAATGTGGCGGCAGAGGTAGCGCAAGTTCTCGTCGGACCAGGCCGGGCGGACCTCGCGGTAGAGCCCGGGCTCGGCGTGCTCGCCGTACCAGCCCATGCCGAAGCCGTCGCCGTTGGTGGCGGCGGTCGATTCCAGCGCCCGCTGACTCTGCACCACCAGCGAGTGGGCGGGGGCGGTCACGTACTGTTCCAGCGGGATGGTTTCGCCGCGATAGGCAATCCAGCGGCACATTGGACGTTCTCTCGGGCTCCTTCGAAGCAGGGCGTCCAGCATCGCCGGCGGATGCGGCAAAGCAATGGCGGCGCGCTCACCCTGATATGGACCTTCCTGGCACGCCATGCCATAGGCTGCCCCCCGAAACGGGGGCCAAACCGGCACTAGTGTCCCGATTCCGAAGTTCGCAAGCCCTTGCGGCACACTCGGGTGCGAACTTCGGAATCAAAGGGACACTAGCAAATCTTTTGACTCTAGTGTGGTTTTTGGATTTGAAGTTCCCACGCGAAGCTTCCTGCGACCCGTAGGAACTTCAAATCCACCACACTAGGATGCTTGCAATGTCGGCCATGACGCAGAGCGGGCGCCGCGGCCTTGCGCGCATCCAGCGGCTCTTCGATGCGCTCGCCGACCCCGCTCGGCGCGAGCGCGCGGCGGTCGCGGTTCTCCTCGGCTATGCGGCGCTGTGGACGCTTTACGGCACCATCGCTAAGGGCAGCCAGGACATCCACGCCGACATGTCCGAGCAGTTCGCCCTCGGGCGCGAGCTGGCGCTGGGCTATCCCAAGCATCCGCCGCTCGCGATGGCGGTTGTGCGCGCCTGGTTTGCCGTTTTTCCCACCGCCGACTGGGCCTACTACCTGCTCGCGATGGTTAACGTCGGCCTCGCGCTGTGGATCGTCTGGCGGCTCACCGCGCGGTTTCTCGACGGCGAAAAGCGCGTGCTGGGGCTCGCGCTGCTGACGCTGGTGCCGTTCTTCAATTTCCATGGACTCAAGTTCAACGTGAACACGGTGCTGCTGCCGCTGTGGGCGGCGACGACGCTGTGGTTTCTGCGCTCGTTCGAGACGCGGCGCGTGCTCGACGCGGCGCTCGCCGGGCTCGGCGCGGCGGCGGCGATGTACGGCAAGTACTGGTCGGTCTTCCTGCTGCTCGGGCTCGGCATTGCGGCGCTCGCCGACCGCCGGCGCGCCACCTATTTCCGCTCGCTGGCGCCCTGGGTGACGATCGCGGTGGGCGCGCTGGCGCTCGCCCCGCATGCGGCCTGGCTGATTGCCAACGATTTTGCACCGTTCTCCTACGCCGTCGTCTTGCATGGGGCAGGCTCGCTCGCATCCACCATCGGCGCCGCGCTCGGCTATCTCGCGGGCAGCGTCGCCTATGTCGCGGTTCCGCTTTTGATCGTCGCGGTCGTAGCGCGGCCGAGCCGCGCGGCCGTCAAGGACATGGCGTGGCCGTCGTCGCCCGCGCGCCGGCTCGCGGCGGTGGCGTTCTGGGCCGTGCTGCTGCTGCCGGCCTTGATCGCGCCCTTGACCGGCCTGCGCTTGGTGTCGCTCTGGTCCATGTCGGCCTTTGCGTTGTTGCCGGTCATGCTCTTGTCCTCGCCGCTCGTCGCGATCACCCGCCGCGACGCCGTCGGCGTCCTCGCGCTCGCGGTTGCATTCCCGTTCGTCATGGTTGCGATCGCGCCGGCGATCGCGTTTGCGATCCACAGCTCGGGTCCGATGCCGGGTTCCGCCCATGCGTCGCTGCTGGCGCGGCCGATCGAGCAGCTGTGGCGCGAGACCACCGACCGGCCGTTGCGAATTTTCAGCGGCTTTGATGAATTCACCGATGGCGTCACCTTCTACCTGCCGAGCCATCCGCTTGCGGTCCGCGTGTTCGATGGCATCCCCTCCGCCGCGATCGAGGAGCGCATCGCCCGCGACGGCATCGCATTGCTCTGTCCGGCGCGATCGTCCGTTGCCGCCGCGGACTGGTGCGCGAACGCCGCGATCGCGCGCGCGCGCTGTTCGCCTCCCGGCAAAGAGATGGAGATCGAGGTGTCCCGCCGTTACCTCGGCGTGGAAGGCAAGCCCGCGCGCTATCTCATCATCGCCATTCCGCCCCGGCAGCCGCAAACACCGCCGGCCTCGCGGGAGCTGCTCGCCGACTGCATCGCGCGGCACGTCATGGCGGGAGAGTGACGGCGGTTTTGGCCAGCGTGACGGCGTTTTGCAGCGGCGTTTGCCGGCTCGCCACGGAGCGCTCGAATTCGGCGCAGGCACGGTCGAACCGCGCGAGCTCGTCGCGCTTTTGCGCCGCGTCGAGGAAGGAGTAGATCATTGCATTGCGGGCGATTGCTTTGAGCATGCGGTAGCCGAGGCCATAGTCGCGCGCCGCGCGCAGGTATTCGTTGGTGAGGTCGATGCGGGAAATGCCGGCATCGTCCGATGACAGCACGACCGGCACGCCGGCCGCGAGATAGGCGGGCAGCGGATGGTCCTTGCCGCGCACGCCGAGGATGAGGTCAGTGCTGGTGAGGTTGACCTCGACGACGACCGGCCGCGCGCGCATCTCGGCGATGAGGCCTTCCATGTCGCGTTCGAAGGCAAGCGCGACGCCGTGGCCGATGCGGCGCGCCCCGGCGATCTCGATGGCTTCCCGGATGTGAAAGGTAAGGTCGGGCGGCGGAACAAGGCCGAGCCACAGCTCGCCCGCGTGCAGCGCGACCGGCACGTCGTGGGCGAGGAAGCGGATGATCTGCATGTGGCGGGTGTAGTCGCGGCGCGCCACCAGACTGTCTTCGGGCCCGACGAAATTGAGCGCGACCATGCGCGGTTCCGCGCGGATCAGCGCGGCCGCGATGGCGGTCTGAACGAACACCTCGTCCGGGGGATTGTTGCGGTTGACCTGGACGATGTAACGGAAGGTGACGCCGCAGCCCGGCTGCGCGTTGCGCCCATCGCATGCCAACGCGGTCTTTATCGTGCCGATCGCGGCCGTCAAATCATTGCGCCTTGCCGCCACGCAATCGCCGAGCCCACTCGCTTCCAGCGCCCGGAGCTTGGAGGCATCGTCGGTCATCTCGCTGATTGCCTTGACAAACCTGTCGCGATCGTTCGAACACCACGACGACACCATGAACTCGACGTATTGCACGTTCTCGCTGTCGTAGCGCTTGAGCTGGTCGACCGTCATGTCGGCGAAATGCGAGCCGGATACTCCCCCGAATTTCTCGAAGGCCGCGAAGAATTCATCGTGGCCCGTGGGCACCGCGGGAGTTGGCAGGAACGCGCGCATCGAGAGCGCATCGACCAGGCGGTTGTAGAGCTGCTGGTCGCGCATGGCATCGGAGACGGGCACCGCTCCTGCTCGGTCGCACTGCGGCTTTGGCAACACGACGGTCTTAAGGTCGACGCAAAGGTCTTGCTGTGCGGCCCAGGCGATGAAGCGCTCGGCGTAGACGGCGCCGGCGAGGTGGGTATGGAGGTCGCCACCCTTGGGCATGCGATGGAGGAAAGCGCGCAGCGCCGTTCGATTTTCGCGCGCCGCCTCGAAGCTCGCCGCCGTGATGACCGTGTCGAATTCGCCCGCCAGTACCGCCAAGCGCAGCAAGACGATGAAGGCCGCCAGCAAGATGACGGCAAGGACGATCCGACGTCGCAAGGCTTGCCCCGTTGCGCTCGTTGCAGCGCAAAGCTAGCGGTTGGGTGTGCCGAACTCAATCGTGGGGACGAGCGGCGAGCATCCGCAGCTCGCGTCGCAGGTGTCCCTCAATAACGGTATTGATCCGGCTTATACGGGCCGTCGACCGGCACGCCGATATAGGTTGCTTGCTTGTCCGACATTCTCGTCAGCTTGACGCCGATCTTGGCGAGATGGAGCCGCGCGACTTTCTCGTCGAGGCGCTTCGGCAGGGTATAAACTTTTTTCTGGTACTTCCCCGGATTGGTCCACAGCTCGATCTGCGCCAGCGTCTGGTTGGTGAACGAGGACGACATCACGAAGCTCGGATGGCCCATGGCATTGCCGAGGTTCACCAAACGCCCCTCCGACAGCAGGATGATGCGCTTGCCGTCCGGGAATTCGACCTCGTCGACCTGCGGCTTGACGTTGTGCCACTTGAGGTTCCGCAGCGCCGCCACTTGGATCTCGCTGTCGAAATGGCCGATATTGGCGACGATCGCCCGGTCCTTCATCTTGCGCATGTGGTCGATGGTGATGACGTCGAGGTTGCCGGTCGCGGTGACGAAAATGTCGGCGCGCGTCGCCGCGTCGTCCATGGTCGTGACCTCGTAGCCTTCCATCGCCGCCTGCAGGGCGCAGATTGGATCGATCTCGGAGACGAGCACGCGGCAGCCGGCCTGCCGCAGCGACGCGGCCGAGCCCTTGCCGACGTCGCCGAAGCCCGCGACCATCGCCACCTTTCCCGCCATCATCACGTCGGTGCCGCGGCGAATGCCGTCGACCAGCGATTCGCGGCAGCCGTAAAGATTGTCGAACTTCGATTTGGTCACGCTGTCGTTGACGTTGATCGCCGGCCACAGCAGCGTGCCCTTCTTCTGCATTTCGTAAAGCCGGTGAACACCGGTCGTGGTTTCTTCCGTCACGCCGCGGATGGCGTCGGCATTCTTCTTGTACCAGCCGGGCTTGTCCTTGAGCCGCTGCTTGATGGCCGCGAACAGGATTTCCTCTTCCTCGTTGGTCGGCTTGGCGATCAAGCCGGCTTCGCCCTGTTCCGCGCGCAGGCCGAGGTGAATCAAAAGCGTGGCGTCGCCGCCGTCGTCGAGAACCATGTTCGGGGTGCCGCCGTCCCCCCATTCGAAGATGCGGTGCTGGTAGTCCCAGTAGTCCTTGAGCGTCTCGCCCTTGACGGCGAACACCGGCGTGCCGCCGGCCGCCACCGCCGCCGCGGCGTGGTCCTGGGTCGAATAGATGTTGCACGAGGCCCAGCGCACGTCGGCGCCGAGCGCCTTGAGCGTCTCGATCAGCACCGCGGTCTGGATGGTCATGTGCAGCGAGCCGCAGATGCGCGCGCCGCGCAACGGCTGCTCGGGGCCGTACTCCTCGCGCGTCGCCATGAGGCCGGGCATCTCGGTCTCGGCGATGGCGATTTCCTTGCGGCCCCAGTCGGCGAGGCCCACGTCCTTGACGACGTAGTCGGCGGCCGGCTTGGCAGCAGGCTTGGCTGCAGTCCTGGCGGCTTTCGATGCAGCGTTCATGACGATCCTTGCATGGCTGGGAGAGAACGGGCGCGCGAGCCGGCACGCCGGTCGGCGGTGGCTATAGCAGGGCCCGTAACCGCCTGCAACGAGGATATAAAGATTTCTTTATGTCCGTAAACGGGGCAAAGCTGCCCCTGCACCGAACTGCCGGGGCGGCCCGGCGTTGATCCGTCGGGGCCGGCAGCGATTCGCCAGGAGCCCCCGATGCGGGAGAAGACGCAGCTGGATCTCGAGCTTTCTCCTCAGATCCGTTCGCTGCCGGAGCTGGCCAAGGCCGAGAGCGCGTGCACGCGCTGCCCGCTCTACAAAAACGCAACCCAGGCCGTGCCGGGCGAGGGCCGCAGGTCCGCGCACGTCATGCTGGTCGGCGAGCAGCCCGGCGACAAGGAAGACCTCAGCGGCAAGCCGTTCGTCGGCCCGGCCGGGCACGTCCTCGACCGCGCGCTGGCGGACGCGGGAATTCCGCGCGCGGAGGTGTTCGTCACCAATGCGGTGAAGCATTTCAAGCACGAGATGCGCGGCAAGCGCCGTCTGCACAAGCGTCCCAACGCCTACGAAATCGAGCGCTGCAAGGTTTGGCTCGATCTTGAACGCGCGCTCGTGAAGCCGGTGGCCATTGTGGCGCTCGGCGCCACGGCGGCGCGCAGTCTGCTCGGCCGTCCGGTCACCATCGGCAAGCTGCGCGGACAGACCTTGCATCTTGCCGACGGCACCGCCGCCTTCGTCACCATCCACCCTTCGTTCCTGCTGCGCATCGAGGACGATGCGGACAAAGAGCGCGAGTATGCGAATTTCGTCGCCGATTTGCGACCGG
>Ga0306925_10002153_pt1 | contig 16784 bp, 11 predicted proteins | sample flu12Cox44000176_FD_203755 | JGI IMG/M metagenome (GOLD analysis project Ga0306925, IMG submission 203755) | Lab enrichment of tropical soil microbial communities from Luquillo Experimental Forest, Puerto Rico - flux8day.12C.oxic.44.000.176 (v2)... | ecosystem: Environmental > Terrestrial >... | reverse complement strand
CGGCCTTGTAGTTCGCGGCGCGAGCGGCACCCGGCGTCAGTTCGTTCTCGGTGAAATAGAACCAATTCTTGCGTGCCGACTTACCGGTGCCGAACAGGACTGGCGAGATGTCGTAGCTATCAAAGATCATCGGCTGACCGGCGCGGTCGTTTTCCGGCAACTTCACGCCGGCAAGTGATGCAAAGGTAGCCATGAAATCCAAGGCGCCGACGATGTCTGAGTTCTTGGACCCAGCCTTGATCCTCGGACCCCATGCCAGCGCAGGAACGCGGTTGCCGCCTTCACGAACTGTGCCTTTGGTGCCACGGAATGGCGTATAGCCCGCGTCAGGGTAAACGTCCTGCCAAGCGAGCCGGCTGGGTCTCCGGCAATTCATTCATGCGTACCCGCGAAGGCTGTGTACATTTGGTGCAACTTTGCCTCGTCCTGTGTACTCAGATCGAGCGGCCCGAGCACGATGTCGACGCGTTCAATCGATCCGGTGAACGGGTACGGGGGCTTGTACGTATTGGTCACCGGAGAGCCAGTGTCTGATCCAACACCAAATGTGTCGATGCCAAAGCGTCCCGCGACGGTGTGCTCGATCCGCGCGCGGCCGACCACCTTGCCGTTGATACCGATCACGGCCTCGCCGCCCTTGCCGAGACCGCCGCCGTCATAGGCGAACTCCATCGTCACAGTTGACTTCCCCGTCGGAAGCGGAACGTTGGAAACAAGGTTGGTTCGTTCGCGGTCGAACCAATTGTAGTGGTAGACGAGTTTGCCGTCCTGGACATACAGCGCGTAGCCGGCTGACGCGCCGCCCGCGGCGAGAATAACCCCTTCTCCGCCCTTAGCGGGCATATTGATCACGGCTGTGATTCGATGCGAACGGTTCTTGGTATTGGGCGAAGCCGTTTCCGGCAGACGCGACGCACCCGCATAGTACGTATACTTGGTTCGTTTCGGATCAGCTCCGCCCGGTGAAGGCTTCGGTACCGCCAGGCGGCCGGCGCCGCGATCGTCGAGAGGATAAACGTGATTTTTCTCCGCCTCCTCATCGAAGATCTTCTTCAGCTCGGCGAGCTTGTCCGGATGCTTTACGGCGAGATCGTTGGCCTCGCTGAAATCTTCATCGAGGTTGTACAGTTCCCATTTGTCGTTTTCCCAGCGGCCTGGCGCAAAATCCTGGCGCCACGGGAATGTGTGTTGGGCGCAGGCGATCCAGCCGTTGTCGTAGATCGCCCGGTTCGAAAAGACTTCGAAATACTGTCGCTGCCGTACGGGCCTGGCCTTGGCGTTGTCGAACGTGCTCGCGATCGACACGCCGTCCATCGGCTTCTGCTCGATGCCGTCGACGCTCCTGGGTGCAGGCAGGTTCGCGACGTCGAGGATGGTGGGAACGATGTCGATCAGATGCGCGAACTGATCACGGGTACCACCGCCGTCCTTGATCTGGGCCGGCCAGGACACCACCAAGGGATTGCGTGACCCGCCCAGATGTGAGGCAACCTGTTTGACCCATTGGAACGGGGCGTTGCCCGCCCATGCCCATCCGAGCGGATAATGCGGCTCCGTGTCGGGATCGCCGATCCTGTCGAGCATCTTGAGATTATCTTCCAGGCGCGACGGTATGCCGTTGAGGTTCATCACTTCGTTGACGGTCCCGGTCATGCCGCCTTCCGAGCTCGCGCCATTGTCCCCGACGATAAAAAAAATCAGCGTATTGTCGGCGTCGGGCAGTTCGCGGATGGCACCGAGCAATCGCCCGCATTCCGAATCCGTGAATGCAAGATACCCAGCGAAATTCTCCATGAACCGCGCATAGAGTCGCTTTTCATCGGCAGACAGGCTGTCCCAAGGCTTAACCCACTCTGGTCTCGGTGTGAGCTTGGTGTCGGCGGGAATGATGCCCTGCTTCAGTTGTCGCTCATAAGTCTCCTGGCGAACAGCGTCCCAGCCGGCGTCGAAGTTGCCCTTGAACTTGTCGCGCCATTCCTTCGGCGCGTGATGTGGCGCATGCGCTGCGCCGGGCGCGAAATATAAGAACACCGGCTTTTGCGGCGCGACCGACTTGTTGTAACGAAGCCAATTAATGGCCTTGTCCGTCATGTCGGTCATGAAGTGATAGCCATCTTCAGGGCTCTTGGCCGGCTCGACCGCCGTCGTGTTCTCAAAGATCACCGGATAGTATTGATGCGTCTCGCCACCAATGAAGCCGTAGAAGTGGTCGAAGCCTAGTCCTGTAGGCCAGCGATCAAACGGACCGGCAACGCTGCTTTCCCAATCCGGCGTGTTGTGGTTCTTGCCGAACCAGGAGGTGGAGTAACCATTGTATTTCAGGATCGAGCCGACGGTCGCGGTGCTGCGCGGGATCATGTTGTTGTAGCTCGGGAAGCCCGTCGCCCATTCCGCGAGGAAACCCGAACCGGCATTGTGATGGTTGCGGCCGGTAATCAGACACGCGCGCGAGGGGCCGCAGATGGCTGTGGTGTGAAAGCGCGTGTACCGGAGACCGCGGGACGCCAACTCGTCTAGACGCGGCGTCGGCACGGGCCCCCCAAAGGTTGATACCTGTCCGAACCCGACGTCATCGAGGAGAATGATGATTACGTTCGGCGCGCCGTCAGGCGGCGTCGGAAGCTTCGGCCATTCTGCGATGGAATCCTGGTAGGTTTTCCCGATTTTGCCCCCAAACTGAGGTTCCGGCATTGGTAGTTTCGAGCGGTCGAGTTGGCCGACCGGAGATGTGCTCGCTGCAGGCGCAGCTTGTTGTGCTTGCGCAAACTCCGGAAGCGACGTGGTCCCAAGTGTAGACGCGGCTACTGCCGAGGTGCCGGCGAGCAACAGGTTGCGGCGGTTAACGCCCCGATCACCCTGTGACGATGTGCCATCCGGTTTTTTGTTACTCATGCTGTGCTCCGTCTCTGCGATGCCGTGAATTGCGATATGCCCTCCAGACAACTTCACTCATGGCAGTTTTTTCTCAGTTCACTTCCTCCAAGTCGCCCGGCTTCCAGGTCAGGTTCAGAAAGGCATCAGTGGGGCTGTAGAGCCGTAGGATGGTGAAATAGCCCTTGCCCGAAACAGTCTTCAGCCAGTTCTTTTCCTTTCCGGCCGGGGCAGTGGGACCGACAAAGAGATCGACCGAACCGTCCGCGTTAACCGCAGGTTTGTCGTTGGAATTGAGCGAGGGAAACGGCTGCCCATTGTCGAGCCCGGAAGCCGTGAGCGCGTCATAGAGGGTTAACGACCAGAAATTCGCTGCAGGTATGGGTGCTGGCAGGTGCAGCCGATATGATTTGTCACCGCTGTAGAACCTACCGGCACTGTCGCGGAAGCCGATCAGATACGCGGCTCCTTTTCCCGGTATCTTCGAGAGCATGCCCGGGCTGATCGCATAGTAGTTCGTGAAATACGCGATGCGGGAATTCAGGTCTCGGAAGGTGCCGGTGTGCCACAAAAACTCCAAATCCAGTTCAGGGCCATTCTTGTCGTAGCCGCCGAGGATCGGGGTGGTCCACTGCCGGTCCTGATAAATGCGAGCAGCCGGATTGGCCAAGATCACATTGAACGCCAGCACCTTTGAAGTCTTGAAGGCGGTCTTCGCCGCACTATCGAGGATCTCTTTCGCGTGTTCATCAGGCGCGAAGGGCTGGCCCTTGACGATGCCAATGCCGGCCAGCATGCCGCGCCAGTCCAGGTTGGCCGTTTCCACGACCTCGCTATCGATGAATCGGGACAGCATCTGGAAATAGCTGCCGTCGGGCGGGAACAGCATATTGACCGGCACGTTCGACGCGTCCGGGAACTGCATCGGCTTGGCGGTTGCCTGTTGGCCGAGCGGGTAGATGCGCGTCTGTTCAATCACCTTGACCGGTTCGTCAAGTTTGGTGGGATCGGCGAAGAAGGCTCGCCAGAACACGAAGACATTGTTGGTCGCCGGACGATAAACGAAGTAACCGTCAGGCACCTTCCCCCCGTAGCCCGGCGGAAGCAGCAGGTATTTGCCACCTTTGCCTCCGTCTGGCCCCGCGAGCCCGACGTCACCGGCGAAAGCGCGTCCGTTAATGGTTGGGCCGGGCACCGGCAACTGCCAGAAATCGTCGAGGATACCCTGCTGGCCGGGCGGCAAGTCGATGACCAGTGGACCGTCCTTGCCGAGATCGACATAGCCCATGGCATAGATAACGTCCGAATTCGGCGTGGTGACCAGAGTTTTTGCGCTTAGGCGCTGCTTCCACACCGGAAGGACGTTGTAGCCCACACCAAAGCGTGCTTCCGATGCTTCCTTCATGGCCCACATGTTGACGGCGGGCAAAGCCCATAAGTACGATTGAACACCACGCTGAAACAGCAGTTCGTCCGTAAGCCGCCGCGTCATCTCATCGGTCGGATAGTCTTGCCGGAACGGGAGATTGGCGAGGTCGTTGTAGCGCGATGATTGCGCTTGGGCGAATGACGATGCGACAAGCAAACCTACCGCACCAACACCTGCGAGCAGCATGTGCTTTACACTCATTGCAGTCTCCCGGTCCTAACGTTTCATGCGACAAGCCTCTATTCTGACGTCGCCGCCCTTACTGACTTTGCGTCCAAGTTCAACGGGACCATAAGGCGTGATCGGAAGTGGACTTCGCTACTCAAGCAGCGCGCCCGCCACTCATGGACTGCAAATCTTTGGCAGGTCAGGATCGTTTGCCCATTAACGGGCCGCCGTTCGGCCGACGAAATGTCGCAGTTTCCGTGACTATATGGCCTTCCGGGCCTTTTGTCAGTCGGAGCGTATGTGTTAACTTCAGCGAACGTAGAGATGGTGCTTGTTCAAGAGCGAGCGTATGCAGGCCGGCCCCGCGACACTGCAACAATTTCCGCTCATCAAATCCGTAGGATTGGACGGACTTGAAGCCGGAGTTGGTCGGCTGTTCGGCACCTGCGCTGTCGATGCGCCTCGTTGCCATCAAGCCGGCACCGCTCCAGAAGAAGTTGGAAGCGTTGATTGGGGGCGCCGCCGGTTGCTCCGCTGCAATTCGTCAAGCGCGCGAGCTACGATCGCGCGGACGCGCTGGCTTTACGGCGTCTTGTGATGTTCCTGGCAGAGGAATCTGCCACAAGCCAAAGAAATCGTGCTGAAAGTTACTTTGCCGCCAATGGCGGCGGCGCATGATGTTGCCTCAGTGCGCGGTCCAAGATTTTGCCGACCGCTGTTGCACGCCTCCTCAATCGGATTGCCTGAAAGGCCATCGATTGCTCAAATCCGTGCTACCGGTGCAACGACCTTGGCCGCCATCGCAGAAGGCTTAAACGCAGCAGCAATCCCGACACCGCGTGGTCAGGGCGAGGCGACCTCGATGTGCGTCGCTGCGCGTTTTCGAGGCCGCCCCGTGTCTCGGGAGCGAGATGCACTTTTTGAACTCCGCTGGCCTTGCTTGAACTCCGTTGCTGCAACATGCTAACTCATTGAGCGAAAAACTATTTTGTCAGCTGCCGGGTCGGCGGCTTGCTTCGCGGTCGGAAAGCCGGTGCATCGCTCGTTGGAGAACGGACACTGCGTGGCTTCGCTCGGCATCAGACATTCCCGCTACATCAATATCGAGCTTAAGCGTGGCATAATCTTCGTGAATGAAGTCACGAGCCTTAAGAGTATTATCGTAAACATCGATGACCTGGTACGTAGCCACTGGGCGAGAGATGCCCTTCACAGTGAGTTGCCCGCGCTCCTCACAGCAAACCTCGTCTTTCACAAGCGCGTAAGTCTCGTAAGAGATGAGAATCTCGCCAGGCGGGGCCATCTGTTCTAGCCTGCTCGCGAGATTTACGCCGCTGCCGATGATCGTGTAGTCCATCCGATCCTCACTACCAAAGTTTCCGACTGTACAGAAACCGGTGTTGATTCCGGTTCGGCAGCGAGGCGGCTTTTCGATGCCAGAGGCTCGCCACAGGCTGTCCAGCTCGCGCATTTTTTGGCGCATGGCGATCGCCATCTTTACGCATGCCACAGCATCCGTTTTTACGCCTTTAGTCTCTGGGTCGCCGAAGAAGATGAGGATGGCGTCGCCGACGTATTTGTCTATCGTTCCACCAAATTGGAGAGCGATCTTCGACATCTCAGTGAGGTAGTGGTTGAGAAGCTGCGTCAAATCCTCGGATTGTAGCCGTTCAGTGGTCTCCGTGAACCCTTCGAGGTCGGAAAAAAAAATCGTTAGTTTCTTCCGCCGGCTGGCTACCGTCACATTGCTGCGACCGGTGAAAATGGACTCATATACCTGCGGTGATAAGTATTTTGCGAGCTGGCTCGAAAGTTGCTCCAAGGCGTTTGTCTTGGCGGAAAGCTGTTCCTCGCGCTGCTTGAGCTCGGTGACATCCGAATATACCGCTACCGTACCGCCATCGTCGGTCTTGCGCTCACTCACGATGACCCAACGACCGTCACGGCGCCGCTGCACGAACGCTGAGCCAGGGTTGCGATGGCGCAGCAAGCGTTCTTCCATCCACTCCTCAATACGGCCCTTTGCATCTTCGACGTCGCCCTGCTCGGCGGCCCGCCTTATCAAAGTCTCAAATGTTGTGCCCACCAGCGATTCGTCGGCGACGTTCGGGAAAATAAGCGTCCGATACACACCATTGCAGGCGACGAGGCGGTCTTCGCTATCATACAATGAAAATGCCTCAGAGATGCTCTCGATCGCGACCGAAAGGCGCCGCCGTGCTTCGGCAATTTCCTTGAGATTGGATCTCTGGACCTCTATGGCCGTATCTCGAAACACCCCAAGTGCCTGAGCCATACGACCTAGCTCGTCCCTGCGGCGGCGCCCTGGTATGTCAACAGACGTGTCACCGTCCGCAAGATTTGTCATCGCCTTGGTGATACTTTCGAGCGGGCGAATGATCCGTGGCACAACATAATAGAACATAACGGCTAAGGCGCCGAGAATGCTCACGATAGTAATGGTCGCCATCAAAATCGCGGCCTTTGTGATCGCCTGCGTTGCCTCCGAGGCGGCAGCGGTGCTTGCGGTTTGCGCCGCAGCGACGAGGCTTGCGATCTCGCCGGCAAGCTGACTAGCTAGGGCACGACTGCCCGCCAAGGCCGACTGAGCAGCAGCAATCTGTTGAAGTTCTGCGCGCCGTAACCCGAAGATGCCATCCTCTCCGTTGCCGAGCTCAATGAATGTTCGTGCGGCCTTTTGCACCTGCGCAGCATCCAAGGACACCGGCAACTGCTTCAGAATTTTTTCAATGTGCTCCTTGGCGGCAATGAACCGCTCATTTAGAGGCTGGAGCAGGCTCGGATTTGATGTGCTTGTCGCCTGCTCCAGCACGCTAACCGCAAGAGTGCCCTCCGCGCGCAACGTCAGCAGAAGCTGCAAGAGATCGGCGCTTACGTCGATGAGTTCTGTTAGCTTTCTCCTGCCGTTCGTCGTGGCCTTTTCGGTTGCGAGCACCAAATCGAAGGCAGCATCGTCGATCATCGGAATCAATGTGAGCAGTAATGACTCGTGCGCCGCCTTCAGCAAGGAGAGTTGCTGCTCGTTCACCGCAAAAAGCTGCCGATCACCCGATGCCGTTCGCAGCGTCCGCTCGCGAAGATCGAAGATGTTATCGGCCCCGGTGCCGAGAGCCAGCAGGCGTTCGACGCGCCCGCGGAGTGGCGTTGTCTCAGGCCCGCTAGGAAGAAGCTGTAGACTTCTGTCGAGCGTCGCAGCTGAGGAGAGGAATCGCTCGCGAATCGGCTGCACCAACGCCGGATCACTCACATGAGCAGCTTCCGTAAGCAAGCCGGCGGCCAAGTTGCCTTCTGCATTGATCGTAAACAGCTGATCAATTTTACTTACGTTGCCTTCGACGAGATCCGTTGTGGCCTTGGTATTCTCCGCCGTCACGTCCTCGCCTCTGGTCACCAGGTTGAACACGGAGTCGTCGATCAGAGGCTCAATCGCGATCAGAAAATCAGCATGGGCACTGGCGAGCCCTCTCATGAGAGATTGACGTTGTATTTCGAGCCGCAGCCGGTTTTCGACTGCGGAGTTCAGATCTTTAATCTTCGTCGTGGTCTCACGCTCGATTTTCGAAAGCGCAAAGGTTTTTTCCGGTGGCACGCTTGATGAAACCAGTGTCTCGATCAGAGAGCCTAATGCGCGAGCATGCGCTTCCAGTTTTGCGTCTTCTGAAACGCGCTCCTCTTGATTGCCGACAGCCATTAGCGCTGGCGCAGCGGCTGCGATTTCAGCGCTTTTTTCTGCGGAGCTCAGGGCAGCAATTATGCCAGGAACGCGCTCGGCCGTGATGTGCGCGACTGCGCGATCGATATCGCGGAAAACGTACCAAGCAACCGCGCTGGCTATGGCCGTTAACGCGGCAAGAGAGAAAAATGCAATAAAAAGCTTGGCCTTGATACCGAACTGCACATGTGAACCGGTCGCAACCGCGCTTTGCTTCAGCGAAAGCTCAATGGAGGAATCGTGGGCCTGGACGAGTGTCATTTGTCAAAGCGAGCTTGCGGCGCGGCAGGGCCACCTCGAGGCTCCTGCCGTCTGACATCCGCATTGCTTAAACTCTCGACTGCCTTGAAGCTCCCGTCCGGTTGGATCACCGTGAGATAGACAGTATCCATTCCTTGATTGCTGGCCGGTCCATAAGCCAGCGTTACGCCGTCCAGGTCGAAAACGCCTACGTTCTTGATGGTCGCGAGAAATCCGGCACGGGTTATTGGGTTCTCAGAGCGATTTAGCGCATCAACGACCAGCCGGCCCGCGACGTATCCTTCGAGCGATACGAAGCCGGACCTTGCGCTCGGATTCACTGACTTCAATGCCCTCTGATAGCGGGCGATAAGAGGAATGTTCGTGTTGTTCGGAAGCGGAACGACCTGCGTTACCACCACACCCTCGCCGTCTTGACGGAGTTCTTCGGCCAGCGGCTCGCTACCTACGAACGAGATGTTCACGAACACCGCATCCAGCTTGATCATGTGCGCGAGTTTGATGAATTCGGCGCAGGGCTTATAGGCGCCCACCATAACTACCGCCTGCGGATGACCCCTTCGAATGGCCAGCAAGGCTCGCTTGACGGCGGTCGTACCACGCATGTACGTGCCTTCCGCTACCAGCGCCAAGCCTCGTTTTTCAAGAGCCCGTTTCACCCCGTCGAGGCCGGCGCGGCCGAATGAATCGTCTTGGTACAGAATGGCTATGAGCGAGACCCCAAGGTCGGTCGTCAGATGTTTGATCCATGCCTCAGTTTCTTGGCCGTATGAGGCGCGGACATTGATAACGTTCGTCAGAGACGGATCGCGCAGAAAGTCAGCGCCCGTGAATGGCCCGATGAAGGGGACCCCTCGTTCCGTTGAAATTGGCTGCACCGCCTTCGACGTGGGAGTTCCTACTTCTCCGATCAGGGCAAAAACCCCGTCCTTTTCGATGAGCTTGTTTGTGTTGGCAATCGCGGCTTCCGGTTCGTAGTCATCGTTGTACGAGATCAGCTCGAGCCTGCGGCCGTGAACGCCTCCAGCGGTATTAGCCTCATGGAAGGCGGCCAATATGCCTTCGCGCATTCCTACGCCGAGGGCCGCCGCCGGCCCCTTCAGGGCAGCAGACTGGCCAAACACGATGCGGTCATCGAAAACGCCAGGGTCAGCCCGCGTGGGAAGCGCCCCAAGCAGGCTCAGGAGGATGAGTGCAGCTGACGTGGCTGTCGCATTCAGACGCGAGACCGGCATGGGATTCCCCCCGCGCTGTCTGGTTCCAACAGTTCGGTTCCAACTCAATGCTCAAAGTTCCACCGGCGCAACAATTTTGTTGGGGTAACCGTGCTGTCCCAAGTTTGGCGCGCGTCGCCGAGCGCGGCGGCCATCACGGCGCGCCTCCGGCCGACGAGGCGAGCAGCCCCTCAACCCGCGCCTTAATCGATCGCATTGGTGATCCGCCTCATGCGGCCATCGAGATAGCTCTCAGGCTCGCCGGCGCCGAAATATGCCCTCGCGCATTCCTACGCCGAGGGCCGACGCCGCCCCCTTCAGGGCGGCAGACTGGCCAAACACGATGCGGTCGTCGAAAACGCCAGGGTCAGCCCGCGTGGGAAGCGCCCCAAGCAGGCTCAGGAGAATGAGTGCAGATGCCATCGTAACCGGAGGGGAAGACGCAATTCGCGCTTTACAGCAGGCGACGAAAACCATTCCGATCGTTGCGCTGGCAGACGATATGCTTGGGAACGGCTTCGTGAATTCGCTTTCGCGGCCAAACGGCAATACGACGGGCGGTAGCATCCTCGCGGTCGGTCTCTACGCGGCGCGCATCCTGAAAGGAGAGGAGCCCGGGTCTCTTCCGGTCTTGCAGCCGACTAAATTCGAATTCGTGATCAATATTCGAACCGCCAAGCTCCTTGGGCTGGTCTTTCCACCTAGCTTCATCTCTATTGCGGATGAGGTGATCGACTAGAACGAGGATTGGATCATGGCACCGTCGGCCGCCAGATCCGCGAGACGCTGCGATTGCACCAGGGACTGGACAAGGAGGTCGCCGAGGCGCGCGCCGTCGAGATGCTGACGCTGGTTGGCATCCCTGAACCGGCGCGTCGCGTGAGCGAATATCCGCATCAGCTTTCGGGTGGCATGCGCCAGCGCGTTATGATTGCGATTTCACTTGCCTGCAATCCCAGGCTTCTGATCGCCGACGAGCCGACCACGGCGCTGGATGTCACGATCCAGGCACAGATCCTGCAACTGATGCTGGACCTCAAGCGCCGCGTCGGTGCGGCGGTCATCTTGATTACCCATGATCTTGGCGTGGTTGCCGAAGTCGCCGAGCGCGTCATGGTCATGTATGCCGGCCGCAAGGTTGAAGAGGCCCCGGTGGCCGAGCTTTTTCGCGCTCCGCTTCATCCCTATACAAGGGGGCTGCTCGGTGCGGTGCCCAAGCTCGGCTCTTCGCTCACCGGTGCGGCACGACGTCTTGCCGAGATCCCGGGACAGGTGCCCGGTCTCAAGCAGCGTATCGTGGGCTGCGCCTTTGCCGAGCGCTGTTTTCTCGCTACCGATCTTTGCCGCGAGGTCGCGCCTGGCCTTGAGGAAAAGTCCCACCACCACCTCGCCGCCTGCCACTTTGCGCCCAAGAAGGCTGTTGCGGCATGAATGCCCCGCTGCTGCAGGTCAACGACCTCAAGAAATATTTTCCGGTTCGCGGTCACCTTTTCGGCCGCAAGGCGAGCTGGGTCTATGCGGTGGACGGCGTGTCCTTCGAGATCGAACGTGGCGAGACCCTATCACTCGTCGGCGAATCCGGCTGCGGCAAAACAACAGTCGGCCGAGCCATCCTGCGCTTGTTCGACATCACCGCCGGCCGGGTGGTGCTGGATGGCCAGCGCATCGACGATCTGTCAGCCGACAGGCTGCGTCCGATCCGCCGACGCGTGCAGGTGGTATTTCAGGACCCTTTCTCGAGCCTTAGTCCGCGGCTGCGCGTGCGCGATATTCTGGCCGAGCCGATCCGCAATTTCGGCCTCGCCAAATCGTCCGCGGAGCTTGATTCGAAAGTCGCCGCGCTGATGGACACCGTGCACCTGCCGCGTGATGCGCTGGACCGACGGCCTCACGAATTCTAGGGCGGACAGCGCCAGCGCATCTGCATCGCACGGGCGCTCGCGGCGGAGCCGGACCTGATCGTCTGCGACGAGGCGGTCTCGGCGCTCGACGTCTCCGTCAAGGCGCAGATCGTCAATCTGCTTCAGGTGCGGGAACTTGGCCTGGCGCTGCTCTTCATCAGTCATGATCTCGCGATTGTCGAGCACATGACGCACCGTGTCGCGGTCATGTATCTCGGCAAGATCGTCGAGATGGCGCCACGGCAGCAAATCCAACGATGGCAAAAATGCGGCCTCGTGAGAATAGCGCGGCAGCAACAGTGTCGGACTATCGCTCCTCGGCAAATGGCCGTCACCCCGCCGCGCTGATCGATTCAAGGGCGTCCGCCAGGTTGTGCAACAAAACCTGGTGCCAGTTTATCACCGTGTCGTTCATCTCCGACTCTTGGAGATCAACCGGCTCTTGCCACTCCTCGAGGCTGGTGTCGTTCAGCAGTGGGTAAGTAAAAGAGTGTTCGCGCTGCAACTCGCAATCCGGCGCGTGGAATATTATATTTCGAGGAATGCAGTTTCAGCCCGCCATCCCGACCCGCGGGACCAAGGTGCCCGCCGGTCCCGAATGGCTCCATGAAGTGAAGTACGACGGATTCCGGCGCATCGTCAGCCGCGACGGCGATCGCGTCCGGCTGATCACGGGCGGGGGCTATGACTGGTCAAAGCGCTATCCCTGGATCGTCGAGTCCGCGCTCAAGAACCGGATCAAGCAGTTCGTCATCGACGGCGAGGCGGTTGTCCTCGGTGTCGACGGCATATCCGACTTTGAGGCGCTGTACTCTCGCAAGCACGATGACGAGGTGCAGCTCTACGCTTTCGACATCCTGGCGCTCGACGGCAAGGACCTTCGCGGCCTGCCGCTATCGATGCGCAAAACGAACCTCGCGCGCCGGCCCGGTGGCATCTTCGTCGCGCCGTTCGAGGCCGGCGAGATCGGATCTGTTCCTGGCGGCCTGCCGGATGGGGCTGGAGGGTTTGGTCTCGAAGCGGCGGGACCGCCCGTATCAGGCTGGCCGGTCGAAGCATTGGATCAAGATCAAGAACCGCAGCCATCCGGCAATGAAGCGGGTGATGGAAGCGTTTGAGTAAATTGCAAGACAGGTGGAGGTTGTATGACCACGGCGTATTTCGACACTTGCATCCAATCTGGAAGGCGTCTGGCTGATTTGAAGCCAGCCGAAATGAATGCTATCCGGGCACTTGAGAAAGCAGAGCGCGAAGGCAAAATCAAAATTGTCACATCTCGGGAAACCCACCGGGAGCAAGAGCGGACCAATGATCCGACGCTGCGCGCGCAATTGGTTCAGTCGCATGGTGACACCCCGGTAGTCCCCAAAGATCACACCCTGCTCGGCATTCACAATCAAATGAATCACTTGGGGACCATCTGCAACACCCCTATGCTTACCGAAATCGTAGACGGGCCATTATTCGATAGCCTGATCGCTGCTGGTCTCAAGAAGGCTGACGCCCGGCACCTAATGTACGCAGCCCATGCCGACAATGCGTGCGACTGGTTCGTGACCACCGATCCGGACTTCATAGAAAGGCGAGCACAGCTGGAGGAGCTGTGTCCGGGGTTGAGAATAGTAAGGCCGTCGGAACTGGCGATCGAACTGTCGTTAAATACCAATGAGGACTGCGACGACGGGGTTTCCGGGAGCGCTCGAAACAAGACACCAATGTTCACGACCTACTATGATCACCGTTTCCATGAGGTTTTGCCGATGCCGATCACCTCCAGCAATCTGCCCGAGAGCGATGCATTCTGATAACGGGTGACCACCCGCCCGCGAAAGATCATGCTCGGCGAAATGCGCGCGTGCCCACTCTCACCCGTCGCCGCAGCCCTGATGCCGCACAAGAGACCTGGCTGATCCATTACGGCGACATTCACATCGGCACGATCAGCATGCGCGCTGGTGTGCAGAGCAACGTCGATCGATGGGGCTGGAGCTGCGGCTTTTATCCGGCCTCGCATCGCGGCATGCATGCGAAGGGCACAGCCAAGAGCTTCGAAGCGGCCCGCGCTGCCTTTGAAACCGCATGGCATTGGCTGTTGTCCAAAGTCACACAGGCCGACTTCGATGAGTAGCGCCGCTACCAGGCGCGCGAAGCGTAGATGCGAAGTCGCACTGGAGCGAGACCGATGAGCACGCTGCCGAGCCGATCCGTAGCTATCCGCTTCACGTCGCATCAGGAAAGCGATGTCGAAGTCGTGGTGACGGAAGTGGCCAGCGAACGGCCGAGCATTCCGCGCTTCAAGTTTTCTGTCAACCATCAGCGCGAACCGCACGAAACGCCGCTTCCCGAAACGATGAAGCACGTCGTTCGTGTCGTCTCAATAGAGGGTCCGATCCACGAGTCGGAGATCGTCCTTCGGATCAGATCGTTGTGGGGCTTGGCAAGGGCCGGCAACCGGATCCGTGACGCGGTGTTGGCGGCGGTAAGAGCCGCAAAGCGAAAAGGGGACATCGTTGGAGGCCTCTTTCCGGGGCAAGCGGTGCTAGTAAGAGATCGGAACGGATTGAATCCACCGGAGAGGCTTTCCGCCAACTGTTTGGTGTTTATCAGATCAAGCGCGTCAAATCTTTTGGGCTAACGGTTACAACATCGATCACCACGCGAGCGACAAAACGCACTGTCTTCGTTCAGACCAGACGGCTCGCTATCCTGCCGCGTTCGATTTGGTAGTACCATTGATACCACAGCGCGAGCGTGAGCGGCATGGCAATCCGAGCGTGATGTTCGCCACCAGGCAGCGGCGCCTAGCCAGAAATAAGACGAAAAACGCTCTCCCAACAGCAAAAGCCAGTCAAAACAGGTATTTTTCGACGGCATCGTTCAACATCAGAAGAACTCAGCCTGAGCAGATGTCTTCTGGTGTACTTCTAAGAACGGACATTGCTCGACGAGGTCGGCATGTTGCAAACGTGCGATGAACGGAAGCCGAATCAAAATTTGTGGTAGGTGGGCTTGGTCCATCATTGAGACATCCGACAGTTTGGACGAATGACCACGAGCTGGATCAGAGAGCACCTCATGCGGGAGATGTGACGGTGGAACCGGCCACGATGGGAACTGGCATTCGGTCGACAGCGCCCCGCATGTCGAAGCAAAGCATAGACAACCTGATCCTCGAATCGAAAGCCTGGGGGGAATTCCACGCCAGCGTCGCGGCCATCGAGGATGAGACGGACAAAGGCGACTGTTTTGAACGCCTGGTGCAGCTCTACATGCAGTCGGCGCCGCACATGGTCTCGCACTACAAGCACGTTTGGTTGCGAAGGGAAGTGCCCGGCGACGTGAAAATGGCTCTCTTGCTGCCCGACACCGACGAGGGCATCGATATCATCGCCGAGACGCACTACGGCGAATTCCATTCTGGTCAAGCCAAGTTTCGTTCGAACCCGTTGCAAGCGCTAACGATGACTGAGACCGTAACGTTCACGAATCTCTCGTTCGTGCACTGCAAGGGCATCACGCACGGCCTCGTCGCTCACACCTGTGGTTTTCCCATCAATAAGCGTGACCTTCTCGGCAACATCGCCGAACTGGGCCTCGATGTGTGGGAGGATTTGAACGCGGAGGATTGGGCTGCCATCCAGGCCCGGATTGAAGGCCGAGAAGTGGCATTTGCAGCGCGGCTACCCAAGCCTCACCAGCAGGTCGCTCTGGCCGACGCCACCGCGCACTTCCTTGACAACGGCGCCTCTCGTGGCCGCCTGATCATGCCCTGCGGCACAGGCAAGTCTCTGGCTGCGTTCTTCATCGCCGAGCGGCTGAACCCGCAGACCGTCGTCGTGGCCGTCCCCAGCCTCGCGCTGATCGCACAGAGCCTAAAGGATTGGACCCGCGAGTTCCTGGCGCGCGGCGAGGTCCCTGATTGGTTCGTCGTGTGCAGTGCCGACGACGTCGGCGACATTTCTGATGACGATCACGTCGGCGATACCTACGAGCACGGCCTTGAGACCGACACCTCAGTCGAAGCGATTGTGGAATGGCTGCGCCGAACGAAGGACAGCAGGCGGCGCGTCGTCTTCGTGACCTACCAAAGCGGCCTAAAGTTTGCCGAGGCGGCACGGGAGGTTGATCTCTCCGTCGACTTCATGATCCTCGACGAGGCGCACAAGACGGTTGGTGCCAAACACAAGAAATACGCCCACCTCATTTTCGACGAGAACGTAAAAGCATCGCGCCGCATGTTCATGACGGCCACCCAGCGCATACCACAGAGCGAGGACGATCGCATCCTGTCCATGGATGATGTCGCCATGTACGGCGAGCAGTTCCACCTCCTGACGTGCAAGGCGGCAGTCGAGCAAGAAATCATCTGCGACTACGAGATCGTGATCATGGCCGTGTCGCTGGCGGACATCGCGGAGCTGGTGCGTAGGAACAAGCTTGTTAACACTGGCATCGATGGCCTCGACGAGGCACAGGCTATGCGTCTGGCCACGGGCATCGCGCTCAAGAAGATGTACCAGGATCGCGACGTGAGGCACGCGATCAGCTTCCATGCCTCAATCTTCAAGGCCGAGCAGTTTCGGGAGCAGCAAGACGCGCTCAACACAGTTGAGAGGCTTGGTCCGTCAGCCGTCAATCTGCACATTTCATCGAAACTGTCGACGACACGGCGCAAGGAGCTGATGCGCGAGTTCCCGACCTATGAGCGAGCACTGATGACGAATGCGAGGTGCCTCACTGAGGGCGTGGACATTCCGGCGATTGACTGCGTGGTATTCGCGGACTGCAAGAATTCGACGGTGGACATTGTGCAGGCCGCCGGTCGCGCGATGCGCCGCGCACCTGACACGGACAAGAAAAAGGGCTACATCCTGATCCCGTTGATTGTCGATGACGACGTGGATGCAGAGGGCATCGAGACTTTCGCCAAGAGGTCCGGCTTCCGCGAGGTCGCTCGTATCGTCACGGCGCTGTGCACGAACGACGAGCGGATCGTCGAGCAGTTTCGCGTGATCTATGACGGCGACAAAATTCCATCGGGCGATGGCATCATAAAGTTCGGCGGCAGTTTGCGGCTCGGCCTCAACATCGAGTTTGACAAGTTCGCCGATGCCATCCAGGCAAAGATCTGGGAACGGCTCGCGCGCCTCTCGTGGCGATCGTACGATGAGGCCGTCGCGTTTGTGCACTCACTGAGGCTGAAGGGC
>Ga0306925_10002147_pt1 | contig 16801 bp, 16 predicted proteins | sample flu12Cox44000176_FD_203755 | JGI IMG/M metagenome (GOLD analysis project Ga0306925, IMG submission 203755) | Lab enrichment of tropical soil microbial communities from Luquillo Experimental Forest, Puerto Rico - flux8day.12C.oxic.44.000.176 (v2)... | ecosystem: Environmental > Terrestrial >... | reverse complement strand
CAGAAACCCAGCGACCGATCCTCCGACGGCCCCTATTGCGACTAATACACCAAAGATGATCAGCCAAACGTCTAACGCATTTAACCAGGCTTGGAGTGCGGCCTTTCCCATGGCGCCCATCTAATCCGATCAAGGATCGAGATATAGCCATCATCGAACATCGGGAGAACCGGGCGATGCTTGGTGCGCGACCATCCGTGGATCTTAGAAGGCGCCCGGCGCGTGCGGCGGCGATCAACGCGGATCCGAGGTGGTTCTAGCTCGCGGGCCGGATGCGTGACACTCAAGCCAGAGCCGGGTCCATGAGCCGCTACCACCTCCGAGGGTATATGCGCTGAAAGCGAAAAGGCGACTGTCGCATTAGCCGCAAAGCTGAAACGCGCGATCAGCACCCTGTGGAAAACGGGGATAAGCTGCGAAAAGAGCGATTTGACACTTTTGTGCCTCCGTTCACCTGGTAAGTGCCGGGTTTTGGGAGGGGGCCGTGCTGAGTTTTGGGATCGCGAGGATGTGGGTGGACCCGGAACGGTTGCCGCGAAGGCAGTTTTGGGTTGGCGAGCTAAGGTCACGTGGCGCCATACTCACCGTGACGCTCACACTTTTCGGCGAGGCCGGGCTCACTGTGGCTTGCAACCATCTTCTATCGGAACTTGGTTAGCTTGGGCGTGGCCGGACCTACGCCCCCGGTTCCCGTCCCGGCCGGAGCAAATCCCACTCGCCATCCGCGGTTTCGGGGAACACACCCTCGCCAACGACATCGTAATAATCGGCGCGCTCTTCCCGGCCGGGGCCGAACCCTCCTAAATGAAGCTGCCGGGCGACGGCCTCGACCTCGGGTCGGCCGGCTCGGGGGCCGGACCAAAAAAGAAGCCCCAGTGAGGGACACCGAGGCTGAGACGAGGTCATGCAACGTACAGATCACTCGGAAAGGCGATAAAGTCAACCCTCGGCTGCATCAAAATCGTCGCGCCTCCAGGCATCCACGGCTCACCCCCGGCTCCTTCGTGGGCTTCCGTGAAGGACACGGCGCGCCACCAAGCCTTTGAGGGGCTTTGCAGAAAAGAGCATTATGCGACTTTCACGAGGTCGCAGCGCGTCAGCCAACCTAGCAGATGTGCAAGGTCGCACTGGGCGTCTGTGAACTGGTTCACACAAACGTCAACGTTTTCGTGTTAGCGTCCACACATGGCTCTGCACTCAACTGTCGATGTTGACGGGCTTGAGCCAGGCGTTAACCGGCCTCTCTAGGCTGACGCGGTTGTATTGTCTCAAGCGAACGAAGGCTAAAACCGCACGTTCACCATCAACAGAAGTGTTCATCATGTGGGAGGTAAATCAAATGCATCGACACGCTCTCAAAACAGCCTTGCTAAGTTCTACGCTGATGTTTATGGCGGCAGGTTCAGCTATGGCGGCAGGGTCAGCGACCGCGGCGGATGAAGACCACATTAGTTTCAAGATGGTCGCCGCCAATGCGTGTCTTCCCAGTGCCACGGCGAAGGTCCAAATCATTTCGGACGGCCAAGCCGAAGATATGTTCATTGTGGCGGGAGGCCTGCCCCCAAATACCGCTTTCGACTTCTTTGTGATCCAGGTTCCCAAGGCCCCGTTTGGGCTGTCCTGGTATCAGGGGGATATGCAATCGGACGCTGATGGCGACGCGGTCCAGCACTTTAGAGGGCGCTTTAGCATCGAGACTTTCATCGTTGCCCCCGGCGTCGCGCCGGCACCGCAAGTCTTCAACGATCCACCATTCCCGGATGCGGCGCAAAATCCGGCAACCGGCCCCGTTCAGACCTACCATTTGGGGCTCTGGTTCAACTCGCCGGCTGACGCACAAAATGCTGGCTGTCCAAATACCGTGACGCCGTTCAACGGCGAGCACAATGCCGGCATTCAGGTCTTGAATACGTCTAACTTCCCTGATGATCAGGGACCGCTGATTAACCTGCGCCCGTGATTTGATACCCGGCGGGGGCATCGCTCCCGCCATCTTTTTGACCAATCTGGGGCAGGCACGAGGGTGTTCCGCGAAGCGACCGAGACGGGGCCGGGCCTACCCCCAAACCCGCGGGTCGCGCTCGAAATCCCCGAGAGCCTCCTCGGCCGCCAGCTGGGCCGAGATTTGGGTGGGGAAGCGGCGCCGGCTGTAGGCTCCCTGGTTCGTGTCCGGCTCGGCGATCCGGTAGCTCCATAACCCCTTGAGGGGGTAGACCACGCAGTTGGAAGCGAGAGGTGAGCACGTAGGGTTGCCGCGCCGGCTTTCCCGCCGGTGGAGGGGTCGGGACCGGCTCCTACTCGCCGCGGGCTCCATCGTTTCGCGTGGGGCAGGGCTGTCGGGGATTAGGGTCGCGGCGGGCGCGGGGCTGGGGTTCAGGCGGTCGCCTCCGTCTCGTCAGCCGGCCGCAGCTACCGGGTCACCGCGTGCGCATCCCCCCCGACCCAGGGCTGGGCTCGGGGTTATGGTCCTCGTGCGTCGAAGAGTTGAATTGGCCTTGCAGACTTGGCAGCTGCGTCTTTCAGCACGCGCTCGATCGACTGCTGCGCCGCTTCAGCTGACGGCCAAAGGTGTTTCACATAACGGCCCCGGCCCTCGCCCCGCTGTACCCGGACGAGCCACTGATCGGGGTTGCCGCGGTCTGGGAAGACGACGATGTGGAGGTCGCCGACGACGGCCCATGGGTTGCCGCGGGTGCTCGTCCGCCACCTGATCGGTTCGGGCTCTTCGGGCTCCGCGTCGAGCGGCTCTTCGATGAACGGCTCGGGCGGCGGCACCTGCTCCAGCGAGGCGAGCGAGCAGGCTCGGGCTTGCGGGTGAGCCTTGGCGATCGCGTCAGCTTTGGCGGCTTCGCGACCGGCCGCTTGCTCGGCGCGGTGGGCTCGGGCGGCAGCAAGGTCAACGACAACAGCGGTCATGAGAAATCCTTCGTGTTGGTGGCGCCGGGGGAGGAACCGGGAATAGGCGCGCCACCCAACTCCGAGACACCCGCGCCCGCGCGCGAGACCGGCACTACGTACGGGAATAATCGGGCGGGCGGGCGTGCGGCGATGGAAATAGGGCACCCCTTGAAAACTGCGGCCGGAATCTGGTTTTCTGGCAGGTCGCTCTCACTGGTCGCTGTGCTGCGGCGGGTGCTGCCGCCGTGTTTCTTCTGCTTTTGTTTGGGAGTGTAGCAGTCCCTCCGCGCGTCGCGCAAATCATAAGACCCCTTCTGAAGATGATACCCCACACCTGCATCCCCACGCATGCAGTCGGTGCGGATCATGTTTCCCTGAGATTTTAAGCAATCCGGCTTACGCGCAGGCTGGCGAGCACGGGCGGGGCGGTAGTCGGCTGTTTGCAGTGTGCCGCAACGCTGGTGATGGCGAGGCGTCTCGGGGTGTTTGTTATCAGCGAGGTTGGCTGCCGCAGGCATCTGACGCGCGGGACGTCATACGCAGACTGCAAGCGGTTCACGCGAACGAGCGCGGGGACGAGCGGCGCCAGGCGGTTCGACGTAACTTCCATTATGCCAGCGTGCACGCTTCAGCAAACACCCTATTACGCTCCAGGCGAGCGCGGTATCACCGCCAGGTTTGAGGCGCGTCCTATCAGCGTGCATACTGAGGGATCGTGCTCCGAAGATCGGCGATGGTCAGGACCCCGGCAGCTATCGCGCGTTCGGCCCATAGGCGCGCAGCCGTGTGGAACGCGACCCGGTGGCGTGGACAGCAGTATGCTTTCTTGGAGCCGCCGCGGCGGCGTGCCTGGAACTCACGGCCGCACCAGCGGCAGGTCGTCCGGGTCACGGCAACTCGCAATCCGGTGGCGGGTCGAGCCCGAGCGCCCGCAAGCCGGTCGTCGCTTCGGCCTGCCAGCGCTTGCCGAAAGCGAGCAGGCAGTCGAGCCCGTGCGCGCCGTCGAGATGCACGCGGTTGTCATCCTCGAGGTGAAGCGCCGGGACCCCGCCGATCGGTTCGCGGCAGCCGGCGCACTGCCAATGCGGCACGCGCTCGCCATACTGCATGTGCCAGTGATTTTCGATTTCGCCCCAAGCGAGCCGCGCTGCTTCGTCGGCGGGGTGAAAGGTGCTCCAATACGCCAGCGCCTCACGATTTCGGGCGCGCCATTTGACTGCCGGAGTGGGGTCGGCCCGATCCGATGTAGACTCGGCCACCAGGTGTTGCGCTGTTGCACCGTTGTGCCGGGGGTTTGACACCCCACCCCCACCCTCTTGTGCGGCACTTACTTGCGAGGCGGTGTCCGCGAGGGCGGCGAGGAGCATCGGCTTTGCTGCGCGAACTCGATCGGTCAACGCGGGCAGAAGAGCCTTGGGCGCGACAAGCTTGAGCCTGTCGCAGCCAACCAGCCTCACATCGCCGCCCGAGCGCCGAATTTCTGCAAGGAGATTGGTCGCGTCCGCGGTCATATCTCGATCTCGGCGAGTTCGGCATCGCTATCGGCGCGGGGGGAGGGGGTACCCATCCCCCGCTGCAATGCTGCAACGCTGCAACAGCCGGCGAGCCTCTCGGGGGTCGGCAGGATCTCGATCTCCGCAGGCATCGGATCGCCGAGGGCAATACGCGCCGGACGCCCCTTCCGGGTCTCGTTGTTGACGAGATATCCGCTCAATCTTGCGTCTGCGACCCGTCGGCTAGTGGCAGCCTTGTCGAGCCTCATCACCTTGGCGATTTCGGTCACCGATACCTCTTCCTTGCCGACCACCTTGACAGTTGCGACAACCTCACGTGTCTCAGGCTTCACCGTGGCCTCGACGCCCTCGGCGAATAGATCGGCGACCAGCTCCCGCACGGCTGCGTAATCGTCGAGTGTTGCAACGATTCGTCCCTGCGCGTCCCGATCGCGCGTCTCCCGATGCAAAAGCGCGTGCGCCTCGACCAAGGTAAGCAGCAGCCGGAAATCGCGCCGCAACCGCACCGCGACCGGCGGAATCAGATCGGCGAGCCTGTCCGCAAACGGCACTACAACGCGGCGCGGACCGGCCTCGAGCCATTTCTGAAAAGCTTGCCAGCGGCCGAACTCGTCGACCGCCTCCGGTTCGTTGCCGCGCGCGAGCGTATGCAGGATCGCCTTCGTCTGCTCCGGGGTGTCCTTTACGGCCAGCGACAACAGCCGCGTCTCGTTTTCGGGATGCAGCTTTGTCGCGGTGGTCGTAACGATCAGCCCGGTGGGACCCTCCTTTTCAATCAAACGCGGCCTCAGGCCATCCTTGGTCTTCTCGACCAGCTCATAACAGATGCGGCCCTCGCTTAAGAGTGACCTGAGCAAGTAGCTTAGGATGTCGCTGGTCATGGCCGCCGCCTTGTATATAACGAGATGGCGATGGCTGAAATTTTCGTCGCTGTACGCCAGGGCACGGTCCGAGACCGCTGTTCGCTCCCAATAACCTGCCGCCGGGAAAAACTTCAGCACGATCTCAACGGTGTAGCTCTTGCCGCCGCTCGACGGCCCCTTGACCGCGACCGATACGGGCCGTTCGAACAGCCGGGTTGTCAATGCGAGGTAGAGGATCTTGGCGTTCCTGTCCTCGCCCACAAGCCCGGCCCGGCTTAATGCCGCGACAAACCGACCGAGAATATCTGGCTCGCGAATCAGATCACCGGCGGACTTCTTGGCGCGGACGGCCTCGTCCTCGGCCTTGCGATCCGCCATCACCTGATACGGCTCGGCTACGTCGAGCGCACACTGGAATGCCTCCCGGAACCCCCTGGGATCGGCGACATAGAGCGCACTGGGGTCTTTGGCGCCCTGGAGGCGGACGAGGCGAAGTCGGGGCAGAATGGCAGATCCAGCGAACCGCATTAGCATCGTTTCGCCACCCTGGTCCGGCTCGACAACTACGAAGATCGACTGCAGGTCAGTGAGCAGCGGCGAATCGCGCGCCTCGTTCCAGTTCGTATTGCCCGGCAGGCCGAGCGCCGGAATATCATGCAGCCACAGAGTGTGGCAGTCGCTTTCTCCTTCAACGAGCACGACATAGCCCGCCTTGCGCGCTTCGGCGAGCCGGTTCAACCCGTAAAGGCAAGCCTTCGATCCCTTGCGCCAACGGAATCGGTCATCGCCGGCGAGCGCGATCCGGAAGCGTACGGCAATCTCCTCGCCGCCTGTCGCGAGATAGGAGATTTTGACCGCAGGAGCGCCCTGTAAATTGATCTCGGAAAGGCCGAGTGACCGCAGGAAGTCGATCGACAGCTGTTTCGCCCTGGCGTAGTCGGCAAGGCGACACCCAGCAGGTGTTGCACTGTTGCGGTGTTGTTCGAGGGGTACGATATCCCCCCTCCCCTTTCGCTTTCGCGCGCCCCGCTCCTTGATTAGGTCTGATCGCTCGAGCAGCTCGGAAGCGCGGACTTTCGCCTTGTCAAATCCCATTCCCTCGATCTTCATGAGTACGTCGAGGATCGAATGCGAGCCGGCGATGCAGGTGCAATAGGCGCGCGCCTTGCGCTGGTCCCACCGCCATGACGGGTTGTTATCGGCGTGTTCTGGGTAAGGGCAGGCGATATGCGGCCTCCCGTCTTTCCAGTGGATACCGAGCTTTTCGAGAAGATTGATCTCCCTCCCTTTGATCGCCCAGCGGATTTCGGAGGTTGCGACGTATCGGGTAGGGGCGGTCATAACCGCGCCTTCCTGCGTCGCGGCATCGGTTGCGGCTCGGCCCTAGCGCTGGTGCTGGTCGCCCGTCGCGCAGCAAGCCAAGCGTCAAGGTCGCGCGTATCGTAAACTATCGAGCGACCGAGCCTTATGAATGGCGGGCCATCGCCGGTCACTCGTTTCTTTTCGAGGGTGCTCTCAGAGTACCCCAGGTAATCGGCCGCTGCGGGGGTCCGCAGCCGCCGGTGTGGTAGATCGCCCATCCGCCAACGTTCTCCATGAGACGGTGGCGCGATGCTGCCCAAAGCAACAGTATTGGTCAGGAGACGATTTCGCCTTTTTTCGGGGTCAATCTGTCCCCAAAATCCGGTTGTGGCGTAGTCGAACGCAACACCACCATTGGCGGCGCAGATCGCGGAAATTGAGACGAAGTGTGGAGGACAGCACGCCTGCTCATGCACGCGGTCGCGATCTCGAACAACGTCACCGCGAGCAGCGCTGCACTTTTCTAGCTATCAAAGGTCAGCTGATAGCTTGACGGCGGCCGGCCGCTCACGATCGGCTGACGCGCAAAACAAATCCTATCGTGTTACGACCCTGTCTTTCGGCTTCCCCTGTCGACGCTCTACTTTCTTCACAAAATCCGCGCTGGTCTCGATCCCGGAAACGATCGTGGCAATGATCCCAACGTGCGCGTGATAGGGACGGCCGAGTGCCCTTTTGAACACACCCACAAGGAACTCCGCCGCTCGCATTCTCAGCGCGCCCCTGCCGGTATGCCTGTTCTCTTTCGCGCGCGGGACACGAACAGCGAGCACCTCAAACCACCCAGCAGCCTTATCCAGAAGCTCCGTGAAGGCGACAACCTGGCGGTCCGAACCGTCCGAGGCCTCAAACAATTCCGTCGGCAGGGGGAAGATCTTGAGGACTTCGTTCGTGCTGGTCTCGCCGGCGAGCGCAACGTGAGGCTGCGGGCCCTTGCGGATCAGCTCAGCCAGCCCCTTGCAGCCCGCCGAAGCGTCCTGCAGGTGCTTGCGAACTTCCGCGGCCGGCTGGTCAAGCACCGGAAGCTTCTGCCGCATCTCGCCTCGTCCTTGAACCGACGCCAGCACCTGGCGGAGATGCGGGCCGAGAAGTAAGCGGGCTTTCGAGGGAGTCCGTGCGCCTGGCTCCACTCGCGGGCAGCTGTTGTGCTTTTCAAGCATGCGGAGAACGGGAACCAGCCTGGGATCGTTTAAAATCCCTCGCACCCGTTCAACGATATCTCTCTCAGCCGGAGACGGCTCAGGTAACCTCGAGAGAGCCCAGTCCGGGAGATAACGACCCTCAAGCCACTCGATTTCGGCCGCCAGCTGTTTGGCCGCCGATGCTTTAAGATCGCGGCGCTCGCGTGGTCTTGTAGTTTTCGTCTGAATGCGATGGGAGCCTGTGGCAGCCCAGTCTTCGCCTGGCGGAGGAATCGGATCACGCAGCCCGCACCATCGGGATCGCGTCAACTGCTGCTACCTTTTTACGGCATAGCCGTCCGACGTCGTGTTGGGATTACAGGGCGAGCCAGATGCCGCAGAGCTTGCTCGACCGAAGCGCCCCACGGGCGCGCACTCGGAGAGCACGGTAGAAAGAGCTCTGGCAGCAACCCGACAAGATGCACGATCTCGACGCGCCGCCGGCCGGGCGATGGCAGGTTCTCGTTGCGGAACAGCTCGCACAAATGCATTACGGCAGCGCAGTGTCCTCGGCTCGCTTGAGCGCCCGGTTGCTGCAGGTGTATCACTGGCGGAAACGTGATGCGACAAACCGAAACGTCAAGTGCCGCTTAACATGGCTAGGCGCCCGAGCGCAGCGGCTGCACCGACGCCCCGCCATTCCCGGTGTCGCTCGATCCGCCGCCCATCGCCGCGGCGATCTTGCCGGCGACCGCGGCCGCGGCGGCTTTCACTGGATCACTCGCCAGGTGTGCGTAGCGCGCCGTGGTGGCCGGCTGGCTGTGGCCGAGCATCTTGCCAATGATCGGCAGTCCCATGCCGCTCGACGCCGCGACAGAAGCGAACGCGTGACGCAGATCGTGTAGCCGCACGTCGTCAAGCCCGGCCAGCCGACGTATCGCCTGCCACGGCTTTTCGAGATTAACGAGCGCAGCACCAGGCTTCGCGCCTACGATGATGTAAGAGTTGCCATTGACCCGCGGTAATTCGGTCAGCACAGCGAGCGCGGGTGGCGGCAGATGCAGGGTTTTGGCCCCGGTCTTGCTGTCCGATAACCGCGCCTCGCCGCGCTCGAAATCAACCCAATCCCAGCGTAGCCCGAGCACTTCGCCAAGCCGAGCGCCGGTGAACACCAAGAGCTTGACGGCGGCGACGGCATAGGGTGAGCCGTGATAGGCCGCGAGCGCGCCGCCGAGCCGTGCCAGCTCGGCCGGAGACAGCATGCGCTCGCGTTTGCGCTCGGCGAATTTCTCGACGTGGCGACAAGGGTTCGATCCGTCCGGGCGCAAGCCCCATCGTTCTGCAAGATTGAACATCTTGCTCAGCACCGCGAGAACACGATTCGCCTGGTAGGGCGCGGCGCGGTTGGCGTGGTGAAGCTTGGTGACATCGGCGCGGGTCACGTCCACCACCTTCCGCTTTCCGAGCGCCGGCAGAATGATTTTATCGAGCAACCGCTTGTACTCGGCCGCGGTGCCGCTTTTGCGCTTCGCCTCGGCATGTTCGGCAAAGAACCGCTCGGCGAGTTCGGCGACTGTCGGCGCTTTTCTCCGGGCCATCTTGTCGGCTGCTGGGTCTGCTCCATCCCCGATCAAGCCGATTAACGTCTTGGCCTCTTTGCGCGCCGTCTCGGGTGTCCACGGCGAGCCGTGCCGGCCGATCGTCAGCTTGCGCAGCGGCGCGCCGCGGCCAGTGCCCACGCGGTAGTGCAGTACATAGCTCTTTGCGCCGCCGCGCTGCACCCGGATGCCAAAGCCCTTCAGCTCGCTGTCCCACAGTACCGTTTCGGCTCCATCGGCGGCCGGTTTCAACGCGTCGACAGAGCGCTTAGTGATCTTGCCGCGCATCGCCCCAGGCTCCCTATCAGCGGATCAGGTGGAACGGGTTGTTCCGGCGTTAGGTATCACCTAGGTATCGCCAAAAATCAAGCATGCGGCAGCGACCGGCAACAATCGGTGGCTGTATCACATTGATTTTCCGGCTCTCGCTAGCAATCGGCAACAGGCCGAAACCCAGAAATGCAAACTCTTAATCAGCGGGTCCAAGGTTCGAGTCCTTGTGCACCCACCATATATTTCAATTACTTATCACCTTACCGAGCGGAGCGGTTTACACTCCGGTCAGCGGCGGTTTACACTTTTGGGTCCCGGCGATTCACGTTGCGTGCCGCGTCGATGGTCACGATGGTTTTGTCAAGTTTACTTTTGGGGCACCAGGATGGGTTGCATGCTGGGCGGAGATTGTGAGTGATCCAAACGTCAGTTCCGGCTCGATTACCCTCTGCGGTTGTTTAACTTGACAACGTCTGCGGCAGATCCTCGGCCGGCCGTAGCCGATTAGGGTATACCCGCTCGGGCACTAGACACTACCGGCAAGTGACGAGGTTTCGCATTGCTGCTTCGCACGCGGTTCCCTTATCGGCCATTCACCGCTGTGATACCAACCGGCCGCGGGCGAGCGCGGCACCGGCGCTGAGCGCGGCAAGTTTGCCGATCGCAAGCGACCGATCCATCGGCGCCATGCCGCAATTGGTGCAAGGATAGAGTCGCTCCACTGGGACAAAGCGCGACGCCTGCTCAATCGTCGCGGCGACCTCCTCCGGTGTCTCGACGCGCTCGCTGGCGACGTCGATAGCCCCAAGCAGGACCTCCTTGTCCTTCAAAAGGCCGAGCAGGTCGATCGGCACCTTGGCGCCGGCGCATTCGACCGACACCTGATCGATCCGGCCCGTCGCGAGGGCCGGGAAGATCTCCTCGTACTGACGCCATTCCGTGGCGAGGCTCGCCTTCCAGTCGATATTTGCCTTGATGCCGTAGCCGTAGCAGATGTGGACGGCGGTTTTGCAGGGGAGACCTTCGGCGGCACGGTGAAGCGCCGCGATCCCCCACTCCGTCACTTCCTTCATGTAGACGTTGAAGGCGGGTTCGTCGAACTGGATCACGTCGACGCCGATCTTAGCCAGCTCGTGGGCCTCGTCGTTCAACAGTGCGGCGAACGCCATGGCCAAGGCGACCTTATCGCCGTAGTGAGCATCGGCGATCGTGTCGACGATGGTCATGGGCCCGGGTAGGGTGAACTTGAGCCGGCGCCGCGTGTGGGCGCGGGCGATTTCAGCCTCGAACCCGTGGACGCTCTGCTCGCGGCGGAGCGGTCCGGTGACGGTCGGCACTTCCGCGTTATAACGGTTGTTGCGGATGCCCATCGTGACCCGCCGGGTGAAATCGATACCCTCGATACGCTCAAGAAAGCCGTGCACGAAGTGCTGACGCGCCTGCTCGCCGTCGGTGACGATATCGATCCCAGCGTCTTCCTGCTCCTTTAGCGCCAGCAGCGTAGCGTCGCGCTTCGCCTCGACGAGCGCCTCACCCTCCCGCTGCCAGGGCGCCCACAACATCCGCGGCTTGGCCAGCCAAGCCGGCTTCGGCAAGCTGCCGGCGATCGTCGTCTCGAGCATGTCATATCTCCCTTTCGTCTACCCTCATCCTTGGCGGGCGGATTCGAACCCTCGGTCCCTCTCGCAAGAACTAGTGCCTGCGTCGCACACCGGTGTCTGTTTTAATGCCGAAGTGTTTCCCCGCCGGACTTTATCTTCGTGGGTCGCAAACCCCGGCTTTCTGGGCGGAGCATGCCGGGCTGCATTCCTAGCGCAGTCTGCAGAGAGCCGTAAGGGCCGCCCCACATCGCGCCGGCTTTCCGGGCCGCCGGAGCGGCATGACATTCCCGCAACGTGAAAACTCGATCTGTGTTGTTTACTCGATCTGACCGCTGTGGGCGCTGGATTGCGTGACCATCTTTGGCAACAAGGGCAAGCCCGCGGAGGGGGCCATGCTGAGCTCAGTCTCGCCGAACCCTCTTACCGGTCCTCGACGGCAGCTCCAGATCCCGGAGATGGGCTGACAGCGGGGCCTGCGTTCGAGAACATCGCTGAGCGCAAACTCCGCCGGTGCCCTCGCCGGCGGCACCCCAACCCGCCCCTCACCCGAATGTCCTCCGCGGGCACCCCCACCACCTCCGCAAGCACCTCCCGGATCGGCAATGCTCCGGATCAGTCGGGGGTGTCACGATTGGGGAAGGGACCGCATGCGGCGTCCACCACCCACAACCTCGCCCGCATGATCCAGTAATCAAGCCTGTCGAGTATGCGCCAGAAAAACCGTGTCAGTAATGTGTCAGTCATGATCACCGCTCCTGATGGGGAGGGCGCCCAAATCGAGTGGTCGGTTTTCCACCTCGCATTGGTTTAGAAAGTCCGGCACCGTTCCGTCGTGAGGCCTTGGCGGCCTGCCGCCCGTCAAGTTGGTGCGGCAAAGTGCGGCTGGGGCTATTGGCATTGGGGGCGCTGCTTCCCAAATTGGTGACCCCGGCCGCATTTCGGGTCGAGTACATCGTGAGAAGGGACGAACCGCCGCCGTTAATCCGTTATGTCCTCGGCCGTGAAGCCCATCGTGTCAACGGAGACCTAAGGATGCGCGTTCTCGAATTAGCCTTGGCTGGAGCGCTGGCTCTGGCGGCTCCGATGGCGGCGCATTCTGCTCCGCCGGGATCGAACGTAGGAGCAGCCGCGAGGGGTCCAGCGCCCGGGGTTATGCAGGCGGGCGAAACACACGGCGCAAACTGGCTCCCGGCGCCGGGTGGTGGGGGTGGTGGTTGGCACCCGCCGCATTGGGGACCGAGCCGTTTCAATGGCGGGTGGGGTTCCTATCGTGGGCTGGGAGTTCCCACCTACTGGGTCTGGGGTCCCAGCGGTGGCGCCTTTGATTATCCCTTCTCAGATTGGCGAGGCCCGAGCGGCGGCTGGGGTAATCCGTAGCCGATTAGTCTAGTCAAATTAACTTAAGGCGAGCGCCGGCTACTAAACGCGCCAAGCTCGGATGGGGCGCCCTTTAGTATCCGCCGTAGTAATATCGCTGTCCATAGCACGGCACTGGAGCATGATACACGGCGGCCGGGGCGTAAGAATAGGCCGGCGCCGGCGTGACGGAGTAAAACCGGCGGCCCATAGGGATCATAGGCGGGCGCCGCTGCGTAGTACCCTGGCGCGGTTGAAGAAGCAATTGCGGCGCCGAGCGCCACCGAGAATACCCAACGCGATAGCCGCACCGTTGCCGTGTTTCGCGTAAGCCGTTCCTGGTGACGTCAGCGAAACCATCGTAACCACGAATGTAAGGGCCACGAGACCGCGCCCCATCCGCCGCGCGATGCTCGTACTGAACATTTTTCGGGCCCTCCGACCGTTTTGCCGGGCGAGATAGCTTTGCGAAAACGGCGAGCTCGAAGTGGTCGACACCACGAATTGGCTGCCCAAGGTCATGCGTAAGGACTACACCATTGGGCTCAGCCCCATGGCAAGCGGGCCCGATCCCGACCAGAACCTATACCTGAATTACGGGTGTGGCGGCGAGCTGAATTATAACGGTTACTGTAATCCGGCAGTCGACGAGCTAAATGGGCTATATGGGCGACGCCTGGAACGTCGCTCCTGCGGCTCTGTTCCCCGCCGTCTTTCGTGAAGAGTGACAAATTAACCTCGAATGTTTTCGACTTAACTATCAATTGGCCGATGAAATTAACGTTTCAAGTCTAAACTCAGTTGTCTACAGGGGAGGTTCAGAATGCAAAACAATATAGTCATAGAGAAGAGGGCGACGATCGTTGGGTTTCTGTACCTTTGTGGAACTCGGACCGCAACGCTGTTGCTACGACCATCTCGACAACCCTTGTTTGCAGAAAATAAGCGTGTCGTGTGAGCCAACTCACATGCTCGTTGAGCGATCTGGCAGATGATTAGTAGAGGGCGTCGCCCCCGGCTGCGAAACTTGATGGACAAGCCGATGGCATTCGGGAACTGCCGAAAGGAACCGCTATGCATATCGTTGTGGGGCCAGTTTTAACGAGGATGGGTGGCTATGCCTTCGACTGCTGGACGCCCGAGGAAGGGCTCAGCCGCGGGTACACTTACGGCCGGGTCGAAGACGCCCATTACGCGCGCAACGTCGAGATCAAATCCCGCAAAAAGGGCCGTTCGGATAAGACGATCACCTGCAGCACAGTCGATGAGTTTGAGCGGTTAATGACCTGACCTCGCAGGTGAAGGACCAGCCGACAAGGGCGATATCTGATCGGCGCCAACTGTCGTTGCTTCTAAACCGGGAGCGGATCATGACTCAGAAGATTCGCCCGTCGAAGTTATGTGTCATCGGAGCTGGCCGATGTGCTGTTGTTAGACCAAAATCGTACGCAGATTATCATCTCAGCGTATGCGCGTCTCTGATGTCGGGCCTGCAAACGTGAACATCATCCCGTCGGTCTCCGCCGACTATATTCCGAGCATGCCGTCTGACGTCGCGCGACGGGTGGACGCATGGCTCCGATAGGGGTTAGAAATAGGCGTGCTCCGAGCCCTTCGGTGGGAAATGGGTGGGAGATTGGCTATCGCCTAATAAATTGGGCAATTGACTCACTGAAATATTTTAGTAAGCCGGGTTAGCACAGTGGCAGTGCAGCGGTTTTGTAATTCGATCGCGGCCGTCTCGCTGCGTATCCGGAAATCCTGAAGCGTGTTGAGTTGTCTGCCCCTTCCGGGTTCGCAAATGTTCTTGGTCCCGCTCCGTCCCGCCCCGTCCTACCGAGTTCGGTAGCAATTTCGGTAGCACGAGTTCGCAACACGTTCTTATCAGCCTCGAAATCCGGTTGTATCGCCTCACGGCCGGCGCTCCACGACGTCGAGCAAGGATCTCTGGAACGGCAGGGACCCTCCAGCCAGCCACACAGTCGGTTACCGACGGCAAAAGACACCATCATGGGGAAACGGGGATTAAAGGCCCTGATCGTGCTACCGAGTTCGAAAACCCCACCGTGTTGTCGCCCGCGCGTTGGGTCTTCTTTGGTCTTCCCGGGCTAGGTGATGATGATCGCGCCGCCCGAACCCTCACCGCTTACCCGCAGGGGCAGCACCTCGCCGACGATCGCCAACGTCATGACACCCATGCGCATCCCTGGCAGAACTCGCTGCGGGGTCGGCCATGCTCGCACAGTTCCGTTACGCTATCTGCGACGCTCGCCGGTTCTGTAACGCTAGGAGTGACCCCTAAAACGTTAACTGGCTCGGCCTCGTCGATCCTCGCATCCTTTGGAGGCTGAAGCGTAGCCGCGTATTCGAGCAGTTCGACGATGCGCTTGCGGCGCTGTTCCGATGTCATCTGGTCCAGCGGATTTTTGCGCTCGGGCTGCTGCTGCTCCTTCGGCTTGCCCCAGGCGCGCTCCAGGACCTTCTCCGAAGCCAGGAGGGCTACGCGTTCGTCGTCAGAGTCCACGAGCTCGATGAGCCGCATTATCGCTTTGGGTGAAGCTTCTCGGGCTAGCCTTTGGCATTCGGAATGCGCGATAGTGCGCCCGCCGGGGTTGCCGGACTCTCCCGGCTTCCACACATGCTTTACGAGCGCTGGCGGGATCGGTCTTCTTCCTCCGCTCCGCACCCAGCTGACCCCATCAAGTGCCAAATGAGCACGTAGAGAACGCAGACACCCCGACAGCGTCGATATCGCTCATCACTGAGCCGTCGCCCCTTGACCCATTAGAGAACACAATCGGCGCTTCTCTCCCGTTGCCGCCCATCCCGGCGAAGGTCGCTTTACGCAACCGACAGCCGCCGCTCGGCTTCGGCGGCGGGAACCGCCCTTCATGCCCTTAAGAGACCTTCGCGGTCAGCTCGGGAATTGGCTTAGTTGGGCCTTGGCTCCCTCGCGACGACGGTCAAATTGGGACGAGCGTCAGCAGCGTTGGTGCTCTGCACGACGTTGAATGTGGCGACCGGCCTCCTAAGACCTCTTACCTCAAGGTTTCCCAGGTCCTCTAGCCTCGCGACCGCTTCGACCGCTTCAGCGATGCGGCTGCTGACCAGGATCTGTCCGTCCTTGGCCTCAGCACAAAGTCGCGCGGCGAGATTGCAGACCGTACCGATCGCGGTGTAGCCAGAGCGGTCGGAAAACCCGATCTGCCCCAGGGTCGCGTAGCCCTGTGCGATACCAGCACCAAACCCAAGTTCGCAGCCGTGGCGACGCCAAACAGCAATCAGATCGGTTCGAGTATAGCCGCCGTTCCCGAACATGCGCCGGCAATCAGGTCGGAATGACCGCCGACATATTTAGTAAGCGACGTGACGACCAGATCAGCACCATGTGCCAGAGGGGTCTGATAGATCGGTCCCAACATCGTATTATCAACGATGATAACCGGCCGATTGCCGCGCGCGGTTTGAGGAGCTGTGCCCTGCGCCGTGCAGATGGCGAGGGTCAGCCGATGAACCAGTGATGCGCCACCTTCAGCGCGCCCGCGGAAGCAAAGGTCACGATCACCAGAGCGAGCGCCGCCGCGACAAGACCGACGCCAATAACCGCGCCGTCGTGCTCGCACGCGCGACGCCCAAAAATTCAGTGTTTCCAGTCAAAAAGGCCGACCTTTGCTCAAGGGATGGTAACGGATTTTGCGTTGTTGATGATGCTGGTCGCATCGTCGGGAAGCAGAAGGCGCTCGCTGACGAGGTTGTTGGCCGCTGCGGTGACTACGGCGACGTAACCGGCATTGTCGCCATAACGCTCGTGCAGCGATAACCGCGGGTCGCCATTCGCAGTGCGCTGCGCTTGGGTACCGGCGAACGGGATAAAGCTGCCGGTCAGGTCGCACAGATCGCCCTCGCCGTAACCCGCTGCGCGATAATTCCATCCCATATAGGTGCCGAGGGGCGCCTGAAGGGTGGTCGAACGCACCCCATCGATATCATTGCCATCGGCATCCACAGCCGGTTGGAGAATATTATAGGCGAGGTCAGTGACCACGGGTGGCTCTCTTAGGATTCCGCTTTCGTCGTCGGCGTCGAACATCGGACCCCAGAAGAGCAGATTGCGCGTGTTGTACAGACCGGTGAACACGACCGTCGGATAGGCGGCGATACCGGTCGGAAAGGCCATATTCGGAAAGCCGACGCCGTTCGGGGGCAGCAAGGTTC
>Ga0306925_10002139_pt1 | contig 16818 bp, 11 predicted proteins | sample flu12Cox44000176_FD_203755 | JGI IMG/M metagenome (GOLD analysis project Ga0306925, IMG submission 203755) | Lab enrichment of tropical soil microbial communities from Luquillo Experimental Forest, Puerto Rico - flux8day.12C.oxic.44.000.176 (v2)... | ecosystem: Environmental > Terrestrial >... | reverse complement strand
GTACAAGCCGCCATTAACGCGGCACGCGGGTATCTTCCGGCGGATCTGCCGAGCAATCCCTCGTATCGCAAGGTGAATCCTGCCGATGCACCGATTCTGATCCTGGCTCTGACTTCAGATACCTTGACCCAGGACCAGATGTACGACGCGGCTGACTCGGTCCTTTCCCAGAAGCTGGCGCAGGTGGATGGAGTGGGTCAGGTGTACGTGGGCGGCTCGTCCCAGCCGGCGGTACGAATCGAGGCCAATCCCAACATCCTCAACAAGCTCAACCTCGGGCTGGAAGCCGTCCGCCAGGCGATAGAGGGGCACAACGTGAACCTGGCGAAGGGTTCTATGCAGAGTGAGCAGAAAAGCTGGTTGATCCAGGACAACGATCAGCTTATGAGGGCCAAGGACTATCGGCAACTGATCATTGCCTACAAGGACGGTGCGCCGGTCCGCCTCAGCGACGTCGCCGATGTGGAGGACTCTTACAGCGACACCCACGTGGCCGGGCGCTTCAACGGCAAGCCATGCGTGATGGTCATCATCTTCCGGCAGCCCGGGGCCAACATCATCGCCACCGTCGATCGCGTCATCGCCCAGCTGCCTTTCCTGAAAGCTTCGATGCCACAAGGCATCAGGCTGGACATTGCCCTCGATCGTACCGTGACCGTGCGGGCGTCGGTGGCCGACGTGGAGCGCACGCTGATCATCTCCGTGCTGCTGGTGGTGCTGGTGGTTTTCCTGTTCCTGCGCGAAGTGAGGGCGACGTTGATACCCAGCGTGGCGGTGCCGCTTGCCATCGTTGGCACTTTCGGCGGCATGTACCTGATGCGCTATTCTCTCAACAATCTGTCGCTCATGGCCTTGACGATTTCCACCGGATTTGTGGTGGACGACGCGATCGTGGTGCTGGAAAACGTGATGCGCCACGTCGAGGCCGGGATTGCACCCTACGAGGCGGCCCTGCTGGGAGCCCGCGAGATCGGTTTTACGGTGATGTCGATGAGCATCTCGCTGGTCGCGGTGTTCATTCCGATCCTGCTAATGAGCGGATTGATTGGGCGCCTGTTTCACGAGTTCGCCATGACCATCAGCACCGCCATTGCGATCTCCATGGTGGTGTCGCTGACGACCACGCCCATGCTCTGCGCCCACTTCCTCAGGCCGCACACCGCCCGGCATGGTCGCATCTATCGCTTGAGCGAAGGCGGTTTCCAGCGCCTGAACAGCGGCTACCAGCGGTCACTGGCATGGGTGCTCCGCCATCAGTTACTGGTTCTGCTGATGGTGCTGGTTACGGTTGCGGTCAACGTTTACCTGTATGTCATCGTTCCCAAAGGCTTCTTCCCGCAGCAGGACACTGGGCGCTTGACGGGAACGATCATGGCGGACCAGGACATGGCGTTCGCGGGTATGCGCGACAAGGTGGCGGAGTACATAAGAATCGTCAAGGCCGATCCGGCGGTGCAGGACGTTATCGCCTTTTCCGGCGGTAACACCGCACAGAACCAGGGTCGTATGTTCGCAACCCTGAAGCCGCTCAAGGAACGCAGGGTGAGCATCGACCAGGTGATTAACCGCCTGCGTCCCAAGACCTCCCGGGTCGCCGGCGCCACGCTGTATTTTCAGGCGGCGCAAGACCTGCAAATTGGGGGCCGCTTCGCCAACGCGCAGTACCAGTACACCTTGTCGGGCGAGGACCTGAACGAGCTCTACGAGTGGGCGCCCAAGCTGACTGAAAAGTTGAAAAAAGTCCCCATTCTCAAGGACGTCAGCAGCGATCAGCAGGTCAGCGGATTGGAGCAGTATGTCATCGTCGATCGCGATACCGCATCGAGATTAGGGATCACAGCCCAGCAAATCGATAACGTGTTGTATGACGCTTTTGGACAGAGGCAGATCTCTACCATCTACCGGCCACTGAATCAATATCACGTTGTGCTCGAGGTCGCACCCGAGTATCAGCAGACGGTTGATGCGCTGAAGAGCGTCTATGTCATTACCAGCACCGGGGCCCAGGTACCCTTATCGTCGTTTGCCCACTTTGGTCCCTCCTCGACTTCGCTGGCGGTAGCTCACCAGGGGCAGTTTCCGGCGGTGACCATTTCGTTTAACCTGGCGCCCGGCGCCGCCCTCGGCGACGCCACCCGGGCGATCGAGCAGGCGCAGCTGGAAATGCGGTTTCCGGCGACCATCCACGGCAGCTTCCAGGGCACCGCCGCCGCCTTCCAGGATTCCCTGTCAACCCAGCCGCTTCTCATTCTGGCGGCGCTGGTAGCCGTGTACATTGTGTTGGGAATGCTCTATGAAAGCTACATACACCCCATCACCATTCTCTCCACACTGCCGTCAGCGGGTACAGGCGCACTGCTGGCGCTGCTGCTGTTCCACATCGAGCTGAACGTGATTGGACTGGTCGGCATCCTGCTGCTGATCGGAATTGTGAAAAAGAACGCGATTATGATGATCGATTTCGCGCTGGAGCGGGAACGCCAGGGTAAAACCCCGCTGGACGCCATCCACGAGGCGGCACTTTTACGCTTCCGTCCCATCATGATGACCACGGCGGCGGCATTACTGGGCGCAGTTCCCCTGGCATTCGGACGTGGAACGGGCTCGGAGTTAAGACGGCCGCTCGGCATTGCCATTGTGGGTGGGCTCATGGTTAGCCAGGTATTAACCATCTACACCACCCCGGTGGTATACCTGTACATGGATCGCCTGCAGGCTTGGTTCCTCTCTATCCTGCCGTGGCGCAGGAAAAAACTACGGGCGAAGCAAGAAGTCCCCGTCTTTGCAGACTAGAAATTATTGTCCGTTTCCGGACACGGACATCACGTTCTTGGGCAAACGCAAAAAGTGGTTCTGGTTAGGCCTATCATTCTCATGAAGTTGCCCCCACCTGGATTGGCATGCGGTCTGCACTGCCTAACTGCGGGCCAGCCATGATGCAGGCAATCGAAACTTCCAAAATTCTCATTGCTGAAGATCAGGAACATGTGCGCGAAGCGCTTGCCATGTTGTTGCGGGCGCATGGCTACTCGGTCCTGCTGAGCTCCACTCCCGCGGAGGCCTTGGAATCGGCCCGCCGCCAGTCAGTCGATTTGGCCCTGGTGGACATGAACTACCGTCGTGACAGCACGTCAGGCGTCGAGGGGCTGAACCTGATCGAGAGCCTGCGGCAACTGGACGGTGCGCTGCCGATCGTTGCGCTTACCGCGTGGGGGAATGTTGATCTGGCGGTGAACGCCATGAAGTCCGGCGCATCCGACTTCGTGGAAAAGCCGTGGAGTAACGACGCGCTGCTTGAGAAGGTAGAGTCACTTACACGGCGGGGCCGGGAGCTGCGCTCGCTGCATCGAATTTCCGAGTACGAAAAGAAAGATGCGCAGCAACTGCAAAAGCGGATCGTTCCACGACGCCACTTTCTGGCGGAGGGAGTGGAAATTGTAGGCGAGAGCATTCCGGCGGGAACAGTGGGCGGCGATTACTTCGGGATTTGGCAACCGAGCCCGGAATCGTTGCACTTCTGCGTCGCCGATGTGTCGGGAAAGGGCACGCCGGGAGCACTGATCGCGGCCATGCTGCATGCTTCTGTAACTACGCTTGCAAGTAGTGGCAATGGGGCTGAGAAAATCGTCGGCGAGGTGGAGACGATTCTGAGCGACCAACTCCGTGAGGGGCACTACGTGACCCTGTTCTATGGGGTGCTGGTTCTGCGAAGTCAGGTGTTGGAATACGTCAACGCCGGCCATTGTCCGCCGATCCTGCGGCGTGATGGCGGAGACGTCCTCACCTTGGGAGCGACGCGGTCGGTTCTGGGGCTGCTTCACCGGGAGCCGAGCCCGGCCGCGCGCATCCGCCTGAGTCCCGGCGATAGCCTGGCGCTCTATACCGACGGGGTCACGGAAGCGACGGGCGGCAGCGGCGAGGAGTTTGGTACGGAGCGATTGCGCAGCCTGATCGCCAATACCTCTACCGATCAACTGGTTAAACAGCACGAGGACGTTCTGCGAACGGTTCGCGAATATGCCAGCGGGAAGCTGGCCGATGACGCCACCCTGGTGTTGTTGTCGGTGCGCCGGAACACCTCGGCCAAGGCAATTTCTGCTGAAGCATCCGCCTCCTGCCAATCAATGTGATCGACTACCAGGATCCGGCGGCAGGGGAAGCAAACTGCTATCGGTCGTGCTCGCCGCTCATCCACCCCGTTGCCGGCTTCCGTTGATTGCCGGAATCGCTGGTAGACTACAGACACAATCTGGTGAGGCCATCACAAAGCAAGCGGATAGAGCGCTGTGAAGGGTTCGACCGACGCAATCATCGATATTCAAAGTCTGGTGAAGACCTATCCCGGCAAGCCGCTGGTCGAGGCCGTGAAGGGTATCGACCTGGCTGTAGAGCGCGGTGAGCTCTTTGGGCTGCTGGGCCCCAATGGCGCCGGGAAAAGCACCACCATTAGCGTGTGCACCACCCGCTCACTGCCTACCAACGGAAGCGTCGTTATTGCCGGCGTTGACGTGGTGGCACATCCTTCCGAGGCCCGGCGCAACATGGGAGTCGTAACCCAGTTCAACACCCTCGACCGGCAGTGCACGGTAGCAGAGAACATCTACTTCCATTGTCGCTATTTCGGGATTCCGCATGCGGAATCCGCGAAGCGGACCAGCGAACTGCTGGAACTTTTCAAGCTCAGCGAGCGCGGCAAGTCGTCGGTTCGTATCCTGTCGGGCGGCTTGGCGCAGCGCGTGCAAATCGCGCGAGCGATTGCGCACAACCCGGAAGTGCTGTTCCTCGACGAGCCCAGCGCAGGGCTGGACCCGCAGACACGTCTGGCATTGTGGGATATTATCCGCGAACTGCAGCGGCGGGGAATCACCATCATGCTGACGACGCATTACATGGAAGAGGCCGACCAGCTGTGCGGCCGGGTAGCGATCATCGACCACGGGAAGATTCTGGTGTGCGGTACTCCCGAGGAGCTGAAGAACAGTGTGGGAGCGCAGAAAGTCTTCCAGCTGCAATTGCAGGATGCGAGCGCCGACGGTTTGCACGGGCGACTCGGAACGCTTCCCGGAGTCACTGCGGTCGAGAACTCAGAAGCGGGGCCGGTGGTATTTACCGATGGCCGGGGCGGCCTGTTGCCGGAGATTGTTTCTGTGACCGGCGATAACTTGCGCGACATCGCGGTCAGCGAAACTACCTTGGAGTCGGTATTCATCAAGCTCACGGGAAGAGACCTGCGTGACTAAATACACGCTGTACTGGCGGTCATTTTGCGGATTGCTGTTGCGCGACTTACGTGTGTTGCGGCGCGAAGTGGTCCCGTTCCTTATCCGCACGGTGATGAATCCCCTGCTGTTTGTCTTTGTCTTCACCTACTTATTTCCCAAGATGGGGCAGGGCTTTCAGAGCAGCTCTGCCGGCGGTTTCGGTACCCTGATCCTGCCCGGGCTGCTGGCCGTGGGCATCTTTATTCAGGGGATCATGGCGACGGCGTTGCCCTTGTCGATGGAGATCGGCGCTACGCGCGAAATTTACGATCGCGTGATGTCGCCGCTGCCGGTCACCTGGGTGGCAATCGAGAAGATCATGTTCAGCGCGGTGCAGAGTTTGCTGGCGGCGCTGGTGATCTTTCCCCTGGTGTATTTCATCCCCGCGACGCCTGTGCAAGTGCACGTGTCCAGCTGGGTGACGCTGATTGGGATGTTGATCATAGCCTCCCTGGTTGCCGGAACGGTTGGACTCGCCATCGGCACGGTGGTGAAGCCGGAGCACATCGCCCTCATGTTCGGCATCGTCGTGGTGCCCGTGACGTTCTTTGGCTGCGTTTACTACCCCTGGGCGGCGATGTACAAGGTGCGTTGGCTCCAGTTACTGGTGCTGATAAATCCGCTGGTCTACATGAGCGAAGGATTACGCACAGCGTTAACTCCCAATGTGCCGCACATGCCGGCGTGGGTATCGTTGATCGCGTTGCTGATCGGACTGATGGTGCTGGGGACCTTTGGGGTAAGAGGGTTTATCAGGCGAGTGCTGACGTAACTGTTCCCCGCCGAGTGCGGGCACCGCCTGCCCCGGCAGCTCCCCCGGTGCTCAGCGGTTGTAAACGGGCAGAGGACCGCGCAGTTCCCGCCATACATGGTCGCATGCCGTAATGACATCTTCGGACAACGGCCCTTCTTCTCCCGCGGCTAGATTTTCATTCAACTGCGTCAGGCTGGAAGCCCCCAGGATCACGACATCGGACATGGTGTGATGGAGCAGCCAGTTCAACGACAGGCTCACGAGCGAACGTCCAGCGGATTGCGCGATCTGTCGCAGCCGTTCAACCGCGTTAAAGTATTGCGTGTGCCAGTAGCGTCGCTGATAGAGCTCGTTGTTGTCGAAGCGCGTACCCGGGGTATAGACGTCCTGGCGATGCTTGCCGGTAAGCAGGCCTCCGGCGAGCGGGTTGTAAACGACGGTGGAGACTCCGAATTGCCGGCACATGGGCAGGTATTCCTGCTCGATGCCGCGGGCCAGCAGGTTGTACATCGGCTGTGAGACAGAGGGAGCATGCCACCCCCGCTCCTGGGCGATCCAGAGCATCTGCACCACCTCCCACCCGGCGTAATTCGAAGACGCGGGGTAACGCACCTTTCCCTGCTGGATGAGCGACTCCATCGCCTCGAGTGACTCTTCGATCGGCACGGCGTGGTCGGGCATGTGCAAGTAGTAGAGATCGAGGTAGTCGGTCTGCAGTCGCTGCAAGCTTTCGTCAATGGCGCGAAGAATTGCCGCGCGCGAGAGCCCCTGCTGATCAGGCCCTTCACCCATTTTCGCCCTCACCTTGCTGGCCAGCACAACCTGGCGGCGCCGGCCTTTGAGCGAGGTGCCGAGCAAGCTTTCGGCAACGCCTGCGTTGTACATGTTGGCGGTATCGAAGAAAGTAATTCCGGCATCAAGGCAGCGATCAATCACTTCATCCGTGCCTGCCTGATCGAGCGGCTTACCGAGCGTCATGGTGCCGAAACAAAAGCGCGAGACCTGGAGATCGGTGTGCAACAGCTTGCGTCTTTCAATGGACATAACTTGATTGAGCTCTTGGATGCAGGCGGACGGCCGTTCGGTCCACCGCGTCTTCCACAGGTCCATGCCATGGGCCGGAATGGCCCCCGTCCTGAAAAGCTCCGAACGCCCCCACCGCTTCACCAGATTAAGAGTAGGCCAACGATGGCTTTACCGCCGGCAGGCGCGGCCTGCCGCAAACGCGCCTTGGTGAGGGCTGCTCATGCCCCTCCCGTTAGCGCTGCATGGGAACAGCAACTACAACACCGCCGTCTCGTGAAACAGCTCGCCCTTGGCAAAACGTGCCGGGCTGAGCGCCGAGACGTTGTCCACCACGTCGGTTTCGCCCTCGAGGATGAGATCAGCGAGGATTTTTCCGGTTGCAGGTGCATGCATCACCCCGTGTCCGCTGAAGCCGTTGGCGCAAAAGAATCCCGGCCGCTCTTTCACCGCCCCGAGAATGCAGTGGTGGTCGGGCGACATTTCATAAAGTCCCGCCCAGGCCCGCTTGGGGTTGATGGCGACCCCTTCAAAGCAGGGAACGCGATCGGCCGCATGCAGGAGAATTTTCTCGATGAACGAAGGCTCGAAATCAATCTTGTAGCCCACGGTCTCTTCAGGATCGTTCCAGGCCAACAAAAATCCCAGGCTTTCCGGGCGAAAATGAAATCCATTGGTCATGTCGATGACCATGGGAATCTCGTGCGAGACACCATCAAACGGTTCAGTGGGAACCAGCATGCGGCGCAGCGGTTGCACGGGAAGATCAATGCCGGCGAGGGCCGCGGCTTGTGCCGCCCATGCGCCGGCCGCATTCACCACGTTTCGCGTACTGACCGTACCGCGAGTGGTCGTGACACCGGCGATGGCCTCGCCATTTCGCTGGATGGCGGTTACCTCCGCCGCGCGCCACAGTCGCGCGCCACGTTCCACAGCGCACGTGGTAAAGCCCACCATGACGCTGTAGGGATCGACGAAGCCGTCCGTGGCGCAAAAGCTGCCGCCAACAATGTCGTCAGAGCGAAGCTGGGGCACCTGAGCCACGATCTCGTCGCGGTTGACCATATGGGCCTGCTTTAACCCCAGCGATTTCTGCAGGAGCTGATTGGTGCTCAGGTATTCCAGGTGCGCCGGTCGGGTTGCGACAAAGAGGTATCCTTGAGGACGGTAGCCCCCGGGGTGTCCGAGGCGCTCGTCGAACTCGGAATAGAACCGGATGGAGTACAACGACATCTGGATGTTGGGGGCGGTCGCGAACTGGGCGCGCACTCCTCCCATGCTCTTGCCGGTTGAGCCTTTGCCTTGATGCGACTCGCGCTCAACGATGAGTACCTTGCGACATCCGGCCTGGGTGAGATGCCATGCGATGCTGGCGCCAACGATTCCCCCACCGACGATGACGACATCTGCCGTTTCCATGTTCGGCCCTCAAGTATCGCGTGTCATTCTGCGAGTGGAATTGGCGGTTGAGGTGGAACCGCTTCGGAACCGGGTGCGGGTCGCGCGTCGATCTCCGCCAGTGCCGCGTAAGCTCCGAGGCGGGCGAGATTGAGAGCATCGGCTCCAGCCAGGTAGATCAAGAACAGAACCCCCATCATCAGCAGCACGCAACCAATGGCTACATGCTTTCCCAGCCCAATGGGTGCCAGCACCACGAAGAACATGCAACCGGCCCACAGCAGCCGCAGGGCAAGAAACGCCAGCGACAGACTGAAGAGGGGTCCACCCTGGCGGGCGCAGAAATCGAGTGTGAGCGATACCGTGTCACCGGCATCCGCTTGATTGCGCATGCAGAACAAGGGCGCCAGGCCGAAAAACCAGTTCAACACCATCCCAAAGACCATCGATAGCACGGCTCCGAAGACGTAAAAGAATGCGGCGCGCCCCGGGTGCCGCTGGTGCTGCAGGGCGGTAGCGAGGAGGAACGATGCGGTTAAGCAGGTGATGGCAGTCCACGTCCAGAGGCCACGGACGAGATTGAGTTGAACCATCGGCCAGAATTGCCAGCCGAAGTGCTCGTCGCGGTCATCGCCTCCAACTAACGAAAGCAGACGCCGCAACGACGCAGTCCGTCCCGCCGCGGCAGCCAGGCTCCACAGCATGATTAACACGGCTAGGGCAATGAATTTGATCCAAACCGCCCGTAGTAATGTGCCTTGAAAGAGATGAGCAAGCGCCGTACGCTCCCCTGCGGGTTCGAGGGCGCTCAAAAGAAAACGGGTGAAGGTTGAAACCTGGAGACCGTCAAGAATCAGCGCGCCCGCGGCCAGCACGAGCAGCCACGCTGACAGCGCAAAACACAAGCGCCACAGCAGCTCGGCAGGCAAAAGCAGTGGTTCTTCGCGCAGGGCGGCGAAGCCTTCGTGAAACGGCGACCGCGAGATACCGGGCAGCGCCATGGCATCAGGATACCAGCGACTTGATCCCGTCGGTCGCGGCAGGAAGCCGGCGCGAAGGCAGCTTCGTCGGCTGCTGCTCATCCCTGTCTTCGGTCTGCGCACTCCGCGTCCGGCAAGGGGAAGCCTGTTGTCTGGCTAGCTCCTCTGTCCAGGTGGGGGAACACTCAGTGCTTGTGCCAGCTCCAGCGGGGTGTCAACCAGGACATCCGGATGAGTGCGCTCGAGGGTTTGGGGTGCGAAGCCGTAGGTGACCCCGATGCTCCACAGGTTGGCGTTGCGGGCGGTGAGAGTGTCGACCTCGGAATCACCAACCATGACGGTTTCTCCGGGCTCGGCGTCAGCCTCGCGCATCAGGGTTTGGGCACCGAATGGATCGGGCTTTTTGGTCTCGAAACTGTTGCCTCCGTAGGCCTGGAAGAAGTAGCGGGTCAGGCCAAGGCCGGCGAGTATGTTGCGCGAAGTCCGAACCGGTTTGTTGGTCAGCACGGCCATCCGTCGCTCCCGGCCGTCGAAGCTGGCCACCTGCTGCAGCGCCTCCGCTATGCCTTCGTAGACGCGCGTGGTGTCCAGCTTGTGTTCACGGTAATAGAGGAGGAAATAGTTGAGTGCCTCCTGCACGAACGTGGCGTGCGCCGGATCACCCAGGGCGCGGCGAATGAGCATCGGAGCACCGTCGCCAATGTAGGTAGCAACCACTTCCAGAGGCAGCTCTTTGCGGCCGAAGTGCCGCAACATGGCATTCACGGAAGCGGCTAGGTCGTGTTCCGAATCAATCAAGGTGCCATCGAGATCAAAGATAATGAGCTTGATTTTGTTGAGCGGAAGGGCCTGAAATATGCGTATCATTCCACGTCCAGTATAGACAGGAGGTACCCCCGGGGGCGGCTCGAGGAAAGATAGATTGGGATTTACAATAAATAGGTTTGCGCTGCTACGGGGCCCCTCAATTCACGCCCGAGGTCATGGATGGCAACCACCAAGGTAGAGCCAAAAATTACAGCTGCGGCGGCAGAAAAGTACGAAGGTTTGACACCCGCGCATCTGCTCGAGATCTACCGGCTGATGTATCAGTCGCGCCGCATCGACGATCGCGAGATCATGCTGAAAAGACAGCAGAAGATCTTCTTCCAGATATCGGGCGCCGGGCATGAGGCCCTGCTGGTTTCGGCCGGTCTCCTGCTACGGCCGGGCTACGACTGGTTCTATGCCTATTATCGTGACCGCGCATTGTGCCTGGCCCTGGGCAACACCCCGTACGAAATGCTGCTGCAGGCTGTAGGTGCGGCCGACGACCCCGCATCGGGCGGCCGGCAGATGCCCTCGCACTGGAGCAACCCCAAACTCAACATCGTTACCATGTCATCTCCTACCGGAACCCAGTTCCTGCAAGCGGTGGGCTGTGCGGAAGCGGGGCGCTATTTCAACCGGCATCCCGCGGCGGCGGAGAGGGTTACGGGTGACTATCGCCAGTTCAAGAGCGTGATGTTTCACGGCGATGAAGTCGTGTACGTCTCCTGCGGGGACGGCACCACCAGCCAGGGCGAATTCTGGGAAGCGTTGAACAGTGCATCCAACCTGAAGCTGCCAGTCCTGTTCCTGGTGGAAGACAACGAGTACGCGATCTCGGTGCCGGTAGAGGTGAACACGGCCGGCGGCAATATCAGCAAGCTGGTGCAGGGATTCCCCAACTTCCACTTCGCCCAAGTGGACGGCACCGATGTCTTGGCCAGTTACGCGGCACTGAAGCGGGCGGTTGGCTATGTGCGTGCGGGCAATGGTCCGGCGTTCGTACACGGGCACGTGATCCGTCCCTACTCGCATTCCCTGTCAGACGACGATAAGCTGTACCGTCCCGAGGCGGAGCGGCGGCTGGAAATTGCACGCGACCCCATTACCCGCTTCCGGTCCTTCCTGGTGAGCGAGGGCATCATCGAGGAAGCCGCGCTACAGGAGATGGAACTCGATCTTACCGACGAAGTGCAGGAAGCGGCCGACAAGGCGGTAGCCGCGGCGTTTCCCAAACCCGAAACTTACCTGCAGTACCTGTACTCTCCTGATCTCGATCCGACGTCAGCGGCATTCCAGACGGAGCCAATCCTTGCGCCACTGCCCGCAAAACCCGGCGGTGGTGAAAAGACCATGGCGGACCTCATCAATGCCTGTCTTAAGGACGAGATGAAACGTGATCAGCGCATCGTGGTTTTTGGCGAGGACGTGGCCGACTGCAGCCGCGAAGACTACCTGCGCGAACGACAAGTGAAGGGGAAGGGCGGCGTTTTCAAACTGACTGCCGATCTGCAGCGCATGTTTGGATCTGATCGCGTGTTCAACTCGCCACTGGCCGAAGCCAACATTGTGGGACGGGCGACGGGAATGGCCACCCGCGGACTGAAGCCCCTTGTGGAGATACAGTTCTTCGACTACATCTGGCCGGCGATGCACCAGCTCAGAAACGAGTTGCCTACGATTCGTTGGCGCTCCAACAATGGCTTCTCCTGCCCGGCGGTGGTCCGCGTCGCGATTGGAGGCTATCTCACGGGAGGCGCCATCTATCACTCCCAGTGCGGTGAAAGCATCTTCACTCACACCCCCGGCATGCGCGTGGTGTTCCCCTCGAACGCGCTCGACGCCAATGGTCTGCTTCGCACCGCAATCCGTTGCGACGACCCGGTAATGTTTCTCGAACATAAACGGCTCTACCGTGAAACTTTTGGCCGCGCGCAGTATCCCGGACCGGACTACATGATCCCGTTCGGCAAGGCCAAGATCGTGCGCCTGGGCCACGATCTGACTGTCATCACATACGGAGCGCTGGTGCCGCGCGCGTTGCAAGCCGCGCAGCGTATGGAGCGGGAACACCGTGTCAGCATCGAGCTGATCGATTTGCGAACTCTGAACCCCTATGACTGGGATGCCATCGCTAACTCGGTTGGCAAGACCCATCGCGTACTCGTCGCTCACGAAGACACGCTGAGCTGGGGCTACGGCGCAGAAATCGCGGCGCGAATCGCCGATGAGCTGTTCGACAGCCTGGACGCTCCCGTAAAGCGCGTCGCCGCCAAAGACACGTTCGTCGCGTACCAGCCGCAGGTGGAGGACGAAATCCTGCCCCAGAGCGACGACGTGTACGAAGCCCTGGTTGAGCTGACGGAATTCTGAGTGTCCCAGCTCAACCCTCGTTGTGCTGCGCCCGGCTCTCGTATCGTGAGCTCTAGGTGCGGCTTCGACCGATCGGTGACTCCGGCGGCAGAACTACCGGCTCGGCGGGATTGTGCATCTGTCGGGTCACGAAGAAAACCGCTGCCGTCCACGTTGGAAACAGGTCTGCGCCCGGCAACGCCTCGATCATCAGGGTAGGCAGAAAAGCCCAGTGCCAGCCCAGCAAGCGCACCAAAACGACAGCCACCAACGCGTCGAGCACGGCATCCACGGGCGATAATGCGCCCTCGGCAAACAGGGGGGTCACCAGCAGCTGCAAGGCGTCGGCGCCAATGGCCACCAGCCAAGCCAGCCGTTCTTCGCGAGTCTTAATCGAGCGGAAGACGTCAAGCCACATGGTGACTATTGTAAAAGCTCACACGATCTCGCTGCCAGTCCGGTCTTTTCCCGAGAGCCGATGGCTGCAATTCGATCCCCGAGCGTAGCAGGACGCTTTCACCCCCGTGCCAGCCCTGGGCAGCGGATCGGGAATCGCCGGATCGCGCTCGTGGTGTCGGGTGTAAGGGTTCCGGAGGGGTAGAAGTAAACTCGTCTTGGCCATTGAACTAATTGCCCGGGCGTAGGATACGGGCTCTCATGATGTCCGCCGCAATTAGTTCGATTGACGGGACCCGACGAGAATGATATCGTCTCCGCACACTGGAAAGGAGGTTGATCCAAAGCCTATGAAATCTGATTGTCATAGTTGTACCCCAAGTGAGGTGGCTGAGGCTTAGGGCGTCTGCTCTAATTCTCGCATCACTCGAACTGCTGTCGAGTTGATTCGCTGGGGCCACGAGAGTGGACAGCCTCAAGCCAATCCCAACAGCTAACCGGAAGGACCCGCCCGTCAGGGAACGCGGCGGGTCTTTCTATTGCAACCGGGAGTGCTGTCTCCCCGCTCAGGGCTTGGCGGACTGGCGGTCAAGATCGAGGTTCAGTTCGAGCACATTGACCCGAGGTTCTCCCAGGAATCCGAATTGGCGGAATTCGGTGTGGGCGGCGATCAACTGCTCGAGTTGAGCTTGCGAGATACCGCGGGCACGCGCCACACGCGGCACCTGAAATTCAGCTGCCGCGATCGAGATGTGGGGATCGAGCCCGGAGGCCGAGGTGGTAACCAGGTCAATTGGAACGGGAACCCCAGGGTTTTCGGCCTGCAAGGTGGCGGCGTCCTGCTGCACGCGGGTGATCAGAGTCTTGTTGGTGGGGGCGAGGTTAGTGCCAGCGGAATTAGCCGCGTCGTAACCCGTGCCGGCTGCGGACGGGCGAGGGTGAAAATAGCTCGGCCCGCTGAAGGGCTGGCCGATCAGGCTCGAGCCGATAAGCCTGCCATCCCGGCTGATCAGTTGCCCGTTGGCCTTGCGGGGGAAGATTACCTGCGCTATAGCGGTGACCACCAGGGGATAGATGATTCCCAACAAGACGGTGGTGACGATCGTCATGAGCACGGAGATGATCAGATTTTTCTTCATGTGACCTCCTAGGCCAACCCGGCCCCGGTAATCAGCAGGTCAATCAACTTGATCCCGATAAACGGGATGATGATGCCGCCAAAGCCGTAAATCCATAGGTTGCGCCGCAATAACGCGGCTGCGCCCATGGGCCGGTATCTCACGCCCCGCAGTGCCAGGGGAATCAGCGCGATTATGATCACGGCATTGAAAATCACGGCCGACAAGACCGCTGACTCGGGTGTCTTCAGATGCATGATGTTCAGCTTGTTGAGCACGGGAAACGTTCCGGCGAACATGGCTGGGATGATGGCGAAATATTTGGCCACGTCATTGGCGATGGAGAAGGTGGTCAGTGACCCGCGGGTCATGAGGAGCTGCTTTCCGATTTCGACCACTTCAATCAACTTGGTGGGGTTGGAGTCAAGGTCGACCATGTTGCCGGCTTCCTTGGCGGCCTGGGTGCCGGTGTTCATGGCCACGCCCACGTCGGCTTGAGCGAGCGCCGGAGCATCATTTGTGCCGTCACCCGTCATGGCAACCAGCTTGCCGTCGGCCTGCTCGCGCTTGATGAGGTCCATCTTGTCACGCGGCGTCGCCTGGGCGAGAAAGTCATCGACGCCGGCTTCGCGCGCGATGGCCGCCGCGGTCAGCGGGTTGTCACCGGTGATCATGACGGTGCGGATTCCCATGGCGCGCAACTGGTCGAAGCGCTCCCGCATGCCGCCCTTCACCACGTCCTTCAGCTCAATCACCCCGAGTGCGCCACGCGTCCTTTCCGCGACCACCAGCGGCGTGCCTCCGGAACGGGCGATCTGATCAACCGTGTCCTGGACCTCCTGGGGAAACCTGAGGTTTTGCTTGGCGAGGTAGGCCTCGATGGCGTCGGCAGAACCCTTGCGGATCTCGAAGCTGTTCATATTCACGCCCGACATGCGGGTCTGGGCGGTGAACGGTACGAACTGGGCTTCGTGCGACGCCAGCTCGCGCCCGCGCAGCCCGTACTTCTCTTTCGCCAGGACGACGATGGAACGGCCTTCCGGGGTCTCATCGGCCAGCGACGACAACTGCGCCGCATCGGCCAGCTCCGACTCCGCAACCCCCGGGCCGGGTATGAACCGTGAAGCCTGGCGATTGCCGAAGGTGATGGTGCCCGTCTTGTCAAGCAGCAAGGTATTCACGTCGCCGGCGGCTTCCACGGCTCGGCCCGACATGGCCAGCACGTTATGCTGAATCAGCCGATCCATGCCCGCGATCCCGATGGCCGACAGGAGTCCGCCGATGGTGGTGGGAATCAGGCAGACCAGCAGCGATACCAAAACGAATACCGTCTGCGGCGAGCCGGAATAAATCGCAAACGGCTGCAGAGTAACCACGGCAAGCAGGAAAATGATAGTCAGACCGGCGAGCAGGATGTTCAGGGCAATCTCATTGGGTGTCTTTTGGCGTTCGGCACCTTCCACCAGCGCGATCATGCGGTCAAGGAACGTTTCGCCCGGGTTGGAGGTAATTTCGACCTTAATCTGGTCCGACAAGACGCGGGTACCGCCGGTTACGGCAGAACGATCGCCCCCCGCTTCACGGATGACCGGGGCCGACTCGCCGGTGATGGCCGACTCATCCACCGAGGCCACACCCTCGAGGATGGTGCCGTCGGAAGGAATGAACTCACCCGCAGATACCATCACCACGTCACCCGAACGCAGCTTGGAGCTGCTGATCAGCTCGACGCGGCCGTCGCTGAGCAGACGGTGGGCCATGGTTTCTGAACGCGTTTTGCGCAACGCGTCGGCTTGGGCCTTGCCGCGGCCCTCCGCCATTGCTTCCGCAAAGTTGGCGAACAGTACCGTGAACCAGAGCCACAACGTAATCTGCAGGTTAAATTTGAAGTCAACCCCGCCGCGGAAGAGCATCACGGTGGTGATAACACTGCCAATCTCGACCACGAACATGACAGGGTTGCCCATCATCTTGCGTGGGTTCAACTTCAGCAGCGCATCGACCGCGGCGCGCCGCACGATCTTCCATTCCCAGATAGCTTTCTTGTTTGCCGCCATGCCCGCACCTCAGAAGGTCTTTCCAGCACCCATCAGCAGGTGCTCGAGAATCGGTCCCAGGCTCAAAGCCGGGAAGAAGGTGAGCGCGCCAACGATGATGACCACGCCCATCAGCAGGACGGTGAAGAGGGGAGAGGTCACGGGAAAGGTTCCCAGCGACGGGGGAACGTATCTCTTCTGCGCCAGATTTCCGGCAATGGCCAGCATGGGAATGATCATGAAGAACCGCCCGATCAGCATGGTCAACGCGCCGGAGATGTTGTACCAGGGGGTATTGCCGTTGAGTCCGCCGAATGCCGAGCCGTTGTTGGCGGCCATGGAAGTAAAGGCGTAAATGATCTGCGACAGGCCGTGCGGGCCGGGATTGCTGATGCTCGAGATGCCGAATCCGGCAACCGACGAGACCGCAGCCAAGGTCAGGATGATCAGGGGGAACACCAGCGCGACCAGCATGGCCATCTTTACGTCGTAGGCCTCGATTTTCTTGCCCAGGTATTCCGGCGTTCGGCCGACCATAAGACCGGCGATAAACACCGTCAGCACGATGTAAATCAGCATTCCGTACATACCGGCACCCACACCACCGAAGATCACCTCGCTCAACATCATGTTGACCATCGGGACCATGCCTCCCAGCGGGGTGAAGGAATCGTGCCAGCCATTGATGGCTCC
>Ga0306925_10002130_pt1 | contig 16848 bp, 21 predicted proteins | sample flu12Cox44000176_FD_203755 | JGI IMG/M metagenome (GOLD analysis project Ga0306925, IMG submission 203755) | Lab enrichment of tropical soil microbial communities from Luquillo Experimental Forest, Puerto Rico - flux8day.12C.oxic.44.000.176 (v2)... | ecosystem: Environmental > Terrestrial >... | reverse complement strand
ACAGACTATTACTGAGCGAAACTCCAAAGCCCGCATTTTGCTACTCGCTTCACAGCAAAGCCGTTGGCACAACAAACCAACGGCTTCGCCTTAGCCCTGTACCGTGCCGTTTTCTTGGACGGCAATCGTCGGGTTGTCGAACCGACAGTGGAGCATGAGTCCTTACCACCGACGCCCGGTCCGACCCAAGAAGCATATGCCCCTTACAGTCGCGCTCAAGCGGTCTTTTCGAAGCGATGGAACGATTGGTACTTGCTTGCTATAGATCAAATACTTTTTGGCGTTCGGCTACTGAGAGCGGCACCTTGGCGTCAAGTTTGGGCATTTTGAATACAGAGCGTTGGGAAACCGGCCTCGCGGCGCTCACTAAATTCCGAAGGCGTGAAGGTCATTGTTGCCCGCGGCGACGTCATGTTGACGGCAATTTCAAGCTAGGCCAATGGGTGTCTGTTCAACGCTATCGCAAAGGCTTTATGCCGGTAGAGCGTAAACGGCTTTTGAACGCAATAGGATTTGTTTGGGACTGGCGGGACTATCATTGGGAACAAAACTTTGCCGCGCTATTAAAGTTCAAGCAGCGGGAGGGACACTGTTGCGTACCAACCTTTCACAGCGAAAATGGTTTGGAACTTGGATGGTGGGTTGCGACACAACGCCGATATAAAAATAAAAAGAAAATATCACCCGAGCGCAGGGCGCGATTAAACAAAGTCGGCTTTGTGTGGAATGCGCCTATGGGTCCTCCAATTCCTTTATCGACCAAAAATCCGTCCCGACAGAGGCGGAGCGCAACAAGATAAATGCAAAGGATTCCCTCCGTTCACGCGGTCCATTAGACCCGCCAACTCGCGCCATTGAGCAGCGAGGCGGAACAGCGTCCGCCGGTTATCGTATTTAGCTGTTTTTTGTGCGGCTCGGTAACACTCGACCGCCTTAGCTCTACAATCGTCTGATGAGAACATTTTGGTGCTATATAGAGGAGGCTGCTCGGGCAACTTTGCGATAAGTCAAATCTCGCGCTATTTAGGTTGTCGAAATAATTCCGGCAGCTTGGCGATATTCACCGCAATCCGCCGCGCCTCGTCGCGTATCAACAGCGACCCGGTGTTAGCTAGGTTTTTCGCTGTGCCGCCGGTCACAGCCCTTAGCGTGAATACGATCTAACTTGTATAGGCGTGAGTTGGTGGACCCATCATAGGATGGATGCCATGGCTAATGAGGTGATTAGCCAAGCTGAAGGCGACGAGGAAATGCTTACCTTCGATATTCCGGACGACGCGCTAGAGCGAGCTGCGAGTGCCGAACAGACAGCCGTCACTGCGGTGTATTGCACTTACGACTGGTGCAACAGCTGACCACAGTAGCGTTTTAGCGCGCTAGCTCCGGCAGCTTCGCGATGTTCGCCGCTATTCGCCGTGCTTCGTCGCGGGTGAGCAACTTCGCCGCCGATCTTCGCCCCGGCTCATCCTCGAAATAGACATACGCGAGCTGCTGGCCGAGCGCAGCCAATTCCTACTTTCGTAAAAATTTGCTTTCGGCACCCTCGTCAACTGCACAATATCCAGTCGGAGCAAAGGTGATAAAGGAACCGGAATCGGCGTTGCTAGAAACGGTCCGAATGCTCCATCGAATGAGTTTCAAAAAGGCGCCACGGTGGACGGGATTCGCATTTTGAGCGTCATGGCATAAGTTCCGTTTCGTCGGCTCCGGCAGCTTGGCGATATTGGCCGCAATCCGCCGCGCCTCATCGCGCTAGGTGCCGCGCCTAGGCCGGATGTACGCCGGGCGCGGCTACAAACATCTCAGCAGTTTAAGGCAATTAAAACTCTGGAGCTGATATTGCGTTTGATTGTGCGGGCCTGCTCCGCTTGGAGACGTAAAGATGTCCGATAATCATTTGGCAGTTCACGCCTCACTTCGCAGGAGGCTGGCGGCCGTCAATCGCGTCGCGCCGATTGTGAACTGCATTCGGAAGATGCGGGTGGAGGGTCTTGTGGATAATGAGATTGCTGGCTTACTCCGCCATGCAGCCGACGAGTTAGAGAGGAAGATCAAGGACAGGGAAGTTGACCCCGCCGCTTAAACTTTCTTCTGCAACAGCTTCGGCAGCTTCTCGATATTCGCTGCAATCCGCCGCGCCTTATCGTGTGTGAGCAACAAAGTATCACCTCGGAGGTTATAAAAACGGGCATTTAAGGAGACCGCCATGAGGCTTTCGCTATTCATCATGGGAGTTTTCGCGGCTGTCGTCTGGATCGAAAGACCCGCTGAGGCGCAAAACGGTGGGTGGTGCGCTTACTACAACTACGCCTATGGCGGCCAAAGGGAATGCGGGTTTGTAACGTTGCAACAGTGCTTGGCCGCCGTGCGCGGGGTTGGCGGGAACTGCGGACCCAGTCCGTATTACCAGCCGCCGCGCTACCAGCCGCCGTATTACCAGCAATATCGACGGGCCTATCCGTATTGATAGGGCTACAGCTTCCGCAGTAGCTCCGGCAGCTTTGCAACATTCACCGCAATCCGCCGCGCCTCATTAGTCCTCGATAAGTACGTTGTTGGCGATTGTGAGCGTTCCCTAGAATGACAAGAAGCGACGGCTGTGAACCGTCGCCCCCCTGTCAGTTTCAAAGCTTTGATTAGACGTGGCTCACGATTGGCGGTCATGCACGCCAACAATGATTCCCTTGGCGTCCGATCTGCTTCCGTTTCCGGGTCAGATGCGGAGGGAAGACCACTTGAAGTCCGCCAGTCCGCCAGACCGACTTTCTTCATTTGGTCGCACTGTAATTGTGGGCGCTCGTCGCGACTGTGTCCAGCGGATGATCAGTGGGTATCGGGGAAAACGGTGACGATGTTTGTCAGCGGCTTCCCATCGTGAGGGAAAATCGCCCGCGTTGCATAAAAAGCGGGCGTAGCTCAATCGGACAGAGCATCGCGCTGGCCCGTACATCTGGGATTTGAGCGCGGAGGTTGTCGGTTCAAGTCCGACCGCCCGACCCAACCATTAAGCCTATTAGCTCCACCAGCTTTCTGGCAGCTTGGCGATGTTCGCCGCAATCCGCCGCGCCTCGACGCGCGGCTTGGGCTGCGCTTAGTTCGCAACGGCCCAGAAACCCAGTAGCATCAGACTGACGACGACGAGCGAGAGGATAGCCGGTAGAACCATATGGCGCCGAACGCCGCCACGCTACCTCATCACGAGCGGAGGCAAAAATTGTCCTGTAGATTGTCAATCTATGGCCGCGCCTGACTCCGCAACTTTATGGCTAGTCTTTGAGAAGATCAGATAATATTCACAGCTATTCTTCGCGCCTCATCTTTGGTGAGTAGCTTAGCGGCCGAGCGTGACTTAAGCCGGCGCCGCCGCGGAAGTCGCAGCCTTGCGATCGCGCAGCACAAAGTGAAGATTGCGCAAATAGACGAACACGCCTAACGACTGGCCGCCGATGAAGACTATGTCCCTGCGGTACAGAGAATAAATCAGGAGCAGGAGACTACCGCCGATCGAGAAAAGCCAAAAGGCCACGGGAATGACACTGTGTCCAGCACGTTCGGACGCAATCCATTGCACCAGGAACCGCGTCGTGAACAGCGCCTGGGCAACAAACCCGAGCAGCACCAACCAATCGAGCCTAGTGACGAAGACGTCGGTCAAATACGCGCCGATTGCGTGCGACATCTCAAATTTCCCCTCGTACCTGGCCTAAACGCATATTTTTCATTTGATGATCGTGGCTGGCTGATGGCGAACCATCGCCCGTCTTCGTGCCGTCGCCACGACAAAGCAGGCGTCCAATTCTTCAATAGACCACGGCGGCGGGAAGCGGCGTGTAGGCATGCGACTAGCCTCATCTGTGCGCTCTCGGCCTCATGCCGCGTCGGCGAACGCGGTTGATCCGCTGCAACGCTCACCAGCGGTGGATTATGGACGATTGCGGGGCCGTCTAGCGCCAGATGTCTTTGAACGGCTCAGGCGACATGGCGGTATAGCGTACCGTGTTCGTAATGCTGGCATGACCCAAGAAGTGCTGCAGTCGGCGCGTGTCCATGCCTCGGTTGGCCAGGGCGTAACCGGTCGAATGCCGCAGCATGTGAACGTGAACCGGAAACGGCAGCTTGGCGGCCTCACCGGCGCGCTCGATCATGCGGGCGATCCCCATTCGGCCGAACGGCTGCGCGCGCTCGTTTACGAAAACCCAAGCCGAGTTGATGCCACGCTTGGCGTAGCTGCGCTGTAGCGCCTTGAGGCCGGTCAGCTCATCGCGCTCCAGGTAATGCGTGCTGTCATTGCTGCCCTTGAGACGCCGTACAATGACGGTGCGTTTGGCGAGGTCGAGATCCCCAGCGAAGGTCGCAGGCCTCGCTCACGCGCAGGCCGTGGCGGTAGATCATGAGGCCAACCAGCCAATCGCGATGGCCGTGCCGATTGCGCCGGAGCGCCGCCAGCAGCTTGTCCATTTCGGCCTCGGTCAAGTGTTCACGCACACGATAGGCTGCGTTTGGTTTGCGCGCCGCGGCCACTGGTCGCAAAACAGTGCGTTCGACCAGCTTGAGGTGACTCGATTTCATTGGCATTGCCCCCATGTCCAAGCGGTTAACTGGTCGCAATATATATAAAATGTGATCAAGGTCACTGTTTTTCGGATATGGTCACAGGCATAGCGCGCGGCCTTGATTTGCCACGCTTTTTCGGAGTCTGTTTTGAAGGGGTTTTTTGTATAGGCTAGAAAAAGGCCATCTAAGCTAGGTCGAACGGATTTCAGGGGCCAGTTCCGCTGCGCAACGCCCACCGGCCGACAAGTTAGCTGCGCGGTCAACGTCAATGCCGCGTATCACTTCCGGCATCGGCCTCGGGCGTTCCAGCCTCGGGCGTTGCAGCATCGCTGTTAAGACCTAACGCTTTCAAACGCTCGATAAGCGCGCGCTCCAGTTCGTCGTCGTTCAAATGATCAAACGAGTCGGGAGGTCCAACTTCGCGCCGCTCAATCCGATGGCCAGACAGGATACTTTTCTCCTTGATCGCGGTGACCGCAGCGCTGAACTGCTTGCTCTCCATCGCGCCCGCGCGCGCCTCTTCAGCTTCATTCATCAGGCTTTCGGCGGTGACGTTGGCTCTGGCGGCAATGGCTCTTGTTCCGACCGGAATCCCTCTAATCTCCTCTAGACGGGCCAGAACCTCTGGATGTTTTGCGAGAGTACAGGCGTTGCCGTCATGTCGCTTGTAGCCAGCCTTTTCATAGGCTTTGACAGCAGAGTAACCCTGGAACAGCAGCTGCGCGAACAACTCTCGTCGATGATTTTCAAGGACTGGCATTTGCACCCCGTTATACCGTTAGACTGCGTTCAGGCATCGGCGATTTCGCGCATAGCTGTTTCAAATTGGTCGCTCACTTTGTCTCTCCATTCCACCGCGCGATTGCTGCACGAATGATTTCCTGGGTTTGTCGGTAGTTGGGATGGTCTTCAGGCAGGTAGGGAATGAACTCCTGCGTAGTGGCGTTCCAGACGAAGCCTGGCTCTCTTTCTTGCTGCGTCTTGCCCTGCGTTCTGATCAGTCTGGCCAGTTTGTCGAGGCGGTCTTGATGTGAACGCATCATCGGCGCGCACTCCCGTCGCCCAGCCGATGCCGAGCGCGAGCGCCGCTGATCGCGCTAAGCTTCACCCGACCGCCGGGCTTGCGCGTGCGACGCCCGTAATGCCGTGAACGCTCGGTGAACAAATTCCCCGGATTTTCCCCACATTTTTTGGTCGGTTTCGCGCTTCGTTCTGTCGGCACGCAACATGAGCGTGCACGCAAAGTGCTGTAATTATGCGGATTTCTAAGACTTAGAAAGTTGCGGCAAAATCTCCGAATAGATCATGCTCCACCAAAAACCTAGCGCCGTGTTCTGGCTCGCTGCGGAGAAGCCGGTGCGGAAGAGATGGGCGCCGCCGCTGGCGCCGTCGGCGGCGCCTCCGGCTCTTCGGTTCCGCCCATGCGGCCGCGGCCGACGCCAAGATAGATCAAGATCGGCGAGGCAATAAACACCGACGTATAAGTGCCGACTAGCACGACGCCAAACATCATTGTCGCGGTAAAGCTGTGAATGGCCTGGCCGCCGAACAACAGCAGCGCCAGAAGCGACATCGCGACCGTGACATGGGTGACGATGGAGCGCGATAGCGTGGCATTGACTGACGCATTCAACAGCTCCGGCATCGGCATGCGCTTGTAGCGGCGAAGCATTTCACGGATGCGGTCGTAGATCACGACCGTATCATTAAGCGAATATCCCAGGATCGTGAGCAACGCCGCGATGCTAGTGAGATCGAAATCGATCCGCGTGAGCGACATGAACCCAACGGTAAGCACAAGGTCATGCACGTTGGCGATCATGGCGCCGAGCGCAAACTGCCATTCGAAGCGAAACCAGAGATAGATCAGGATCGCAACGATCGCCAAAACTAACCCGATCGTGCCGTAAGCCAGAAGCTCGGTTGAAACGCTCGGCCCAACCACCTCGACGCGCCGGTAATCCACGGCGTCGCCCAGCGCATTGCGGACTTTCTGCACCGCCGCCTGCTGCGCCTCGTCGCCGCCGGGTTGCTCGGAAATGCGGATCAACACGTCGTCCGGCGCACCGAACTGCTGCAGCTGAAACTCGCCGAGTCCCAGCGACCCGATCGTCGACCGCATCTTGGCGAGATCAGCGGGGCCCGCTTTGGTCTGCACCTCGATCAGCGTGCCACCGATGAAGTCGATGCCGAAATTAAGTCCGTGGAAGAAATAGAGCAGGATCGCCGCAATCGACAGCATGGCCGACACGGGGAAGCTGATGCGCCGAAAGCGCATGAAATCAAATTTGGTGTCGTCGGGAACGATACGAAGAAGGCGCACGGCTATGCTTTCAGGTGAGGCTTTTTACTTTGAACATATAATGTTCCGCGAAAGGAAATCGCGCTGCGCGACCAAGCTCATATTGGCACAACACGGGGACGCCACATCCGCACCCAATAGGCCACGATCAGCCGCGTCAAGGTGAAGGCCGTGAACAAGGTCGTAACAATCCCGATGCCGAGCGTCACCGCGAAGCCGCGGACCGGCCCCGTACCGATGTAGAACAAGACGGCTGCAGCAATGAAGGTGGTAATGTTGGAATCGAGAATGGTTGCGAGCGCCCGCGAGAAGCCGGCGTCGATGGCGTTGATTGCGGTGCGGCCGGCGCGTACTTCCTCGCGAATGCGCTCGTAGATGAGCACGTTTGAGTCCACCGCAATACCGACCGTGAGCACGATGCCGGCGATGCCAGGAAGCGTGAGCGTGGCGCTCAACAGCGACAGAATTCCGAAAATCATCGCCACGTTTACCGCTACCGCGATATTGGCGAACAGGCCGAACAATCCGTAGGTCGCGAACATGAAAATGACAACCAGCGCGGCGCCGGCATAGGCGGCGTGCTCGCCGGCATTGATCGAATCCTGGCCGAGGCCGGGACCCACGGTGCGTTCTTCGATGATCGTCAGCGGCGCCGGCAACGCGCCGGCGCGCAACAGGATGGCAAGGTCGTTGGCAGATTGAACGGTGAAACTTCCCGAAATCTGTCCGGAGCCGCCGAGAATCGGCTCGCGAATGACCGGCGCCGAGATCACCTTGTTGTCGAGCACGATGGCGAAAGGCTTGCCGACATTGGCTTGTGTCGCTTCGGCGAATTTGCGCGCGCCCGCCGAATTGAAGCGGAAGTTCACGACCGGCTCGTTGGTCCGGGGATCGAAGCCGGGTTGCGCGTCGACGAGATCGGCGCCCGAGACCAGCACCCGCTTCTCAATCAAATATTTCTGGCCTGCAGTTTCGCCGGGGAGAATTTCGGAGTCAGCAGGATGAGCCTGCTCCGCCTGTTCCGGCGACATGGACAAATCAACCATTCGAAAATCGAGCTTGGCCGTCTTGCCGAGTATTTCCTTTAGATGTGACGGATCCTGCAGGCCCGGCACTTGAACCAATATGCGATCGGTGCCTTCCCGCTGTATCGTCGGCTCGACCAGGCCGAGTTCATTGACGCGGCGCTCGATGATCTGAATCGATTGGTCGACCGCCTGCCGTACCCGCTCCGTAATTGCCGGCTCAGTGGGGTTGAGCGTGATAGTGCCGCCGTTTGCAGTCACCGCAATGGTGCGCTGTCCGGTCGTGCCGGCAAAACCGGCCACCGGCTGCGACAGCTCTTGCAGCTTGGCGAGCGCCGTATCGATATCGGCATCGCGCGTAATGTGCACTTCGACGTTGTTGCCGCGGACGGCGCGACCGGTGAATGGAATGCGCGCCTGCCGCAATACGCGCAGCACGTCGTCATTGATCGACTGCAATTGCTCCTTGCGCACTGCTGCCGCGTCGACTTCAAGCAACAGATGCGAGCCGCCCTGCAGATCGAGCCCCAGCACCACATGGCGTTGCGCCCAGTTCGGCCAATGCCTGATCACGTTTTCGGAAAAGAAGTTCGGCAAGGCGAAAAGACAGATCACGAGAGCCGTGAGCAGGATTGCTGCCGCCTTCCACCGCGTGAAAAACAACATGGATTGCGTTGTTCCTTATTTGCAATGGAGTTCGCGCCGCCCTGCCTTGCGGTCGATCCGCCAGCCGCAATCAGGCTGCATCATCCTTCACCGGCTCGCCCTTGGCGCGAACGTCGCTGACCATGGCACGCATCTGCCGCACTCGCACGCCATCGGCGATCTCGACTTCAATTTGATCATCATCGACCACTTTGGTGACCTTGGCGACGAGCCCGCCATTGGTCACGACCGTGTCGCCACGCCGCAAAGCTTTGATCATCGCTTGATGCTGTTTCACCTTTTGCTGCTGCGGGCGCAGGATCAAGAAATACATGATCACGATGATCAAGATCAGCGGCATGAACGAGGTGATCATGCCGGCCGAGTCGCCGCCGAACAGGCCGCTTTGCGCAAATGCGGGCGTAACGAACATTGTTCCTCCGAGGTCCCCAAGATAAAGGCCGCAAGAAAAGATCGTAAGAAAAGGCGCGAACCAAGGGCTGATTTTGCGCGCAAAATCGGCGCGGACTATAGCTGTCGTTGGCCTAATTGCAACGTGCCGGGAAGCCTCTTTCACCCAAACGGCGCCTTGGCTTGCCGGCGCTTGCCTGCCCGGCTAAGGGAAGGCCCAATTCGGTGCAAACATGCCCAAATCCCCTGTGCGCTCAAGCAACAAGCCGACGAAAAAGCCGAACAACACGGCTGCTCTCGCCGGCGCGGGGAAAGCGCGTGACGGCGACGGCGACGCCGACCTTCTCGCACGCATCGCCGGCGCTCTGGAGCGATTGGCGCCGGCCGAAGTGGCCACCCCGGACTTTGCTCGTGCCGAGGCGTTCGTCTGGCATCCCGAGGGTCGCAGGCTGACGGCCGTCCGCCGCGTCAACCGCGTCGACATGTCGCTTCTTAAGGGTATCGACCGCGTCCGCGATCTCTTGGTCGAAAATACCGAACGCTTTGCCCGTGGTCTGCCGGCCAATAATGCGCTGTTGTGGGGCGCTCGCGGCATGGGGAAATCGTCGCTTGTGAAAGCGGCGCACGCCGCGATCGGCAAGGCGCGCCCGGCGTCGGGTTTGAAGCTCATTGAAATCCACCGCGAAGACATCGAGTCGCTGCCGGAACTGATGAGCATCTTGCGCAATGCGCCGCAGCGCTTCATCGTCTTTTGCGACGATCTCTCGTTCGACGCCGAGGACACCACCTATAAATCTCTGAAAACGATGCTCGAAGGCGGCATCGAGGGGCGTCCGGAGAACGTCATTTTCTATGCCACCTCCAACCGTCGCCACCTGTTGGCGCGCGACATGATGGAGAACGAGCGCGCCACCGCAATCAATCCCGGCGAGGCGGTCGAGGAGAAAGTATCGCTATCGGATCGTTTTGGGCTTTGGCTCGGCTTTCATCGCTGCAGCCAGGATGAATATCTCGCGATGGTCGAGGGTTATGTCGCGCACTATCGGGTGCGGTTCGACGGCGCAGAATTGCGCCGCGAAGCGCTCGAATGGGCCACCACGCGCGGCGCCCGTTCGGGTCGCGTCGCGTGGCAATATGTCCAGGATCTGGCGGGACGTCTGGAGGTACGGATTTCAGAGGATGGATGATAGAGGTCGGATGCCAAAGGTCAGAAAAGTTTTCTGACCTCCGTCATCCGATCTCCGACACCTGAATCATGCACCGTTCAAATACTGCGCCGGATCGACCGGGGTCGCGCCCTTGCGGATTTCGAAATGGAGCTGCGGCGAGGTGACGGTGCCGGTCTGACCGGCATGCGCGATCACCTGGCCACGTTTTACCGTCTCTCCGCGCTTGACCAGAATGTCACTGGCGTGAGCGTAGGCGGTGACGAAGCCGTTGGAGTGGCGCACCAGCACGAGATTGCCGTAGCCCTTGAGTTCGCTGCCGGCGTAAGCGACCACACCGTCTTCCGCCGCCTTGATCGGGGTTCCCTCGGGAACGGCAAGGTTGATTCCATCATTCTGCACGCCGTTTGGCTTTGGTCCAAATGCGGCGATCACGCGGCCGCGCACCGGCCAGCGGAAGCCCGGCAGGCTGCCCGCAGGTTCGGCGTTTTTGACCGTATCCTGACTGGACGTTACTGGAGCGGACCCAACGACGTGCGCGGATTGCGACGCGTCAGCCATAACGACGGTGCCGCGCGCCGGCGACGCCGAAGCCTCGACGCGCGCCGGCGTCGCCTGTGACGCCTCTTTCAATTCAGGAATCGTGATGCGGTCGCCGGCCTTGAGCTCGGCGCCGACCGAAAGGTTGTTAGCTCGCGCAATTTGCGTAACCGGCTTGTGGTAGATGCGCGCGATGCTATCCAGCGTTTGCCCCCCCTTCACGACATGCACCACTGCGGGAGCAGCGACCTTGCCGCGCGGCGCGGAGGCTCGGCTCGCCGCGGCGTGCATTTGTGGCGCGGCAGCAGCCACCTGCGAGCGGTTTCGTGGGATGACGAGGCGCTCGCCCGGATAGATGGCGGCCGGATTGCTGATGTTATTGGCTTGCATGATGGCGGCAACCGGCACGCCGTGCTCACGCGCGACCATCTCGAGAGTTTGGCCGGGCCGAAGCGTAATCGGCGTGCCACCCTCCCAGGTCCAGTTGGATTTTGGCGCGGAAGCGGCACGCATCGCGCCGTTCGCCGCCTCAAGTTGATATCCGCCGCGGCCGGACACACCGTCCTCGGCGCTTGCCAGATGCGGCAACGGCGCCGTCTCAATGCGGTTCGCCGAGGCGCTCTGGGCGCCCAGAGCGGGCGCGTCGCTGCGCGAGACGGATGAGGTACTGGTTGGCCCAAACAAGTCGCCGAAACGAGACGAGTCGGCACAGCCTGCCGCCCCCAACCCCATTAACGAAATGGCAACCAGTTGCGGCCAGATGGCCGACCGAGGCGATACGCGCATGGTTACTCACTCGTACGCAATACAAGGACGAGCGAATAAACAACCTTGGGGTAAACAGGGTTTTAAGCGCCGGAAGATATTTCGCAAAAATCGATTGTGTGTCTTTGGTGCTACAGTTCTTTCGCTTGTCCCGGTAAAAGCGGCACAAATCGCACCGCAATGAGCTCTTCGCGCGTTAATTCCCCTCCGGCGTGCTTGGTGAGTTTGACCAGATATTGCGCGTCATTGCGCGGGCCGACAGGGAGAACCATTTTGCCGCCTTCGGCAAGCTGCGCCGCCAAGGCATCGGGGACATTTTCGGCGGCAGCCGTGACCATGATGCGGTCAAACGGCGCCAAATCAGGCGCGCCGGCCATGCCGTCACCGACGCGAACCGTGACGTTCGCATAGCCGAGGCGTTCAAGCCTTTCGCGTGCCGTATCGGCAAGCGTGCGGTAGCGTTCGATCGTAACCACTTCCCGCGCAAGTCGCGACAGGACGGCGGCCTGGTAACCGGAACCCGTTCCGATTTCGAGCACGCGATCCTGCGGACCGACTTTAAGTTGCTCGGTCATGTAGGCGACGACAAATGGCTGACTGATCGTCTGCCCGCAAGCGATCGGCAAGGCCTGGTCGGCATAGGCGGCCTCGACGAAACCAGGCGCGACGAAATCTTCCCGCGGCACTTCCTCCATCGCGCGAAGCACCGCCTGATCGCTGATCCCACGCCGTCGCAGCGCAAGCTGAAATTCCATGCGCTCGACGTCGTCGACAGCTGGTTTTGCGGTCACGGTTGCCTCGCTTTGTTACCTTACTGCGGCCGTTTTTTACCACTCCGCACGGTCTGTTACACTGCGGCGTGCATGATCACGCCCGCCGCTGCCCGCCTTGACGCAAAGCCTCGGAGCAAAGTCTTGACCAAATTAAGTGTCCTGACCGGCATGGAACCAAGCGCCGCGCCGGGCGTTACGGCGCAAGCACGGGGTTCCAAAGGATGAATCACGGGAAGGCTGCCGCGGGCAAGCGCGTCCTCATCGTCGAAGACGAATTAATGATCCGCATGCTGCTTGAGGGCATGCTGACTGACCTCGGCCACAGGGTCGCGGCCGAAGCGGGCGGTCTCGACGAAGCCATTTCGCTTGCGAAGCAAGGTGAATTCGATTTGGCTGTGCTTGACGTCAATCTCAACGGGAATTCGGTGACTCCGGTCGTCGAAATCCTCGTCGAGCGCGGTGTGCCGTTCATCTTCGCGAGCGGATACGGCCAGCGCGGCCTGCCCGAAGCCTATCGGACCGCGCCGATATTGCAGAAGCCGTTCCAGGCCGACGCGCTCGAGCAGGCGATCCAATCGATTGCCAACGCCGGATGCTAAATCCCCCCGCGCAGATCCGTAAATTAAATTCTCGAATTAAATTTCGAACTTAAGTTCCCGACTTAAATTCCAGAGTTAAATACCTTTGGCAAAAAGTTCGGCGAGCTTGGTCATGCTCGGCTCGTCGGTAATGTCGATCCGCAGCGGGGTGAGTGCGATGCAGCGATCATCGAGCACCGCAATGTCAGTTCCGTGCTCAGGCCGAAACGGGCCCAGTCGCGAATACGCAATCCAGTAATACGGGTTGCCACGCCCGTCCAGGCGCTTATCGATGTGCAAACGTTCCTGTCGGCGGCGGCCAAGCGGCGTGACGACGACGCCTTTGACTTCTTCCGGGCGGCAATCGGGAAAGTTGACATTGATCAGAACGCCGGCGCGCACGCCATCGGCCAGTACACGCCGAATGATCTCAGGCGCAAAGTGGACGCCCGTCTCCCAGAACGGCGGCTGCTCGCTGCGCGATTTGTAGGATTGGGAAAGCGCAATCGAGGGAATGCCAAGCAACGCGCCTTCCATCGCGCCGGCGACCGTGCCGGAATAAATCACGTCTTCACCCACGTTGCGGCCGCGGTTGACGCCGGAAAGCACTAGATCGATTTGCTTGCCTTCGAGAACATGGCGTGCGCCCATGATCACGCAATCGGTCGGCGTGCCGCGCACCGCGAATTTGTGCTCGTCGATCTGGCGCAGACGCAGCGGGTCGTTGAGCGAAAGCGAATGAGCCACGCCGGATTGGTCATGCTCCGGCGCCACGACCCAGACATCTTTGGAAAGCGCGTGAGCGATCTCCTCGCAGGTATCAAGCCCCGGCGAGTGAATGCCGTCGTCGTTGGTGACCAAAATGCGCAATGGAACCTCTCAGGCAGGCGAGTATTCGCCACTCGCTACTCGCTTTTTGCAATGTTCTTCATTCCGCCCATATAAGTCTGCAACACGTCGGGAACAGCAATCGATCCGTCGGCTTGCTGATAGGTCTCCATCACTGCGATCAAGGCGCGGCCGACGGCAACGCCAGAGCCATTGAGCGTGTGGACGTGGCGAACGTTGCGGTCTTGCTTGTTGCGATAGCGGGCGTTCATGCGCCGCGCCTGGAACTCGCCACAGACCGAGCACGATGAGATTTCCCGATACATGTTCTGCCCCGGCAGCCAGACCTCGATGTCATAGGTTTTCTGCGCGGCAAAGCCCATATCGCCGGCGGACAGCGTGACCACGCGGTAATGCAGATCGAGCCGGCGCAAGACTTCCTCGGCGCAGGCCAGCATGCGCTCATGCTCATCGCGCGACTGTTCCGGTGTGGTGATCGAGACCAGCTCGACCTTGGTGAATAGATGCTGGCGGATCATACCGCGAGTGTCCTTGCCCGCCGCGCCCGCCTCGGCACGAAAGCACGGAGTGCAGGCGGTGAACCGCATCGGCAACTGCGCTTCGTCGACGATGGATTCGCGCACCAGATTGGTCAGCGGCACTTCGGCGGTGGGGATGAGGCCTAGACGATCGTTCCGAAGCCTCGTAAGACGACCCAGATAGGCGGCCTGAAGTTCGTCGATCTGCGCCTCTCCGACAATATCCTCTGGCACGGCGCTTATGTGCTCGCCTTTGACCGCCCAAAATTGATCATCCACAAACTTCGGCAACTGGCCCGTCCCGAACATTATCTCGTCGCGCACGAGAAGCGGCGGCGCGACTTCGGTATAGCCGTGTTCGTTCGTATGCACGTCGAGCATGAATTGGCCGAGCGCGCGCTCGAGCCGCGCTAGGCCACTTTTCAAGACGACAAAGCGAGCGCCGGACAGCTTCGCCGCGGTTTCGAAATCCATCTGCCCGAGCGCTTCGCCCAACTCGAAATGCTGCTTGGCCGTGAACGCGTAGTCGCGCTTGGCGCCAAAACGGTGATGCTCGATATTGTCGTTGGAATCCTTGCCGTCGGGCACATCGTCAAGCGGGATATTCGGGATTTCGGCAAGCGCATCGTCGAGCGCTTGCGAAGCCGCTTTCTCCGCCGCTTCGAGCTTTGGGATGGATTCTTTTAACGCTGCCACCTCGGCCATGAGCGCGGCGGCCTTTTGCTCGTTCTTGCTTTTCTTGGCCTCGCCGATTTCCTTAGATGCCGCGTTGCGGCGCGCCTGCGCGGTTTCGAACTCAAGGATATTCTTGCGCCGCTCCCCGTCGAGCACGATCAGACGCCGCGATTCCGGCGCCAGTCCGCGGCGCGCAAGCGTATGGTCGAAGATGTCGGGATGCTCGCGGATAAACCGAATGTCGTGCATCGATAAGCTCTCTGGCGTGTCATGGCCGGACTTGTTCCGGCCATCCACGTCTTTGCAGCCCGATAATTAAGACGTGGATGCCCGGGTCAAGCCCGGGCATGACGAATCAAAATTGCATAGCAGCAACATAGCAGCCCGCTCACTCCGCGGGTTTGGCGGCCGCGGCGGCGCGCTCGGCGGCGGCGCGACGCTCCACCATCCGCACCGACCAGACGGAGCCCTCGTAAAGCGCCACCAGGGGGAGCGCAAGCGACATCTGGCTCAAGACATCCGGCGGGGTGAGTATGGCGGCAATGACGAAGGCGATGACAATGAAGTAGCGGCGCTTCGATCTGAGCTGTTCGGAGGTGACGATGCCAACGCGGCCAAGCAGCGTTAGAATGACTGGAAGCTGAAATGCCACGCCGAAGGCGAGGATCAGCTTCATCATCAGCGACAGATAATCCTCGACCTTTGGCAGAAGCTCGATTGTCGCCTGCCCGGGCCCGCCCAATTGCTGCATGCTGAGCGAAAAGCGCGCCAGCATCGGCCAGACCACGAAATAGACAACCATCGAGCCGAGCAGAAAGAAGATCGGCGTCGCGATCAGATACGGCAGGAAGGCTTGGCGTTCATTACGGTATAAGCCCGGCGCGACAAACATATAGATCTGCGTCGCCACGACCGGAAAGGAAATGAAGGCCGCACCAAACAGCGCAAGCTTGAGCTGCACGACGAAATATTCAAGCAGCCCGGTATAGATGAATTTCGAATTTTCCGGCCCCGCGACCCAGATGTAGGGCCAGGTGAGCACGTTGTAGATCTGGCGAGCGAAGAAAAAGCAGATAATTGCGGCCAGTGCGAACGCGGTGAGCGCCTTGATCAGCCGCGAGCGCAGCTCGATCAAGTGATCCATCAACGGCGCCTTGGTGGCCTCGATCTCCTTTTCTTCGTCTTCGCTTCTCATTGCGGCTTGCCTGCGCCAGCGGATGACGCGGATTCTGCCGCCGCTTCCGGGGCGACCGGGCCAACGCCGACGCCAGCCACCTCTTTGTCGCGAAGCTCGGTTGCAGCTTGAGGAATGGGAGATGCTTCAGTGGGCTCCGCGGCGGCGGCGCTGCCCGGCGCATTGGCCGCTTCTTTGTCCGCTGCCTGGTCCGTACTCTTCACGGTGTTGTCCAAATCCTTGCCGATGGCCTCGACATCGGCGCGCACGTCTTTGAGCGGATCGTAATTCTTGATGTCGGACGCCATGTCGTCGACCTGCTTCTTCAGGTCCGCCATCTCCGCTTCGCGCATCGCTTCATGAAACTGATTCTGAAAATCGGCGGCTAAACTTCGGATTTTGCGCGTCCATTGCCCGAGCGAGCGCATCACCGCCGGCAGCTCTTTCGGCCCGATCACGATCAGGGCGACGATGCCAATGAGCAGGAATTCGGTCCAGCTGATGTCGAACATAAAGACACTCCGGCCGCGCTCGTTAGCCGCAGCCGCCGACCAGGATGTAAAGCTGCCGCGTCCGGCGCGAGAGATTCAGAACTAGACTTTGCTCTCGGATTCGGCCCGCTGCTTGATATCCGCGGACGCTTGATGATCGATCGTTTTTACCGGCGCATCGGATTTCGCTTTTTCGGCGGTGTCGTCGTCGGCCATGCCCTTCTTGAAGGCTTTGATCCCGCGCGCGACATCGCCCATCATATCCGAAATCTTGTTGCGGCCTCCAAACACCAGCAGGACGACAGCGCCAACGATCAACCAGTGCCAGATGCTCAAGGAACCCATGAAATCCTCCGTCCGCCAGACGCTTACGCATAGCCCC
>Ga0306925_10002127_pt1 | contig 16853 bp, 14 predicted proteins | sample flu12Cox44000176_FD_203755 | JGI IMG/M metagenome (GOLD analysis project Ga0306925, IMG submission 203755) | Lab enrichment of tropical soil microbial communities from Luquillo Experimental Forest, Puerto Rico - flux8day.12C.oxic.44.000.176 (v2)... | ecosystem: Environmental > Terrestrial >... | reverse complement strand
ATCGCCTTCGACGCCGAATACCCAATTGCTGACCTGATAGTCACAGCCGCCGTAGCCCCCTCCGTTGAAGCCCTGCATGTTGAAGCCCCCTCTAAGGGGCTGCCCCGCGGCGAGCTGCTCGACCCCAGGAGGAGTCGCTGCGGTAGGTCCAACGAAGGTGATAGTGCTCGCACCGTTGGTAGTGAAGCCGTCGGAACGTCCCGATTCCATGCCGACCAAGCCGCCGATATGGCAGCCGGTCCAGTTGGTGTAGGCGACGATAGGCCTCGCCACCGGCCTCACCCCCAGGTCCGCCGCGATCGCAGGAACGCCCAGCGCGGCCAGCGCAACGGTTCCAAGTAAGAGCTTTTTCATTTGAACCCCCCGTTCAGGAATTGAGTGCGCCTTTCTTAACAGGTTGTGACGGCTTTGGCTGTGATATTTCGGCCACGATGGACAGTATTTGACGAATGACCGACATCGGCGGTGGCCGCGGTCGAGGCCTGATGTCGTCGGGAAAGCGGCGAATTTGGCGCACAAAACGCCGGTCGCGCATTTGCGCCGAGGTCGCGATTCAATTGGCCCCAGAATCGCCGCCTCAAGGATGGCCCAAGAGTGACCGATTTCACACACTCATAATTGGAGCTGGATTTCGGTATTGATTCTACCGTCTTGATGCCGCCCCGAGGAGCGATTCTCCTATATGCTTGCGTGCAGTCGGCGCCCAGCGACCTGCCGGGTTGCGCGTGGCAGCTGCAAAACTAGCTGTTGATCAGGCACATGCTGCGGGAGCAAAATCCCGTGGGGGAAGGACCGGCGGAGGAATGATGCGGTTGCCTGGACGGCGGGCGAATCGAACGGGCTTGGGCGCGCTCGCGCTCGGCGTGCTCGCGTCGATGCTCGCCGCGTGCTCGGCGGACCTCAGCCTGAACAACCTCACGCTCGCGCCCAAGGCGGAATCCATGCCGAAGAGGCCGGATGGCGCGACACAAGCCTGGGCGCGGTCAAGCTTCGATCGGACGATAACTGCCGCCGACCTCGTCGGGCCCGACGGTCAATGCGCTCCTTCAGGGCAGCAGCTCGCCTCTGGCGCATCAGGACCGGGGGGGGCGGTGGCGCCCAGCCAGGATCAGACAGCGTCGCCGATGCTTGGAGGAATTTCCTTGCGGATGACCGAATGCGAGGTTGTCCGTCGTGCCGGTCCGGTCGAGAAGGCCGATCTTAGCGCCAATGAGCGTGGCGAGCGCTCCCTGGTGTTGACCTATCTGCAAGGTCTCTCGCCGGGTGTCTACCGCTTTACCGGCGGCCGCCTCTTGTCAATCGAGCGGGCGCCGGCGCCGCCCGCGCCCGAGAAACCGCAAAAGGCGACCAGCAGCGGAAAGAAGAAACCGCCCGGTTCGTGATTCGCCGCACCCGCTTGCCGCCTGTGCCTTCCTGCCGCTATTTAGCCGCCGCGACCCGATTTCTCCCAAGGCGATGCAACCAGTCTGATGGCCGTCGAGCGCACCTTCTCCATCATCAAACCCGATGCCACCGCCCGCAATCTGACCGGCGCGATCAACGCCATGATCGAGCAGGCGGGTCTGCGCGTCGTTGCGCAAAAACGCCTGCGGATCAGCCGCGAGGAGGCGGAAACCTTCTATGCGGTTCATCGCCAGCGGCCGTTCTTTCGTGAGCTTGTCGAATTCATGATTTCCGGACCGGTCGTGGTGCAGGTGCTGGAGGGTGAAAACGCAATTGCGAAATACCGCGATATCATGGGCGCAACCGATCCGGCCAAGGCGGCACCCGGCACGATCCGCAAGGTGCACGCGAGATCGATCGGCGAGAATTCCGTGCACGGCTCGGATGCACCCGAAACGGCAGTCAAAGAGATCGCTCAGTTCTTTTCGGGTAACGAGATTGTCGGCTGATGCCGGTGCGGTGGAATTGACGATCTGCCCGCATTTGCGCGGGCCATAGCAGGGTCAATCCGCAGCAAGAGGGAACGCGACGTGGGTTCGTTTGGTCACATGATGGATCCGGCGAGCTGGCTCGGGACCATCACGAGCGGCTGGGACGAGATGGGTCAGACCGCCTTCTGGGTCGCTCTGCTCAAGATCATGTGGATCAATGTCCTGCTTTCCGGCGACAACGCCGTCGTCATTGCAATGGCCTGCCTCGGGCTTCCGCCCCGTCAGCGGCTGTGGGGCATGATCCTTGGCGCCGGGGTTGCGGTCGTTCTGCGCATCGTATTCACGGTGGTCATCGCCCAGCTCATGCTGCTGCCCTACCTCAAGCTCATCGGCGGGCTCGCGCTGTTCTACATCGCCGCCAAGCTGCTGGTGCCCGAGGAGGAGGACGAGAGCGAGGTCGAGGCGGTCGAGCATCTCTGGCGGGCTGTTCGCATCGTCGCCGTTGCCGACATCATCATGAGCCTCGACAACGTGATCGCCATTGCTGCGGCGGCGCAGAATAACTTTGCGCTCATCTTGCTTGGTCTTGCCATCAGCATTCCGCTGATTGTCGCAGGAGCCGCGTTGATCATGGCACTGCTGGAGCGTTTTCCCATCCTGGTCTGGGCCGGCGCCGCGCTGCTCGGATGGATTGTTGGCGAAACGATTGCAACTGATCCCGTGATCCAGGGTTTTCTCGAGCCGCGGCTCGGTGCCGAAGGCTTCCATTACATCGTGCTGTTCACTGCCCTCTTCGGCGCGATCCTGGTTCTGGTCGTGGGTGGCTTCTGGCGGCGCTCAAAACTCGCGGCCCGGGGGGAAAAGGTGTCGGCTGCGGAGTAGGAATCCCGACATTGTTGTCTCGCAGACCCCTCCGCGGCGGCTCGGGTATGGCCGAAAGACTTGCTAATGCCGCATTTTTCGTATTTGTTAGGGCATAATTCGGATTTTGGCTGCCGTCGCGTGCCGACTGCGCGCATTTGCTTCGGATAACTCCAAAACCCGAGTTGTGGCGCGACTCGCAGCGATGCAAATCGCGTTTCGTTCACGATGAGACTTCACTGACTGGGAGACAGACGATGCAAAAAGGCACCGTCAAATGGTTCAATCCAACGAAAGGCTACGGGTTCATTCGGCCTTCGACCGGGGAGAAGGACGTGTTCGTCCACATTTCCGCGGTCGAGCGTGCTGGGCTCAGCACGCTCAACGAAGGGCAGACCGTCGAGTACGAGCTCGTGACCAATCGCGGCAAGACATCGGCGGAAAATCTCAAGGTGTCCTGACGTGACGGGAAGGCCGGTCGTCCGGCCAGCGAGTTCTTCCCGTAGCCCCCGGCCTTGTGCCGGGGGTTTGCTTTTGCCGGACGGATGGATGACCGCTCCTCGTCGGCCTTCCAGCGCCGTCATGCGTCAACCGCTTCCGGAACGATCAGGGTAGTTCGGGGGAAGACGCCGCCTTTGATGACGCATCGCCCGTCCTCGACCCGCACGCGGCCCTCCGCGACCAGGGCGAGCGCGATCGGATAGATGCGGTGCTCGATCGCGAGCACGCGCGCCGCAAGAGTGTCGGCATCATCGTCCTCGCGCACCGCCAGCGCGCCTTGCGCCACGATCGGACCCGAATCCATCTCCGCCACCACGAAATGCACGCTGGCGCCGTGAATCTTCACGCCCGCGGAGAGAGCGCGTCGATGGGTGTCGAGACCTTTGAAGGCCGGCAGCAATGCGGGGTGGACATTGAGCATGCGCTCCGGCCAGCGCCCGACGAACCAGGGTGTCAACAGCCGCATGAAGCCGGCGAGGCAGATGATCTCGATGCGATACTGGTCGAGCACCTGCTGCATGCTGCGCTCGAAGCATTCGCGCTCGCGTCCGTACGCGGCATGATCGATGGTCCTGGTTGTGATTCCGGCGCCTTGTGCGCGTGACAGGCCGGCGGCATCGGGCCGATTGGAAAGCACCAGCGCGATCTCAGCGGGATAGGATGGCTGCCTGGCGGCGTCGATCAGCGCCGTCATGTTGGAGCCGCGGCCGGAAATCAGGACAGCGACGCGCGCTCTCATCGTCGTCCACTTACAATGCGAGGCCGGCGGGAGCGCATTTGCCGAATCCATGCCTGTGCAACGGCTTGGTCGCCGTTATACTGGAGTCGAGGAGGAAACAAGCGCCGCGACTGCGGTCGCGAGCGCAGTGCCAAGGCGGGGCGCAATTGAGCATTCCCAATCTTATCACGCTGTGCCGCATCTTGCTGGTGCCAGTCGTGATCTGGGCGATCACGGCAGGCGAAATGAAGGTCGCATTCATCCTGTTCCTTGCGGCCGGCATCAGTGATGCCGTCGACGGCTTTTTGGCCAAGCGCTTCGGCATGGGCACAGAGCTCGGTGCCTATCTCGATCCGCTGGCCGACAAGGCGATGCTCGTTTCGATCTATGTTGCGCTTGGAATCATAGAAGCGGTCCCGCGCTGGCTCGTCATCCTGGTCGTTTCTCGCGATATCATGATCGTCGGCGCGGTGATTCTGTCCTGGTTCGTAAACAGGCCGATCCCGCTCAAGCCGCTGCTCGTCTCCAAGCTCAACACGGTGGCCCAGATCGCGCTGGCCGGCGTCGTGCTGGCCGCCCTTGGATTCGGGTTCAGCGCCGGCATCGCGCTCACGGCGCTGACCAGCCTGGTGGCAGCCTTGACCCTGCTCTCGGTGGTCTTCTACGTCGCCGAATGGATGCGGCATATGAATGCCGCCGAATCCCGATGAGGGCCGGTCCGCGCCAGCTCACCCTTGCGCTTGATCATGAGGAAAGCTTTGCGCGGGAGGATTTTCTAAGCGGGCCCTCGAATGCCGCGGCGCTGGCGCTGATCGAATGCTGGCCGCAATGGCCTAACCGGGCGATGATTCTCACCGGGCCGGAAGGTTCCGGCAAGAGTCACCTGGCTGCGATGTGGGCCGATGCGGCGGGGGCCCGGTGCGTGGCGGCGCGCGCGCTGGAGCAGGCCGCTGTGCCGGCCATGCTCGTTACCGGAGCATTGGTCATTGAGGATCTGGTCGCAGGCACCTTCGACGAGCGCACATTGTTTCATCTGCTCAACCTCGCGCATGAGGACCAGGCCTTCCTGCTGCTCACGGCGCGCACGATGCCGACCGCATGGAAGCTCGCCATTCGTGACCTCGACTCCCGCGTCAAGGCGCTGCCGGCCGTCAGCTTGACGCCGCCCGACGATGCGCTCTTGCGGGCCGTGCTGGTGAAGCTGTTCGCGGATCGCCAGATCGCCGTCGAGGAAAGCTTGATCGGCTACGTCGCCCCCCGCATGGAGCGCTCGTTTGCCGCCGCGCGGGCGGTCGTGGAGGCGCTCGACGCGGAAGCGCTGCGGCGCAAGCGGCCGTTAACCAGGGCGCTGGCGGCCGAAGTGCTGGGTTCCGCGTCTGCTTGACGGGCCAAGCCCCCCGGCGCCTTATGTCATCAGGACGCCAACAATTGCGGCCATTCTCCCCCCTTACCAGAGGCCCGCCTCCATCATGGCCGAACGAAGCCAAGTCATTGCCAGGCAAGAGGAATCCATTCCTGAGCCGAGCGAGGAGATGGCTGCGGCGGCCGTCGGCGATTTCGACCTTCCGTCAAGCCCGCAGCGCTTCATCAACCGCGAGCTGTCCTGGCTCCAGTTCAATCGGCGGGTGCTCGAGGAAGCCGGAAATGATGCTCATCCGCTGCTCGAGCGCGTGCGATTTCTCTCCATCTGCGCCAACAACCTGGATGAATTTTTCATGGTCCGCGTCGCGGGCCTCAAGGGACTGTTGCGCGCCGGAGTAAGCATCAAAAGCCCGGATGGGCTCACCCCGGCCGAGCAGCTCGGCCGGATTGCGGAAGCGGTGGCCGGGCTCGCGAGCGATCAGCAGAAACGCTGGCGCGAGCTGCGAGCGATGCTGGCCGAGCATGGCATCGTGCTCGTCGACGGTCCCGATCTGAGAAAGAAGGAAAAAACCTGGCTGGAGGATCATTTCCTTCGTCAGATTTTCCCCCTGCTCACGCCGCTTGCCATCGATCCGGCGCACCCCTTTCCGTTCATTCCCAATCTCGGGTTCACCATTGCGCTTGCGCTTACGCGGGTGAGCGATCGCAAGGCGATGGATGCGCTGATCCGGGTCCCCAACAAGATCGACCGGTTCATCCGGCTGCCAAGCGGGGAGGAGAGCCTGGCCGCGCGCGTGATCACGCTCGAGCAGGCAACCAGCCTTTTCATCGGCCGGTTGTTTCCAGGATACACGGTCAAGGGTCAGGGCGCATTCCGCGTCATCCGCGATTCCGAGATCGAGATCGAGGAAGAGGCCGAGGACCTCGTGCGCGAGTTCGAGACCGTGCTCAAGCGGCGCCGGCGCGGCTCGGTCATCCGCCTCGAGCTCGAAGCGGCCATGCCCGCCGACCTGAAGACCTTTGTGCAGCGCGCGCTGTCATGTGCCGACGACGAGGTTTTTATGGTCGACGGCGTTCTGGCCCTCAACGAGCTCTCGCAGCTCATGACGCTGGCAGATCGGCCGGATATGGAGTTCGTCCCTTACAATCCGCGTTATCCCGAGCGGGTTCGTGATCACGCCGGCGACAGCTTCGCCGCCATTCGCCAGAAGGACATGATCATTCACCATCCCTACGAATCCTTCGACGTGGTGGTGCAATTCCTGCAACAGGCCGCGCGTGATCCCGACGTCGTCGCCATCAAGCAGACGCTCTACCGCACCTCTGCGGAATCACCCATCGTGCGGGCTCTGGTCGAGGCGGCGGAAGCGGGGAAGTCGGTGACCGCGCTCATCGAGCTCAAGGCTCGCTTCGACGAGGAGGCCAATATTCGCTGGTCGCGGGCGCTCGAGCGGGCCGGTGCGCAGGTCGTCTATGGCTTCATCGAGCTCAAGACCCACGCCAAGCTTTCGATGGTCGTACGCCGCGAGGGCGGGGCGCTTGCGTCCTATGTCCACGTCGGGACCGGCAACTATCATCCGGTGACGGCCAGGATATATACCGATCTCTCGTTCTTCACCTCCGACCCGGTGATCGCGCGCGATGTCGCGCGCATCTTCAACTACGTGACCGGCTACGCGGAGCCGGCCGAGCTCGAGCGGCTGGCGGTTTCGCCGCTTACGCTGCGCGAGCGAATTTGCGACCACATCGAGCAGGAGATCGCGCACGCGCATGCCGGACGGCCGGCGGCCATATGGATGAAGGACAATGCTCTGGTCGATCCCGAGATCATCGACCTCTTGTACAAGGCATCGCGTGCGAATGTCGCGGTCGACCTGGTGATTCGTGGCATCTGCTGCCTGCGTCCCGGTCTGCCGGGACTGTCCGACAACATCCGGGTCAAATCCATTGTGGGAAGGTTTCTCGAGCACAGCCGCATCTATTGCTTCGGAGCCGGCCATGGGCTGCCGCATCCCAAGGCGGCGGTCTACATCTCGTCCGCCGACATGATGCCGCGCAATCTCGATCGCCGGGTCGAGGTGCTGTGCCCGATTCTCAATCCGACGGTGCACGAGCAGGTGCTCGAGCAGATCATGCTGGCGAATCTCAAGGACAATGAGCAGAGCTGGAAATTATTGCCCGACGGCACGTCGAATCGCATAAAAGCCGGCGAGGGGGAGGAGCCCTTCAACGCCCACAAATACTTTATGACCAATCCGAGCCTGTCGGGTCGTGGCAAATCGAAAGAAGCACCACCGCGCAGCCTTGTACGCCGTCTCGACCGCGCTTAGGCGGCGGCGACCTGCCATGAGCATCGCGCAAGGCCGCCTCGATTACGGGTCGCCGGCGGGCGTCATCGATATCGGCTCGAACTCCGTACGACTTCTGGTCTACGAGGGTCTCACGCGCAGCCCGACCCCGATCTTCAACGAGAAAGTGCTCGCCGGGCTGGGGCGCGAGGTGCAGACGACCGGCCTCTTGACCGACGACGCCGTGGAGAAAGCGCTCGCGGCGCTGCGGCGTTTCCGCGCCTTGTGCGACCGGCTCGATGTCGCTCCGCTGTGGGTGATTGCGACCGCCGCCTGCCGCGATGCCAGGAACGGAAAGTCCTTCGTGGCGGAGGCCGAGCGCATCTGCCGGACCAAGATCGATGTCCTCTCCGGCAAGCGGGAAGCCGAATTGTCGGCGCTCGGCGTGGTATCGGGATTCCACAAGCCGGATGGCGTCGTCGGCGATCTCGGCGGCGGCTCGCTTGAGCTTACCGAGGTGCACGGGCATCGCGTGAAGCCCGGCGTCACGCTGCCGCTTGGCGGCCTCGCGCTGCAGGACATCTCGTCGAAGTCGATCAAGATAGCGGAAAAGATCGTCAAGGCCGCGCTCGCGGACGCACGCGTGCTCGCGGACGGAAAGGGCCGCACCTTTTACGCCATCGGCGGTACCTGGCGGGCGCTGGCGAGACTGCACATGTGGCAGACCGGATATCCGCTGCATGTCATGCACGGCTACGTGATGCCGGCCAAAGAGGCGTACGACTTTTCAAGCCTCGTGCACCGCGTCGATCCCGAGACGCTCTCGCGCATCGAGGTGGTCACCGACGCCCGCCGGCCGCTGCTCGCCTATGCGGCCCTCGTGCTCGAAAACGTGGTGCGGATCGCGCGTCCGAAGGAGGTTGTCATCTCCGCGCTCGGCGTGCGCGAAGGCCTGCTCTATTCCATGCTCGATCCCGACGAGCGCGAGATGGACGCGCTGATTGCCGCCGCCAGCGAGCTCAACCTGTTGCGCTCGCGCTCGCCCGCGCATGGCCAGGAGCTGATCGAATGGACCGACCGCTTCATGGCGTCTTCCGGGCTCGACGAAAGCGCGGAGGAGCGCCGGCTGCGCCACGCCGCATGCCTGCTGGCCGACATCGGCTGGCGCGCTCATCCCGACTATCGCGGCGAGCAGTCGGTCAACATCATTGCCAATGCCGCCTTCGTGTCCATCGATCACCCGGGGCGCACGTTCATCGCCCTGGCGGTGTTCTTTCGCCATGTCGGCCTGGTCGACGATGAGCTCTCGCCGCGGCTGCGGGAGCTCGCCTCCACGCGCGTGCTCGATCGTGCCCGCGTGCTGGGTGCTGCGCTGCGGGTTGCCTACCTCGTGTCCGCTGCGGCGACCGGGGTGCTGCCGCGCGCGCCGATGCTGGTGGACCACGGCCGGCTGGTGTTGCGTTTCGACAGCGAGTCCAGGACGCTGGCAGGCGAGCGCGTGTTCTCGCGCTTGCGCCAGCTTGCGCGGCTGATCGGTCGCGAGCCGGTCATGGAGACGGGCTGATCAATCAAGGCTGCGATCAGTGCGTAGCCCGGATGGAGCGAAGCGACATCCGGGGATTTCCCGGGTTTCGCTGCGCTCAACCCGGGCAACGGCTCGGCGCGATCAGCTTCGCTGCAGCATCACCACCTGGCCTTGATCGATCGCCAGCGATAACCGGCCGCGCTTGAGCGCGAGCGCCTTCTCCCCGAACAGCTCGCGCCGCCAGCCGTGCAGCGCCGGCACATCGGCTGCGTCGTCGCTGGCGATACGCTCCAGATCTTCGACCGTGGCAATGACCTTGGCGGCAACCCCGTGCCGTTCTGCCGTCATGCGCAGCAGGACCTTGAGCAGCTCGACCGTGGCCTGGCCGTTGACGCGGGGTTTCGGCCGTTCCAGCTCGGGCAGCGTCCTGGGGTCTCGCGCCAGTCCGCGCTGCACGGCGGCAACGATCGCCTCCCCCCATTTCGAGCGCTCGAAGCCGCGCGGCAGCGACCGCAGGCTCCCCAGCCGCTCGATGGTGGTGGGAGCCTGCACCGCGATGTCGGCGATTGCATCATCCTTGAGCACGCGGCCGCGCGGGACGTTGCGCGCCTGCGCCTCCCGCTCGCGCCAGGCCGCGACTTCCATGAGGATGGCGAGCTCCTTCGGCTTGCGCACCCGGGTCTTCATTCGCTCCCAGGCGTGCTCGGGCTCGAAGCGATAGGTGTCGGGGGAGGTCAGGATCTTCATTTCCTCACGCATCCAGTCGATGCGGCCGCGCGCATCGAGATCGGCGTTGAGCTTGAGATAGACGTCGCGCAGGTGCGTCACATCGGAGATTGCATAAGCGAGCTGGGCTTCGCTCAGCGGTCGGCGGGTCCAGTCCGTGAAGCGGTAGGACTTGTCGAGGCTGTCGCCCGTGATGCGCTGCACCAGCTGGTCGTACGAGATCGCGTCGCCATAACCGAGCACCATGGCGGCGACCTGGGTATCGACAATGGGACGCGGAATGAGGCCGGCCTCGTGCCAGCAGATCTCGATATCCTGTCGCGCGGCATGGAATACCTTGACGACGTTCTCGTCGGCCATCAGGGCAAAGAACGGGGCGAGATCCATGCCGTGGGCCAGAGCATCGACGACGATCGCCTCGTCCGAGCTTGCCATTTGCGCAACGCAGAGCTGCGGGTAATACGTGCTCTCGCGCAGAAATTCGGTGTCGACCGTCACGTAAGCGTGCCGCGCCATCCGCGCGCAGGCGTCCGCGAGCTTGGCGGTGGTGGTGATCGGCTGCATGCGGGCTAGATAGCGTACACGCCTCGGTTTGTCAGGCCAGCGGCCTTTACGCGAGATTCGCGCGCTTATCCATGGCCTCGCACGCGCGGCATCTGGATAAATTCCCACGGCGAGGGCATCGGTCCGACCGGCACCTCGATCAGTGTCGGCGCCTCGCGCTGCTTGAATGCGCGTCGAAGCGCGCTGCGCAGCTCCTGCGGGTTGCGGGCGCGCTCGGCTTCGGCGCCGAAGCTCTGCGCGTAGCGCACGAAATCGGGATTGCTGAGATCGCTTGCAATCACCCGGTTGCCGTACTGCTCCTCCTGGATCCGACGCACATTGCCGAAGGCGCCGTCGTTGAATACGACGACGGTGAGCGCAATGCGGTGATGCACCGCGGTTGCCAGCTCGTTCGATGCGAAGAGAAATCCGCCATCGCCCGCGATCGACACCACCGGCACGTCGCGTCGCGCATGCGCCGCGCCCAGTGCGGTCGCAAATCCCCAGCCCAGATTGTCCTGATAACCGGGGGAAAGAAATGTGCGCGGAGCATAGACCGGGAACAGAAGACGCGCGGCAAAACCGATCTGCGTGACCTCGTCGACGAAGATGCCGTCCTCGGGCAGCTCCGCGCGGATCGCCTCGAGGAAGCCTGCTTGCGGTGCAAGCTTGGCAAGGCGCGCGCGCATCATGGCCTGGCGGGCCTCCAGCTCGGCGTGCCGGGATGCGCGCTCCTCTCCGGGAACGAGCTGCGCGAGGCGGCGCAGGATGGGCTTGGCGTCGCCGATGAGCGCCACCGCCGGCCGCGCGAAGCGTTCGGGCTCCTCGGGATCGGCATCGACGCGGATGATCGCAAGCTCCGCATCGATGCCCCACTGGGTAAATCCCGAGAAAAGCCGTGTTCCCACGGCCAGCACCACGTCGGCCTCGCGCCACAGCTCGCGGCCAAGCGGAAGCGTGATACTCAAGGGGTTACGACTGTCGAGCACGCCGCGGCCGCGCCGGTAGGCGAGAACCGGCGCCTGCAGGACGCGCGAGAGCTCGCTCACTTCGGCGGCCGCATCCTGCGCTCCGCCTCCCACAATGATCAGAGGACGCTGCGAGGCGCCAAGTCGCCGCGCGGCATCCTCGATGGCGTTCTCGTCCAGCGGCGGTGCGGGCGCGGGCAACGCAGCTTCGATGGAGCGGGCGGGCGCGGTCCTGCCCCACACATCCATGGCGCATTCCAGCACGGCGGGCCCGGGCCGTCCGCTCGCCATTGCGCGCAAGGCCTGCGCGATGAGGGGCGCGGCTTCGTTGGGTTCGCGGATGCGGGCGGAGAAATCGACCAGGCGGGAGATGATGCCGGCCTGATCGCGTATCTCATGCAAGTGGCCGAACCCGCGGCCGATCGCGGCTTGCGGGATCTGGCCGACGAGGGCCAGCACCGGCGCATTCATTCCATAGGCGGTCAGCAATGCGGCCGAGGAATTGAGCAGGCCCGGCCCCGGCACCACGGCGTAGGTCTGCGGCTTGCCGGTTGCGAGCGCGGCGCCGAGCGCCATATACGCAGCACCTTGCTCGTGGCGCGTGTGGATGGTGCGAACGCGCTTGCCGGCATTGAACAGGGCGTCAAACAAGGAATCGTTGTGCACGCCCGGCAGCGCATAGACCGTCTCGATGCCGTGCGCGATCAGCGCAGCGACGGCAAATTCCGCCGTCGTCATCCGGCAGGTATCCTGTGAGGAGTGTCGTCCGGGATGCAGTTGCGCGGGCATGGGATACAAACGTCGGAACCGCGACACTTGTGCAGATCGCGCCGATCCTGTCGAGGCTGGCGCCCGGCATGCGGGCCGCGTGCCAACAATCCTTGACAACTTCGCTCCTGCATGTGCCTTTCCGCGCGGATCGAGACCAGACTAAGCCCCCATGCATCGTTATCGCTCTCACACCTGCGGCGACCTGCGGGAAGCCGATATCGGACGAGAGGTGCGGCTCTCCGGCTGGTGCCATCGCATCCGCGACCATGGCGGGCTGCTGTTCATCGATCTGCGCGACCATTACGGCATCACCCAGCTGGTGGTGGACCCCGACTCGGCGGCGTTCAAGGAGGCGGAGAGGCTGCGCTCGGAATGGGTGGTGCGCTTCGACGGCAAGGTCCGCGGGCGTCCGGCGGGAACCGATAATCCGGAGCTGCCGACCGGCGCAGTCGAGGTCTATGTCAGAGAGATCGAGGTGCTCGGTCCCGCCGGCGAGCTGCCCATGCAGGTCGCCGGCGAATACGAGTCATCCGAGGAGATCCGCCTCAAGTACCGCTTCCTCGATTTGCGCCGGGAGCGGCTGCACCGCAACATCATCCTGCGCGGCCAGGTGATCGATTCCATCAGGCGGCGCATGAAGGAGCAGGGCTTCTTCGAGTTTCAGACGCCGATCCTCACGGCGTCGTCGCCGGAAGGCGCGCGCGACTACCTCGTGCCCTCGCGCCTGCATCCCGGGAAGTTCTATGCGCTGCCGCAGGCGCCGCAGCAGTTCAAGCAGCTCGTCATGATCTCGGGCTTCGACCGCTACTTCCAGATTGCGCCCTGCTTTCGCGACGAGGACGCGCGTGCCGATCGCTCTCCCGGCGAGTTCTATCAGCTCGATCTGGAAATGAGCTTCGTCACCCAGCAGGACGTGTTCGACGCGGTCGAGCCGGTGATGCGCGGCGTGTTCGAGGAATTTTCCGGCGGCAAGCAGGTCACCGCGAAGTTTCCTCAGATCCCGTACGCCGAAGCATTGCTGAAATACGGCAGCGACAAGCCGGACCTGCGCAATCCGCTGATCATCGCGGATGTAACGCAGGAGTTTGGCGATTCGAGCGCCACCTTCAACGCCTTCAAGAACATCATCAAAGCCGGCGGCGTGGTGCGCGCGATTCCGGCACCTGGTGCGGCCGCGCAGCCGCGCTCCTGGTTCGACAGGCTCAATGAGTGGGCGCGCAGCGACCTGCGCACCGCAGGGCTGGGCTATATCGTGTTTGAAAAAATCGAGACGCCGGATCTCTCTCAGGTCAGCGCCGGAGGGCCGATCGCCAAGTTCCTGCCGATGGATCTGCTGGTCCGGATGGCGAAAAAGGCGGGTCTGCGCTCGGGTGATGTCCTGTTCTTCTCCGCCGGCAAGGAAGCGGATGCCGCAAGAGTCGCCGGCGCGGCGCGCGCACGCATCGGCGAGGAGCTCGGCCTCGTTTCCAGGGATCGTTTCGAGCTGTGCTGGATTGTGGACTTCCCGATGTATGAGTGGAACGAGGAAGAGAAGAAGATCGACTTCTCGCACAACCCGTTCTCCATGCCGAACATGGCGGCCGAGGATTTCCTTGCGCTCGACCCCGGCGATCGCGACCGCATATTGTCGCTGCGGGCGATCCAGTACGACATCGTCTGCAACGGCGTGGAGCTCTCTTCCGGGGCCATCCGCAATCATCGTCCCGACGTGATGCGCAAGGCCTTCGCCATTGCCGGCTATGGCGAGGATGCGCTCGAGCAGAAGTTCGGCGGCATGCTGCGCGCGCTCTCGCTCGGCGCGCCGCCGCACGGCGGCATTGCGCCGGGAATCGACCGCATTGTCATGCTGCTGGCCGGCGAGGAGAACCTGCGCGAGGTGGTGCTGTTTCCGATGAACCAGCGCGCCCAGGATTTGATGATGGGAGCGCCATCGGAGGTCTCCGCTCGGCAGCTGCGCGAGTTGCACATCCGATTGAATCTGCCCGACAAGAGCCGCTGACACGGCACGCCGCCGGAGCGCTTGATTCAGTCCCGAAATCGGCGTTGAATTTCAAGAACGAGCTGCAGGTTGGGTCGAGTTCTTCACGAGACCCAACACCGTGCCCCAAATACCTGATGTTGGGTCTCGCGAGTGCTCGACCCAACCTACGCCTGATGCAAGGGCGGTGCCTGTAGGTTGGGTCGAGTTCTTCACGAGACCCAACGCGCCAAATACCCAACGTTGGGTCTCGCAAGCGCTCGACCCAACCTACGCCTGACGCAACGACTGCCTCGCAGGCAGCAGGGAGGAGACCATGCAGGATATGCAACGACGCGCCTTGCTCAAAGGCGCGGCAGCCGGCGCGCTTGCCTTCTCGGTGGGCGGCGCCGAGGTTCTGCTGACCCCGCGCGCGGCGCGCGCGCAGGGAGTCCCGCTGCGCACGTTGAGCGCCGCGCAGGCGGCGACCCTCGCCGCGCTCGGTGAGACACTCGTGCCCGGCGCGCGGGCGGCGGGCATCTCCCACTTCGTCGATCAGCAGATCTCGATCCCCGCGGAGGAGGCCCTGCTCGAGGCACGCATTCTCAATGTGCGCCCGCCCTATGCCAATTTCTACCGCGCGGCACTCGGCGCCGTCGACCGGGCGAGCCAGGGCCGGCACGGCGGACGCGAATTTGCGCAGCTCGGCGAAGCCGAGCAGCGCAGCCTTGTGGACAGCATGCGTCAGGGCAAGGTGGAAGGCTGGCAAGGTCCGCCCGGACCGTTCGTTTATCTGCTGCTGCGCAGCGATGCCGTCGATGTCGTTTACGGCACCATGGACGGATATGCCGCCCTGGGCATTCCCTACCAGCCCCACATCGCGCCGACCAGGAGCTGGTGACATGGCAAACGAGAAGGTCGACGTCGTCATCGTCGGGGCGGGCGCCTCCGGCTCGGTATTCGCCGCGGTGCTGGCGCAGGCGGGCAAGAAGGTGGTGCTGCTGGAGCAGGGACCGGACTGGCAGCTCACCGATCTCATCAGCTCGGATTTCTGGGGACGGCGGATCAAGCCGGCGAGCGGACCCTTCCAGCTCGAGGGCAAGAACCCGTTCGGCTACGTCTACCAGGCGGGCTGGGGCGTGGGCGGCGCAGCGCTGCATTATTTTGCGAATTTCCCGCGCCTGCTGCCCAACGATTTCAAGATCAAGAGCGAGCACGGCCGTGCGCTCGATTGGCCGATCTCCTACTCGGATGTCGCACCCTATTACGACAAGGTTGCGCAGGACGTGGGCGTCGCGGGCGATGCCAAGGCGGAGGAGATCTGGCGCCCGGCGGGGCAGCCCTATCCCATGCCGCCCATGAAGACCTTCCGTCACGGCGAAGTGTGGCGCAAAGGCTGCGAGGCGGCGGGCATCCGGCTGGTGCCGGCTGCGGTCGGCATGAACTCGACCGAATACAAGGGACGTCCGGCATGCCTCTATGACGGCTGGTGCCATGTCGGCTGCCCGATCGGCGCGCTCGCCAACCCGCTGGTGACCTATCTCCGCGATGCGAAGAAGGCCGGTGCCGAAGTGCGCGCACACGCAACGGTCACGCGTGTCCTGACCAATCCGCAAGGTACCAGGGCCACGGCGGTCGAATATTACGACGCCAAAAAGGAGCGGCAGGTGCAGGAGGCAAGCGTGGTCGTGCTCGCCGCGTGGTCGGCACAGAACCCGCGCATCCTGCTCAATTCGACGACCGACAAGCACGCGAAGGGACTTGCCAACGCGAGCGGCCTCGTCGGCAAATACATGATGGCCCATTTCAGCTCGGGCACCTGGGCGCTGTTCGACGAGGATATCCAGAACCACCTGGGCACGACCGGCGCGCAGTTCATGTCCTACGAGCGCTATGGCAAGACCAGCCAGAAGGGCGCCTTCGGCAGCTCATTCATCACCGCGGGCTCCGCGCTCAAGACCAGCGATCTCGGCGGCTTTGCCAACGCGCGGCTCGACCTTTTCGGCCCGGATCTCGCGGCATTCATGAAGCGCGCTGCACGCGGGTTGACCCGCATCGGCGCCTTCGGCGAGGAGCTCCCCAACATCGAGAACAGGATCGAGCTCGTGAGCGACAAGGACGAGCTCGGCATGCCGCTCGCGAGAATCGTGCACAGCTTCGACCAGGATGCCGTGGCGCTGTGGAACGCGAACTTCGAGGAGGGCCTCAAGATCGCCAAGGCGACGGACGCCAAGGAAGTCTGGTCGGCGCTCGGCAACATGCCGACCATCCATCTCATGGGCGGCACCATCATGGGCACCGAGGCCGGCAACTCGGTCACCGACAGCTATGGCCAGACCCACGAGCTTCCCAATCTCTATGTAGCGGGACCGGGCATCTTCGCGACTGCCGGCGCGTCGAATCCGACCTACACCATTCTGGCGCTCTCGCTGCGGGGCGCCGAGCAGCTTTCCCGCACCTGGAGCACGGTTGCGGGCTGAGCGTCCCTGGGGGGCGGGAGGCAGAGCCATCGAGGGCTGAGCCCCCTCACCCGCTCGCTTCGCTCGCGACCTCTCCCCGCTGGGGGAGAGGTGATCGAGCCCGCCGCTCGTGCAGTGAAACTGTCAGCCCGCGGGAGATGTTCTCAGACCGTGCCCCAGACGCGGTTGACCTCTCCCCGGTGGGGAGAGGTCGGATCGCGCTTGCGCGATCCGGGTGAGCAACTGTCTTGGTGAACTGGCGCTCCGGCCGCGTCAAGGCTCGCGCTTACGCGCGCCCGG
>Ga0306925_10002124_pt1 | contig 16874 bp, 19 predicted proteins | sample flu12Cox44000176_FD_203755 | JGI IMG/M metagenome (GOLD analysis project Ga0306925, IMG submission 203755) | Lab enrichment of tropical soil microbial communities from Luquillo Experimental Forest, Puerto Rico - flux8day.12C.oxic.44.000.176 (v2)... | ecosystem: Environmental > Terrestrial >... | reverse complement strand
TTGGGCACTACGTACATCGGTTTCTTGATTAAACCGGCCTGCTTCATCTTCATGCCGGTGGCAGCCATCGTGTAGGTTTTGCCGGCACCGACGACGTGCCCCAGCAGCGTGTTGCCGCTGCTCATGCCGCGCCAAACGGCATCGTCCTGGTGGGGCCGGAGCCGGATGGTCTGGTTCATGCCGGGAAAATCGAGATGCCCACCGTCGAACAGCCGGGGCCGCAAATTGTTGTAGGTGTCGTTGTACAGCCGCACGAGCCGCTCCGTGCGTTCGGGATCGGTGAACACCCAGGACTGGAACCGCTCCTTGATGAGCTTTTGCTTTTCGCGGGCGGCCATCGTCGCTTCCTGATTGACGACGCGCTCTTCGCGGTCGCCATTCTGGATGGTGTCGTAAATCGTCGGTGACTTCATGTTGAGGGCCAGGTCCAGCAGCCAGGTGCCGTTGGCGCGTGCCGTGCCGCACTCGGATGTTGCGGCGACGGAGGCTTTCGCGGCGTAGCCGGCGTCAAGGCTCCAAACGGCATCTTTCTTCAAATGGGCAACCGGAACCGAAGATGGATCGACATGGAATAACTCGGCCGCGAATGCCTGGATGTCGCTTTCCGGTATCCAGGGCGCACCGAGATTGGCGTCGATGTCGCCGGGCAATACGTCCTCCGGCTGTACTTCACGCAAGGCGTTGACATTGCGGAGATATTGCGGGCCGGCGCGTTCGGCGGCGGCGAGCTTGGACCGCACATTGCCGGAGAGATAGACGTCGGCGGTCTGCCAGGTCTTGCTTTCCGGGTCAGGGAAGATCAGATCGCCCAACTCGGCGACAATCTGTGCCTTCGGCTTGCCGTAGAGGGTGCCAATGAATGGCAGATCGACCCCGCCACGCTGGTTGAGGGAAACCAGCAACCCTTCCTCGGCGCTGCGTACCTGTGTGATGGGCGGCGTCTTACCGACCACATCCCTCGTCATGATGCCATTGCGGTGAAATCATTCACGAAACAATAGCGGTTCATGACGAGGCGCCGGACGGTTCCGCACCGAAGATCATGGTGGCTGCCTCCGGTGCCGATGTCATCAGGCGGACCAGAGACCAGGTTCAGGAGTGGTGCTTACGCGAGCGCGGTAATCTACCTTGGAATAAAGTGGCCGTTCTAACGCCGACGGAACCCGGCAAGGAATGGCCCAAAAGCTTCGGAAACATCCCGCTCACCGATAGCTTCGACCAGTGGCGAGCTGACAAGGGCGTGCTGCTGTCAACCTGCCGACGCTTCAAGGGCCTTGAAGCCGACGCTCTGATTCTGGCAGGTATACCGAAACCCGACACGAAGAAATACTTCACAAACGCCGACTACTACGTCGCCGCATCGCGCGGCAAGCACTTGTTGACCATCATCGCAACGGAACCGCTGTGACTTAACAAATGGTATGACTCCAATGGCATCTGTTGGCTGGATTGACTTCTCCTCTGAGCATCGCGACAAAGTTCGCACAGTTCTCGACCTGCTCAAGAAGCAGGGCGTCGTGGACGAATTAGGGATTGGTATCGTCCGCGACTCGTTTGCCGACCGGCTCTTCCCCGGTGTATCCACAATTCAAACCCGAGCAAAATACTTCACGCTTACGGCGTTACTGATCCAGGAATACGACCAACAACCAGAGCACAAGAAAGCCAAGGTCACATTGGAGGAGTACCTCGCCGAATGGGAGAAGTGGTGTCGGATCGAGCTTGCAAGACGATATGGCGACCAGGGAGAGGGACTCGGGATCATCGGTATTACATTCGGCGAAAGGAAGGACCGCGATGTCCAGCGCCCGCCATCGTCCGTGTATTGGAATGGGCTCCGGACCTTTGGCATGATCCGTACACGATTGTCGCTGCACGAGTTCAGTAGGGCAATCAGTGGCAGGCGTTCGTTAAGGGCGATCCTGGAGGAGACAGGCAACCAGAAGGGAGATGATCCAGATGCGGATACTGCCCAGTTGCCTCGTGTTCGGGTCCCTTCCGTTGACGACGATTACTGGGAGAACCTCTCCATCACCTTGACCGCCGCCGAGGCGGAATTCCTCCACCAGCAGATCACGGCCACGGTGTCAGATAGTCTGCTTGGGCAGATTCTTCTCGACGAGGTGGCAATTGAACAGGTTCTTAAACTCAACGAAGGCGCGACATTCTCGGAATTCGCTGACCTTCCATTTCGTTCGGCGATGCTTTTCTACCGTCCGGATGCTGATATACAAGCGCTTGGCGATTTCCGCGCTGGTTCGACCTTCGCCGACCATTTCCAGGATCACCCGGGTTCCCTTCGTCTTCTCGGATTCAATCATGATCCTGCCGCCCAATGCTATTACCCGCTCGCGAATGCCGAGGATGGTGCGCCTTTCGCCGCATCGAAACCACAACCGTCGTCGTCGGTCACAATCCTGAGCGTCCCATCCTGCCAGTGAACGGCAACGTCCCGGGCCGTCGAATGAATCACGCCCTCCCTACCCCGACAACATCCAGTGGGTGAGCTGCCTCGTGTACCTGTTGCCGTATTTGGAGCAGCAGAACATCTACCGCCAGCTCCAAGTCAATCTGAATGTGAACCATTCTGGGCCCAATTGGTGGATGAATCAAGCCAACTGGACGATGGCGCAGACGCGCATCAAGTTATTCTTATGCCCCTCCGACGATCCCTACCGGTCTACTGAGGGCACGAGTATCGCCAGACACGCCGCGCACGTGCCCGGGCTTCGAACCGATGAACAGATGGCTGACCTGGAGGACCAAGTGCGTGCCCGGATCGAGAAACAAATCCCGGCCGTTGTTGATGCCGACGACGGTGCCGAACAGGAATTGGAAGAAGCCAAAATAGAGATCGAAACCTTGTAGCAAGAAGGCCAGAGCGAAGCAGCCAGTCGCCCAACGCGAGGGAATGTTTGGATTCCTCGTAGCCCCAATTCGCGTGGAACCAGGCCCAGCCCTTGTTGGAACGGAACATGGGCAATGCCTTGGCAATGGATGGCGTTGGTGGCCGCCTGGCTCGTGCGCTGGTCCTGGATTGCCTGCGCCATGCTCAACGCCCCGAGTGGAAACAGCGGCCCAGGCTATTGGCAAGCGCTTCCGGCCTGCCGTGGCCGCGTTTCACTTCGATCAAGAACGGGCGTTGTGGAAGCTGCACGAGGAATTGGCGACCAAGACCTACCGACCGGGAGCCTACCGCAGCTTCTTCATTTACGAACCCAAGAAGCGGCAGATCAGTGCGGCCCCCTTTGCGGGCCGTGTCGGCGGCACGCAGCAACGCCTCGAAGCTGATGACCTGTTCCCACAGATTGCCGTGGCGTTTCATGCTTTGCCACCGCTCTTGAGCCAGCCGCCCACCAGTTTGCCGATCTCGTCAATCGCCTTCGCTGCAAAGCCGTAGCTCTCGACCTTGAGGCACTGCAAATCCTTGGCGAGACGCATCTGGAACCGCAGGATTTCCAGCATGAGGTTAGCTTGCTCCAGCAATTCATGACGCTGCTTGGTGTACTTCGCCCGGATCAGGATTTCCAGCAGATAACCGAGGCAATGGCCGCCGCCCGCTTCGGCACATATCTCGTTCCCTCGATGACACGGGCCAATAGAAACGAAAAACTCAGGGCTTATGTTCACCACTCTGTCGAAGTTTCGAGTCCCTTGCGGGGAGGCAGTTGATATTGAGCGAAACTTTCCGACAATGGAGTTAACACACCTCGCCCTTACCGGCGATTTTGACCTACCGGCACGTGGCGATGAAGATTCACCCAGAATCAGAATAGGAGGGAAATGTCGACCGTCTATGCCGCCATCTCCAACCGAGGTGTGTAGGGGGCCCTCTCGACTTTGCGGCCTAACAATCGACGAACTCAGCAGCTGTCTGCCAGCTGGTTGCGAAGACAGTTCATGGGGAGCGGTTTGCCGGTGAAAACAACAGGCTTGACCGCCGGCACGGACGGTTTCCGTTCGGCAGGCGCTATTCTAACCTCCTCTCGTGCCAGGAAAAGCTGCGGCTATCGGGAATAGTCAGCGACGCCAGTGCGCGGCTGATTACGATGGGGTTGCGACCGTTACCGATGCGGCGGTCGAGATTATCCATGGGCAATGCACGTAGTCCCTTATTCCGTCGATGCGCTGGTCGACCACGTTCAGGCGGACCATCGAAAATGGCGTCCAGGTGTCCGCACCGGGTTGTAAGATGACAACCACGGGTTCGCCGTCCACTTCGCCCGCTGCTAATTTCCACGGCATCGGCCAGCGCTCGTAATTAGTAAAGTAAGGAGCATTCGCCAGCCTCCCCGCGAAGGCGTCTGCTACCATGAGACGGGCATCGGCACTGATCAATTCGCGGACCCCGTCCCAGTCGCGACGGTTGAAGCGCTCAACATAGAGGTTCATGATCCGAGTTAATTCCGGGTTTGCGCTTCGTGCCGACGCCGGTTGAGTGGGGGCCTTTGCCAGCTTCGCTCGCCCACGGTGGAGCGCTGCCTTGACGCCACCAACGGTCGAGTCGACAAGTTCCGCGACTTCTTCCAGTGAGTAATCGAGCACCTCCTTCAGGAGCACACAGGCACGCTCCATGGGAGGCAGGTTGATGACGACATGCTCCAGCGCACGACCAAGACCAAGCACTGGTGGCTCGGTGGGCTCGACTCTATCGGATCGCGCAGCGGCAGATTCGGCTTCGACTCGCACTCCGCGCTTCCTGAGGAAATCAATGCAAAGATTGTGCGCGATGCGGAACAGCCAGGGCTTCAGGGGGCGATTGGCGTCGAATTTGTCCAGCTTGCGATAAGCCTTGAACAACGCCTCTTGCACAACATCTTCGCCGTCCATGACGGAGCCCGTCATGCGGGCACAATAGCGGTGCAAGCTCGGACGAAGTTGAGTGATCGTCTCGAGAAATGCCAGGTAACGGGCTTCGAAGGGGCCCGACTGATTCAGGTATTCCGTGCTGCTCATAATGCATCCTTTCGCCTCTGGATCACGCTAACCCAAGCGAGCCGGAGCGAGTTGGTTTCCGCCCCGAAATAGCGGCGACGCTTGTGGAACACGTTTAGATCCGAGCGCTTGATCACAGCGAGGCCTATTTGCCATCTCCTTTTTCTTTGCGGTTGGGGCTCCCTTTCCTTGTAGTAATTAAACTCCGTAAACTTCCGTTTATGAAGGAGCCCCAGGCGTTTGAACAGACAGCGAAGCATTCGTGTTCGGGAACTAGACCTAAGTGAGTGAAGCGGATTTCCGTTTTGTCACCCTGCTGAGAAATCTCAAAAGCAACTTTCGTGCCCTTCCACTCGCTTTTGTCTTGGGTGAAATTGAAATAGTTATCCAAAACGAGCCAAACGACCCTCTTGTCGGGAATGACTTCGGTCAATTTCATTTTGCAGCGATGCACGTCTTTGTAACGATACGTGAACTCATCGCCGAGTTTGTCGGTACTACCTTCAATTTCTTCTGACCACCATCCGCGAACATTAGTGATGGCAGCGAAGGCTTCCTTCGGAGTTTGGTCTACAGAAATGGAAGTAACGAAATCTTGATTCTTCATGATTGCTCTTCCATCCTTTCTGTCGCCACATTAGCGTTGTCAATCGAGATTCGCCGCGCTCTCCGGCACAAACGCTGCGAACTGGCGTTCGAGCGCTTTGGCTGCGCCATTGCGCCAGCCGTCGGCCATGGGCAGGGACGCGGAATCGGGGAAGATATCCTGTTCCCCTTTCTCCAACCCATCGAAGATGCCCGCAGCCGCGGACTCGGGCGAAGCCTTCGGTATCTGAAAGCCTCGGGTCATTTCGGTGTCGATGGGGCCTAGTAGGACGGAATGGACCGTCACGCCTTGGCCGGCCAAGAGCGCCCTCAGTGACTGAGTCATGTTGAACGCGGCCGCCTTCGAAATGGAGTAGGCGGGTATGACCGGCAAGGGGGCGAGCGACGACAAGGACAGGTTGTTGACGATGGCCCCTTTGGAGCGTCTTAGCTGCGGCAAGAAAGCGCGAGTTACTTTGAGCGATCCGAAGAGGTTGACGGCCAAGTGCTGCTCGAGAACCTCGGGCTTGCTCAGATCGTCGTAGATGGCGATGCCGGCATTGTTGATGAGGACGTCGAGGGCGCCGACTTCGTCGGCCGCCCGCTGGATCTGCAAAGCGTTGGTCACGTCCAGCGTCAGGGGCGTCACGCGTTTGTCGGCGTTTTGCAGTGCGCTGCGCGTTCCCGCATACACCCTCTTCGCCCCCCGTCTAAGCGCCTCATTGACGAGCGCCCGACCGATGCCGCGGTTGGCGCCGGTGATCAAAACTGTCTTTTGTGCAATGTTCATACTGATCTCCTTTCGAATCGCCACCTAGAGGTTCTGAAGTCAACTTCCCTGCAATTGGATTGTCGCAAAGACGCTAGTCGTCGAGGCTCCCCATGCTCAAGTTGACGACAGATCCAGTCATCGCGCTCGCTTCATCGGAGGCCATGAAGTCGTGATCTCAGGGCCGTGCACGCAGACCACGCCGGGCCACTGCTCACTCGACGATTCGGCCTCCGGTCAGATTTGTGAATGTGCCGGTCATCCCACGCGACATGTCGGAGGCCAGGAACACTGCGGCGTCAGTGAGCTCCGCAAGCGTCGAGTGGCGCCTCGTGTGGCTCATGCCGTTCAACATCGACTCGAACTGCTTCGGCGTGACGCCCAGCGCCTTGGCATGGAGGCCGTACACGACATCAATGGTGGCGGTCTCAGGAATTCCGGTCGACCGGATGCACAGCACGCGGATGCCGTGCGTGGCATATTCCGACGACAGGTCGCGGGCGAGCCCTTCGATAGCCGCCCACGCCGGTCCCATGCCGCCGATCAAGGGCGCCCCCAAGCGGCCCGGTTCGGGTGTGTGCATGAGGATCACTCCTGAGCCATGAGCGATCATGCGCCGAAGCGCTGCGCGGGCGGTCAGGTAATGGGCCCGCGTGTACGACGTGATCGGGAGCATGAAGTTTTCGACCGACAACTCGGTCAGCGGAATCCCCTGGATGCCTTGCTGCGGGATGCCAATCGCGTTGAACGAGATATGGACGCGGCCCCCCTGATCGATCACGGACTGGAGATGCCTGTCCACTGCTTGTTCGTCGAGAGCGTCGACTTGGGCCGATTCCGCCTTTCCGCCCGCAGCCAGGATCGCTTTCGTAACTGCGTCAACCTTGCTTAGGTTGCGGCCAGTCAGAAACACTCTCGCACCTTCCTGTGCAAACGCTCTGGCAACGGCGCCGCCGATCGCGCCTCCGGCTCCGTAGATCACGGCAATCTTGTTTTCTAGCAGCATGGCGTTCTCTCCTCTTGTCGAAGCTCTCTTGCCCACTACTATTACGGATGTGGACGACGCGAGGATACGGCGAATTTCGTCTTTGACTGCACGTCGAGTCGCAACTTCGAACCTCCACCACTGTAATAGCCGTGCATTCAGTGACTTCCTCGGTCAGCCTCCTTTCCTTGCAGCCCCGCGACGACCAAGCCTGCCGCCCAACGGCAAATCAATCCACCCGACCATTGTCGTAGAACCATGGTGCACCTCCAAGTTTTCGGTTTAAGCGGATTATAGGCACGAACCGTGGCAAATTCGCGTCGCGTCCGCTGTATCGGTTGTCGTAAGAGTCTGGTTTCCGGATGTGGCCAGCGCGATGGAAAAGGTATGCACGCCGGCGTCGGCCGCCGTGTAGCGGGCGGGTAGCTCCGCCAGCGGGTCGCTGCTGGTCATCTGCACCGTGCCGGTGTAGCCGGTGAGCAGGCCGCGGAAAGTCTCCAGGGCGGTGACGGTGACATCGAATGCCGTATCGGCTGCCGCGCTGGCCGGGGCGCTAGCGGCGCAGGAATCGGGGCTCAGGTCGTTTCGGTAGTACTGAATGTCGATGCCGTAATCCGCCCGCTGCCGGCAATGCAATGCGGCAGAGCAAGACCTGGCCGGCAAGGTCATCGACGCCAGCACGCAATCCATCGACTGGTCAATATATCGGGATGATCGGGCTGAGCAGTTGGCCGCTCTGGCCGAGGCGACCCTCCAGGGACGGTCGTTGACGCCTGTGATCGAGGCCAAGGCACCAGTGCTACCCCTGCTGGAAGCTTTGCAGCAGAGCGTGGCGGCAGCGCTACGCGACCAGAACCCGGCCGACGCGGTCGCCCCACGTGCCCGGCCGCGGAAAAAGCCGCGGAGGGATCCGTGAACCAACGTCCCTTGCCGATGCTGGCCGTGGCAAGCGCGCCGTTTGATTCCCCGGAGTACCTATTCGAGGTGAAGTGGGACGGTGTGCGGGCCTTGGCTGCTTGCGGGCCGGAGGCATGGTCGGTGTGGGGCCGGGAGGGGGCCGACTATAGCGACCGCTATCCGGAATTGGAAGTGCTTCGCCGCTTCCCAGCGGGCACAGTGTTGGATGGCGAGTTAGTGCGCCCGGGGCCATCAGGCCGATCCGAGTTGGGATCCATCTTGAGCCGCCATCAGCTATCCAGCCCGGCGCGCATCCAACGGGCCAGTCACAGTCAGCCGATTTGCTACGTGGTTTTCGATCTGCTGTATCTGAGGGGCCGGTCGATGCTGGGCCAGCCCTTGCGGGAACGGCGTGCTGCTTTGCAGGAACTGATAGAACGCCTGCAGGAGCCGGTGTTACTCTTTTCGGAGGGAGTGGTAGGACCGGGGAAGGCCTTCTTCGCGGCGCTCGTGGCCCAGGGACAGGAGGGCATGATGGCCAAGCACCTGGCCAGCCGCTACCGGCCGGGGCGGCGGTCGGCGGCCTGGCGGAAGATCAAGCCATGACGTTCCCAATTGGCGGGGACCACGCCAACCAACCGGAAAAGTCGCGCCACGGGCGAACGTTGGCGAAACGGGAGCGCAATCCGGGGCACGTCCTCGATAACAGGGACCCATAGAAACAGGGTAATCTCAGAGCTTGTGTTAACTGCTGTGACGAAGTTTCTGGTCTCTTTCGGGGAGCTAGTTGATATGGAGCGAAATCTCGCGACAATCGAGTTAATCCGAGCGAGGCCGGGAACTATCAGCTGATGGGCTTGAGAAGCGATTCTTGAGGCGGAGGCCGTTCCATTCCGACTGCAGCCGCCATAACGTGCGCAGTGGATGCCGAGTGTCGCGGCCGCATCCACGTGACGAAGTCGAGGCCCGCCGGGGCCACTGCGACGTCGGCGGCGCATGCGGCGCCGCCCCCGCCGGCACCGGGGGCCGTGCCGAGCACGTCCACCACGGCGTAGCCCAACACCGTACCGGTCTCCAGGTCGAAGGCGACCAGCTCCTGGCGCCCCGGTGTCCGCAGCGTCACGCCGCCGGGCAAGGAGGCGATGCCCCCGTCCTCCGGCCGGAAGGTGTACGGCTGCGGTACGGTGGCGGCCGGGTCGCTGCTCCAGAAGGCGACGGTGCCGCCGATCTTCAGCAAGATGTTGCAGCGCCGGGGGCCGTGCGCCGGAGGGCTGCGTGCCAGCTGCTGGCGCTGTCCCTGCGCTTCGGCACCGGGACCACGCCCTCCGCCGAAGCGCGCGGCGCGCTCTCAGCCCCTATGGACTAATCTTCGTCACAAAGGCGTTGCTCTCGTCCTTGAAGGCGCCGGCATAGACGGTGGAGGGCATGGACGGGTTAATCGCGAGAGCCCGGACAATGCTGGGACCCGGTAGGGTAAGACCCCAGCTGCCGCCGCCGTCGACACTCCGGTAGACGCCGCCGTCCCTTCCTGCCCCGTAAATGTCGGCGCCAAGGCCCGCATAAACGACGGACGGCGCGACCGGGTCGATGGCCAGGGCATACGGGGTGGGACCAAAGGGCAAGCCACTTCTGCTGACACCCCAGGTAGCACCGCCGTTCGTGCTCTTGAAGACGCCCGGGTTTTGGCCCGCGTAGAGCGTGGACGGCGTGACCGGGTCAATGGCCAGGGCAGGGATGATAGAAAGTACGCTCAAGCCCGTGCTGCTGTCACTCCAGGTGCTGCCGCCGTCCGTGCTCTTATAGACCTGGTAATCATTCACACCAATCGCCGCATATTCGATGCTGGCAAACAGCGTCGACGGCGTGATCGGGTCGATGGCCAGACTCCAGACCCATACAAGGAAGTTGGGGAACCCGTTGTTGCTCAGGCTCCAGCTCGCACCGCCGTTCGTAGTCTTGAAGACGCCGTTTGTCGTGCCGGCATAAACCGTGAGCGGGTCGCTGGGATTCACCGCGACCGACGCAGCATTTTGTCCGAGGGTGTTCATCCAGGTGCCGCCGGCGTCCGTGCTCTTAAAGAGCGCGCCCGCAGTGGCAGCATACAACACGGACGGCGTGGCCGGGTCGATCGCCAGCGCGTTGACGTTCAGATAGGTCAGGCCGGCGTTGCTGGCGCTCCAGGTGGCACCGCCGTCGGTGCTCTTGAGGACGCCGCCGCCCCAGGTGCCGGCATAGACGGTGGTCGAGTTGACCGGATCGACCACCAGGGCGCGCACATCGCTGTCAGTCAGGCCGCTGTTGACCGCGCTCCAATTGCCTCCACCGTTCATACTCCTGAAGACCCCGGTATCGCTCAACGTAGGTTGGAAGGCATTGGCGGTCGGGAAGTTGCGTGAATTCGTCTCGCCGGCGACCCAATGACTCGCGGCAACCGATAGAAAAGTGCCGGCGCGCTCACTGTGACAACGCCAAATCCTTTCAACCATAGGCGAGTCCGATGCCCTATCGTCAAAGATAAGGAACATGTTTCTGCTCCTTTGGCAGTGAAGGCTGCTTCGACGCATCGTCCCCGTCCAACGGACCGGCTGGTGGGACGGCGCTCCCTACCTTTCGGGGATAACTAGGCTCAACAGGCATTACGGAAATCTCAGAGTTTTAGTTAACCAGTGTATCGAAGTTTCGAGTCCCTTTCGGGGAGTTAGTTGCTATGGAGGGAAAAATTATCATGAATGCGAAAGGCTACGATTAAGCCCCGAAAAAAAGTACGCACTGTTTGCCTCGCTTTACAGGAAGCCACCCTCCGAAGCATCGTGCCTCCTTTGTAGTGTCATTGAGGTGATCAGAAAAACACCTGCGGCCTCAGATTTGTCCATCTTTTTTGCGACGGTTTTGCCCAGGGTTCTGTGTCTGTTAAAATAGGGAACTCCGGATCTCGAACCTTTTTTATGGCACGTTCGGGCCATTGTCAGCGGCTACCCCTACGCGCCCGACCAATACTCCCAGCTTTCCCGGCAGAAAGGTCCGCTGTCCCAAATGCAACTACGCAACGACAATCCCAAAACGCGATGATATTCGGCCCATGCGTAACGATGCCCGTAAGCCTGTTCCGGTTGAAAATCCACATAGGGAACCCCGGATGATTATTTGCCCCGCTTGCGAGTCGCCGAATGTCCAGAGCTTGCGGGTAATTTACGAAATGGGCACGTCGGAGATAAATACGGCGAATTCCGGAGTAGTGCCTGGTTTTGGGGGCAATAGTCTAACGGCCATTGGAACCGGAATGTCGCTTGGAACAATTTCAGGAACAAGCAAAGGTTCGCAACTAACAGAAGCGGCAAGGCAAGCGACTCCGCCAGCGCGGATGAATTGGGGAAGACCGGTGTTTTTGATCATGCTGGGCCTTGCGGCTTTTGTTGTGTACGTTATTTTTACCGATACGCCGATCGCGCCTGCAGCTCTGGTCTTTGCGATTATCTGCGTTGTCTTGGGCATCGGCGGAGTTGTGTTTGCCAAAAAATGGAATGCGGAACACTGGCCGGTTCTCCACGAACAATGGAGTAAGTCATTAAAGTGCCTTAAATGCGGGCAAGTATTTGTTCACGGGGAACAGTTAAAAGGCAATCTCAATGTAGACCGCCTCCCGTTCCCCGCCCGGTTCCCCAATCGCTTTGCCTCAGAAGAATGATCGGCCAGGGTTTGATTTGATGACTTGTTTTGGGGGGCGGATAATTTTGCCATCGGCGCAAGTGAGACCCTCGCACTGCAGATCCTGGGCCAAGAGCGTTTCGCGTCCCTGGACCTGATTGCCGTGCGTTACCGCGCCCGGCAAGTTTGGCAGGAGCGCTATCTGATCAGCACGTCCGATTTTGGTTGCGCCACCGATCTGCTCGTAGTCCCCCTGAGCGACGATACCGAGCCTACTGGCACAGCGGGCATTCAGTCCCGGCACCGGCGACCATCCCCGGCAGGAAACCGACGCCGCGCAGGATGGTGATAAGGCCTGTCACCACGACGCACCAGCCGGCTACCCGGAGAAGATGACGCTGGAAAGTCCAGCTCAGCACCGAGCCGCCACTGCCTACCAGCACCATCACAGGCATCGTGCCCAGGCCGAACAAGGCCATGACTGCCAAGCCGTGCAGCATGTCGCCGGAGCTGCCGGCCAGCGCGAGGTAGGCGTAAACCAGGCCGCACGGCAACAATCCGTTGACCATCCCGCCCAAAAACACGCTGTGCCACCGGGCGGCGCGCAACCAGGCAGCGAAGAATCTCGACCCGAGGCAAGGTCCCGAATGCGCCTTCATGAGGCCGCGCCCGAAGCCCGCCGCGGCCAGTCCTTGCACTACCAGCAAGACGCCCGCGGTGATTGACAGTCCCGCTTGCAGGTTCACGATTGACCGCAGCTCGGTCATCAGTCGCCAGCCGCCGTAGCCAGCGGCCGCGCCCGCAGTGCTGTAGGTGAAAACTCGCCCCAGGCTGTAGCAGATTTGCCGAACCACATTGGCCGCCCAGGTCGTTCCGGTGGTGCCCAGCGCCAGCGCAAAGCCGCCGCACATGCCGATACAGTGTGACGAGCCCAAGAAACCGCCCACGAAGATCAGGAACCAGTCCATCAACTGCCCTCCGGAAGAGGAACGGACTGTGCCCGCGCACCTTCCGATCGCACATCTGCCGGTCCACCGAGGCGAAGCGAGTTGGTTACCACCAACAAGCTGCTCAGCACCATGGCCAGCGCCGCCAGAACTGGGTTCAACCGGCCAGTACAGGCGAAGGCGATGCCAGCCACATTGTAGATGAACGCCCAGAACAAATTTTGCCGAACAATGCGCACGGTGCGCCGGGCCAGATCGATGGCCCAGGGCAAGCGCCGTAGGTCGTTGCCTAGCAGACAAACCGAGGCCGAATCGCGCGACACATCGGCGCCGCAGCCCAGAGCGATGCCAACGTCGCTAGCGGCCAGCGCGGGCGCATCATTCAGCCCGTCGCCGACCATCGCCACCAGCCCGAGTCGCCGCCGCGCCTCGGCCAGGGCCGCCACTTTGCCGTCCGGGAGCAGATCGGCGACGACCGGCACTCCCAGTTCCCTTCCCATGACCGATGCCGGCGCGGTACTGTCCCCAGTCAAAATCGCCACATCCAACCCCTGCTCCTGAAGCTGGGCAATAGCCTGTGCCGCCTCCGGACGCAGTTGTTCGCAGAACACGAACACCCCTCGCACCGCTCCTTCCCATCCGATGCAGGTGAGCGGCTGTCCCGATGCCCGGGCGCCGTCCGCGACCGCGAGGAGCGATGTGGGCCAGCTCAATTCCGCTTCCGTCATTAGTCGTGGACTGCCGAGAAAGGCTCTCTTTCCCGATCCGGTTGAATCGGATTGCTCGATTCGACCGATTATTCCCCTTCCCGCCACGGTCCGAACTTCTACCAACCGGCCGTCTCCCTCAGTTTCCTGCCCGGCAAACTGCCGGATGGTCAGCGAATAGCAGTGAGTCGATGATGAAGCGAGGACGCCGGCCAGCTTCAGGACTTCACAGCGATCGGCGCCGGTCGCGGCCGCAAACTCGGCTAGAGCCGGCGTGCCGGTGGTAACCGTTCCCGTCTTGTCGAGACGGACTGCGCGGATCGATGCCAGCCGTTCGAAAGTCTCACCGTGCCGAAACAGCACCTGGGCCATGGCGGCGCGCCCCCGCGCCGCCCACACGGCCATCGGGGTGGCCAACCCCAACGCGCAGGGACAGGCAATCAACAGCACAGCCAGGCCTGTCAGGATGCCTTCACCCAGGCCGTGCCGGCTGCCGTGCCACGCCGCCGCGCCGCCAGCCACGGCCATGACCACCGGCAAGAAAACCGCGGTCACGCGGTCTGCCAGCCGTTCGAAACGCCCCTTGTCTTGCAGACCCCGGCGAACCAACTCAATCATCCGCGCCAGCATGGTATCGCCGGTATCGGCGGTCGCCGTGATGAGGAGGTTGCCATCTAGGTTGAGGCTGCCACCGCAAACGGCATCGCCCGGCTCCTTGATCGCCGGTGTGCTTTCGCCCGTCAGGGCTTGCTCATCCACGGTGACGGCATTTTGCATCACTTGCCCGTCGCACGGAATCCTCTCGCCCGGTAAGATGAGAACCTGGTCGCCGCGGTGAACTGCCTCGAGCGGTACCCAGACCTCTTCCCCGTCGCGCAGCAAGCGAGCGAGGGCGGGTAAGAGCCGGTGCAGGGCATCAATGGCGGCCAGGGTCTGCAAGCGGCCACGCGCCTCCAGCCAGCGGCCCACGGTCACCAAGACCAGGACCATGCAGCCAACCTCGAAATAAACCGACCCATCCTCGCGCACAACCGAGATCACCGAGTACAGGTAAGAGGCGACCACTCCGATCACGAGCAGCAAATCGGTGTGAATGAGACCGTGGCGTAAATGATCCCAGGCATTGTCCAGGAGCGGCAAACCCAATAGCAGGATCACCGGGAAGGCGAACAGCAGGCACAGGTACCGAAACAGAGCGCGCAAGACCAGCGCCAGCTCACCGGGAGTTTCGCCTTCCCCGCGATAAAAGTCCTGAGTCCACAGTGCCATGGTGAAGACCATGACGTTCATCGTCAGCAACACCGCGACCCCCAGGCATACCAGGGTCCAGTTCGCTGCCCCCTCTTCCCCTTGCTGCCGGGTCACCGCGGCCGCAAACCGGCAGCCGAAACAACAATAAGCCTTTTCCCCATCCTTTCGCGGAGCCGGGGAGATCCAGGGCCACCAGGGTTGCGGGATCGGTAGGCCGCAATACGCACATCCCACCGGCCCCTCGGCGTGCGTTTTCACGGCGGCGACAGCAATTCTTTCTGGATGGCGGGAAACAGGTAGCGGACGATGTAAACGACCGCGAAGAGCCAGAACGAAATCCAGATCAGGTGTACGTACCACGGAATGCGGTTGGTAATGTACCGATGGTGCTGCTCCTCTTGTGGCGGACTTTGCTCAGGCGTCGTCATAATGGAATTCCTCCTCCCGACCGTTGCTGCGCTCCTCCTGCAGTTCCTCGTCGAGTTGGCGTTCATTGGCCAGCATCTGGTACTTGGGCTTCTCGATGTCGCGGAACATCCCGTGCAAAACCGCCCAGCCAAACAGCAGCAGGAACCCGAAACTGACCAACAGATAATTCAAAATGGGGACGACGGTGAACGCCCCCTCTTCCTGGCCGACGAGGGCGAGGAATTCCAGGAACTTGGTGCCAAAGCCCAGCAGTGCCGGCACCAGGATCACCAGGGCGAGCACGCTCATGCCAATCGATCGGGCCCGCGGCGAACGGACAGGCGGTGTCATGACTTACCTCCCTGGACGGGGCGGATAATCGGGGTCGTGGTAATGCGGGTAGTTCTCCAGCCACGACCCCAGCCACTGCATGTAGGTAATGATGGCGAAGCCGCGCCGGTTCGGGCTGCCCGGACCGTCGCGCGTATTATCGTCGAAGAACCATGGGTAATCCGGCATGACCGAGCGCGGCGACGTCATGCGCGGGCGGAAAAAGTGGACCACGTGCCAGTCGTTCGAGCGCCGCCCGCCTTCCCGGCTCAGGTCCGGCCCGACGCGCCGGGTGCCGAACATGACGGGTCGTTGAAGCTCGTTTTGGTACTCCCAGCTCTGCGACACCGGCCCCCAGCGCCTCTCCTCGTTCGACACGGGCCGGACGAATTGGCTGTGACAGTGCCAGCAGCCCTCGCCGATATAGATGCGGCGCCCCTCTCGCAGCGCGGCCGCGCAATTGGCGTTCGTCGGCTCGCCGAAGAGTTTCGCAAACGCTTCCGGATACCGGTCCCGGAGGTCGCGGAATTCGGCGAGCACAGTCCGCGACCGGTTGACGTCATTCGCCTGCTCCTCGACCATTTGCTCGACGCTTTTCTCCGGCAGATGGGCGTACATCAGCCAGGGGACCACCCCGTTGGAGAGGAAGGCCAGCAGAAAGAAGCCGAGGCCCGCGATCAGAAAGATACCCGACTTGGTTTCAAACATGGCGAACTCCCCATCGCAAGATCAACCCTTTTCGTCCTTTTAGTCCGATGCTAAGACTGGGCGGCCGCCAGGTTCTCGAGCGAGGCCCGCTTCAAGCGAGCGGCCTGGTAGGTCCGGTACAGGTTGACTGCGAAACAGAACTGCCCCGCGATAATCGCCAGCCCGCTGACCAGCCGCACCCACCAGAACGGCATCGAGACGTCCAGCGAGTCCTCCCACGGCTGCAAGGCCGCCCACGATGCGCCCTGAACGAGGCCGGCGAAAACCAGGTCCACAAACATCACGAACATGCCGCCTGCGGTCAACCAGTAGTGCCATTCCGTGAACCGCGGCCGCGCCCAGTCCACTCCCAGCAAGCGCGGAAAGAGATACATCATCGTCCCCTGGATCCAGAACCCGAAGACGCCAAACATGACGAAATGGGCGTGACCGACGACCCAGTCGGTGAAATGGATGAGAGCCTGGAAGGTCAGCGTCACTTGCAGCGCACACTGTAAGCAGGTGATGAAGTAGAAGACCATGCCGGTGTAGAACCAGCGCAAGGGAACGTGCTGCAAGACGTAACCGCCCATGCCCCAGACAGTGCCGATGAAGTTGATCAGGACCGTGGTGACCACCATCTCGACGGCGATGGTCGAGACGACCGCACCATATTGTAAAAACATGGGAATGGGCGTGTACAGGAAGTGGTGAATGCCGGTCAGGGG
>Ga0306925_10002121_pt1 | contig 16890 bp, 17 predicted proteins | sample flu12Cox44000176_FD_203755 | JGI IMG/M metagenome (GOLD analysis project Ga0306925, IMG submission 203755) | Lab enrichment of tropical soil microbial communities from Luquillo Experimental Forest, Puerto Rico - flux8day.12C.oxic.44.000.176 (v2)... | ecosystem: Environmental > Terrestrial >... | reverse complement strand
ACGAAAATGCCGACCGCCCAGCTCGTCAGCATCAGATTGACGAAGAACGCCGCGAGCGCGAGCCCGAGCGTATAGAGATTGAAGCCGAAGAAGGCGATGCACAGCAGCGTCACCGGGATGACGCCGACCGCGAGCCGCACGATGCTCATCACCATCAGCGCGGTGATGAACTCGGGCGGCCGCAACGGGCTCATCATCAGGTTGCCGATGTTGCGCGCCCACATCTCCTCCATGAACGAGATCGAGAAGCCGAGCTGGCCGCGAAACAGGATGTCCCACAGCAGCACGGCGCCGATGAAGGTGCCGCCGGCGCGGGCAAAGAAGCCGGCGTTCTGCATGATGTAGAACTGCAGGAAGCCCCAGGTGATCATCTGCACCGTCGGCCAGTACACGAGATCGAGCAGCCGCGGCCACGACGAGCGCAGCAGATACCAGTAGCGCAGCATCATGGCGCCGCAGCGCCGCGGCGCAAAAGCCAAAGCGCTGTCGCCACCGAATGTCATTGCGCGGCCTCGAGCGCACGCCCGCGCGCGACGTCGAGGAAGACTTCCTCGAGCGTGCGCCGGCCGTAGCGAGCCAGCAATTTCGCCGGCGTGTCGTCATCCTCGATGCGGCCGCGCTTCATGATGATGATGCGGTCGCACAGCCGCTCGACCTCCGTCATGTTGTGGGAGGCGATCAGCAGGGTGGCATTGCGCTCGATCCGGTAACGCTCGAGCCGCCCGCGCACCCAGTCGGCGGTGTCGGGATCGAGCGAGGCGGTCGGCTCGTCGAGCAGCAAGAGCTCCGGCGCGTTGATCAAGCCCTTGGCGAGCGCGACGCGTGTCTTCTGGCCGTCGGAGAGCTTGCCGGTCTGGCGGTCAAGCAGATCGGTGAGGTCGAGCTCATGGCCGAGCTGCTCGATGCGGTGCGGCAGGTCGGTGACGCCATAGAGCATGCCGAACACGGTGAGGTTCTGGCGCACCGTGAGCCGCATCGGCATGGCGACATAGGGGCTCTCGAAATTCATCCGTTGCAGCACTCGGTAGCGCTCGCGCGGCATCTCGGCGCCGAGCACGGTGACGCGGCCTGAGGTAGGGATCGTCAGCCCCATGATGGTGGCGATGGTGGTGGTCTTGCCGGCGCCGTTGCCGCCGAGGAGCCCGGTGGTCGAGCCCTGTTGCAACGTGAACGAAATACCGTCCACCGCTGGGATGGTCTTATAGACTTTGACGAGGCGGTCGATGGCGATGGGGGGAGGTGCCGGCATGCGCGCACATGTGCCGCGGTCGGGCAAGGGAGGCAAGGGGGCCGGGGCGCATGTCCGCGGCGCATATATTCGAAACGCCCGGCATATGGCCGAGCGGCGCGGAAGATGGCAGAACACGCCGCCGGGGAGGGCCCGTCCATGAGTACCGTGACGCTGAAGCAAGCCGACGCCATCATCGATGCCATCATCGCGCGCGGCGCGGAACTCAACTGCCGCCCGATCAGCGCGATCGTTGTCGAGCCGGGCTGCAAGGTGAAAGCCTTCAAGAAAGAAGACGGCGCCTCGATGGTCCGCTTCGAGATGGCCTACGGCAAAGCTTATGCGGCGCTGGCGCTGGGACGAAGCTCGAGCCTGGTACATCAGCGCGCCGAGGAGCGGCCGATCTTCATGCGCTATCTGATCGCCGCGAGCGGCGAGCAGCTGTTTCCTGAGGCCGGCGGCATGCTGATCCGCGATGCCGATGGCGAAGTGGTCGGGGCGGTCGGCGTCACCGGCGATGCCGGCGAGCGTGACGAGGAGCTCGCCGCCCACGGCATCCATGCCGCGGGACTCAAGACCGACGAGGACTGCCGCCACATGGGCCGGCGCATCGGGTTGATCCAACAGAATCCCTAAAGCCGCGCGGCCAGGCGCGTCGCAGCAAACGACGAGGCATCATGAAGATCGGACTGTTCGACCACATCGAGGACGGCGCGCGGCCGCTGACGACGCTGTTCGACGAGCGCCTGCAATTCGCGGCTGCAGCCGACGAGGCGGGCTTCTATTGCCTGCATCTCGCCGAGCATCACGCTACGCCGCTCAACATGGTGCCGGTGCCTGGCATCTTCATGGGCGCGCTGGCGCGCTCGACCAAGCGCATGCGCATGGGGCCGCTGGTTTATCTGTTGCCACTCTATTCGCCGCTGCGGCTGATCGAGGAAATCTCCATGCTCGATCATTTGAGCTATGGCCGGCTCGACGTCGGTGTCGGCCGCGGCGTCTCGCCCTACGAGCTGAAATATCACAAGGTCGAGCACGAGGATTCGCGCGACATTTTCATCGACGCGTTCAATTGCCTGAGCGCCGGCCTGGTTGCCGACTCGTTCAGCTACAAGGGGCCGCACTACACGTTCGAGAACGTGCCGATCGCGCTCAAGCCGCTGCAGCAGCCGCATCCGCCGTTCTGGTACGCCTCGTCGAACGAGATCGGTTCGACCTGGGGCGGCGAGCATGGGCTGCATTTCGTCACGCTCGGGCCGACGCCGCACGCCAAGAAGAACATCGAGACCTTCAAGGCGGCGCTCGAGAAGCGCGGCGCGCCGGCGCAGCCCAAGGCGGAGTTTCCCGGCGGCGTCGTGATCGGCGTGATGCGCCACGTCTTCGTGGCCGATACGGACGCCGAGGCGCATCGCTTCGCCAAGGCGCCGATGGACACGCACCTCGCCAACCTCAACTGGCTACGGGTCAAGCACGGCGCCACCGGATTGACCTCGCGCCTCAACGTGCCGCGCGGCGCCACCTACGAAGACTGCCTCGCCGACGGCTCGGCGATCGCGGGCTCGCCGCAGACCGTGCGCGCCGAGATCAAGCGGCAGGCGAAGGAACTCGGCATCAATTATCTGCTGACCTACATGTTCCTCGGCACCATGTCGCTTTACGACGCGCTGCGCTCGCTGCAGCTATTCCGCAGCGAGGTCATGCCGCACGTGGCGGGGCTGTAAACTTACGCTTCACTGTGCGGCGCAAGGCGCCGCGTCTAGAACCATGTCCACGCTCGGAGCAGCATCCTTCGAGACGCGCCGTTCCGGCGCTCCTCAGAATGAGGGGTTGGAGGTTCGCGTCACTTCCCCGATCCGCCGTTCGGCGGCTGCTCGCGGTCCGCGCGCAGCGCGTCGGGGTGTGGCATGGCGATGACGTTGTAGCCGGAATCAACGAAGTGGATTTCACCGGTGACGCCGGTGGAGAGGTCGGAGAGCAGATAAAGCGCCGCGCCGCCGAGCTCGTCCAAGGTGACGCCGCGGCGCAATGGCGAATGCCGTTGCTGGAACGCGAACATGGCGCGCGCATCGCCGATTCCGGCGCCGGCGAGCGTGCGGATCGGCCCCGAGGAGATCGCATTCACGCGGATCGCCTGGCCGCCGAAATCGACGGCGAGGTAGCGCACCGAGGCTTCGAGCGCCGCCTTGGCAACGCCCATGGCGTTGTAGTTCGGCATGGCGCGCAGTCCGCCGTTATAGGTGAGCGTCAGCATCGATCCGCCGTTCGGCATCAAGCCGGCGGCGCGGTGCGCCACTTCGGTGAACGAGAAGCATGAGATCACCATGGTGCGGATGAAGTTCTCGCGCGTGGTGTCGGCATAGCGGCCGGTGAGCTGCGCCTTGTCGGAAAAGGCAATGGCGTGGACCAGAAAGTCGATCGAGCCCCAGGCGCGGCCCAGTTCGGCAAACGCGGCGTCGACCGAGGCAGGGTCCTCGACGTCGCACGGCAGCACCAAGTCAGCCTTGATCGAGGCAGCCAGTGGTTTGACGCGCTTGCCGAGTGCGTCGCCCTGATAGGTGAAGGCGAGCTTGGCGTCGTGAGCAGCGAGCGTGCGCGCGATGCCCCAGGCGATCGAATGGTCGTTGGCGACCCCCATGATCAGGCCGTGTTTGTCGTGCATCAGTCCCGACATCCCGCCCACTCACACTTTGGGAAACAAAGTCTTCTGTATCTCCGTGGAAGCCGCGACCGGCACGACTTCGAATTCCATCAGATCGTTCCAGTTCGCCATCCAGTCGGTGAACAGCCGCTCGTCGTCGCATTCCATCAGCTGGAAGCAGCGGTCGAAGTTGGCTTCGATCCAGCTGCCCCGATAGCCCTCCGGCATCATGCGGCCTTGGTCGCGGAAGCGGCGGTAGATTGGGGCTGGATCGCGATTGTGAAAGTGCTCGATGACCATGAACAGCGTGGCCTCAGGCATCCACGTGCTTGAGCACGATGCAGGCATTGGTGCCGCCGAAGCCGAACGAGTTCGACAGCACGCAGCCGAGCGTGACGCCGTCGCGCCGCTCGCGCACAATCGGCATATCCGCGAAAGCCGGATCGAGGTTTACGATATTGGCGCTCTCGCAGATGAAGCCGGAGTTCATCATCAACAGCGAATAGATCGCCTCCTGCACACCGGCGGCGCCGAGCGAATGGCCGGTCAGCGATTTGGTCGCCGAGATCGGCGGGCACTTGGCACCGAACACCTCGCGGATCGCCTCGATCTCCTTGAGGTCGCCGATCGGCGTTGAGGTAGCGTGTGGATTGATGTAGTCGACCGGCGCTTTCACGTCGCGCAGCGCCATCTTCATGCAGCGCACCGCGCCTTCGCCCGACGGCTGCACCATGTCGGCGCCGTCGGAGGTGGCGCCATAGCCGGCGATCTCGGCGTAGATCTTCGCGCCCCGCGCCTTGGCGTGGTCGAGCTCTTCGAGCACCAGCACGCCGGCGCCGCCGGCGATGACGAAGCCGTCGCGGTCGGCGTCGTAGGCCCGCGAGGCTTTATCGGGTGACTGGTTGAAGTTCGACGACATAGCGCCCATGGCGTCGAACAGGACCGACAGCGTCCAGTCGAGCTCCTCGCAGCCGCCGGCAAAGATGATGTCCTGCTTGCCGACCTGGATGGTCTCGTAGGCGTTGCCGATGCAATGGTTCGAGGTCGCGCAGGCCGACGAGATCGAATAGTTCACGCCCTTGATCTTGAACCAGGTCGACAGCGTCGCCGCGGCGGTCGACGACATCGCCTTCGGAACCGCGAACGGTCCGACTCGCTTCGGCCCTTTGCTGCGCGCGACATCGGCGGATTCGACGATGGTGCGGGTTGACGGCCCGCCCGAGCCCATAATGATGCCGGTGCGCTCGTTCGAGACAACGTTGTCGGCAAGGCCTGCGTCGCGGATCGCCTGCTCCATCGCGACATGGTTCCAGGCCGCGCCGCCGCCGAGGAAGCGCATGGCGCGGCGGTCGACGGCTTCGCCCGGATCCAGCGTCGGCGCGCCGTGCACCTGGCATTTGAAGCCGAGCTCGGCATATCTGTCGGCGCGCACGATGCCGGACTTCGCCTCGCGCAGCGATGCCACCACTTCCTGCGTGTTGTTGCCGATGGACGAGACGATGCCCATTCCGGTGACGACCACGCGCTTCATCTTGGCCTCATCCGCAAAGATTTCACGTTGAGCCTTATCTTAGCCGAAAAACGGAAATGGTTTTAGTTGGAGCATGAACTTAACCGAAAACCGAAATCCACTTTTCGGGATCATGCGCGGGTGGTGGCGCGGCGCTCACGCGCCGTTGGGCTGCGGCTCGCCGTCGCGGAACAGCCCGACCTTGAGGTCGAGCGCGCGATAGATCACCGAGCCGTCCGCCGACAGCCAGCCGTCGGCGATGCCGAGCACGAGCTTGCTGCGCATCACCCGCTTGATGTCGATGCCATAGACGATGTTCTTCATGGACGGCAGCACCTGGCCGGAGAACTTCAGCTCGCCCATACCGAGCGCGCGGCCCTTGCCGGGCGAGCCGAGCCAACCGAGGAAGAAGCCGAGCAGCTGCCACAGCGCATCGAGGCCGAGACAGCCCGGCATCACCGGGTCGCCCTTGAAGTGGCAGGGGAAGAACCAGAGGTCCGGCTTGAGCTCTAGCACCGCCCGCACCAGGCCCTTGCCGTATTCGCCGCCGACTTCCGCGATCTCCGAAATGCGGTCGAACATCAGCATCGGCGGCAACGGCAGCTGCGGCCCTTCGGTGAAGAGCTCGCCACGCCCGCAGGCCAATAGGTCTTCATAGTCAAAGTGTGAACGGCGATCCTGCATCCGTATCCGCTCCGCGCCGCGCCCGGCATTCGCCGATCACCAAGCGGTATCCCTAACATATTGGGGCTACGTGGCAAAGCCGCAGTCCGGCCGACCGCTGCACGGCCGCATAGGCCATTGCCGCGGCGTTTTGCCGAAACTATTGCAGCGGCCACACCGTGGCGTATAATGATTTCACTTGCAACAATCTTGCCGGCCCCGCATTGGGGTCGTGGGTAGTGCCGATGACAGCGTTCATTCCGAATCCGATTCCCGGAGCCACCTTTCAGCTGGCGGCTGGCCGCGACCGCACCGGCTGCCCCTGGCACGACGTCAAGGCGAAGCTCCGCGACGTCGGGTTGCGCCCGACGCGGCAGCGCATGGCGCTCGGCTGGATCCTGTTCGGCAAGGGCGATCGTCACGTCACCGCGGAAATGCTCTACGAGGAAGCGACCCACGCCAAGGTGCCGGTGTCGCTCGCCACCGTCTACAACACGCTGCACCAGTTCACCGACGCCGGCCTGCTGCGCCAGGTCGCGGTCGACGGCTCGAAGGCGTACTTCGATACCAACAATTCCGAGCACCACCACTTCTTCATCGAAGACGCCAACGACCTGATGGACATCCCGTCGAGCGACGTGGTGGTCGGCAAGGCCCCGGTGCCGCCCGAAGGCTACGAGATCGCGCGGATCGATGTGGTAGTAAGGCTGCGACGGAAGAAGTGACCGTCATGCGCGCGAAGGCGGGCATCCAGTAATCGCTGGCACTACCGATTTAGCTGAACCGATACAGCTTACTGGATCATCCGCCTTCGCGGATAATGACAACGAGCTATTCGACTTTCTCGTTCGGATAGACGCCCCACAGCTCGTTCTGCGGGATCCAGCCGTCGAAGCCATCTCCGGAGATTTGGCACCAGGTGCCGCTGCAATGCTTGATGGCGCCGAGCACGCCGACTTGCAGCTGCGCGGTCACCGAGCTTGCGGCATCCGGCTTGGCGTGGAGCGAAGCGAGATCGGTCTTGGCTTTGAGCTGCACGGTCGCGGTGCGCTTGCCCGAAAGCAGCGAGTGATAGACCCAGCCCTCGGTCCCGTCAGAATCGCGAATACGCCGCCAGTTCTCGAACTCGGCGGTGATCTCCACCGGCAGGCCGACGCGGGTGTAGATCCAGGCGACGTCATGGTCCTTGTCGGGCCCGCCGCGCACATTGACGCGATCGGTCTTGAGGCTGACGAAACGCGGCACCGGCAGACCCGAGGTGGTCGCGTCGCTGGCGGCGGGTGCTGCGCTCGTCGCAAGCGCGAGCGCCAGCGGGACCGGCACCGCACCCCAAATCCACCCAGCCTTAAGTTTGCCGTGTCGTGCCGCCATCGAGGGCCCGGTCCTGTTGCGAGCCGTTTTGAGCCTCAAGCCGGTCGGGACCGGCGCTTTGTCGGAGCGCAGCCATCTGGTAGAGAGAATTTCGACAGCCGCCTCCCGGTTTGCAGTGTCGGTGAGGGCGGTTAAGGAGCCCTGAACGGATCGTTTCGGCCGATTCCAGGGGTTTTCGGGCCGGCGTTAAGTGAGTGAGAGGCGGAACATGGCATCCGGCAAGAAGCCGCTGGTCGTGGTCACCCGGAGGCTGCCGGACAGCGTCGAAATGCGCATGCGCGAACTGTTCGACGCGCGGCTCAATTCAGACGACAAGCCGATGACGCATGCGGAACTCGTCGGCGCCGCCAAGACCGCCGATGTGATCGTCCCCACCGTGACCGACCGCATCGACCGCTCGGTGCTCAGCCAGTCCGGCGAGCGGCTCAAGCTGATCGCCAATTTCGGCAACGGCGTCGACAATATCGACGTCGCCACTGCCGTGCAGCGCGGCATCACCGTGACGAACACGCCGGGCGTGCTCACCGAGGACACCGCCGACATGACCATGGCGCTGATCCTCGCGGTGCCGCGTCGGTTGGCAGAGGGCGCGCAGGTGCTCACCGGCAATCTGGAATGGGGCGGCTGGAGTCCGACCTGGATGCTCGGTCACCGCATCTGGGGCAAGCGCCTCGGCATCGTCGGCATGGGCCGCATCGGCCAGGCGGTGGCGCGGCGCGCCCACGCCTTCGGCCTGAAGATCCACTATCACGATCGCCGCCGCATACCGGCCGCGCTGGAAGAAGAGTTGCACGCGACGTTCTGGGAGAGCCTCGACCAGATGCTCGCCCGCATGGACATCATCTCGATCAATTGCCCGCACACGCCGGCGACTTATCATCTGCTGTCGGCGCGGCGGCTCAAGCTGATCCGGCCCGAGGCCTATATCGTCAACACCGCGCGCGGCGAGGTGATCGACGAGAACGCGCTCGCCCGCCTGATCGAGTCCGAAGAGATCGCCGGCGCCGGCCTCGACGTGTTCGAGCACGAGCCGGCGGTGAGTCCGAAGCTCGTCAAGCTAGCCAAGGCCGGCAAGGTGGTGCTGCTGCCGCATCTGGCGTCGGCCACCATCGAGGGCCGCGTCGACATGGGCGAGAAGGTCATCGTCAATATTAGAACCTTCATGGACGGCCACCGCCCGCCGGACCGCGTCCTGCCGTCGATGTTGTGACATCAATGAAATCCCAACGCTGGTCTCCCAGGCGCAGCGCACTGCGCGTTGCTCTGATCTCATTGCTCGCGCTGCCGCATGCGGCGCGCGGCGACGAGCAGATCGGTCACGGCCAAAACGTCGTCGCCAAGAACGGCATGGTGGTGGCGCAGGAGGCGACGGCGGCGCACATCGGCGCCGATATCTTGTCGAGGGGCGGCAACGCGGTCGACGCCGCGGTCGCGGTCGGCTTTGCGCTCGCGGTGACCTATCCGCGCGCCGGCAATCTCGGCGGCGGCGGCTTCATGGTGATCCACCTCGCCTCGGGCGAGGACACCACCATCGACTATCGCGAGATGGCGCCGGCCGCGATCACTAACAAATCGTTCCTCGACGAGCAGGGCAACGCCGATCCGCACAAATCGCGCGACTCGGCACTCGCCATCGGCGTGCCGGGCACGGTCGAAGGCCTTACCTTTGCCTTGCACAGATACGGCTCGAAACGCTTCACGCTCGCCGATCTGATCGCGCCGGCGCTGAAACTTGCGCGCGACGGCATGCCGGTGACCGACGATATCGCCGACCTGTCTGACAACCTGTTGGACCGGCTCAAGCGCTGGCCGCCGTCGGCCAAGATATTTCTCAAACCTGACGGCACGCCGCTGACGCCCGGCGATACGCTGGTCCAGAGCGACCTCGCCGATACGCTCGAAACCATCGCCAAGGATGGCCCGCACGCGTTCTACCGCGGGCCGATCGCCAACAAGATCGCAGCCGCCGTGCAGGCCGCGGGCGGCGTGATGACCGCGCCGGATTTGGATGGCTATACGGCGTTCGAGCGGCCGCCGGTGCGCGGCACCTATCGCGGCTATGACATCGTCTCGATGCCGCCGCCTTCGTCGGGCGGCGTCGAATTGATCGAGATGCTGAACATTCTGGAAGGTTTCGATCTGGCGCACGCCGACGACGCGCAGCAGGCGCACCTTTTGGTCGAAGCGATGAAGCGCGCCTATGCGGACCGCGCGCTGTTCCTCGGCGATCCCGACGCGGTGAAGGTGCCGGTCGAGAAGCTGATTGCCAAGGACTATGCCACGGCCTGGCGCGCCACCATCGATCCGGAGCGCGCGACGCCCGCGAGCGTCATTCGCGCCGGCGGCGCCGTGCACGAGGAAGGCCGCAACACCACGCACTTCTCCGTGGTTGACAGTTTCGGCAATGCGGTCGCCAACACCTATACGCTGAATTTCAGCTACGGCGTCGGTCTGGTCGCCGAAGGCACTGGCGTCGTCCTCAACAACGAGCTCGACGATTTTTCCGTCAAGCCCGACGCGCCGAACGCCTACGGGCTGATCGGCTATGAGGCCAACCAGCCGGCGCCGGGCAAGCGGCCGCTGTCGTCGATGACGCCGACCATTCTGTTGAAAGACGGCAAGCCCTCCATAATCACCGGATCGCCGGGCGGCAGCCGCATCATCACAGCGGTGCTGCAAGTGCTCGTCGACGTCATCGACCGCGGCATGGATATCGCGAGCGCCGAGTCGTTGCCGCGCATCCATAATCAATGGCTGCCCGATCAGGTGTTCGCCGAGCCCGGCGTGCCGGCCGATGTGCTGGCCGCGCTGCAAGCGCGCGGCGACAAGGTGGTGTCTACTGGGAAGTTCACGTCGGTCAATTCCATCGTAGTGACGCCCGACGGCTTCGTCGGCGCTGCCGACCCGCGCACCCGCGGCGGGCTGGCGGTGGGGTATTGAGGGCGAAGCCGACTACTCCTTCGCCGCCGCGAGCCCCGCGGCTTTCGCGACCTTCGCCCACTTATCGATCTCGCTCTTAAGCTTCGCGCCGAGCTCCTCGGGCGCGCCGCCGACCAGGCGGAAGCCGAGCTTGGTGGCGCGCTCTTTCATGTCGGCGTCGGTGAGCACGCGATTGATGCCGGCGTTGATCTTTTCAATCACATCGGCCGGCGTCGCCGCGGGCGCGAACAGCGCGTACCAGCTGGTGTCGTTGCCGTAGGCGACGCCGAGCTCGTCGAAAGTCGGCACGTCGGGGAGTTGCGCGGCCCGCGTCGGGCCCGACACCGCGAGCGCGCGCAGCTTGCCGGCCTGAATGTGGCCGATCGACCCGCCGAGCGTTGTGAGCCAGAGCGAGATGCGGCCGGCGGAGACGTCGGTCACCGCCTGGCTGAAGGAATTGTACGGCACGTGCTGCAAGCTGATGCCGGCGACTTCGCTGAACAAAGTGGAAGCGAGCTGGCCGCTCGAGCCGATGCCCAGCGAGGCGTAGGTCAGCTCGTTCGGATGGGCCTTGGCGTAATCGATCACCTCGTTGACCGAATTGAAAGGCGAGCTCGCCGGCACCATCAGCGCGTCCTGGCCGGTGGCGACCAGGATCACCGGCGTGAAGTTTTTGACTGGATCGAAGGTTTGCAACGGCGCGATGGTGACGTTCGCGGCCATGAACTGGCCGCCGAAATTGAGCGTATAGCCGTCCGGCGCGGCCTGCGCGGCGACCGATGAGCCGACCATGCCGCCGGCGCCGGCGCGGTTCTCGATGACCACCGATTGGCTCCACAAGGCGCCGAGCTTGTCGGAGAGGATGCGGCCGAGCGTGTCGATGCTGCCGCCCGGCGGGAACGGAATGATAATGCGAACCTGGCGATCCGGGTAGGTTTGGTTTTGCGCCGGCGCAGTCGTTGCGGCGAGCGTCACGAGCAGCGCTGCCGCAAATATCTTCACCCTCACGATGTCCTCCCGGATTGGCGCGGCCTGCCGAACCGTGCCCGCCAAAGCGGAGATGACGATCCCATAAAACGCCGCTGGCGCGAAGCTCGCGATCGGCATATGCGTCATGTCCCAGAGTGCACCGCCCAAGACCGAGCGAGCATGGCGCAGCTATAGCTGATGGTGAACATACCGGCCGAGGTGCGGTGTGCACGTCGTCAGGCGCGCTCAACACCGACGGCAGCGCGAGCGCGAGGATGAGCGCGAACGTTCGCTGTCGCTGCACTGCTGCCCAGAGCAGCCGTATGTCGTCTCCGCTCCTTCTGTGGAATTGTTTTTCTGTGGAATTATTCCCCGGGTTCCATTTTTAGAAATTTGCCAGGTGGTTGGCCCACTTTGTTCGCTGCGGCCGATACCTTTGGATAGGCTTCGCCCTCTAACGTACAGTGGCGAGCACAATCTTTACTGTCCTAACCTACCATCCAGCCGTTCGGACGGAATCTAGAGGATGGAGGCGAAGATGCAGCCGAATCCGATCAAAGCCGAGGAACGCGCGACCCACGATAGGGCAACTATGACCTTCGGATTGGCCTTGACGGCTGTGTTTGTCACCATGCTTGTACTGAACGCAATCTCTTAGTGCCGCGCCGATTTTAAAAAACGTTCCGAAACCGTCTGAGTTAGATACGAGCCGACATAGGGCTGGGGCCGGAGTGCCCGACCGCCGCGCAGGTCGCTATGGCGGTCGCTTTGGGGGTGAAAGCGGACATCATCCCGACAAGAAGCTAACTCTAACCGAGAAGTCGTCACAAACGGTCTCGAGGGCTCGCGATTTGGCTGCCGGGCCGCGCCACGCCGAAACGACGATCCACAAGTAAGGTCTATCGGTACGTTAGCGACTTTGGCTACCTGATCCTTTGGATATCAAGATGGACTGCATGGATTGGCAACTTCGGCGCCGCTGAGATGAAGAGTCAATGACCGCTCTTGCCGCGGCGCATCAAGGTGACTGGAACATCAGCAACTGATCGGTCGCGCCGCCGTCGCCGGGTGTAAGCGAGCCGCCGACGAAATAGGCGCTATTGCCAATGATGTCACCGCCGAAACCGTGCCGCCCATGGGGCATCGGCGCCAGCGACACCCAGCGATCAGTTTTGGGATCATATGCCTCGTTCTCGGGAAACGTATGATCAGGGGGCAGCTCTCCGCCGAGCACCAGGATTAAGCCAAGATGATACGCGCTAGCGAGACCGCTGCGCGGCGTTGGCAGTGGCGCCGCGGAGGTCCACTTATCGCTCACTGGATCGTAGACGTCGTGCCTGTCGACACGATCGGCGGGGCGCCCCGTGCGGCCGCCGATGGCATGTATTTTGCCGTCAACGGCAATGACAGCCAGGTGATCGCGCCCCAGCGGCAATGGCGCCGCGTCTATCCAGGTACCCGATTGCGGATCAAAAACCTCATGCGTGGCAACCACGACACCGTCGGGACCGCGTCCGCCGATCACATGGATCTTGCCATCCACCGCAGCCGCGCCCGCGGCCCCGCGCCGCACGTTCATGGCGGGAAGGACGCGCCACACCTTGGTGCCGGGGTCATACTCAAACGTCTCGTTGCTCGCATCCTTGTGGACTGGCGTGGCGAAGCCGCCAACGGAGTAAATCTTTCCGTTGGCCGCGGCGACGGCCAGATGATCTCTCGGCTTTGGCAGTGGCGTGGCCGGTTGCCACTTATCGGTCGCTGGATTGTATTCGTCGTGATACGGCTCAGATGCGCCGTTGAACACACCGCCCAGCGCGTGGAGCCTGCCCTCCAGTGCGACTGCGGCGACCTCGGCGCGGACTGCCGGCAGCGGCGATTTTATCGTCCAAGTCCCCTGCGGCGTTTGACCATAGACTCCTTCAAACGCAGGCGCGCTCGAGAGCAAAGCCCCGAGTAGTGCAGCCGCGATAACGGTTTGGAAACTGCGCATGTGTCATCGCCGATTTTCCAGTATGCCGATAAAGATCACGAACTTGCTCTTTGATCATTTGCCTAAGATGATGTGATCGGTTCGGTCATCGCGCGCCCTTCAGTCAAGCCGGCAAGAAGCAGTTTTCGATCCACTGCGCTCTCCCACTGGGCAATGACAATCGTCGCAAGAGCGTTCCCAAGAATGTTGACCGACACGAACGCAGAAGACAAAAGCCGATGAACTCCCAGAATCAGCGCCACAGCAAAGCAGAGACCTGCGTTGAGCACGTCGCCAACAAACGGGGCGAACGGCGGGAGCTGCCGATAACAATCGACAATCTTCGAGGTATCTGATGTGAAACCATTTTCGAACGCTCGGCAAGCGCGATCCGAAACCGCCACGCTGGCCGACATCGAGCGGCGGGACTTTCTCAAGCAGTCAACCGCCGCTGCCCTTGCATGGGTGGGCATCGGTCCTGCCGTCGTGACGCTGGCTCGGGCCGCGGATTATCCGGCGATGCCCATTCGTCTCATCGTTCCCTATCCGGCCGGTGGGGCGGCGGATGTGGTCGCCCGCATAACGGCGAAGCATTTATCCGATCAGATCGGTCAGAACGTTTTCGTCGACAACCGCGCTGGTGCTGGCGGGACGATCGGCACCGAGGTCGCGGTCCGTTCAACGCCTGATGGCTATACACTGGTGATGCACACGATTTCCTCGGCGGTGCTCAACAGGTTTCTCTACACGCACATCAAGCTCGACGTGAGCGAAAGATTTGCGCCAATTTCCCAGATCGGCACCGTGAACCAGCTTCTCGTCGTCAACCGCGACGTGCCAGCGCGGAATTTGCAGGACTTCATCGCCCTTCTGAAGGCGAATCCGGGCATGTACCACTACGGTTCGTCTGGCCTCGGCGCCATCATGCATCTGAGCGGTGAGCTGTTCTGCTTTATGACCGATACCAGCGCCGTCCATGTGCCGTATATCGGCGAAGGTCCCGCGATGGTCGACCTTCTCGCCGGCCGCATTCAATTCGTGGTCGCCAGCGTTCCGGCCGTTTTATCTCATATTCGTGCCGGTGAACTGCGCGCTTTGTGCGTGAACGCCGATCATCGCTTGACGTTGCTTCCCGACGTGCCAACCTCGGCGGAGGCGGGATTGCCCGGCTACAAGACCTTCAATTGGTATGGCTTGTTCGCCCCGCAGGGCACGCCGGAGCCGATCGTGCAACGCGTCAACGACGCGCTGGTCCAGGCGCTGGCGAAACCAGAGGCGCTTAACGAGTTCGGGGCGATCGGGGTCGAGGTCGCAGTTTCCAGTCCGTCTGGGTTGGCCTCTGAGCTCAAGCAGGAAGGCGATTTTTGGGGGCCGCTAATCAAGCGCACCGGCGTAACACTGGATTAATGTGCGCCACTTTCATCCCGCGCCACGTACGATGTTGCGGGTGTCATTCAAAGCAAGAGACTGACCATGATGATCGTCGATTCCCAGGTGCACATATGGGCCGCTGACACCCCCGAGCGTCCGTGGCCTCTGGGTCAAGCTGCACGTGCGCACCTACCCTCGCCGCTCACGGCCGAAAAGCTTTTGGAAAAAATGGACGCTGCCGGCGTGGCGCGCGCCATCCTCGTGCCGCCCTCCTGGGAGGGCGACAGAAACGACGTGGTTCTCGCGGCCGCGCATCGGTATCCCGAGCGGCTCGCCGTCATGGGCCGCATATCGTTGGAAGCGCCCGCAAGCAGGGACGAATTCCTGCCCCTGACGCGCACCAAGGGCATGCTTGGGCTACGCTTCACCTTCCATACGCCGGAGCAGCAGAAGCTTCTGACAGGCGGCGCCGCAGATTGGCTCTGGCCTGCCGCCGCTGCAGCGGACGTTCCTCTGATGGTGCATCCACCGCATTGCTTGGATCTGATCGACGCAGTTGCCGCGCGCTATCCGAATCTGCGGCTCGTCATCGATCATCTGGGCCTCGTCCGACCCAAGGTCGACCACGAGGCTTTTGCGCATTTGTCTGATCTGCTCGCGCTCGCCAAACGTCCGAACATTGCGGTGAAAGCGAGCGCGGTGACCGATTATTCCAGCGAGCCTTATCCATTCCCTATCCTGCAAGGATATCTGCGCCAAGTGTTCGACGCCTTCGGGCCGAAGCGTATGTTCTGGGGCTCCGATATCTCGCGCCTGCGTCACCCGTATCGGCAGCTGATTACGCTGTTTACCGAAGAGCTCGCCTGGCTTGGCGAGGACGACAAGACTTGGATCATGGGCCGCGGTCTTTGCGAGTGGCTGAACTGGCCCATGAACGCATCCGAAAAGCTATCTCCAAATGTCGCGGCCGCTGATCTCTAACCTGGTTCCCCTGCTGGATATTATTTCGAATGTGCTGGCAGGCTATTGGTAACCGTGGCTCTGGATACAAACGAGGGAGGAAGGAAATGTCCGAATATGTTGATTATTGGCGCAGCCTCGCTCTTGGATCGTTGATTGTCATCTTCGCGTTTGCTGGACCAGCTGTAGCGCAAGACCGCGGCAGCTGGTCCGCTGTATCTACAATGCCGACCGGCACCGGCGATTCCGGTGTTGCGGCTCTCGACGGGAAGATCTACGTCGTGGGCGGTTCAAGTTTCTATCCTCATATTGTCCCCTCATCCCCCGACATGGGCTCAGGCACGTGGGGATCCTCGGTCAATTACGAATATGACCCTGCCACAGACCATTGGCGTGAACTCACGCCAATGCCAATCGGATTAAGTCATGTCGGTGTAGTCGGCTTTAACCACAAGCTTTATGCGTTCAGCGGCTTCACAAGTCTCATTCATGCGAACGCTCAGAATGCCGCTCTCGCATACGATCCGGCGGCAAATACCTGGCAGTGGCTTGCGCCACTCAGCTCGCGGCGTGGCTCAGTTAGCGTCGCGGAGGTCGATGGAAAGATTCACGTTTTCGGCGGCCGACTCCATGACCCAACACCAATTGGCATACACGAAATCTACGATCCGACGACAAATCAATGGACCCAAATAGCGCCAATGCCACTGGCACTCGATCATATGGGCACCGCGGTTATCGATGGCAAAATCCACATTGTCGGTGGACGTACCGGCGGCCAGACCGACAATGTCCACGACCACGACGTCTACGATCCGGTAACCGACCAATGGAGCAAGATGGCGCCCATGCCAACTGCGCGGAGCGGAGGCGCAGCCGTGTTTTATCACGGCCTCCTACTCTATGATGGCGGTGAGTGCCGCAAGCGAGATCCAAATGCAAAGTTCGGCGGCGGAGAGGACTTTGACGAGAACGAGGCTTACGATCCCAAGTCGAATACGTGGCAAGCGCTGGCGAAGCTGCCGAGCGGCCGACAGGCATTCGGCGCTGCGACCGATGGCTCCGCCGCCTATTTTCCCGGGGGTACCTTGCGGTGCGGCGGCCTCGCGCTCACGGATCAGATGCTGGTTTTTCGATTGAAATAGGAGCCAAGAGCGGACGTGCCAGACGGGGTCGAAAGCGTCGCTCTTGACCCCGTCTGCGAACATGGGCCGCTCAAGGGCGCCAAAATCGACGCGAGTGACCCAAGCCAACGTCGGTAGCTCAAATTTGCTGCTGCGCACTTTGAATCC
>Ga0306925_10002116_pt1 | contig 16905 bp, 15 predicted proteins | sample flu12Cox44000176_FD_203755 | JGI IMG/M metagenome (GOLD analysis project Ga0306925, IMG submission 203755) | Lab enrichment of tropical soil microbial communities from Luquillo Experimental Forest, Puerto Rico - flux8day.12C.oxic.44.000.176 (v2)... | ecosystem: Environmental > Terrestrial >... | reverse complement strand
TCACGCCTTCGGCGCTAAAAAAATGCCCAAACTCCAGGGGCGTTCCAAGCAACGCCCCAGCGGCTTAAGGAAAGCGCTAAACAGGTAAAAGCGACTCCCCTGTTATTCCTTGAGCATACCTTTTTCAGCAGAATCACAACGCTACAAAATATTCGAGAAGGTCAGGCCAAACGGATTGCCACCTACATTTTTTCCGGTACTTCAATGCCTAAAAGTTGCAGTCCGGTCTTCAACAGTCGGGCGAAAACATCACACAAAAGGAGCCGCGTTTCCCGCGTCGCACCTTCGGCATTCAATACCGGACACGATTCGTAAAACCCATGAAACTGCGCTGCAAGTTCGTACAAATAATTGGCGAGGATATTCGGTTTAAATCCGTCAAGAATGGCCGGCACCACGTCTGGAAACAGCAGTATTTTCTTTGCTAACGTTACCTCCGCTTCATTTTGCAGCTGAATTGAAGCAGGCATAACAAAAGCAACGTTAAGCTTCCGAAAGATTGCTCGGCTGCGGACATAGGCATTTTGCAGGTAGGGCGCCGTGTTCCCCTGAAGGGATAATAACTTGTCCCACGAAAAAATATAATCGGACATCCTGTGCTGCGAAAGTTCCGCATATCTGATTGCACCCAGACCCACCGTCCACCCGATCGTTGCCCGCTCAGTTTCGTGCAGTTGCGGATTCTTCTCCGCGACAATCTTCTCCGCTCGGTTCGCCGCCTCGCGCAGCAAATCGCGGAGCGGAACCGATTCGCCTGAGCGAGTCCTCATGAGTTTCCGATCCTCTCCGAGGATGCTCCCAAAGGCGATATGCTCGAGTTCGACACCGTATCCGAGGCGTCGAGCAAGGCTGAAAAGCTGCTGAAAGTGAAGATGTTGGGGAGCGCCTACGACATACCAGATAGCATCGGGCTGCCATTCGCGCATCCGATACTCGAGCGTCGCCAGATCGGTGGCCGCATACCCAAAACCGCCATCTGATTTCTGAATAATAAATGGATCCTCAGAAAGACTGCGATCCCAGTAGACGATCGCTCCTTCGCTAAGTTCCACCACGCCATGATCACGCAACCGGCGAACCAGATCGGGCAGTTCCTGGTTATAAAAGCTTTCACCTAATTCATAGTCGAATCGGATTCCCAAAAAATCGTAAATCTTCGCGAATTCATCGCGAGAAAGATCAACACAGCGCTGCCAAATACCTTGATTTTCCCTATCCCCCTGCTGCAGCTTGACTAACTCTGCCCTGCACTCTTCCAGTACCTTGGCATCACTTTTGGCAAGACTGTCTGCTTCCCTGTAAATCCGGACCAGCTCCGCGACCGGATCTCTCTCAAGCTCCTCACGACTCAGAAGACGCTTCCATCCATAGATCACTTTCCCAAATTGCGTACCCCAGTCGCCCAGATGATTGTCCGTAATGACGTGATGGCCCAGGTACCGCGCAACCCTCGCCAGGACATCTCCCAGGACCGTCGACCGGATGTGGCCGACATGCATCGGCTTCGCGACGTTAGGTGAGCTAAAATCGATCACTATGGTTCGTCGGCATCTTGCCGGCTCGACACCCAGACGTTCGTCGGCAGCCAGATTGAGGAGATGTTCCGCGAGAAATCGCGAAGAAAGCTTGAAGTTTATAAATCCGGGACCGGCAGTTTCGGCGGAAAATTGCGAACGATCAACCGATAGAGCTTCCACGATGCGAATTGCGAGGTTTCGCGGCTTCTCGCCAAGTCTCTTCGCCAGGACCATCGCTGCATTCGACTGATAGTCGCCATAGCGCGTATCTGCTGTCGGAGCCAATTGCGGAATTTCATCAAACGAAATTCCTACCGCTTGCAGAGCATTTCGCAAACGCTCTTGCAGAATTTCCGAGACGGTTGCCATCCCTCTCAACTGGCTTGAGCACGCGGCGACTTATTGTCGAAAATCGCGAGTATCTCGTCAGAGGAATCGGCCTTCGCGAGCTGCTCGCGAACGGCTTTGTCGTTTAGAAATTTCGCTATAGCGGCCAGGGTTCTGAGGTGAACCTGGAATTGATCTTTTGGCACCACAAAAAGCACGATGAATCTGACTGGCGAATTGTCTAATGAATCAAATTCAATACCGGTCGAGGATCTTCCAAACGCAGCGACTACTTCGCTGACGCAATTTGACGAAGCATGCGGAATGGCAATGCCAAACCCAATCCCCGTGCTCATCGTTTCTTCGCGTTGCCGCAGGGCTGCAAGGATCGAATCCCTGTCAGACCCCCGCACACGCCCTTTTTGTACCAAGAGATCGATCAATTCCACGATTGCCGCCCACCGTTCGGTGGCCCTCATCTCCGGAATGATTTGATCTGCAGATAAAAGCGAGCCCAATGTCATAGCTCTCGATCGAGATGCCGCACCTTAGCAACTCACCGCCCTTTGACAAGAGTCTTTCCCTTCAAAGGTGCAAACGCTATTTTTAAGATGAACATCAAAAGCTGCCTTTCGATTTAGATTTAAAAAATCGGCCGTCTAGTCAATAACCCTCTAAACCCGTGAGTCTATTGCATGAAGATTTTAATGGCAACCAGTGAGTTTTCCCCATTCGCTTCCACTGGCGATCTGGGAGGTCAAGTCGGCATTCTTGCCGCTGAACTGAAGCGTCTCGGGCATGACGTGAGCGTAGTCATGCCGTTGTATCGGACTGTACGTGAAAGCAAACATGATATTCGGCCGGTCGGCACCGAGTTCCACGTGAATCTCGGGGGCAAACGCGCCACCGCTGACATCCTGGAGACAACTTCCGATGGGATCCAGGTATTCATGGTCCGCCGAGATGAATATTTTGATCGTAGCGGCATCTATGGGGGCGACGGCAGACCTTACGACGATAATGCTGAACGCTTCATCTTCTTCTCGAAAGTGGTTGTCGAGTTTGCACAAAGAATCACCCCTTCACCCGAAATTATCCATTGTCACGATTGGACGGCAGCTCTAGTACCGGTGTTCGTGCGCGACCGGCAATTACCGTTCCGTACCACCCTCACAATCCACAATCTGGAACATCAGGGCTCATTTTGGAGTTTTGATTTCGCACTGACCAACTTGCCCGGCTCCTATTTCAGTCCCACCGGAGTCGAGTTTTATGGACGGCTCAATTTTCTCAAAGGCGGTATTCTGTACACGGACGCTGTCACGTTGCCTGGAGAGACGGCCCTCTTCGAGGCATTTACTGTTCAACACAGTTTTGGTCTCGATTCGGTTCTCCGCGAAAACCATTACAAAACGTTTGGTGTTCCGCATGGGGTTAATTATTCCGAGACGAATCCCCCCTACCAGGAGCTGATTGGAAAACAGGGAGCATCCGAGGATGGAAAGCAGAGTGCACGACAGGCGATTCTCGAACAGCTAGGTCTCGAGAAGGATTTGAAGGGCATTGTCTATGCCCTCCCGATCGAACCTCGAGACGAAGGGGCATTCGCCGGCGTGAAAGCGTTCATCGATCTCATGCTGTCAGGGAACGCATGCCTGATTGCGACCGGAAAAGCTCCGGACCCGGATCTTGGGGACGTGATCGTCGCGGAACGGAAGTACCCAAATCGCTTTTCCTATCTGCCGGAAGCCGACGCCAGAACTCGGCAACTGGTCCTGGCCGGGGCGGATGCGGTTCTGCTCCCTTCTTCACTCGGATTTCGTGCAACCACCGCACTTGCGGCGATGCGGTACGCAACCTTGCCTGTCGTAAAATTCCGCGGAGGCGTGCACCAGATCGTTTCGGATTACGATCCGGCGACCGATTCAGGCAATGGGTTTGTCTACTCGGACTATTTTCCCAGAGCTCTGGCAGATTCCGTACGCCGGGCGAACGAGCTCTATCGGCAGCCCGTCCTTTGGTCGCACCTTGCGACACGCGCACAAGAAGTTGACATGTCGTGGCACGAATCGGCAACTGCATTCACGAAACTTTACGCCAACTTGTTGCGCCACCGAACCGCTGGTTCGGCCTGAATCGAATCAACAGCAAGACGTCCTCCAGAGCTGGCGCCTCGTCCCCGGTCTTCGACCCTCGGTCGGGGCGCGCAGTAAGCTTGATCCCACGATGTTGCCGAAAGTCACGACTGCGATCCCCGGTCCGCGTTGCCTCGAGCTCGCTTCAAGGCTATCCAAATACGAAAATCGAAACGTAACCTTCCTTGCTCCCGATTTCCCGATCTTCTGGGAGCGAGCGTCGGGAACAAATGTCTGGGATGTGGACGGCAACCGCTTTCTTGATCTGACCGCGGGTTTTGCGGTTGCCGCTCACGGCCACACACATCCGGCTGTACAGTCGGCCATTACCCTCCAATCGGCTAAGCTTATGCACGCGATGGGAGACGTTCATCCGCCCGAGAGCAAAGTTCTGCTGTGTCAGAGACTGAGTGAGATTACCTATGAAAGGTGGGGTTTTGGCACGGGCAAATCCACGTTGTGCAATTCAGGATTCGAAGCTGTCGAGGTGGCGACTAAGACCTCCTTGCTGCACAGTGGAAAACCGGGGGTGATCGCATTCACTGGAGGCTATCACGGGCTTGGCTATGGCGCTCTCGAATTGATCGGCATTCCGTGGTTCCGCGAGCCATTTCAGCAGCATCTGCGCGACTTTGTCAGTTGGATACCGTACCCCTATTGTTTTCGCTGCCCGTTCGGTAGAACCGAAGGGCACCGCTTGCATGGCTCGCGCTTCCCGAATTGCGCGAGTTCGTGCCTTGAATCGATCGAAGATCAGATCCAGCAGACGATCCGGCAGCGGCCAATCGGATGCATGGTCGTGGAACCGTGCCAGGGGCGTGGCGGCGAAGTAATTCCTCCGCTCGATTTCCTTCGTATGCTCCGCGGTCTATGCGACACCTACAAAATTCTCCTGGTGTTCGACGAAATCTACACGGGCTTCAATCGTACCGGCGCCCTGTTTGCCAGCGACCAGTACGGGGTCTTTCCCGATCTCATCTGCGTAGGCAAAGGACTTACAACGGGAGTCCCTCTATCTGCTTGCGTTGGCCGGGCAGAAGTGATGGATTCCTGGCCAAAATCTCAGGGCGAAGCGCTACATACGACAACTTTTTTGGGCAATCCAATCGGGTGCGCCGCAGCGCTCGCATCGATCGAACTCCATCTTGACCCAGAAGTCGGACGGCGCGTCCGTATCCTGGGAGATTATTTGCGCAAGCGTCTGGCTGAACTAATCCCCCCTTCCATGGGCGACGTGCGCGGTCTTGGCCTCATGACCGGCTTGGAAGTCGTTCGCAAAGATGGTGCCCCGGATACCCAACTCGCCGCAAAAATCGTACGAATGTCGCTGAAGGATGGCATCATTCTTCTCGCAGGCGGCCGCGATAGCAACGTTTTGACGTTCACCCCCCCGTTCTGCATCGAACCGGAAGAAATCGATTTCGCCTGCGACAAGATTCAAGGATACCTGCGCTTAGGATCGGTTTCGTAGTCAAGGACCAGCGATTGCAGGGTGTTGGGCTTAATAGTCTCCTCGATAAACTTAATGTAGACAGGATCCCCTTTGAACATGGCCATCCGTTCCTTTGAATCGAATTCGACCGCTAAAAAAAGAGGCCATTCATTGTTTCTATCGATCCGCCTCCCACACCGCACGTTCATTGCAACCGGAATCTTCAGGAGCTGCATCCGCGTTTGGATCAAAATTCTTTCGATCTCCTCTGCGGTGAGCTCCGGTTTAAGCTTGTACAGTACGATGTGATGAATCATCTCCGCGTCTTCTTCTAGAAAGTCATCATTCAGTACGCAAGGATAAGATGCTCGTTTGGCGAAAATTGAGCAGTGAAAAGTGGGTCGATTCGTGGCAGGAAAGATTAGCCTTTCTCGGCCCCGAAAGACTGGTCATTACCCATATCGCAAATACGCATCGAATGCGGTTGGAAATTTTTGATATCACGCCCGGCGAATCCGAGGTTCTGCGAGAACGCATGGGCGGTGAGGTTCGCGACCTCAACTGCTCAAACGCGGATTGGGTCCGAAGCCTCATCCTTAAAAAGCCAATATCGATTCGCGGTCGCCTGCGCATTGTCAGCGTCGAACCAGTTTCCGACTCCTTGGATGCCAAGACCATCTATATCCCCGCCAATCTCGCGTTTGGCACCGGAGAACATTCCACTACGGCTGGATGCCTTCGATTGCTGGTCGATATCGCGCCCAGATCCGGTGATTGGAACTTTCTCGACGCAGGCACTGGAACGGGAATACTGGCGATCGCCGCCTGCAAGCTTGGAGCGTCCCAGGTCCTTGCATTCGATGTCGACGCGACCGCAGTACGAATCGCCAGGGGCAACGCATCGATAAACCGCATAAGAGGCTTGCGCGTCATGCGAGCCGAAGTTCTCAAACATCGTGCTGAAGAATCCTTTGATATTGTTGCCGCAAACCTTTACAGCGATTTATTCTGTTCCGCCGCGCCGAATCTATGGTCTGCAATGAAGCCCACAGGCCGCATAATCATCTCGGGCATAATGCGGGATCAGACTGAGCCCGTGGTCAAAGTGATCGGGCAAATGAACGGGCAAATTGAGTCCACCCGCGTCCGGGGAAAATGGGTCACGCTCCTCGTACGGAAGTACGCGAAAACTCTTTCAAAATCCTTGGTTGAAAAGACAAGGAGGGACATGTAGTCCTGAAAAAAGCCCTTTTATGCAACTTTCCTCTAGAGCCACCAGTCTAACTCCGTCCCTTACCCTTTCGATCGACAGCAAGGCGAAGGCCATGAAATCGGAAGGAATCGATGTTTGCAGCTTCGGAGCGGGTGAGCCGGATTTTGATACTCCTGAACATATTAAGGCCGCTGCAATGGCATCCCTCGAAGCGGGCTTTACCAAATACACCCCCAGTTCCGGCATTCCGGAACTGCGTCAAGCTATTGCTGAAAAATTTCTGGCTGATAACGCAATCGACTATAAGCCCTCGCAAATCATAGTAAGCGACGGAGCAAAACATTCCTGTTACAATGCGATCCTGGCCACCTGCCAACCCGGCGACGAGGTTATTATTCCTGCGCCTTATTGGTTGAGTTATCCTGAAATGGTGCGGCTAGCCGGCGCAGACCCGGTTTTCGTCCAGACAAAAGAGGAGAATGATTGGAAGCTGACAGCGGAGGAATTCGAGAATGCGATGACGCCGCGCACCAAAATGATTATTCTTAACAGCCCGGGCAATCCAACCGGAGCTGTTTACACGAAACAAGAACTTAAGGAAATCGCAGACGTCGCCGCCGAAGAGGAGATATTAATCCTGTCGGATGAAATCTATGAAAAGCTCCTTTACGATGGCGCCGAGCATTTCAGCATCGCGTCATTCGGCCAGGAATACTACAACTTGGCGATTACAGTAAACGGATTCAGCAAATCATACGCGATGACCGGTTGGCGGCTTGGCTATCTGGGCGCACCCGATGCCATTGCCAAGGCAATCGATTCGATTCAGAGCCACAGCACCTCGAATGCATGTTCGTTCGCGCAAAAGGGGGGAGTCGCCGCCCTTAAGGGAGACCAGCAACCGGTGGCCGATATGCGGGACGAATTTAACCTCCGTCGTGAGTATATGCTGGAGCGCTTGGCAAAAATGCAACATGTCAGCGTCGTCCGGCCGCAGGGGGCGTTCTATATCCTGGTGAACGTCAGCAAGCTCGGGCTTACCTCCCAGAATTTCTCAGACCGTCTTTTGAGCAAGGCGAATGTTGCTGTGGTTCCCGGCATTGCCTTCGGCGACGATCGAACTGTTCGCTTCAGCTACGCCACAAGTCTGGATGTTATCAAAAAGGGGATGGATCGCTTCGAAGAATTTTGCCGCACTATTTGACTGCTTTTCAAAAACACTTCTACGTCTATTCAGTCTTGTTCCGCAACTCCCTGATCCGGGAGATGAATTTCAAACTGAATTTTCTTTTGTGGATGGTCGTCGAAGCTCTCTGGTTCGTCGGTCAACTGGTTTTTATAGAAGTTATATTCGGAGAGGTGGAAAGGATCGGCGATTGGACGAAGTGGCAAATGGTTCTGCTAGTCGGAACGCATCAAATAGTCAGCCAATTTTTTCAGGCCTTCTTTTACACGAATCTGGTGAACCTCCCCGAACTTGTCCGCACCGGGAAATTTGATTTCGTGCTGCTGCAGCCAGTGGACGGCCAATTTATTGTTTCGCTGCGGCAATTCGGGCTGGACAGCGTCGTGAACGCGCTGGTTGGAATTGCCATCGTAAGCTACTCGCTCTATCGCTTGCACGTCATGCCGGGTGCCGGACAAGTCCTTCTTTATCTCGTTACAATCCTGCTTGGCGTAACGGTTCATTACGCCATCATGTTCGCTCTGGCCGTGATGAGTTTCTGGATTGTCCGGACACAAGGGTTGATCTGGGGTTACTACAGCATCATGAATCTCGCCCGGTATCCTGACGCGGTCTTTAAAGGAGCCGTCAAATTTGTGTTCAGTTGGCTCATTCCGGTCATAGTCGTAACCAATGTGCCGGCCCGGGTTTTGATGAACGCATCGGCTACTCCCTGGCTTCTTATTGGCCACCTCACCCTGGCTTCGGCGCTAATGTTGCTTTGCTCCAGAATCCTTTGGCGATTTGCCTTGAATCGTTACTCCAGCGCAAGTTCCTGACACACGTATCTTTCCCCTTGCACCGCAAAACAATTGCCAGTATATGTTCGCCTCCTTGTTGGGCGCGCTCGGTGGACAACCAGCGCGGTTTGTTGATCCTATGCCGAAATCTAAAGCACAAAAGAGGGACACGATGTCCGACAATGGGCAAGTTGAACCTGACGAAATACAACAAGAACAGTTAGACTCAAGCATCGAGGAGGGCGAAGAGCATCTTCCCATTTTTCTGCGTAAACAGAAGAGCAAACTCCTCCAGCTCCGCGATAGTCTTCTTGACTCAATGATGGGCGTCTCACGGGACACCCTTCGTTCGAGAGCCGAGGGTAGCGAGGCTTCCGCTTTTGGCATGCATCAGGCCGATGCCGGTAGTGACGCGTACGACCGCGATTTCGCCCTAAGCCTGCTCTCGCAAGAGCAAGACGCGCTCTATGAAATCGAAGAAGCGCTCAAACGCGTCGACGCCGGCACCTACGGCATATGCGAAATGTCTGGAAAGCAAATCCCCCACGCCCGCTTGGAGGCGATCCCATTCGCACGCTTTACTGTCGAATGCCAAACCCAGATCGAGAAGCAGAAGAAGGCAATGCGCATCAGGCAACCGGTGACCTCCTTATTCGGGTTGACTGAGGAAGAAGGCGGCGAAACTGAAGAAGAAGACACGATTACCGATTCTAAGGATTAGCTGTTATGCCAAGGGAAATCATCATTCTCGAATGCACTGAGGCGAAGGCCGCAGGCAAACCAGCCTCGCGATACGTCAGTACACGAAATAAAAAAAGCCCGAATACGCCTGGCCGCTTGGAAAAGAAAAAGTACAATCCGTTTCTGCGTCGCCATACCTTGCACCGGGAGGTTAAGTAAAGCCAAATGGAACCGAAAAACGCCAAGCGCAGGTCCAATTTTCGCCGCGCGAATCGAATCATGCCTCGTCGCAGGATTGATATCGCAACAGAGGCACTCGATTACAAAAATCCGGATCTTTTGAAAAAATTTGTAACCGAAAGCGGCAAAATCCTCCCACGTCGGGTCACTGGAATGCCAGCCCACCTTCATCGCAAGATCACTCGCGAGATCAAGCGCGCGCGTTCGGTGCTCTTGATGAAGTAGTGTGTTCGCTTTTTTCGGATTCCGCCTTCTCTGAGAAAATTTCACCCGCATTATTTTTAGCGAGACGAGTAGCGCTATGATGGGGCGGCGGTAGGGTCCGATCTCCGAGCGGACCGTCGATATTGGCCGCGCATAACTTACGACCTCACCGTAGGACCGGCCGGCTCGGAGATCCGGCCCTACCAATCCAACCGAGTTGGATGTCTAACTCTTTGCAAATCAGTAGTTTCCACCACCAGTTCCTGGATAGCCTACGTATGAGCTGCGGCGGCAACACGGGGGATAGATGCAAGTTCTCTCGCATGCCCAACGCCCGACCAGGCACCGTAAGAGCCCACGACGTAGAGGTTCTGTTTCGCTCTCGAGACCGCAACGTTCAGAATGTTCGGCGTTCCGGGCGCCCAGCTTCTTGCCCTATTTTGAGATGCATTTGGCGCGCCAAGGGCAAGGATCACTGAGTCAGCTTCCCGGCCTTGGACAGTATGAATAGTTCCAATGCGATCCGTCGCCCATTCACGGATGTTTACCCTGAATCCAGCAAACAGCGCTGTCTCGCGCTCGAGGCGGCGTCTCAGTTCCTGCGCAACAATCCGGAACGGCGTTATGATGAACAGATCAGGTTCCGTGATACCTGCTGCGGCGATCTTTTTAAAATACGGACGCTCTGCTTCCCCCGTCATGCCCAGACCATTCCTATAGTATGGCTATATTTACCGCAATATCCATGATTTGATGTTAGCGCTCAAACCCGACGCCTGACGCCCGCTTCGTAGAAGGGAAGTACCCGATTCCGGTCAATTACCATCTTCTGACATCGAAAGTGGACTCTACTCTTGCGGAGGACAATTTTCCGGCTAGATTCCAAATCCCGCTGATCCGAAGGCAACGAGTGTCGCCGGGCCGGTCAGATTAACCTGAGGCAACCGTGGTTTGTTGGTGTTTGTGAATGTTATGACAGAGATGCAGGAGCTAATCGCGAAGTCCCTGCGCGATTTCAAAGAAGGCAGCATCGTTAAGGGCCGAATTCTGGAAATCCGGCCTCGAGAGGTTCTGGTGGACATCGGCTATAAATCGGAAGGCGTCATTCATGCCTCCGAATTCGACGATATCAACGAAGTGGAGGTCGGCGATGAAGTTGAGGTGCTGCTTGAAAAGCTCGAAAACGAAGATGGGATGATCGTTCTTTCCAAAGAAAAGGCCGCTCACAAGCAAAATTGGGACAAAATTGTCAAAGTCTTCGAGGGCGACGGCCTCATCAAAGGCAAAGTAAAAGCCGTTGTTAAGGGCGGCTTGACGGTGAATATCGGCGTTGAAGCTTTTCTGCCGGGTTCGCAGATTGACATCGTTCCTCCGAAGGATCTACAGCAATTCGTCGGCAACACTTACGACTTCAAGATTGTAAAGATCAACGACGAACGTAAAAATGTCGTATTAAGCCGGCGTGAGATTATCGAGCAAGAGCGCGCGGAAAAACGGTCTAGATTTCTGGAGACGGTTAAGGTCGGAGATTCGGTGAAAGGTGTCGTGAAGAACCTTACCGACTTCGGAGCGTTTATCGATCTGGATGGAATGGATGGGCTTCTCCACATCACCGATATGACGTGGGGCCGCCTCACTCATCCGAGTGAATTACTGAAGATCGGCCAGGAGATCGATGTCGTCGTTCTCGACATTAACAAGGAAAAAGAGCGCGTATCGCTCGGACTGAAGCAGACGCAGCGCAACCCGTGGGACAAAATCGAAGAACGATTCCCCGTCGGCGCAACGGTACGCGGCAAAGTTACGAACTTGGTTCCGTACGGAGCTTTTGTTGAAATCGAAGAGGGTGTCGAAGGACTCATTCATGTTTCCGAGCTCTCATGGACCAAAAGAATAACGCGACCATCCGATGTCCTGACTCAAGGACAGGAGATCGAGGCAGTCGTTCTCGGCGTAAATAAGGAAGAGCAGAAGATTTCGCTGGGCGTTCGTCAACTCGAACCCAATCCGTGGGACGCAATTGAGCACAAGTACGCCATCGGTTCACGTGTCACCGGCAAGATTCGTAATATGACGGCATACGGCGCATTCGTTGAACTTGAAGAAGGTATCGACGGAATGATCCACGTTTCGGATTTAAGCTGGACGCGCAAAATCAATCATCCCAGCGAGGTGTTGAAGAAAAACGACGAGGTTGAGGCCGTTGTGCTGGACATCGATAAGGTCAATCAACGCATCAGCCTGGGTGTGAAACAGCTCGATTCCGATCCATGGAAAGAAATCGATCAGAAATACAAGATTGGCGACCTCGTACATGGCAAGGTGACCAAGCTGGCAAGTTTCGGCGCTTTTGTTCAGTTGCAGGATGATATCGACGGCCTGGTTCACATTTCACAGTTGAGCGAAGAGCATGTCGCGAAGGTTAAAGATGTGCTGAAGGTGGGTCAGGAGGTGGAAGCGCGCGTCATTAAAGTCGATAAAGCTGAGCGTCGCATCGGTCTCTCGATCAAAGCGGCTCACTACTCTGACGAAGAACTTCGCCGTGAGACAGAGGCCTTTGACAGTCTGCGTCCTGGCGAGGACATGGTCGGTCTTGAACAGGCGTTTCAGGCGGCCGAGGAAGAGTATCGCCCGAGCGATCGCCGGCGCTAATTCTGAAAGGAATTTGAAAAAGGCGCTCTGCCTACGCCGGGCGCCTTTTTTTGTTGGCAACAATCTGTTATCGTATAATCGTTCGTTCAACTACTATGGATAAACCGCAAATTGTCGCTTATCTCAAAACCTCTTGCGGATGGAGCAATGGGGTCCGGGCAGTTCTGAAGAAATACGATCTGCCCTACCAGGAAAAGGACATTATTAAAAATCCGGCTTTTCGGTGGGAAATGGAGCAAAAGAGTGGTCAACCACTTTCTCCCTGCGTCGAAATCAATGGGACAATGCTCCCGGATGTTAGCGGCGAAGAGATTGAGCAATACCTTGTTACCAACCACTTGGTGCAGGCCGATGCCTCTCCTTCGGAGGTTCCGCTGAACGCGCCCTGCCCGCCTGAACAGCACGAAGCCAACATCTTCTTCCGGAGATAATCAGCAGCTTATCAAAGGTTTGCGGCCCGATCCAGGGCCGCTTCCTTGCGCAGATTCCGGCTGTAGATATTTCATTGTTACCGGTAAAATTTGAAGAAGGGAGAACTGCCGTGTCGTCCTATTTTTGACCGCCGGATCAGATTTTCGCGCTATTCGACGAATTCCGGTTGGATGTTTCCCGGTATTAGGTCTTTCAGAGCCGCTCTTTGAAGAAATTCCTCAATTGCCCTCTTCCCAACTGGTCCGTAATCGCGAGTAAAATCGTTGACGTACATGCCGATAAATCGATCGGCTCCCTCGCGATCAAGTCCGCGAGCCAACGGCATCGAATGCTCTACGCCGGCGCTTCGATGTTTGAGACCGTAGTCGATGCTCTGTTTAAGAATTTCTGAGACTTCCTTCTGAATTTCACGGGGTATATCTTTGCGAATGACGTTTCCTCCCAGCGGAAGCGGCAATCCCGTCAAAGACTTCCACCATTCCCCAAGGTCGGCAGCCAGGCGGAACCCCTCCCCGGCATAAGTAATCTGACCTTCGTGAATGATAAGGCCAACGTCCGCTTTACCCTCTTTCACTGAGGAAAATATCTGGTCGAACGGAATCGTTACTGTAGTCACGTTGCCGGCAAAAAGCCGCAGCGCGAGATAGGCACTCGTTTTTGCGCCAGGAATTGCAATGCGTTTGGTTTGTAGCCAATCCCTGATTCTTTCCGGATTACGTGGCGGTTCCTCAAGCGTAACCAAAATCGGGCCATAACCATCTCCCATGCTCGCCCCGGACGGCAGCAATGCGTACCGATCTGCCAAGTAGGCGTAGGCATGAATCGAAACCGCAGAGATGTGCAACTCACCTCGTAGAGCGCGTTGATTTAAGGTCTCAATATCCTGAAGGATATGTTCAAAGCGGTGCCCCTTTGTGTCGATCTTATGCTGAGCCAGCGCGTAAAACATGAACGCGTCGTCGGGATCAGGCGAATGGCCTAAAAGGAATTCCATCAGAGAACAAAGCGAAAGCGTGCCCAAGTGCAAGCAGCGCCAGCCCGAAAATCTCACGAGTCAAAGCCCTCGTGACATTTTCGCGCTATAGAGCCGCCCAGGAGGCGGCTCCGGAGGAAAATTGGATTTAAGCAGACTGAAACAGGTGCCCAGGTTTGTGAGCGATGCAGGCTCCAGCGGCAGAATCTGCCGCCGGGCCGGCCCGATTCCGCTGCAATTTAGGAAAGAAAATTTCGACAGTGTGTATCCTCTGCTTGATCTCCAAAACACGCTCTTAAACGGACGCGAAGCGGCTGTTTAAGAGCTCGCTAACCCGCAATGAGCGCGTCGCCGCGGCTTTTTGGCGATTTTTGCGGGTTAGGGCGGCGTTTTTTAATCCGGGTAGCCATGCGCGCGCCGAACCTCGTCCTGCATCTGGCGCCAGCGAGAATGCTGTTTCGGAGCGTAAAACATATAGGTAATTCCGCCAGCGATGCCGAATACGACGAAGTAAGCAAATCCAAGCAGCGAGATAAGAACGCCTTTTTCGTTCGGCACATCGCACAAATCGCGCAACAAGATTTCCAGAAGCGATTCGCGGAACCCGATACCGCTCGGTGTCACCGGCAAAGAGATAATCGATGTGACGATCGGCATGATCGAACTCATGTCGAGGAGAGAAACTCCTGCGCCAAGCGCCCTGGCCGTGCAATAAAAAGCACCATAAAACGAGAATAGGACCGGAAAAGACAGAAGAAAGGCGTAAAGAAGCGATCTCTTGTCCTTGGCAAACAGATGATAGGCTTCCGAGGTTTCGAGCAAACGTTCTCTAAGGGGAAAGTGCTCCGGCAATCGATTCAGAAGCCCGGACCCCGTTATGAAGAACGAAAAAGCAGTCGCTATGACAAACCCGAACAGCATCGCGATGAGGACCCATAAAAGAACAGCTGCCTGCGGAGTTCGCTGAAGCCATTGCCACCGCAGGGTCGTTGTAATCACCGCCGTAACGCAAAGTGCGCCAACGCCGATTAAACGGTCCATAACAATCGTCAGAATCGCTTCCTTTTTCTTCTCAGGAAATTCCCTCATCAGGTAGTAGAGGCGCGCGAAATCTCCACCCGTATACCCGGGCATGAAAAGGTTAAAAAACAGGCCGACGAAGAAAAGCATGGTCGCCCGGCGCCAGCTCATATACATGCCCTGTACACGCATCAGGATCTGCCAGCGCATGATGTTGGCAACTTCACCGATGAGAGCGACGGGAAGGCCCAAAAGCAACCAGGTACTATCCGCTCGCCCGATGGCACTCGCCATCTGCGCCCGCTTTTCCGGGCTGTGAAACACCCATATCAGAATGCCGATGGTGAAGACTGCCTGGAAGGTGCGGACGATCGCTTTGTTCATCGGGAAAGGTCGGCTGACGAGCAAAGCATATAAAAGCTTTGCACCCACGCGCACCGGAGAGTGAATGATAGCGCGGCTTGCCGGAAGTGACCAGCAGCGAGTGGACTTTCAGCGAGGAGACTCGATATCGCAAGTCAAGAGCCTCGGCTTGCGGACTTTTCACTCGCGGTGCAAAGTGCCGCGCGCATGAAAATCTTTGATCTCCGTGCAGACCTGTCCGCTCAATCGGAACGAATTTTGAACCGCCGCTATTTACCTGATCCCAAGATCACCAGCCAGGTAGCAACAATCCTCACAGAGGTTCGTCAACGCCGGGACGACGCGCTAATTGAGTTTGCTAAGCGATTCGATCGAGCAGACTTGCAACCCGTAGAACTCGCGGTCACCAAAGAGGAAATCGAGCGCGCAATGGCTGAGGTCGATCCAGTCTTTGTTGAAGCGCTGCTGGCAGCGGGCGCAAACATCCGGGATTTTGCATCAGCAAGCAAGCGCACACACTGGAAAGCTAACAATGCACAGGGGGCGGTTGTAGGGGAGCGTTTTGATCCGATTGGCAGAATCGGTATCTATGTTCCGGCCGGTTCGGCTCCATTGGTGTCCACTGTGGTAATGACTGTTTCTCTGGCCAAAGTCGCAGGTGTTCCTGAGATCGTGGTTACGACGCCGGTCGGTGCAACAAAAACCGTAAACAGCGGCCTCCTTGCAGCCTTGTGCCTGGCCGGAGCGACTGAAATTTACAAAGTAGGCGGCGCACAAGCCATCGCCGCAATGGCTTTTGGCACAGAAACGATTCGACCAGTCTACAAGATTTTTGGGCCGGGAAACCCCTACGTAACCGAGGCCAAGCGCCAGGTTTTCGGTTTTGTCGCCATCGATCTGATGCCCGGACCAAGTGAAATCCTGATTATCGCGGATGATTCGGCAGAGCCACGTTGGATTGCAGCCGATCTGCTAGCCCAGGCCGAGCACGGGCATGGCAGCGTTATATGCCTTATCGCTCTCTCCGACGATATAGTGGAACGTGTGAGGGCGGAAATCACGATTCAAATCGAATCGCTGAAGCGGAAGACTCATTTAGACGAAGTCCTCGAGAAAAACGCTATTTGTGTTTTGGCGCGATCTGAAGAACAAGCAGCCCGAATTGCCAATGAATTTGCCCCCGAGCACCTCTCGCTGATGACTCGAAATAACGACCAGATCGCTTCATCCATCAACACAGCAGGCGCCATTTTCTTCGGCAATTTTTCTCCGGTTGTCACCGGCGATTTTGTCGCGGGCCCGAGCCATGTCCTTCCGACTGGCGGCGCCGGCAAATCGTTCGGCGGCTTGACAGTTGACCAGTTCCAACGTCGCACGAGTTTCATCCGCTACGATCGTGACGCGTTAGAGAAATCGGCTTCTATCGTATCGCAGTTCGGCGCCATCGAGCAACTGGATGCGCATGGAAGGTCGGTTGCTATCCGCTTCGAATGAAGGCACTGCATGGCGCGTAAGTCGCGGAGGCCATTCGGTTGCGTCGGAGCTATTCTGTTTTTCGCCGCAGCGCTTCTGCTCATCCCAATTCTCGAGGTTTTGTACGTTCGATTCTTCAATCCACCGGTCACTACGTTGATGATCTTTCGACGCGTCGAGGCAATGGTAACAAAGCGGTTTCACGGGGACATCAACTATCGCTGGATTCCGCTGAACCAGGTACCCGACGATTTTCTCGATGGCGTCTGGCAAATGGA